>Ga0308175_100003815_pt1 | contig 10494 bp, 9 predicted proteins | sample PhyCR1_3_FD_203893 | JGI IMG/M metagenome (GOLD analysis project Ga0308175, IMG submission 203893) | Soil microbial communities from UC Gill Tract Community Farm, Albany, California, United States - DLSLS.C.R1 | ecosystem: Environmental > Terrestrial > Soil > Agricultural land | place: USA...
CTGCTCCCACTCGTGCTCCCGGTCCTCGACCCCGCCGATGCGGACGCGACCCTCGTTGGCATGTCCGGTCTGGTGCTCACCGGCGGCGAGGATATCGATCCGGCCCGCTACGGCGTTCCCGCGCATCCCCGGCTCGGCGACGTGCACGCCGGGCGCGACGCCTTCGAGGTCGCCCTGGTGCTCGCTGCGCGAGCGCGCGGTCTTCCGACGCTCGCGATCTGTCGCGGTGTGCAGATCGTGAACGTGGCGCTTGGTGGCACCCTCATCCAGGACATCCCCTCCGAGCGCCCGGATGCCATCGCGCACGACGGGGACTGGCCGCGTAGCGCGCGAGTGCACGCGGTGCACGTCGCGCCCGGCTCGCGGCTCGCGCAGGCCCTCGGTACCGTGCGCCCGATCGTCAACTCGATGCACCACCAGGCGGTCGGCGACGTCGCGTCCGATCTCGTCGCGGTCGCGCACGCACCGGATGGCGTCGTCGAAGGAGTGGAGTGGCCCCGCGATGATTGGTGGATGGTGGGCGTGCAGTGGCACCCCGAGGAGCTCGCCGTCACACCCGAGCCCTGGGACCGCTCTCTGTTCGCTGCGTTCGCCGCCGTCGCGCGACGCAGCGTCGGCGTCAGCTGAGGCGGCGCCAGCGAGATTCCGACATCACCTGCCGCATCAGGCGTTCGGGCGAGTGACGGTCAGGAAACAGCAGCGCGTCGCTCACGTCGTTCAACGCGGCACGCAGAAGACCGAACCGCTCCGCGGCCGTCGTGAACAGCGTGGCGAGCCCGTGGTCGTCCGCCAGCCGGTGACCCGCCGCGAGCTGAAATCCACGACGCCCCATCTCCTCGTAATAGTCGAGATCGGGGCCGCCCCGCCGCCACCGCCGATGCTCCACGTGATCGGGAAAGAGACCACTCAGCCAGAGCGCGTAATTTCCCAGATGCGCGCGGACGAGAAAGCTGCGGCGTCCGTCCGGATCGTCGACGTCGGCGAGCAGCGCGGCCAGCGTGTCGTACAGCTGATCGTCTGATGCGCTGATGCGATGCGCGTTGTCGCGGACGCCGAAGTGCGTCATCACCGCGGCCACGTAGTCGGCCAACCGCCGATCGTCCTCGCCGAGCCGTCGCAGCGCGTGTCGCACCATCACGTAGGCGAACAGCGGAAACGACGCGCATGCTCCCTGTCCCGCGCGCAGCAACGCACCCGGAAGTCGCGGGTCGTCCAGCACCGCGTCGATCCCACGGTCGGACAATGTCTGCTCGATCTCCTCCAGCGGCTTGCCCGAATCACGAGCGATCAGTCGCGCGACGAGCTGCGCATCGTCACGCGTGAGATGATGCCGAACGGTTGCCTGGATCATGTCGTACCTCCTCGTCGGTGATACCCCGCGTCAGGAGAATCGATAGGCAGAAGGCGTTCCTTCGATTCTGACGACGCGGATCCGAGAAGCGCACAACATTGGCACTCGTCACATCCGACTGCTGACGATCTAGCGCGGCCTCGCCGGAGAGCTGGCCACCGCGCGTCCCACCTCGACGATGAGGCGCGTCACGCGCGCCATCTTCGCGAACTCGATCTTCGACACCTCGTCGCTGGGCTTGTGATAGTCGTCGTGCAGCCCCGTGGTGAGGAAGACGATCGGGATCCCCTTGCGCGCATAGTTGAAGTGGTCGCTCCGCTCGTAGATGTGCTCCGGGTGCGTCGCCGAGTCCCATTCGCGATTGAGCTTGAACGGCGTCGCCGATGCGGCATTCACGCTGTCCACGATCGCGCCCAGCCGCTTGCTCTGATTGTTCGGAGCGGCGAGCGGACCCACGATGTACAGCAGGGAGTCGGCGTTGCGCCCGATCATGTCGGCGTTGATCTGCGCGACGATCGAGTCGATCGGCACCGTCGGGTGATCGGTGAAGTAGCTCGAGCCGAGCAGCCCTTTCTCCTCGCCGACGTGCCACACGAAGAGCATCGACCGCTTCGGCTTCGTCGGCGCCTGCTGCATCACGCGTGCGGCGGCGAGCAGCGCCACGCTCCCCGAGCCATCGTCGTCGGCACCGTTGGCGATCGAGTCGCCGTTCACGGGCGGCACCACCCCGATGTGATCGTAGTGCGCACCGAAGGCGACGAACGTGCGGTTCAGCACTGGGTCCGATCCCCGCACGATGCCCAACACGTTGAAGCCGACGATCGACGTCTTTACCTGGTCGACCTTCGCGTGCAGGGTGCGCCCCCGTAGCACCTGCGCCTTGTCGTCGGTCGGCCATCCCGCCGGCAGCAAGGGCGATCCCGCCACCGGCACGCCCAGAATGATCATCGGGATCACGCGCTCGTTCTCCGGCACCTCCGGCGCATTCGTCCGGAGTGACACGCTTCGCAGGAGTTGCGGGGCCGTCTGCTCGAACAGCTCGTGTCCCTTGCCGGCGAGCAGCACGATCACGGCGGCGGGACGCTGTGGGAGGATCTTGCCGAGGCGCTCGCTGATCGCCGCCTGTGCCTCGAGCTGTTCGCGCCGCGCCGAGTCCACTCCCGGCGGCGCGCCATTCACCACGACCACGACCTTCCCCTCGATCGGCATGCCCGCGAAGTCGTCTCGGCGCGGATTCGCCGAGGTCATCCCGTACCCCAGGAAGACGATCTCGCCGTCGGCCGAGCGACGCGTCGGTGGAATGCCCGTGCCGAGATTGAGGAGCGGAGCGACCTCGCTCCCGATCGGGATCGGCCGCGTCCTGCCGTTCTCCTCCACCGCGATGCTCGAATTCGCGGAGAAGACCTCCTTCTGCATCGGAACATGCTGCACGAAGAGACTGTCCCCTGCGGGCTCGAGACCGAGCCGCTGCAGCCGCTCCGCGATGAACGTCGCCGCGCGCAGCGCATCGACCGTTCCCGTCTCGCGCCCTCGCATGGAATCCGCGGCGAACGCGCTGAGGTCTCGTCGAAGCTCCTCGGCGGTCACCGCGCCTACCGTCGGCACTTCGACCGTCGTCGGGGCGGCAGTTCGCGTGGCCGAGGCACAGCCGGAGGCGAGAGCCAGCAGAACGAGAGCACGACGGCGCATGCGAAAAACTCCAGGGTTCGCCACGGATCGACCGGGCGGTGGATCCTATCGGCGTGGTTCGAGCGCGGACGCTAGCCGCTGCCTGCGAAGCCCGCAAGCGAGCGTACGTGCGTGTGGAGGTGAACGTCGAGCGCCGATCTGGGTATGATTACATGGTACCGGCAGAGTCCCCCAAGGGTGGCGAGCGTCCCCGCGCCTCCCCTAGCTTACGCCGACCCTTCGCTCGCGCACACCAGGAATTCGTGCTGTACTTCTGCATCCCTGCCTACAACGAAGCGCCGACCGTCGGCCTGCTGCTGTGGCGCCTGCGCAAGGTGTTCCAGGAACAGCCGCGTGAGTACGAAGTGCTGGTGTACGACGACGGCTCCACGGACGCCACCGCCGAGACCCTCGCGCCGTACCACAAGGTCATGCCCCTCAGCGTGCTGGGTGGGAGCAAGGTCGGGTATGCGGCCGCCCTCGACGCGCTCTGTCGCGAGGCATCGCGACGCACGCGCTATCCGCGTCGCGACGGTGTGATCGTCCTGCAGGCCGACTTCACCGATCAGCCAGAGCATCTGCCGGAGCTCGTGAAGCGCTTCGACGGCGGAGCGGACGTCGTGGTCGCCGAACGGCCGGCCGCAGCCCCGAGCGTCCCGCAGCCGGTGCGCACGTTGCGACGCGTCGCACCCTGGCTCATGCGGCCGTTCGTCTCGGTCGCTGGCGTGCGCGATCCTTTCGGATCGCTCCGCCTGTATCGCGTTTCCGTGATCCGCGATCTCATCAAGGAGCGCGGAGATCTCCCTCTCGTCGAGGGCGACGGCTGGCCCGCGAACGTCGACCTGCTCCTTCGCGCCGCTCCCCATGCCCGTCGGGTGGAGACCGTCGAGCTCGCACCTCGCTACGACGTCCGTTCGCGCGAGACCCGCGTTCGCGCGTGGAATGACGCGATGGCGCTGCTCCGCTTCGCTCGCGGCGCCCGCGGACGCAGTGTGCGGGCCGCGCGCGCATGAGTCGATCGTTCGCGCGACTCCTCCTCGTCGCGCTGTCCATGCTCCTCACCGGCGCGAGCCCGTCGCTCGCGCAGGGTGGACGGCTGCCCGTCCCGTACGGCGTCGGCGAACGCCTCGAGTACGACGTCCACTTCGGCAAGGTTCGCGTCGGGTCGGGCGCGATGGAGGTCGCCGGACTCGCCGAAGTGCGTGGACGCGAGACCTGGCACACGGTCTTCACCGTCCAGGGCGGGCTGAAGTTCGTCTATCGCGTGAACGATCGATATGAAAGCTGGATCGACACGCGAACCGGCAACTCGCTTCGCTACAAGCAGGATCTGAGCGAGGGGCGCCGCGACGTCGAACGGAATTTCGAGTTCTTCCCCGAGCGTGCCGTCTTCACCGAGAACAACGAGCCCGAGGCGCCGAGCGTTCGCAACCCGCTCGACGACGGCTCCTTCATCTTCTTCCTGCGCACCATCCCGCTCACGGTCGGCGAGACCTACACCTTCGAGCGTTACTTCCTCCCCGATCGCAACCCGGTCACGATTCGCGTGCTTCGACGCGAGCGCATTCGCGTCCCCGCCGGCGAGTTCGACGCGATCGTGATTCAGCCCGTCATCAAGTCCAAGGGCATCTTCTCCGAGAACGGCCACGCCGAGGTCTGGCTTTCGGATGACGACGCGCGCATCATGCTGCAGATGAAGTCCGCGCTGTCGTTCGGGTCCCTCAACCTGTACCTCACATCGTACCGTCGAGCCCCGGCGCGGACGAGCGCCCGCCACTAGCGAACGAGCAGCGAACCGCCGGCGAGGTCGACCTGGCAGCGGTGCGCACCGTCCCCGTCGCGGTCCGCCCGAACAAGGTGAGCGCGCGCGACTTCGCCCAGCCGCCCGGCGACGACCGCTCGCTCAGCGCCTTTCTTCACGCCCTCCCCGACGTCCTCGTCGCGCGCGACTTCCGCGCAGTCGTCGATGCGATCGTCTCCGCGACCCGCCGCTCGCGTGGCGTCGTGATCATGCTCGGTGGTCACGTCGTCAAGACGGGCCTCGCGCCGGTGCTGATCGATCTGCTCGAGCGAAAGATCGTGACCGACGTGGCCATGAACGGCTCGGGCGCGATCCACGACTACGAAGTCGCACGCTTCGGCGCCACCTCCGAGGACGTCGCCGCCGGTCTCAAGGACGGCACCTTCGGCATGGCCGACGAGACCGGACGCGAGATGAACGACGCCTTCGTCGCCGGCATGCGCGACGGCATCGGCATGGGAGAGTGCCTCGGCCGCGCGCTCCATGGCGCGAAGGCGCTCGCCAACCCCGAGCTGTCGCTGCTGCTCGCCGCGTATCGCCTTCGCGTTCCCCTCTCAGTGCACGCCGCACTCGGCGCCGAGATCATTCATCAACACCCGGCAACGAACGGCGCGGCGATCGGCGACACGAGCCATCGCGACTTCCGTCGCCTTGCGCACTCGCTCGCGCGATTGGATGACGGCGGCGTAGTCCTGAACCTCGGCAGTGCGGTGATCATGCCCGAGGTGTTCCTGAAGGCGCTCACCGTCGCACGCAACCTCGGCGACGGAAAGCCGGTCGGCTTCACGAGCGTCGATCTCGACATGCAGCGCCACTATCGGCCGCGCATGAACGTCGTGCAGCGCCCCACGCTCCACAGCGGAAAGGGCTACGAGATCACGGGACACCATGAGATCATGGTCCCTCTGCTGGCGTGGGCAGTCGTGGACCAGCTCGCGCGCACCTGAGAGTCGCAAAAAGTAAGCGGAAGCACGAGGACGCACTTCGGGCAGAGGCCGATCGTCCGACCAGCCTCTCGATCCTGAAACGCGAAACGCCTCCCGGAGCCGTTGGCTCCAGGAAGCGCCTAAGCATTCGTCAGGCTAGCGGACTGGGTCCGGGTGCCGGGTACTTCAATACCCTGGGCAGTCAGTACCCGGTATAGCCGCGAGTAGTCAGTACGCCGTCCCCGACCACTTCTGCCTGAGCCGCCTCGCCGTCTCCGGGCTGAAGATCCGGATCGCCAGGTAGATCAGACCGCCGATGATCACGACGCGAATCGCCAATGCGAGCAGAACGCCGAAGATACCGAGCGCGAACCCGAACAGCCCGAACGCGATTTTGAGGACGAACAGCCCGCCGATGGCGAACAGCCCGATCATGAAGATGGTGCGAAGCATGGTGCGGTCTCCCGAACTGGTCTGACTGTCCGTACGCGCAGGGCCGGCTGGGGTTTCATGATTTGGGCGTCACCCTGGAACCCGTCGCTCCCCTCTGTGAGATTGCGCACATGCGCCCACTGTCCGCAAGACGCCGCTCGCACGCATGACAGGCAATACCGCGGATCTGCTCGTCCTCGGTGGCGGCATCGCGGGGCTCACCACGGCTCTCGCCGCCGCCGAACGGGGTCTGAGCTCGATCATCCTCGACAGCCCGAAGTCTGGGGCGGCCTCACGCGCCGCGGCGGGCATGCTCGCGGCGTCCGTCGAAGAGCTTCCCGCCGACATGCGGTCACACGCCCTCTCGGCGCGGGACTTCTACCCCGACTACCTCGCCGCGCTGAAGCATCGCTCCGGCATCGACGTCCCGCTCGACCGCTCGGGGATCCTCCAGCTCTCGTCGACGCCCGAACAGGCCACGCAGCTCCGCACCACCGCGTCGCACGATGCACACTGGCTCGACGACCGGGAGCTCGCCGGGCTGGAGCCCGCATTCGCCGGCCATCCGGGTGCGCTGCTCCATCCGCACGACGGTGTGGTGGACAACGTCGCCCTCATGGACGCCCTCGATCGTGTCACGGACGGCGAGCCGCTCGTCACCCGCATCGCCGCCGATATCCTCTCCATCGACGTCGAGCACCGGAGCGCGTTGACCGGCACCCGCGGGAAGCACTTCGGTGGCCACCTGGTGCTCGCCACCGGCGCGTGGGCCGGAACGCTCGCCGGCCTCCCGAGACCAGTGCCGGTGCGCCCGATACGCGGACAGCTGATGCGCCTGCGCTCGACACCCGTTCGGCACGTGACGTACGGCGCCGGAGGCTATCTGGTGCCCCGTACCGATACCCTTCTGGTGGGAGCCACGAGTGAAGAGGTCGGCTTCGAGAGCGAGACATCCTTGCAGGGCCTCGCGGCGCTGCGCAGCATCGCCGCACGGCTCATTCCCGAGCTGTCCAGGTCGCCCGTCGTGCATCACTGGGCGGGCCTTCGACCCATGTCCCTCGATACTCATCCCATCCTCGGACGGGATCCGGATCACCCCACGCTGATCTACGCCTGCGGCTACTCGCGCAACGGCATTCTCTTCGCCCCCTGGGCGGCCTCGCTGCTCGCCGAAGTGCTCACCGGAAATACCCCCCAGGCGCTCGCGCCCTTCCGGGTCCTCCGTCCGGAGTTGTCGCCGCCGTCCTGAGGCTAGCGGACCCGTTACCGGAAACCCGACGACTCGAGCCAAGTCGCGAACGGAACGGAGCTTAACTGTCTATATCTGTCCATGACGGTTAGCCTCCCTTACTTGCTTTCCGACCCCTCACTACCTTCCGCGTCAACATGGGCGAAGCTCTCTACCAGATCATGGGCCGGCACCGCGCCGAGACGCTTCCCGAGCGGAAGCCGTCATGGTTGAAGGTCAAGGCGCCCGGCGGGCCGAACTATCTTCGGCTCAAACAGCTCATGGCGGACCTCGACCTGAACACGGTCTGCGCTGAAGCCCATTGTCCGAACGTGGGGGAGTGCTGGGAGCACGGCACCGCCACCTTCATGATTCTGGGGAACGTCTGCACTCGCAACTGCGCGTACTGCGCGGTCGCGCATGGACGCCCGCCCAAATACGACCCGACGGAGCCCGAGCGCGTCGCGGAAGCGGCCGCCACGATGCGCCTCCAGCACGTGGTCCTCACCTCCGTCGACCGAGACGATCTCCCCGATTTCGGCGCGTGGGCGTTCGCCGAGACGATTCGACAGATCAAGGCACGCAGCCCGCAAACGTCGGTCGAGGTGCTCGTTCCCGACTTTCAGGGCAAGGAAGCGTCGATTCAGACGGTGCTCGAGGCGGAGCCGGACATCTACAATCACAACACCGAGACGGTGCCGCGCCTGTACAAGAAGTGCCGTCCAGGCGGACGCTACGAGCGCGTGATGAGCATCTTCACCACGGCCAAGCGCCTCGCGCCGCAGATTCCGACGAAGACCGGAGTCATCCTCGGGATGGGCGAGACGAACGAGGAAATCGTCGCAGTCATGAAGGATCTGCGCGCGGTGGACGTGGACATTCTCACGCTGGGGCAATACCTCCGCCCCTCCGATGGCCACATCGCGCTCGACCGATACGTCACCCCCGAAGACTTCCGCCGCTTCTACGAGATCGGCATGGAGCTCGGCTTCCGGCACGTGGAGAGCGGGCCGCTCGTGCGGTCGAGCTACCACGCCTGGGAGCAGGTCCAGGCGGCAGGCGTATGAACACCACAGTGGGGAGTCGGAGGCGGGGAGTGTCCTGCCTCGGGACGCTTCTGGCTGCCGAGGCCGTTGAAGTCACCCCCCACACCCCACTCCCCACCAGGTAGTGTCTGTGGCAACCCAATCTTCTCCCGCCCCTCGCATGGCCGCCAAAAAGAAGTCAGACGCGCAGCCGCAGGCCTCCGATGCCGCGCTGAATCACGAGCTCCTTCGCTCGATGCTGCTCCAGCGCCGCTTCGAAGAGCGATGCGCGGAGGCGTACGCCCTCGGGAAGATCGGCGGCTTCTGCCACCTCTACATCGGACAGGAGGCGGTCAGCACCGGTACGATGTCGATGCTCCGTCCCGATGACTACGTCATCACCACCTATCGCGATCACGGGCCGGCCCTGGCGCGCGGAATGACGCCGCGCGCCGTGATGGCCGAGCTGTTCGGTCGCCAGGACGGTTGCTCGCGTGGCAAGGGCGGCTCGATGCACCTGTTCGATACCAACACGAACTTCCTCGGCGGCCACGGCATCGTCGGCGGCCACGTCCCCCTGGCCGCCGGCGTCGGCTTCGCCATCAAGTATCGTGGTGGCGATCAGGTGATGATCTGCTTCATGGGCGAGTCGGTGGTGAACACCGGAGCGTTCCATGAAGCGCTCAACATGGCGGGCCTGTGGAAGCTGCCCGTCGTGTTCATCATCGAGAACAACCGCTACGGCATGGGCACCGCGCTCGAGCGCGCCTCGGCCATCCACGACATCTACGAGCGTGGCGCCGCGTACAACATGCCTCGCAGCCAGTGCGACGGGCAGGATGTCTTCGCCGTTCGGAAGGCCGTCGGTGAAGCGGTCGAGCGGGCGCGCAAGGAGCAGGTCCCCACGCTCCTCGAGATTCGCACGTACCGCTTCATGGGCCACTCGATGTCCGACGCGGTCAGCGGCACCTACCGCCCGAAGTCGGAGCTCGAAGAGCAGATGAAGCGCGATCCCATCACGCTCCTCCGCAATCACATGCAGGAGGAAGGACAGCTCACCGACGAGCAGCTCCAGAAGCTCGACGAAGAGCTCAAGGCCATCGTGCAGGACGCGTGGGACTTCGCCGACGCCAGCCCGGAGCTCCCGCTGGAAGCGTTGTTCGAGGACGTGTACGCCGACAGCTCGACGTGACAGTGAGTCGGTGAGGTCGATGGCTGGTTTGTCGGATGAGATGATTGGTAGAAAGTGTGATCCCGAGCGAGCGCGAGCGAGTCGAGGGATCTGCACTTCACCCGACGGACCGACCCACTGACGCACCGCACACCAACTCGATGACTCACGGCGTTCAACACCAAATCCAAACCCGATCCTAGATGCCGGTAATCACATACAGGGACGCTCTCGGCGCCGCCATTCGCGAGGAGATGCAGCGCGACGACCGCGTCTTCCTCATGGGCGAGGAGGTCGCCGTCTACCAGGGCGCGTACAAGGTGTCCAAGGGCTTCCTGCAGGAGTTCGGAGAGATGCGCGTCGTCGACACGCCGATTACCGAGCTGGGGTTCGCCGGCGTCGGCGTCGGAGCGGCGATGGTCGGGCTGCGTCCGGTCATCGAGTTCATGACCTGGAACTTCGCGCTGCTCGCGCTCGACCAGGTCGTCAACGCCGCCGCGAAGATGCTCTACATGTCCGGCGGCCAGTTCAAGATCCCGATCGTCTTCCGCGGCCCGAACGGCGCCGCGCTGCAGCTGTCCGCGCAGCACTCGCAGGCGTGGGAGTCGTGGCTCGCGCACATTCCCGGCCTCAAGGTGATTGCGCCCGGTACGCCGTACGACGCGAAGGGACTGCTCAAGAGCGCGATCCGCGACGACAACCCGGTGTGCGTGCTCGAGGGCGAGATGCTCTACAACACCAAGGGCGAGGTGCCGGACGAGGAGTACACCATCCCGCTCGGCAAGGCCGACCTCAAGCGTGAGGGCGACCACTGCTCGATCATCACGCACGGCAAGATGGTGCTCGTCGCCATGCAGGCGGCCGACCAGCTCGCGAAGGAAGGCATTCGCAT
>Ga0308175_100003816_pt1 | contig 10494 bp, 10 predicted proteins | sample PhyCR1_3_FD_203893 | JGI IMG/M metagenome (GOLD analysis project Ga0308175, IMG submission 203893) | Soil microbial communities from UC Gill Tract Community Farm, Albany, California, United States - DLSLS.C.R1 | ecosystem: Environmental > Terrestrial > Soil > Agricultural land | place: USA...
CCAGTTATCCCATCATTAACCCTGACCATTCTGTTTTTTCTTGCAAGCTACAGTTTTTTTGGCTGCATCTACTATTTTGTAATTAGTAAAATTACGTTCAAAAAATAGGATTACTGTGAAATAATTGCAGCAATTGTTGCGTAATTTCTTCTCCTGCTCCAATTCCACTGTTTAATGTTAATATTGAGGTGCCGCTAATTGACATATTAGCCAGATGTTTGGCAAGTTCTCCGTGGCTTGGAACAAATCGGTGTTGACAGTTCTTTAGGAAATCCCAATCAAGGAGGGAATCACCCGCCCCAGCAACAGTTTTGACCCCTTCAAGCTCACAAATGAAGGCAAGTGCATTTCCTTTACTAATTGCCTGAGGGATGAAGTAAAGTTTTCTACCTTGGAGCGAAATCCTCCAGCCAGACTTGGCGGCCAAACCCTCTATAGATTTTCTTTCTGAATTAGACGGAAGGCAGTCTAATAGAAAATAGAAAAACCATTCCTCAGCCTGTTTCCTTTCCCCTTCCAAACAGACACCTTCCCTTTCGAGCGTGGAAAGTAATTCTGCTTGCGAAACAGTTTCTATTTTCAATTGGTCACGAATTTGCTTGGACCACTCCTTCATGGGAAGCCCTTGATAAAGAATATTGGCACCATTTGATGTGATGGCATATTTAATTCTAATATCTTGAGCGAAAATGAAAAATCGTCTAAACTGCTCTGTTGTCCTAGTAGTGACGGGTACAAATAAACTATGATCCGATAGCTCTTTCAACTGGTTATAGGAGGTTTCTGTCATAAATGCTGCAAAGCTTCCATCCTTCTGCTCCACTGGCGTTAACGTTAAACCTTCAGGAACCCCAAACTCTTCAATGGCCCGTTTAGAATAAATTAATGTCCGGTCAAGGTCAGATGCAAATATCATGCCTGCATCCCCTTGACCTTTTTGATTAGACCACAACATAAATATTTCATATTTGGATAGGCTTCGACACTTACCCCTTTTTCCTGTGCAAGCATTAAGATATGCTTAACAAATGGACTTGAAGGATCACGCATTAATATTTTCCAAGGCACTCTCCGAAGAAGGACCCTTGTGGTTTCTCCAACTCCAGGTTTGATCAAATGGGTGCTCTCTATCGAAAATTCCGATTGGATCTTTTTCACATCATTCAATCCTAAAAAGCCTGTTTCGGTTTTCCCTGACAAAAGCCTTAAGGCTGATTCCTTCGCTTCCATAGCAATGGTAGGAAACTCTTCCGAAATCCTTTTGATGAACTCGTTAGATACATCTTCTACGAGAAGATTTTGATAAAATTTAGCTCCGTGAAAATCGTCCTTTCCAATCAATGCTTCATTTAAAACCGTCCTGCTGACTAACCCGGATACAGTTGAATTTAAACAAGCACTCGGAATTAAGAAGTCCTCTCTTGTGCCAAAAAGTGTGGTACAGCAGCCAGGTTCATCAATAACGGCAAGTGTATCATCAAGCTTTATGCGATATTTTTGTTCATAGTGCCTGCATGCCTTTGTTAGTTCTAATGAGATGGCCCCTTTTCCCGTCCAGCCGTCTACAAATTGAATTACTCCATTTGGGTGCTCCTGTAGGACATAATGAAGGGCATTTTCATCGATTCCTTTGTCACGAATGATAGAAATACTATAATGAGGTAAATTGATTCCGTATTTAAACTTTAAATATCGTTTAATGAGAATTCCAACTGGTGTCCCGGCACGGGCAAGTGAAACAAGAACCGCATTAGAACCCTTTAATTGATAGATTTGTTCAGAGACAATTCCAACACAAAGGGCTACTTTTTGTTTATAATGCTGTAAGGTGTCCCAAAAAACCTCTACATACTCTTTTGGAGGCTGATATTCAATCGGCAGTGACTCACTATAATGCCCCCCAGATTGAATCTTACTTTCCCTGTTTACCGCCGTATCCTCTAATTTAATGTCACTTAAATCCTTTAATAAAAATAGAACATCATCTTGATGATAAGTTCCTATTTTTGCAGGCTTGCTGAGTATTTTTTGCATCTTATTCACCTCTGTCTTCCTGATAAAAAGACAACTTTTATGGTTTGAAACTCTAGTTCCCCTAATTGATCAAGCATTGGCTGAAGCTGTTCCTCAGAAACTTCCCTTTCCAAAAAAACAAATAACTCATCATAATTTGCCGGTGGAATATTATAAACAAAATTTGATATCTCCTCGTTCTCCGGGTTTGGAAAGCTGACCCCAAACCTAGCCCCGTATCCCTCTTTATTCTCGATATGTATTGGGCTTCTGGTCGTGGATTGATAATAAACTCCTTGGCCCATTTCAACTGCTAGTCTCATAGGCAGATACATAAATTCCCCAGTTCCTAGGCAAAGTGTTCGAACCCCAACTCTATTTTCTCTTAAGAAGTTCGCAGCAGCAGAAACGTTTTCATGTACATGAAAGTTTTCCAGGCTCTTTAAACCAAATCGCCCTGTCTCACAAAGATACGGGATTTCATTAAATTGATCTCCAGAAGAATACTTAGAAGCTGTAAAATAAGATCCCATGTGCAATACTTCTATAGTAGTACCGCGGCCAGTTGATCCGGCCAGTTTAGAACGATTTTCTATATCTCTTACTTGATGGATCTCAACATGACCGGATAGTAAACTGACCACATTTATTTTAATTCCTAGTTCTTGTTCCAACCTTAAAAACTTTTGCTTAGATTCAGGTGAACGCCAATCCAATATACTAACTACGGTATAAACAGGTCTCGAATATTTTTCATGAATCGATTTGATAATATTTAAGGCAGTGTTACCTGTCGTAATTTCATCATCAACGAGAATAATTTCGCTCTGATGATCAATCATCTCTAGGGGAACATAACAACGATGGGAGGTTGCGTGAGAGTGTTCCTCCTCAAACGTAATGACAGGTTCCACCCCGTTAATCTCCTCCCTTGTTGTATGAAAAAACCGTGCCTCTTGAAAACAATCGAAAAAAGCATGTCCAAGGGCCGTGGCCGTTTCCGCAAAACCAATGATGAGAGGATTAAAACTCGAGGAAATAAAGGGACAGCTGTTAAACGAACCACCTTCTAGGAATAAAGATAGCAATCTCTCCTTTTCCCTGCATTCTAATCCCTTAACCTTTTCTAAATATCGTGCACCTAGAAGAGCAGCAATTAAGAGGCCCTTTTTGGGTTCGATGGGTAAATGTTTCCCAAGAACCTTGCTAATAAATAAAAACGAGCGCTTCTTATTAATTCTAGCTGCCATTGTGAAGAGTTCTTCTATCGGAATGTGATATGGATTTTCCAGACAATCTATTTCCACGTTAATTGAATTAAGGATGTTATACGTATACTTCTTTTCTGATAAGGTCAATACTTGTGAATTCTTCATGCAACACCCCGTAAACCTTTGATTTTAATAATACTTTTTGGGCCCAAAAATAATGAGGCTTAACTTCATTCATTTTATTCGCAAATTCACTTTTCATAACCCCATTATTTTCACCGGACGCTTTTACAATGTTGCTTGCATCAATAAATTCCTCATAGGATACCACATTAAGAGCTTGAACAACCTTAATATGTGTGGGATGAATGATCGTCTTTCCTGTCAACCCATTACTAATATCCATAAGAATTTCACGGATTAATCCATCCATATTTTCATCAATTAGTTTTGCTCTCCATTTAAGGCCTTCCTCTCCGTATCGTTCACGAAACGGAGTTTGCCGGAGCTGAGGCTTTAACATTCTTTTTTTCGCAGAAAAATATTCCCAGACAGGACCTGATACGACATAAGGACTATCAAATCTTTGAAAGACATTTATAATATCACTAATACAATCTCTTAAAACAGCTATATCATAGACAGTTGTATCCATATTTCTCCGAATACCGTACAAACCACAAAAGTCAGTTGCACCTATTCGAACATTCAGAATATAATCCCTGTAGTGATCTAAAAGGTGCTTGATCTTCAATAATTCGTCCATTCTAGTTTCCTTCTGAATTACCTTAGCCGATTCAAGTATGGGCATTGCATAAAAAGGATGTGTTTCGGTATAAATGTCACGAACCATTTCCAGTATGTATTTGCCATTTTCGGCGCTGAATTTAGGAATAACTACGCCTGTAAGAATGTTCAATGCCTCTCCTAACCGATCCTTCAGTTGTTGCAATTGCTCTAGTTGACGAATGCGGATAAACATAAGAGGTAAATCCTCATAATCTAGAAAACCTTTATTACATTCATCTTGCAGCTTTAATAACTCTCTAACAAGTAAATCTTCAGCCATTTCAACATCTCTGTCACCAATAGCATCCTCTAAATCTATGACAAGCGAGGTTAATCCTTCATGCTTTTTTGAAAGGATCTCCTGGTGGATATTTGGCCGGGTTGCTGGCATATAGAGTGTTGCCCCTAAACTATAGGACAAAAGATCACGGTTACTGTGTTTTGTAAATGCCCCGGGCCTTCGGAAGAAAAAACGTTTAATATCCTCTTCGTAAAAGTATGTAAAAAATTCCATAACCAGTTTTCTCCTCTGTAAATGGTAAAAAAGAGAGGGAAACAGACTTTCGTCAGCTCCCCACCCTTCCGCAAACATTATGAATTATTTTCCCTGCTGCCTTCCTTCTTCTTATTGTTGTAGTGAACAATAAAAGTAGCACCAAAGGTAAGTAATAAGATAATAAAGAATGTAATATGTCCCATTTCAATATGAAATACAGCAAGAAGCATTTTAATCGCAATAATTAGAATTAAAATATAAGCTGTTGTTTCAAGCTCTGGTACGCGGTCAATTAGGGTTAAAAAGACACCTGCTACACCGCGCATCATTAGTACACCAAGCATACCGCCAATTAATAAAACCCAAACCTCTTCACTTACACCAAAGGCTGCCAATACACTATCAACTGAAAAAGCTATATCCATCAATTCAACGGCAGCAACGGTTCCCCAAAATGTTCCGAACAAGCGAATTAACAGGCCTTTTTGGTTCACACCTTCCTCGGTTTGTTCTTCATCCTCAGCACCTTTTCGCTTATCTATAAAGTACTTTATGGAAAGCCACGCAAGGTACCCTGCACCCAATATTTTAACCCACCAAAGTTTGATTAAGAATACACCGATTCCAATTGCGATAAACCGGAAGGCATAAGCTCCTAATAAACCGTAAAACAAGGCCTTCTTCCTTTTTTCAGGAGGCAGGTGTTTAACCATAACCGCTAATACTAATGCATTATCCGCGGAAAGCAATCCTTCTAAAATAACGAGTGTACCAATTAACCCCCAGCTGACTGGATTCGTTAACACCTCTCCCCACATTTCCCAGTTAAAAAACTGTGAATATGTGTCTAATATATGTTGTAAAACCGACATTAAAAAAATTCCCCCTAGTTTAGTAAACATGATTTCTTTAAAAAGACCCAATCGAACTGGGTCTTTTTCTCACATTATGATTACCCGATAGCTAATCCAAAGTCTGTTGCTAATGCAGCTAATCCGCCCTGGTACCCGCTGCCAATTGCACTGAATTTCCATTCTCCGTTGTGTCGGTATAATTCCCCTACTACAATCGCTGTTTCAATAGAGAAGTCTTCTCCCAAATCATAACGGATTAATTCCTCGCCTGTTGCTTCGTTAAAGATACGAACATATGAATTACTTACCTGACCAAAGTTTTGGTTTCTGCTTTCTGCTTCATGAATGGTAATGGTAAATGCTATCCTTTCTACATTTGCCGGAACAGCAGAAAGATTAATATTGACTTGTTCATCGTCACCTTCCCCTGCACCAGTGCGGTTATCTCCTGTATGTACAACTGCACCGCCTGCACCTTCACGATTATTGTAGAAAATGAAATCTGCTTCATTGGTTACTTTTCCGTTACCCCCTAAAAGGAATACAGATGAGTCTAAATCAAAATCATTACCGCCATCGTATTTATTTGTGTCCCATCCTAATCCAACCACAACATTTGTTAAACCAGGATTCGTTTTTGTTAAGTCAACCTTTTGACCTTTTGATAAACTTACTGCCATTATTCATTCCTCCATTTTTAGTAATAATCTATTTACGAGTTTCTCTTTAAAAGGTTTCATTTATTATAAAAAAAATTTGAAAAGGACTAGCTCATCCATTTGGGCGGAGTATTTTTATCCCAATAAATGGAACCAAGTTCATGATGGGTATGGAAATCATCATGATAGGTATGGTAATGGAAATTAAACCAGTAGCCTGATTGCGGCGGGTTATCTCTTCTTACATGGAAACGTATAATATCTTTCCCTAAAACACTATCTTTTATATTAAAAATTTTTTCAGAAAGCCCTGCGCCAGGCTGTTCTGTAATAGTTAGATTCTTTACACCATCGTTTGGGAATTGCGAAGCTGTTTCTTCTATTGCTTTTTCAATGTTAGGTAAAATGATTTCTTTAAATTCATTTTCAATGACAGGCTTTATTCTAGTACCAAATTTTTGATAAGATTGAATTTCCGCTTGTTTAATTAGTTCCTGCATAAACTTTTCTCTATTAAACTCATTCTCTATTAAATAACTATCTGCCTGGCCAAAACTTCTATCAACAGCCCGGGTTTCGAAGCCATCTCGGTCATTAATTTTACTTGCATTTACTTGATTTATTAGTTGTGACGGTGTTACAAGACCAAAGGTTAAAATGGATATGGTGACAAAAAGCGATTTACGCAGCCACTTGTTCATTTATGGTTCACACCTTTATTCTCTAGATTTCGAATTATAAGTTTCTTACAAATATTATACTTCTTTTTTGGACAAAATGGAAAAAAACTGAAGAACGAGCCTTCAGTTTTTTTCGATTATTCCAAAATGAAATTTTGCGGTTTTTCGTTGTAAGACTTGGAAGCCATATTTACCAAAGCGCAAACTGTTATAATGGTCTTTTAAGACCACTCTTAACTTGGCTACCCTAATGGCTTCATAAATAATTTCATCGGTTAGGTCATCATGAATGGCTAAATGAACTAAAGGTTTAATCCCATCTGATTCTGAGATCGTCTCCTCAAACATTGGATCTAAATAAACACAATCAACCGACGAATCACCTTGTTTTTTCAAGAAATCCCTGGCATCCGTATGTATGACTCGAATTGCTTTCATCGCCTCATTCATGGCCGGCAGACCAGAGTTCCATGTTTGTAGTCCCTGTTGAACAATGAATGCTAAATATTTCTGTCCCTCTAATCCTGTTACCAACCCTTCCCGGCCGACAAGGAAGCTTGCAACAATAGAATCTGAAGCAAGACCAAGGGTACAGTCAAGAACTGTCATTCCTTTTGTAAGTTTCGCCGCACTAGCAAATGGGTCACTATCTCCGTTGATCAGGCGCTTGATTCGAAACATGGCTGAATTAGGATGAAAGAAAAAAGGCTGGCTGCTATTATTCACATAAAGCTCCAAGCGTTCTTTCCCAACGACGATACAGCCGCTGTTAGTCTGCTGCTGGATAAGGCTGATGGATTTCTTATTCCTCGGGAGATAGAGGACCTGTAAGTCTTCAGCAACTTTTATTGCTTCCGCTATCATTTCCCGGGTTGTTCTCCCTGCTGTTGTTATAAACATAGCATCATCTCTTTTACCATAAAAGCGCAAGCGCCTTGGTCAGCCTCAGGCAAGCACAAGACGAGCCGGCCGAAAGGTTGCTCTTTAACCTTTTGGACGGATTGGCTTGTGACCTCGAGGGGCTAGGCGCTGGAGCTGGATAATTCTCTAGGTAAAAACTTTTATACTTTCTTACCTGATAAAAAAAAGGACGTCTATAGACATCCCATTAGCAATGAGCTTCAAATGCGCCCAGCAGGTTATTCATGACGACTTCCATTGGCATGCCTTCAATATCATGTCTAGGAATGAAATGAACGACCTGTTTTCCTTTTAGTAAGGCCATTGATGGTGATGAAGGCTCAATTCCTTCAAAAAATTCACGCATTTTAGATGTTGCTTCTTTATCCTGCCCAGCAAAAACGGTTACTAAGTTCTCTGGTTTTTTCTCAGAGTTTAAAACAGCTTGGGTTGCTGCCGGACGTGCTAAGCCTGCGGCACAGCCGCACACCGAATTAACTACAACAAGAGTTGTACCAGTGGTCTTTTCCATAAAATCCTCAACTTCTTCGGCAGATTTAAGCTCCTCGAAGCCCGCTCTTGTTAATTCTTCCCGCATCGGCAAAACCATTTGTTTCATATATTCTTCGTATGCATTTGACATTAATATATCACTCCTTTTCTTCATAATTAGAATACTATAATCAAAGCTCTTTTACAAAATCATTGGTCTTGCTTCCTTGCTTCTGTCATCTGTTTCCAAACCGAACCTTTTGCTTTCTCGCCGCCTTCAATTCTTTCAATTGCCATTTTAATTTGCATGCTTACTTCAAATTCCTGATCATCTTCTGCTTCTTTTAGGGCTGGTAGAGATTTTTCATCCCCTGCTTCATATAAAAACATGGCAGCTCTCCATCGTACAAGCTTACTTGAATCCTTCAGCGCTCGTGCCATTTCATCCGCTGCCTCAGGAAAGCCTAAATCTGACAAACAATCGCCTGCTGTCCTGCGGACAGTAACCGTTTTATCTTTCAATGCCTGATACAATAACGGCAGAACCCTTTTTTCTTTGATCATTCCAAGATATACGGTTGCCAATCTGCGAATGGAGGGTTTCTCATCGTGTAAGGCTTTTTCAAGCATAGGTAAATCCTCTAATTCCGGGTCATCCATTTGTTCTAGCAGCTGATAACGAATTTGCCAGTCCGGATTACCTAAATCCTCAGTGGTGACCTTTTTACGAGGCCGCTTTATTTTTTGGACAATTGTTGTATCTGAATTTTGTGCTTTTGAAACAAGTGCTTCTAGACGTTCTTTTGGATAAGCAGCAATTAATTCCTCAACAACCTCTTGACCAATTTGATCAAAATCGCCATAGCGGACACCTTGATGGTGCCATTTACGCAAGAGAATATAATTTTCGCCAGGCAGTTGAGCCTCTTCCCGTACTTTTAAAAAGTAATCTGGCATCCCAAATCTTCTTTCTGTCGAACTATCGGTTAGTTTAACCTGCAGAGGAATGTCCTTAAACATTTGGATTTCTACATTAATCTCGCCAAAATGCTCATCCAGCTTCGTAATATTGGAAGTTTCATTTGCCTTTTCACCAAAGGCCACGCGGACCTGTGGTAGTAATACCTTCCAATCATATTTGGCGTTTCGCTCAACAGCTAGGAAATCAGCAACATGATAGACACCCTTTATCCCCTCAATTTGAAGAATTGCTTGAATTACAGGAGGGGCATCTAGAGCATTTTCATTTTTATAATTATGGCTTTTACCCATTGGGAGTTCTTGATCTAAATTAATTTTCATTGTATTTGGACTTGGCGTTGGTTCAATTGCCTTTATTTTCAACACAATCACCTAATTCTTGAGGTTTCTTTTTTTACAAGTTTAACATAATGTTAATACTCTATTCATTCGATTTGCTTTAATTGAAAAGTCATTCAATTTAGTGGTTGATTTCCGCTCCAATCAACCGTGTATAAAAACAACAATGTGTTTAACAGAACCAATTGAAAAAGGGGTACGTGTAGAACGTACGTACCCTGCTACTCTTGGTCTGCTATTTCTGATAGGTAGGACCAGCGCTCAATTAAATACTCAAGCTTTTCATTTAATTCCTTTTCTTGTTTCATTAATTCCTGTGCTTTAGTAAAATCACTGCCCGTCTCAGCCATTTCAGCCGCCACTTCTTCAAGTTTTGCCTCTGTACTCTCGATGACCTCATCAATTTCTTCCCATTCCTTTTTCTCTTTAAAGGTTAATCGCTTTTTCTTTTCCTTTTCAGGAGCTTTAGATGCAGGAGTCGGCTTTACTGCACTCTTTTGTGCTTCAAGTATGGTTTCTTTTTCAAGAAATTCGCTGTAATTTCCATAGAATGAGTCTATCTTTCCTAGCCCGCGAAGAACGAGCAGTTGTTCAGCCACTTTATCAAGGAAATATCGATCATGGGAAACGGTGATGACAACTCCAGGGAAATCTTCTAAATAATCTTCAAGAACCGTTAGGGTTTGTGTGTCCAAATCATTCGTAGGCTCGTCGAGCAACAGAACATTGGGTGCTGTCATTAATAACTTTAAAAGATAAAGACGGCGCTTTTCTCCCCCCGATAATTTTCGAATCGGTGTACCATGAGTAGATGGGGGAAATAAAAAACGTTCCAGCATTTGTGCAGCGGAAATGGTCTTTCCATCCGAGGTTTCCACAACCTCAGCTGTTTCCTTGATGTATTCAATCATCCGCTTATTGTCATCCATGTCTTCGCTTTCTTGGGTGTAATAGCTTAGCTTGACCGTTTGTCCAATATTAAATTCACCAGCATCGAGCGGGATCTTTCTTGCCAAAATATTTAATAAAGTCGATTTACCAGCACCATTTTTACCAATGATACCCAGCCTGTCACCAGGC
>Ga0308175_100003817_pt1 | contig 10493 bp, 9 predicted proteins | sample PhyCR1_3_FD_203893 | JGI IMG/M metagenome (GOLD analysis project Ga0308175, IMG submission 203893) | Soil microbial communities from UC Gill Tract Community Farm, Albany, California, United States - DLSLS.C.R1 | ecosystem: Environmental > Terrestrial > Soil > Agricultural land | place: USA...
GCTCCTCGGCCAGGCCGAGGTCGAGGCCCTCGTGCTGCTGACGCGCGCTCGCTCCGGCTTCCCGGTCGGCGCCCCGGGGCACCTTCATCGCACTGGCTGCCTTTCCCTCCTGCGGGACGCCACGTGCGGCGGGCATCTCGCTGAGCAGTCCGCCGGCCGCCTTCTCGTCCTTGTCGTCGACGCCCAGCACCACGACGGTCTCCACGCCCTGCCGCCGCGCGGCCAGGGTCACGGCGTTGGCGAGCGCGGCCGGTCGCATCCCGGTGTTGCCGAGCACGGGTGCCTGGAGCCGCCTGGCCAGGGCGCGGGGCCCGGCCAGGCGCGGCCGCAGTGTCTCCAGCAGGACGGCAACGGTCAGGCCGACCACGAGGCCGAGCAGGAGGGCCAGGACGCCGCGTGCGGGAAGCGACGACGGCACCTGGTTCACTTCCGGGCTTGCCGCGTCGATGACCACGACCGGGTTGCGCTGGGCGTCGGAGAGCAGCAACGCGTCCCGTTGGGTCTTGAGCTGGTTGACCGACTGGCCGGCAACCGAGATCTTGAGTCGCAAGGTGTCCCGCTGGCGCCTGCCCCTGGTGTCCGTCAGCTGGTTCATCAGGTCGGTCTGCGCGGCCTGCGCCTGGGCCACCTGGCTGTCGAGGTCCGCGATCACGCGGCGGAAGGGCCCGGTTGTGGCGTCGTTCATGAACGCCGCGACGCGGGCCGCCAGCGCGGCGGAGAGCCGACCGGCTGCCTGGGCGGAGCGGTCACTGACGCGCACCTCCACGATGGGCGCCTCTCCGAGTCGTTCCGCCGCCACGTGGTGGAGCGCCACGACCTGCGCGTTCCGCTCCAGGTCCGCCTTCCCGAGGGCCTGGCGGACCAGCCTCGGCGTGGTGGCGAGCGCCAGGACCCGCGAGCTCAGTGCGTCGGCCTCGGTGGTGGAGCTGGGCGGTGCCGAGTCGACCTGGATCCGGACCACCCCGGACCACATCGGCTTCTGCCGTGTCTCCACGACGCCGATCGCCACCAGGGGAATCAGCACGCAGAGCGCGATGATGCCCAGATGGGCCCGCACGATGCGCCGGAAGAGCTCTTCGACGGTCACTTCTGCACCTGCACTTTCTGGGTCGTCGACCTGGGGAACGGGATCAGTGGAGGACCGCGAGCGGGCGCATCCGCGCGACCGGCTGCACGAGCCCGTGCCGGACGAGCACGTCCAGTGCGGCGTTCACACCGTTGTCGTCCAGGTGTGCCGCGTGCTCGGGCGCCGCCCCGTCGTAGCGGTAGCGACGCGTCGCGCGGTTCTGCGGGTCCGGCCCGGACAGGCCGCGCCGCGCGAGGTCGGACACGACCGTGCCCGCGCCGTGGCACGCCGAGTGCAGGCTGGCCTGCGCGTCCGTGCCGGCCACCGCCAGGTAGCTCGAGGTCCGGTGGGTGCCCGGGAGCAGCACCGCCTGCCCGGTCTCGGCGAACGTCGTGCCGGGCTTCATCATCGAAGCCGGGTAGGCACGGCAGGCGTTGTGCCGGTGCACGACGGCGTTCGCGCCGTTCACCGGCTCCTCGTAGATGCTGTTGTGCGGAGAGTCGACCACGAGCCTGCCCGTGGCGCCGCCGAACGCCTCCGCTGCCAGGCGTCGCAGGGAGGCGTAGGTGGAGACCCGGAACGCGAAGCCGTAGTTCATGGCGGCCGCGTTGGCCAGCATCAGCCGTTGCCCTTCGGTGCTGTCGAGGGGCAGCGGCGTGCAGCCGTCGGTGAAGTACAGGCTCAGCCGCTGGCGCAGCTCGGCGAGCGAGCGGGCCGAGCGCATGTGGAACCACGGCTTGAGAGCCGCGTTCACCGCCTTGATCTGCCGGGGGTAGTCCTTGCGCCGGAAGAAGAGCCGGCCGATCTCACCGGTGAGCACCCCGCCACCGCCGTGGTACTGGATCGTCAGCTGCCCCTCGGACACGCCCAGCAGGGCGGCCCGGTCGGGGTCGAGCACCTCCTCGACGCGCTGCAGCTCCACGAAGTGGTTGCTCGGACCGACGGTGCCGAAGCGGAAACGGGCCAGCTGGACGGCGAGCCCGGGGAGCTCGGCCATCAGCCGCTCGGCACCGCCGTACCGCTCCAGGTCGATGCGGCCGTGCTCCTCGATGCGCTCGAGGTCCTCGGGCGGAGCATCCCAACGCTGCACGCCGAACTCGGCGCCCTCGACAGCCGCCCGCAGGACCTCGCGCGCGCTCAGCTCCTTGCGACCGCGGGTGGGGTAGGGGTAGCGCTCCCGGACGGCGCGCATGAAGGTGTCGACCGCGCGGTCGTCGGGGACCTCGGAGTCGACCGCCATCAGTGCCATCCCACAGTTGACCGAAGAGCCGGTCAGGTCGGGCCGGACCGTGCCCGTGGTGGCGACGGCGATGCTCGAGGGCACCTCCATCTTCGACTTGTGGTGGAAGTCCGGAAGTACGACGGGCGGGGCCGCCAGGTCCGCGTCCTCGACGTGCCGACCCAGCACCCTGAGCGCGTCGCGGCTCGCGGGCAGCAGGCTGTGGTCGTCGAACACTGTGGGGACGTTCGCGGTGCCGTCCAGGACGCGGACGTGGGGCGTTATGTGCGATTCGGTGGTCATGGTGCTCGCTCTCCTGAGGTCCGTCAGTAGTCGTCCGGGTAAGGCGCCGCGATCGCGGCTGCTGGCACGAGCCGAGGTGCCGGTGCGTACTCCGGGACCAGCTCGCGCAACAGCTCGAAGACCTCGTCGGGCCGGTTGTGCGCTGCCGCGTCGTACAGGTCACCCAGCTGGGCCCGGAAACCCGCCCGTGTCAGGGGCGGGCGTGCCATCGAGATCCGGGGATGGTCGGTCGGCAGCTGTTCCTCGCCCGCCGCGAACAGCTCCTCGTTGAGCTTCTCGCCGGGCCGCAGACCGGTGAACCGGAAGTCGACGTCACGCACGTTGAGCAGGCGGGCGAAGTTCTGCACGAGGTCGACGATGCGGACCGGGTCTCCCATGTCGAGCACGTAGGTGCCCGAGCCGTCCGACATCCGCGCGGCCTCGAGAACCAGTCCGACGGCTTCCTCGATGGTCATGAAGAACCGGGTCACCTCCGGGTGGGTGATGGTGACCTCCGCGCCGGAGCTCAGCTGCTCCTTGATCACGTGCAGCAGCGACCCGCGACTGCCCAGCACGTTCCCGAACCGCACTGCCGACAGGAGGGTCGGGGTGCCGCGGTAGGTCTCGAGCACCAGCTCGGCCAGCCGCTTGGTGGCTCCCAGGACGGAGGTGGGGTTCGCCGCCTTGTCGGTCGAGATGAGCACGAAGCGTTCGGCGTCGTGCAGGATGGCCGCCTCGACGAGGTTCTCGGTCCCCTGGATGTTCGACTTCACGCCCTCGCAGGGGTGACGCTCCAGCACGGGCAGGTGCTTGAGTGCCGCGGCGTGGAAGACCACCTGCGGCTTGTGGTCGCGGAAAACCTGGCGGATCCGCTCGCGATCACGGATGTCGGCCACCACGATGCTGTCGCTGTCCAGTAGCGCCTCGCCGAAGATGTCGAGCTGCAGACGGTGAAGGTTCGACTCGTCGTGGTCGAGCAGCACCAGCTCGGCCGGCCCGAACGCGTAGACCTGGCGGCACAGCTCGCTGCCGATGGAGCCCCCGGCCCCGGTGACCAGCACCCGCTTGCCCGTGATCACCTCGGCAGCCCCTCGACCGGCTACGTGCATCTCTGCCCGGCCGATGAGTGAGCCGACGTGCAACGCCCGCATGTCGGTGCCCGCCACCTCCCGCTGCAGGGCGGCCAGGAACGGCGGCAGGTGCCGCACCGTCACCCCGTGGGCCGCGGCGCGCACCCCGAGCCGGTGCACGGCGGCGTAGGGCATGGAGGGGATGGCGATCACGACGACCTCGACGTCGCTGTGCTTCAAGACCTCGTCGAGGTCCTCGAGCGAGCCGAACACCGGCAACCCGCTCGGGCACGACGCGCGCTTGCCCAGGTCGTCGTCGAGGAAACCGATCGGGTCGAGACCGAACGAGTGGACCCTGTCCAGGTCGCGCGCAAGGGCCATCCCGGCCTCGCCGGCTCCGACGATGAGCGTGCGCAGCCCACGGTCACGGCCACGCTGCTCCGGGATCGCGGTGCTCATCGGGTCACCGCCGTCGCGCGCGCGGCGTCGAGCTGGTGCGCGACGGCGTCGCAGACGACGTCGACCTGCTTGTCGGTCAGACGGGGGTACATCGGCAGCGACAACAGCTGGGGGAACAGCATGTCCGCGCCCGGTAGGCCGTTCGGCGGCCGGACGGCCGCGGCGCTGAAGTAGCCGAGGTGGTGCACAGGGATGAAGTGCACCGAGGTGCCGATCCCGTGGTGGGCCAGTCGTTCCATGAGGTCGTCCCTGGTGATGGTCGCGGTGGGCAGGATGCGGATCGGGTAGAGGTGCCAGGCGTGGCGGCCGACGCCCGGGTCGGGCCGGTGCGGGAGTCGCACGTCGGGAAGGCAGGCGAGGCGCTCGTCGTAGCGCTGCGCGATCTCCGCGCGGCGCTGCTGCCAGTCGGCGAGGTGCCGCAGCTGGGCCCGGCCGATCGCCGCGGCGAGGTCGGTCATGTTCGCCTTGAGGCCGGCCTCGGCGACGTCGTAGCGCCATCCGCCGCCCGGGAGGTACCGACGCCACGCGTCGGCGGACATCCCGTGCAGGCGCGCCTTGCGCAGCCACGCGGCGCGCCCCGGGTCCGAGGTGGTGATCATGCCGCCTTCCCCGAGGGGGAGGTTCTTGGTGGCGTAGAAGCTGAAGCAGGCCGTGGATCCGGCGCCCACGGGTTGATGGTGCAGCTCGGTGCCCAGGGCGTGGGCCGCGTCCTCGACGACACGGTCGAGCGGGACGCCGGCGGCCGAGGCCAGCGCCGGGACGTCGGCGGGGTCGCCGGCCCAGTGCACGACCATCATTGCCTCGGGACCGTCGCAGGCCTTCGCGGCTTCGCGGGTCGTCGCCTCGTTCGGCATCCCGGTGTCGGGGTCGACGTCCACCAGGACCGGGGTCAGGCCGGCGTGCAGGATCGCCTGCACGGCGCCGCAGAAGGTGAGGGCCGACACCAGCACTCTCGACCCCGGCGGCAGGTGCAGCACCCTCAGCGACAGCTCCAGGGCGGCGGTGCACGAGGAGACGGAGATCGCGTGCTCGGCCTGCACCAGCTCTGCGAACTCGGACTCGAACGCGAGCGCCTGCTCTCCGGTCGTCACCCACCCCGAGGCCAGCACCTCAGCCGCGGCGCGCTGCGCCTCCGGGCTGATCCAGCAGTCCGCGAACTTCACCCCGGACGCGAGGCCCGCGGTGGCGGCCAGGCTCTGCCGCTCGTTGATCAGGATCATGTGGGTCCCCTCATGTAGTGACTGGATTGACGCTAGGTCTGGCGCCGGCGCGGCAAACCACGCGAGTGGATGAGCTGTGCTACGTCATCAGGACGAGCCGCCGCGTCCGGGGACGCCACGTCGCCATGGCTCGTCGATGCCCGGCACGCGCTGCTCTCGCGCAGCGGCGACGAGGGCGCCCGCCGAATGGACGTCGGCCCGCTTCAACAGGTTCTGCACGTGCGTGCGCACGGTGTTCGGGGAGATGAAGAGGTGCTCGGCGATCTCAGCGCGCGTCATGCCGGAGACGAGGCAGCGGAGCACCTCGGCCTCGCGCGTCGACAGTGCGTCGAGGAAGGAAGCCGTCTCGGGGTCGCCCCGGCTCTCGCGGAGCAGCTGCTGCACGACGGGGCGACACAGCGCGGCCGGCAGGTACAGGTCGCCGCCCAGCACAGTCCTGACCGCCCGCAGCAGCTCGGCGAGGTCGTCGTCCTTGCGCACGCAGCCGTCGGCGCCGTTCTCGAGCGCCTCGATCACGGTGGCGGCGTCGGTGGCGGCGGACACGACGAGAACCCGTGGGGGTCGTTGCATGCGCACCAGGTCCGGGATCAGGTCCAGGCCGTCATCGTCCCGGAGGTGCCGGTCGAGGAGGACGACCTCCGGGTGCAGCACGTTCGCCACGGCGCGGGCGGTCCCGAGCGAGTAGGCGGTCTCGACCTTGCGCACGCCGCGGCTGTCGCGCAGCCGCATCGCGAGGACCTCTGCGAACAGACGATGGTCGTCGACCAGCAGCACCGTCACGGAGCGGTCTTCGGGCTCCGCACCGCCGTCCGCGGCCTCGGCACTCATCGCACGTCCACAGGTCTCGCGCGCGGCCGGAGCCCTACACGAGTCCCAGGTCGAGGGCACACCGGGCGGCCTTGCTGCGATGGTGGACCTGCAGCTTGCGCAGCACGTTCTGGACGTGGGTGCGCACGGTGTTGCTGGTGACTCCCAAGGTGGCCGCCATCATCTGCGTGGAGACGCCCTCGACGATGAGGACCAGGATCTCGTGCTCTCGCTCGGTGAGCGGCTCGACGCCGTACTCGTCGGTGAGCTCACGCTCCTGGTAGCCCGGCCAACCTTCGACGATCCGCTCGCCGGCGAGACCGCGCCGGATCGCCGCGTCGAGCATGCTGACGTCGCACGCCTTGCTGATCACGCCGTCGACGACACGGTCGTCGAACGCCTGCCAGACCGGCGGCGGCGCGGCACCGGTCAGCAGGAGCACGACCGTCTCGGGGTGGGAGTCGCGCACCGCCGCCGCTGCGTCGAGCCGGGGCGTGCCCTGGAAGGACACGTCGACGAGGCAGGCTCGCGGCTGCCGTAGGGAGACCAGGCCGGGCAGCTTCTCGGGGTCGGAGGTGCTGGCGAGCACCCGATGTCCCAGGGTGGTGAGCGCGCCTGCGAGGGCGTCGCGGAACAGGTCGTGGTCGTCGCACAGGACAAGGGTCATGACTCGCCCCCGCGACGCTGGGCGGGGATGGTGAGCCGGACCCGGGTCCCTTCTCCCGGTGGACTGCTGATGTCCACCTTGCCGTCGAGGCGACGGACTGCCATGTCGACGACGGACAGCCCGTGACCTGACACCGACTCGATGCGGCCGAAACCCAGACCGTTGTCGGTGACGTCTACGAGCACCTGGTCGGCTCGGGTCCGCACCTCGACCGTGATCGTGCCGTTCTCGCCGGCGGCGCGCCCGGCGTTGTCCAGGACGTTCATGAGTGCACGCCGCAGCATGATCGGATCGCCGACGGCGAGCGCATGACCGTGGCTGCGTACCGCTACGGAGCAGCGGTGGGTCAGCTCGGTCAGCATGATCGACTGCTCGACCAGGGCGAGCACGTCGAGCGGGGCGTCCTTGCCGTCGTTGCCGTCGAGCTCGGCGCTCACCAGCTCACGCATGCGGACCAGTACCTCGCGAAGCAGGTCGAACCGAGCCCGTACGATCGTGTCGAGCTGGTCGTCCTCGGGCAGCTGCGCCACGAGCAGCCCCGCGGCCACGTACTGCCGTAGGTCGTGACAGAGCTGAAGGGTGCGACTTCGGCTGAGCCCCGACTCTGCGCTGTGTTCCATCGTTGTCCCCCCGGACGATGAGGGGGCGTCGTCACGATCGCCGGTCCGTCCCGCATGTCCCCCGGACCGAGACCGTCCCCAAGTGATCGCTGTGCGATCCCGCCCCGATTTGTGTACTCCTTCTTTCCTACACGGTCTTCGACCTGGCTTCGATGGTCACAGCGCGCTAAATGGTTTTCGCCTCCTGGGTCACTCAAATCCCCATATGTGAGTGCACAGGTACGTCTTGTGACTGGGCGAGGTATGTGTCGGCGGCGAGGTTCTCCCGGCTTCGCACCGCATGGGCGTTTTGCCGGACGCCCAACGGGGCTCATCGGGACTAGGTGCCCAACGGCCCGTTCGAGCCGTTGCCTTGCACAGTTGTGTTCGGTGAACGTCGGACCACGGTGGTCCCGGCCCAGACGTCCCCCGAGCGGCTGCCCGGGACCACCCCCGGTCGGGCCTAGGCTGGGCGGCATGGCGAGCCCAGCGACCGAGATCGACGCCGGGGGCCGGACGCTGCGGGTGACCAACCCGGATCGGGTGATCTACCCCGCGACCGAGTCCTCGGACGAAGTGACCAAGCTGCAGGTGGTCGAGTACTACCTTGCGGTCGACGACGGCATCATGCGAGCGCTGCGGGAGAGGCCGACGACCCTGGAGCGCTGGCCCAAGGGCGTGCACGAGGGCATCACGTTGGCCACCCGCAGCGGCGAGCACGGCGACGCGTTCTACCAGAAGCGGGTGCCCAAGGGTGCCCCCGACTACGTGCAGACGGCGCGCATCCAGTTCCCCTCCGGCCGCTCCGCCGACGAGGTGTGCCCCACCGAGGTCGCGGTGGCGGCGTGGGCCGCGCAGATGGGCACGCTGACCTTCCACCCGTGGCCGGTCCGGCGCGCCGACGTTGACCATCCCGACGAGATGCGCATCGACCTTGACCCGCAGCCGGGCACCGCCTTCGCCGACGCTGCGCGGGTCGCACTGGTGGCCCGCGAGCTGCTCGAGGAGCTCGACCTGGTGGGTTTCCCCAAGACGAGCGGCAACCGGGGGGTGCACATCTACGTCCGGGTGCAGCCGCGCTGGGAGTTCACCGACGTGCGCCACGCCGCGATCGCGTTCGGACGCGAGCTGGAGCGTCGTACGACCGGGGTCACCACCAAGTGGTGGAAGGAGGAGCGCGGCGAAGCCGTGTTCGTCGACTACAACCAGAACGCACGCGACCGCACGATCGCCAGCGCTTACAGCCTGCGTCCGATCCCGGGAGCACCGGTGTCCACGCCGGTGACCTGGGAGGAGCTCCCCGACGTGGACCCCCGGGCGTTCACTCTGCACACGGTCCCGGGCCGCTTCGCCGAGCTCGGTGACCTGCACGCCGGCATCGACGACCACCCTGGGTCGCTGGACAAGCTGCTCGAGCTGTACGACGAGCAGGGGATGGGCGACCTGCCGTACCCGCCGGACTACCCGAAGATGCCCGGCGAGCCGCCGCGGGTACAGCCCAGCCGCAAGAACGCCGCCAACTGGGACCAGGACTGAGCCAGCCTGTGGCTGGCGTCACGGGAACCTGTGACTGCGCTGGGAAACCGGGCTCGACGGGCTACCGGGACGAGACCCGCAGCAGCGACGAGACCACGTGCCGGTATCTCCACCAGCCGTTGAGGCCGCCGTTCACCTTGAGCCGTACGTCGCGCCAGTCGCCGCGGCGGGCACTGGCGGCCACTCCGCGCTGCTTGAAGTAGTCCGCGAGCACCCGGGCGCCCACGTCGGTGCGCAGCGCCATGCCGGGCTGGTGCACGAGGTCGACGCCGAGCCGACGCCCGTAGGCCTGGTAGTTCGCCCGGCCGGTCAGCTGGATGTATCCGCGGCCGTGGTAGCGCCAACCGTCACCCGGGCGGATGTTCCCGAGGTCGCTGCGGCCCTGGTACATGCTCGTGAAGTAGGACCGGTTGCCGTACTCCCGGATCGGCCGGAACCGGGGGCCGACCTCGGTCACCACCGTCGCGACGGCGGCGACTCGGGTGGCGGGGTCGGTGAGGCCCTCGGCGTTCAGCGCGTGGTCGATGGCCGGCCAGTGCCGCGCGACGTCCCGGGTCGGCGCCCCCACCGCGCGGGCGATCTGGTGCGGCGCGAGCCAGCGGCTCGGGACCCGTTGCGCCGAGCGGGAGGCGGTGCTCGCCGACTCCCGGCTGCGCGCGGCGACCAGGTCCGACCGGCTGCGGGCCGCCACGACGTGCAGGCCCAGGGGCGCTGCGGAGGCCGCCCGGACCGGAGCGGACCGGGCCGTCGCGGTCTCATGAGTCGTGCTGGCCACAGCCGTCTCCGGCCCCTGCGTGGTCGCGCCGACCACCGCCAGCGTGAGCACAGACACAGCGGCCGTGGAGCCCAGAACCGCCCGGACCCGTCGTCGAACCCCACTGAACTGCAAGCTGCTTCCCTCCCAAATACGGACACATCCCCGCGAACTGACGGCGTGCCTCGGGCACGCCGAGCAGAGGTATCCCCGCCGGGGTATCGGCCAAACAGGAAGCGGGTGTGACCCGGGCTGCAGGAAGCGGCTCAGCCGGCCAGCATGATCCCCACGAAAAGGGTCGCCAGCGCGGTCAGGCCGGTGAGTGCGCCGAAGACCGCCATGGCCGCGCGCGACGTGGCGCGGGCGTGCACGAAGGCGGTGACGCCGGAGGCCAGGACGAGGGCGTACTTGAGCATGAGCGTGTGCTGGTACGACGACCCGTGGTCGCCCTCGGCGACCACGTTCCAGACGCCCGTCAGCACCAGCAGCCCGAACGCCGGCCAGGCGATCCGGTTGAACGCGTTCGCCGCGGCCTTCGGCACGTTCGTTCCTGCGGCCCGGAGGGCTGGGACGAGCGCGGCCAGGGTGATCTGGCCCCCGACCCAGACGGTGGCGCCCAGGACGTGCAGGAACAGCCGGAGTGTCTCGAGATCGACGGGCTTCACGTCGGCCAAGCCTGCCAGGCCGTCAGGCATTGACGAGTGTGACCTGGGTAACACCTCGGGGATGTTTTTCTCGGACCCAACAGGAGGTGCCCATGACCGCGTCAGACCGATCGGAGCAGACGAGGACCGAGGGGGTGCTGGCCGGGCTC
>Ga0308175_100003818_pt1 | contig 10492 bp, 12 predicted proteins | sample PhyCR1_3_FD_203893 | JGI IMG/M metagenome (GOLD analysis project Ga0308175, IMG submission 203893) | Soil microbial communities from UC Gill Tract Community Farm, Albany, California, United States - DLSLS.C.R1 | ecosystem: Environmental > Terrestrial > Soil > Agricultural land | place: USA...
TTGTGCTGCTTTCGGCGAGCGGGCCACCTGAAGTTTTCGAAGTGAAGCAGGATGGAGACGACAAGGACTTCGTTCACTTCACCCTAAAATCAGAGCGCACGGGGTCAGTCATCAAGGCAAAGCAACTTCACGTGGGGCAAAGGTATCCCCTGCAAAGGTTGCTCAATGGGCGGCTTAGCGATTTCTGGAAGGAGAACAGCGACGCGCGCATCCTAGGCGAATACCGCCTTGGTGCCTCCCATGACTCCTTCGCTATTGAGCCCATTGACGAGAGCAAGATGAATGTTTTCTGGCGAAACTACTTCAGCCCCAATGCCCTTGGGAGCACACCGGACGAACTTGTGGAGGCGTCGGTCACTTCAAGCAGGTGAGCTACGGCACCTTCGGCGGTGGTTCGAGACGCTCCCGATAGACGACGCTGTCCCCTTTTGAATGTCGAGGCTATGAGACCCTTCCCGATCCAACTGACGCTGACGGATCATGACTTTAGTCGGCTCGGGCGGTTGGTATCGCACTGTGCTCTCTTGGAGTTCGTCATCAGCAATAAGGTGTGCAATGCGCGCCCGGATGAGCGGTCGAAGCTGGAACGGCTACCCGCTGAGAAGAAGATCGTTGAGGCCCGAAAGCTCCTGGCCGGGATGAAACCGGAGGCCGCTGCTTTGGTCGGACGCGCCCTGGACGCGGTGACGAAGCTGCTGCCGCTGCGCAATGATCTGATCCACGGGGCTTGGATGATCCACGCTGCGACCGGGGATGGCGTCGCCGTCAATCCCCGCACCGGGCGGAGCGTCCGCGAAATCGACCGAGTTGAGGAGGCCATCGGGATCGCGACTGAAGCAGCTTATGACCTCCTAACCGGCTTAGCGGAAGATGTCGGGGCAGGGTTTTTGACCTACCCGCTGCCGCTCTATCATGACCCCGATCAACTCCTTGGCCCGAAGTACAGACCGCCGCGACCACTGCAAGAGTGAGGGGGTGCCGCGCGCGCCTAACCTCGCGCCGGGCTCGCAAGCGTCATTCGAAATCACGATCCCCAATGTCAAGCAGATCAAGAGCGGCGTGAGAACCGAGGTCGCGTTTTCTGGCGAGCGATATGGTTATCTGAACTGAGCGCTGTCGACGGGGCAGCTAGTGCCCAAAGCGCGGCTCATCCGGCCGGTGGCTCTATCCCGTTCTGCGACCCGGCCACCATCCCGCCAGCCGGAGTTCGTCGATATGGTGGCGCTCGATGATGTTCTGGATCGCATGCCTCGCGGGGCTGGCCCTCGCCTACCTGCTGGGCTCGCTGCCGACCGGGTATCTGGCCGTGCGCGTGCTCAGGGGGATCGACATCCGCGACCACGGCTCCGGCGGGACTGGGGCGACGAATGTGCTGCGGACGTTGGGGGCATGGCCGGCGGCGGCGGTGTTGCTGGTGGATCTGCTGAAGGGCGCGGCGGCGGTGCTGGTGGCGCGCTGGGGGTATGCGTGGCTCTGCGGGTGGGCCGGCGATGCGCCGGCCGGCGCGGCGGGTTGGGCGCCGTGGGCGGTGTGCGCGGCCGGGCTGGCGGCGGTGGTGGGGCACAGCTGGCCGGTGTGGCTGAGGTTCCGGGGCGGGAAGTCGGCGGCGAGCGGCCTGGGCGTGCTGCTGGCGATGAGCTGGCCCGTCGGCGTCGGCGCGGGCGCGGTGTTCCTGGTGGTGACGGCGATCGGGCGGCGGGTGTCGCTGGGATCGATGCTGGGGGCGGTGGCGGCGATGGGGCTGGTGCTGGGGCTGGCGGAGCCCCTGGCCTACCGGCTGCTCGTGCTGGCGGGCGGGGTCTATGTGATCGTGCGCCACCGGGCGAATATCGGGCGGCTGCTGGCCGGGACGGAGCCCCGATTGGGGCAGGCATAACGCCAGTATCCTTGCGCGGGCCGCCCGGCGCGTGCGTCACTGCCGGACGGGGAAATCGTCGGGGGGCGATTTATGGTCAGGCTGGGATTTGCCGTGGGCGTCGCCCTCGGCGTGGCGCTCGCCGCCACGACGGCGGCGCGGCCGCAGACGCGCGAGCGGTTCGGGGACGGCGACCACTACGAGATGGGCTGGACGGTGCTGGCGGCGGGCCAGGTGATCTGCGTCGGCCCCTTCGTGCGGCCGGGCGAGCGCGAGATCGAGTGCCGCCACACCCGCGTGATCGCGGCGCCCGACAAGCCCTGAACCGCGCTCGGCCACGGCGGCATTAACCTCCGATGGTCTTGGGTCGAACGATGATCGGGCTGACGGGGCTGATCGTCATTTCATCGGCGAGGCGGCGGTGATCTCGCCCCTGCAGCGGCTGGTGTGGTCGCACGCGGGCCGGCGCGCGCGCATCCTGATGCGGTTCGCCGAGGTGGAGGCCGACGGCGGGCGCGACATCGTCCGCGCGGCCGAGGCGACGGACGACCCGATCCTGCGCGGCCTCTTCCTGCGCCACGCCGCCGACGAGGCGCGGCACGCGACGATGTTCCGCAGGCGCGCCGGCGACCTGATCGCCGAGGCCGCGGCCGGCGGCGACGTCGAGGCGGCGTCGGAGTGGCTGGCGCAGGGCGAGCGCGGGCTGGACGACCTGCGGGTGGAGCAGGAGACCGACCGCGACCTCCTGGCCTTCATGCACCTGTCCGAGAGCGCCGCGGCGCGGGACTTCGCCGGCTACGTGAAGGTGCTGAGCCGCGATCCCGGCACCCGGGCGATCTTCGAGGCGATCGGTCGCGACGAGACCCACCACATGACCTACACGCTGAAACAGCTGCAGCGGCTGGACCCGAAGCGCCACCGCTGGGCGATCTTCAAGGCCCGCGCGCGGCGCCTGTGGAAGGCCTACCTGCGGCTGGCCGGCGCGATCGGGGCGGTGTTCGGCGCCGTCGTGCTGAGCGTCGAGTACTTCGTCATCCTGCCGCCGTTCGCGCTGATGGACCGCCGCGCGCAGCGACGCGAGGCGCCCGGCTGGCGGCCCGTCGACGAGGCCCGCGCGCGTGCGCTCGGCCGGCAGTACTGACGCCCATGAACATCCTCGGCATCTCGGCCCACTACCACGACGCCGCCGCGGCGCTGGTGATCGACGGCGTCCCGGTCGCCTCGGCGCAGGAGGAGCGGTTCTCCCGGCGCAAGAACGACGCGGCCTTCCCGCTGGCCGCCATCGAGTGGTGCCTGGAGCACGCCGGGATGGAGCCGGGCGAGCTGGACGCGGTGGTCTTCTACGAGCGGCCGCTGCGCAAGTTCGAGCGCATCCTGACGACGGCTCTGCGGGCCTTCCCGCGCGGGCGCTCGGCGTTCGCCCACGGCATGAAGAACGCGCTGGGCGAGAAGACCTGGGTGCGGGGCGAGATCTGCGGCCACCTGGGCGTGGCGGGCAAGACGGTGCTCTTCACCGAGCACCATCACAGCCATGCGGCGGCCGCGTTCCTGACGGCGCCCAGCGACGCGGCGGCGATCCTGACGGCGGACGGGGTCGGCGAGTGGGCGACGCTCACGGTCGGACGTGGATTCCGGCGCCACAGCGGCCGCGCCGACATCACGCTGGATCGGGAGATCCGCTTCCCGCACTCGCTGGGGATGCTCTACTCGACCTTCACCGACTTCCTCGGCTTCGCGGTGAACGAGGGCGAGTACAAGGTGATGGGGCTGGCGGCCTATGGGCGGCCGAGCTTCGCCGCCGAGGTGCGCAGCCTGATCCGGCGCACCGGCGACGGCGCGTTCGTCCTGAACCTCGACTATTTCGACTACCACCGCACGGTGGCGCGGTCCTATTCGCACAAGTTCATCGACCTGTTCGGGACGCCGCGGGGGCCGTTCGAACCCATCGACCTGGAGACCGAGGCCGGGCGGCGGTTCGCCGACATCGCCGCCAGCGTGCAGCTGGTGCTGGAGGAGGTGCTGGTCGACCTGGCCACGGCGCTGAAGCGAGAGACCGGCTTGCCGGACCTCGCCCTCGGCGGCGGGGTGGCGCTGAACGGGGTGGCGAACGCGCGGATCCTGGCGGAGAGCGGCTTCGAGCGGCTGCTGGTCCCGCCCGCGCCGGGGGACGCCGGCTGCGCACTGGGCGCGGCGCTCTATGCCGACCGCATCCACTTCGGCAGACCGGACCGCGAACCCGTCGACCATCCGTTCCTGGGGCCGGGCGTGGATGCCGACGAGCTGGCGCGGCTGGGGGCCGAGGACGGCTTCCCGGTGGAGCGGCTGGCCGAGCCGGCGCTGATCGCGCGGACAGTGGAGGACCTCGCCGCCGGCCGCATCGTCGGCTGGATGGATGGGGCGATGGAGCTGGGGCCCCGCGCGCTCGGCCACCGCAGCATCCTGGCCGCGCCGCACGACGCGGCGCTGCGCGACCGCATCAACCGCGACATCAAGTTCCGCGAGCAGTTCCGGCCCTTCGCGCCGATCGTGCCGATCGAGGCGGCGGACGAATACTTCGAGCTGCCGGCGGGCGGGGCGCGGCTGGGCCGCTACATGTCCGGCGTCTTCAGGGTCAAGACGAAGCATCGCCAGGCGCTGGCGGCCGTGACGCACGTGGACGGCACCGCCCGCGTGCAGACGCTGGAGCGCAGCATGGATCCGAAGATGCACGCGCTGCTGACCGCCTATGGCCGGGCGAGCGGCGTCCCGGTGCTGCTGAACACCTCGTTCAACCTGGCGGGCGAGCCGATCGTGAACCGCGTCGCCGAGGGCTATTCGACGTTCCGCCGCTGCGGGATGGACGTGCTGGTGGCCGGCGGCGCACGGATGGTGAAGCCGGCGCTGGCGCGGGCCGAACGGCCGCAGGAGGCCTTCGCATGATCCCCAAGCGCGGCCGCACGCATCGGCAGATGATCATGCTGGGCAGCATCTTCGGCGCGGCCGGAGAGCTGACGGCGGGCCTGTGGCGCAGCGGCGGGGCGCGTCGGTGGATGATCCCGCTGGCGGTCTTCCTGTGCCTGACCGGGATCCTGCTGATCCTGGCGGTCACCGTCGAGGCGCTGGCGCCCTTCATCTACCCGATCTTCTGATGTCGAGTGGGGCGGAGCTCCTGGCCTGCCCACGCTGCCGGCGGGCCTTGCGCGCGCTCACCTGCCCGGCCTGTGGGACCCGCTATGCCCTGGAGGACGGCGTGGCGCGGCTGCGGCTGCCCGGCCAGGCGCGGACCGAGACGGTACGCCAGTTCTACGAGCGCGCGCCCTTCCCCGGCTATCCGCCCCGCGACAGCCTGGAGGCCCTGCGCGCGCGGGGCGACCGCAGCGACTTCGCCCGGCGGCTGGACCAGGCGATCCCAGGCGACGCGCGGGTGCTGGAGATGGGCTGCGGCACCGGCCAGATGAGCCTCTACCTGGCCCGGGCCGACCGGACCGTGGTGGGCGCGGACCTGACGCTGGCGTCCCTGCGGCTGGGCGCGACGGCGGCCAAGCGGTTCGGCGTCGAGCAGGTGATGTTCGTCGAGACCGACCTGCATGCCCCGGGCCTCCTGGCCGGCGGCTTCGACGTGGTGATCTGCTCCGGGGTGCTGCACCACACGCCCGATCCGCGCGCCGCGTTCGCCCGGGTCGTGGAGCTGGCGCGGCCCGGCGGGATGGTGGTGATCGGACTCTACAACGCCGTGGCGCGGCTGCCGCTGAGGCTTCGGCGCGCGACGGCGCGGCTCACCGGCTACCGCTGGATCCCGCTCGACCCGGTGCTGAAGGCGCGCGACGCCGAGCCCGAGCGGCGCGAGGCGTGGCTGCGCGACCAGTACATGCACCCCGAGGAGCACCGCCATACGCATGGCGAGGTGCTGGGCTGGTTCCGCGACTGCGGCGTCGAATATGTCCGCGCGTTCCCGAGCATCCTGCTGGACGAGACCGACGAGGACCTGTTCGCGCCCGACCCGGACGTCTGGGGCTTCGAGGCGTGGGTGGCGCAGCTGGGCTGGATGGGGAGCCTGGGCCACGAGGGCGGGCTCTTCATCATGGTGGGCCAGCGCCGCGCCGAGCCCGAACAGGCCGCGGCGTGAGCGGACGCACCCGCTGGCGACGGCCGGTCGTGCTCTTCGTGGCCGTCATGGCGGTGGTGTTGGCCATCGCGATCGGGATCGAGATCGCGGCGAAGCTGGCGGGGAACGCTTGGGAGTGAGGTCAGGACGCTGAGCGCACGCCGTGCGCCGTCAGCCACGCGGCGACCTGGGCGGCGATGTCCTGGGCGCTGGCGGGGTCGGGGTGGATCTCGTGGGGCAGGACGGTCTTCACGGGGATCATCAGGTAGGGGATCGCCGGCCGGTCGAGGATTTCGGCGCGCAGGCGCCGTTCCAGCGGCGTCTCGGGCGCGAACCGGGGCAGGAGGACGAGCAGCGGCGCGCCGCGGCTGGCGGCCAGGTTCTGGGCGGCCAGCAGCTGCTCGCGGACCAGCGCCGCGCCGCGCGCGATGTCGGCGTCCGTGCGGTAGGGCACGAGCCAGCGCCAGACCTTCATCAGCCGGCCCTGGTCGGCGGGGGGGCGCCAGACGAGATCCTCGCTCAGGTGCGGACGGTCGATGTCGAGGGTCCGGTGGAAGACCTCGGGCGTGTAGAGGAAGACCACCGCGGCCGGCCGCTCGAACCTGGGCCAGGCGGCGTTGAGGCGCAGGTAGGCCTGGTCGGTGGCATAGCCGTCGACGGCCAGGTTGGCGGCCTGGACGCCGGTCATCGCCTGGACCTGGGCCGGGATGCTCTCGGGCTGGTTCAGGCCGAAGCCCAGCATGATGGACTCCCCGGCGAAGAGGATCGTGGGCTTGCTCGGATCGGCCGGCGGCGCGCCGGGGGCGTTGCGGTAGCCGGCGGCGTCGGTGGCGTAGACGATGGGGCGGCCAGCGACGGTGTCGTGGCCGACGTGGTTGGGGACGGGCGCCCAGCCGAGCACGCGGTCGCGGATGCGGTAGGGCTCGCCGACAGGATCGATTTGGCTCAGCGCCGGGAAGGCGCGCAGGACGAACTCGCTGGCGCCCAGGGCGAGCGCGATGGCGATCAGGACCGGCGCGATGTCGGCGGGGACGCGGCTGATCGGCGTGCGGGCGAAGTAGCGGCCGAGCTGCGGGCGCAGCGGCCCGACCAGCGCCGCGCCGACCACGGCGGCGATGGCGCGGCAGGCCCAGAGCACCAGCAGCTGCCACTTCAGCTTGAACAGCAGGTCCGGCAGGAAGTGGCGCTGCATCCAGGCCGGCGTGGCGGCGATGGCGCAGGCGAGCGCGGCGGCGCCGGCGACCACGGCCAGCGTCTCGGCGGCGGCCCGGCGCGTGCGGCTCGCGGCCGGCTCAGCCCGAGCGGGCTCCGCCGGGGCCATGCCCTCTGACAGCTCGGATCGGAACACCGGCCAGACCTTCCCCACCTGGGGGTGGATGCCCCGGCGGGCCGGCGAAGTTCAATGGCGGACGCCGCCGCCTACTGGCCGCCGTCCACGCGCACGATGGCGCCGGTGGTGAAGGAGGACGCCGGGCTCGCCAGATAGAGCGCGGTGGTGACCACCTCTTCCGGCCGGCCGGGGCGGCCCAGGGCATTGTTGGAGCGCTCGCGCGCCTCGGGCGTCCAGGCGTTGGCGATGTCGGTGAGGAAGGGCCCGGCGCTGATCGTGTTGACGCGGACCTTCGGGCCGTACTCGCGGGCCATGGAGACGGTCATGGCGTTCAGCGCCGCCTTGGCGCCGGAGTACGGGATCACCTGCGGCAGCGGCATCAAGGCGCCCGACGAGGAGACGTTGATGATCACCCCGCCCTCGCCCTGCGCCATGCGGTGCGCGACCTGGGAGGCCAGGCGGAAGGGGCCTTTGAAGTTCAGGCCCAGCACGCTGTCGAACAGCGCCTCGGTGACCTCGTGGCTGGGGACGGCGGGGCTCATGCCGGCGTTGTTGACCAGGATGTCGATGCGGCCGAACTCGGCGTAGGCGGCCTCGATCAGGGCGTCGATCTGGTCCCAACGCGCGGCGTGGACCGAATACGCCATGGCGCGCCGCCCCATCGCGCGGACCTCTTCGGCGGCCGCCTCGCAGGCGTCGAGCTTGCGGCTGGCGACGATGACGTCGGCGCCGCGCTTGGCGAAGGCGCGGACCATCTGCAGCCCCAGCCCCCGGCTGCCGCCCGTGATCAGCGCCACCTTGCCGGAAAGGTCGAACAGGTCGTCGGTCACGGGCGCTCTCCTCATCGCGCGAATTCCGCCCAGCGGATTTCTTCGTCCGGGCATCTTGCCCCGGCCGCGCCGCGCGTCCCACCCTCTCGTGGCGTCAGCTAAGGGGGCCTTCGATGTCCATCCCGACCAGCCGCCCGGGCCGAGCGGCCCTGGTCCTCTCCGCCTCCATCGGGGCGATCGCGGCCTGGTCGGCGGGGACGAGCCCGGCGGACGGCCCTCTGCCCGCGCCGCGCGCGGCGGCCGAAGCCGCGCCCGTCCTGACGCCGGCCGACCGCAAGGCCTATTTCGGCGAACTGCACCTGCACACGACCATGTCGTTCGACGCCTGGACCTTTGGGACCAAGGTGACCCCGGACCAGGCCTACAAGTTCGCCCGCGGCGAGACGGTGATGGTCCCGGCCGCCCAGGTGGTGCGCGAGCAGGAGACGCCGGCCGACGGCCCCGTGCCGGCCAAGCGCGCCTGGCCGCTGGACTTCGCCGCGGTCACCGATCACTCCGAATACCTTGGCGCGGTGGCCCAGCTGGACGTTCCGGGCAGCGCGTTCTCGCAGAGCGAGATCGGCAAGTCGCTGAAGAGCGGCGGGCGCGGCGCCTTCTTCCGCGCCGGCGAGGCGATCCGCGGCGTGAAGAACGAGTCCACCGAGGCGATGGCCGCCGCCGCCAAGGCCGCCGACGGCTGGGGCGTGGAGATGGCCGCGACCCAGGCGAACTACCGGCCGGGCAAGTTCACGACGCTGCTCGCCTACGAGTGGACCTCCTCGCCGGGTCGCGGGATCCACATGCACCGCAACGTGATCTTCAACCGCGATGTGGCCCCGCCGCCGTTCACCTCGGTCGACTCCAACCGGCCCGTGGACCTGTGGAAGTTCATGGCCTCGATCCGAGGCAAGGACGGGCTGGACGTGCTGGCGATCCCGCACAATTCCAACCTGTCGGACGGGCGCGAGTTCGACTGGAACGACTGGGACGGCAAGCCGATCGACGCGGCCTACGCGCTGGCCCAGTCGATCAACGAGCCGCTGGTCGAGATGGCCCAGACCAAGGGCGCCTCGGAGACGACGCCGGAGCTGTCGCCCAGCGACGAGTTCGCCAACTTCGAGGTGATGGACCGCATCTACGCCGGCGAGACGGGCTCGAAGCTGCACGGCAGTTATGTGCGCGAAGGCCTGGGCCGCGGTCTGGTGCTGGGCGCCAAGGTCGGGACGAACCCGTTCAAGATGGGCTTCGTCGGCGGCTCGGACATCCACAACGGCCTTTCCGCCAGCGACGAAAACACCGCGGTCAGCTCCAGCCAGGCGATCGATCCCACCACCATGTCGCTGGGGCCGGAGCGGGCGCGCGCGGCGCTGGGCATGACCGGCCAGGGCCAGCAGGTGCGGCCCAACGGCCAGCAGGAGAACAACCCGCTGCAGATGAGCTCGGCGGCGATCACCGGGGTCTGGGCCGAGGAGAACACGCGGCCGGCGATCTTCGCGGCCCTGAAGCGCAAGGAGACCTTCGCCACCACGGGCACGCGGATCCGCGTGCGGCTGTTCGGCGGCTGGGGCTTCTCGGCCGCGTCGCTGAGGGCCAGGGACTGGGTGGCGAACGCCTATGCGCACGGCGCGCCGATGGGCGGCGACCTGCCCGCCAGGGCGGGCGCGGCGCGGGCGCCCAGCTTCATCGTGCAGGCGGCGAAGGACCCCACGGGCGCCAACCTGGACCGCATCCAGATCGTCAAGCTGGCGCTGGCCGGCGACGGCTACAAGGAGACGGTGTTCGACGTGGCGCTGTCCGGCGGTCGCATGGTCGACCCGAGGACCGGCAAGGCGCGCCCGGTGGGCGATACCGTCGACCTGGCCAGCGGGACCTATAAGAACACCATCGGCGCGCCCATGCTGACCACGGTCTGGACCGACCCGGCGTTCGAGCCGGCGACGCCGGCGCTCTACTACGCCCGAGTGATCGAGATCCCGACGCCGCGGTGGAGCACCCTGGTCGCCATCCGCGCCCACCTGCCGCTGCCCAAGGCCGCGCCGGCGACCCTGCAGGAGCGGGCCTGGTCCTCGCCCATCTGGTATTCGCCGAAACCCAAGCTGGCGCTGCGTACACGTCCAGCGCGAACCGGCTGATTTAAGACCACCATTCGGCGAACCCAGCCCCTTGAAGCTGTTTGGTAATCCCGATCTGGGATGATGCCTGGCTTCTGGGGGATCGATGGATACCTACCGCTTCCTGGATCGGGGCCTGGACGAGATGGCCGGCGGCGCCCGCGCTGGCTTCTGGCCGCGGCTGATTTCGGGCCTGGCGGTCGGGATGATCGCCCTCGGATTCCTGCCCTGGCAGGTCTGCGCCCTTTGGTCGGTCTGGGTGGTCAGCTGGGACGTCGTCAGCTATTTCGGCACGCGGGCGCA
>Ga0308175_100003819_pt1 | contig 10491 bp, 10 predicted proteins | sample PhyCR1_3_FD_203893 | JGI IMG/M metagenome (GOLD analysis project Ga0308175, IMG submission 203893) | Soil microbial communities from UC Gill Tract Community Farm, Albany, California, United States - DLSLS.C.R1 | ecosystem: Environmental > Terrestrial > Soil > Agricultural land | place: USA...
GTCGCGCAGAGCCTTGGTGAAGAAGCGTGCGTACAGCAGGTGCAGCACCGCGTGCTCGTCGCCGCCGACGTACAGGTCGACGGGACCCCACGCGTCGGCCAGGGCACTGTCGAATGCCTGGGTGTCGCCGTGCGGGGAGACGTAGCGGAAGAAGTACCAGGACGAGTCCACGAACGTGTCCATGGTGTCGGTGTCGCGGGTCGCCGGGCCGCCGCACGCGGGGCACTCGACGTTGACCCACTCCGAGGCCGCGCCCAGGGGCGAGGTGCCCTTGGGCTTCAGGTCGGCGCCGCGCAGCTCCGGCAGCTCGACGGGCAGCTGGTCCTCGGGCACCGGCACCTCGCCGTCGACCGGGCAGTGGATGATCGGGATCGGCGCACCCCAGTAGCGCTGGCGCGACAGCAGCCAGTCGCGCAGCCGGAAGTTGACGGTGCCCCGGCCCAGGCCCTGGCGCTCCAGATAGGCGATCGCGGCGGACTTGGCCTCGGCCACGCCCATGCCGGACAGGTCGATCTCGTCGTTGGCGGAGTTGATCGCCGGACCGTCACCGGTGAAGGCTTCGCCCTCCCAGCCATCCGGCGGCTGGACCGTGCGGACGATCGGCAGGTCGAAGACGGTCGCGAACTCCCAGTCCCGCTGGTCCTGGCCCGGCACCGCCATGATCGCGCCGGTGCCGTAGTCGGCCAGCACGTAGTCCGCGGCGTACACGGGGATCCGGGTGCCGGTCAGCGGATTGGTCGCGTGGACGCCCAGGAAGACTCCGGTCTTGGGCCGGTCGGTCGACAGGCGGTTGATCTCGGTCTCCTTGCGGACCTCGACCAGGTAGTCGTCCAGCGCGCCCCGCTGCTCGTCGGTGACCAGCTCGGAGGCCAGCGCCGCGTCGGCAGCCACGACCATGAACGTGGCACCGAACAGCGTGTCGGGACGGGTCGTGTAGACCGTCAGGGGCTCCTCGCGGCCCTCGACGACGAAGTCGACGTGAGCGCCCTCGGATCGTCCGATCCAGTTGCGCTGCGCGTTCACCACCTTGTCCGACCAGGTGGGCTGCAGGTCGTCCAGGCAGTCCAGCAGCTCCTGGGCGTACGCCGTCGTGCGGAAGTACCACTGGGTCAGCTCGCGCTTGGTGACCTCGGCGCCGCAGCGCTCGCAGGCGCCGTCGACGACCTGCTCGTTGGCCAGCACGGTCTGGTCGTTGGGGCACCAGTTGACAGGGCTGTTCTTGCGGTAGGCCAGCCCCTTCTCGTGGAACTTCAGGAACAGCCACTGCGTCCACCTGTAGTACGACGGGTCCGAGGTGTTGAACCGCCGCGACCAGTCGAAGCTGACGCCGTACCGCTGGAAGGACTCCAGCTGGGTGGCGATGTTGCCGTAGGTGTAGTCGGCCGGGTGGGCGTCGTTGCGGATCGCGGCGTTCTCGGCGGGCAGGCCGAAGGAGTCCCAGCCCATCGGGTTCAGGACCTCGTAGCCCTTCTGCCACCAGTAGCGGGCGATGACGTCGTGCAGCGCCGTCACCTCGGCGTGCCCCATGTGCAGGTCGCCGGAGGGGTAGGGGAACATCGTGAGCGCGTACTTCTTCTCGCGCGGGCTGTCGTCGTCGGCCCGGAAGGGCTGCAGGTCGTCCCACACCGCCCGCCACTTGGTCTCGGTGGCCTCGGTGTCGTACGTCGCGCGCTCGTCGCCGGCCCGTCCCTCGTCGGTGCCGGCTGCCTGCTCGCTCATCTCGTCTCTCCCACGTGTCGGTGATCCTGCTCCGGGCACAAAAAAGCCCCTCGGGGACGAGGGGCAGCCGCGTCGATGAGTGCGTGTCGACGCGGCTAGGTAAGGAGCAGGGTCCTCTGCATGTGACACATGGTACCGCTCCGCCGCGGGCTGGCTACAGTCGCGTCATGGCCGACACGAGCGTCACCGACATGTTCCGACTCGACGGCAGGGTCGCCGTCGTCACCGGCGCCTCCAGCGGGCTGGGCGTCGCGTTCGCGCAGGGCCTCGCCGAGGCCGGCGCCGACGTGGCCCTCGGCGCCCGCCGCGCCGACCGGCTCGAGGACACCGCGAAGCTGGTGAACGTCGCGGGCCGCCGGGCGCTGACCGTGGCCACCGACGTGGCGGACCCCGACTCGTGCACCAACCTCGTGGCGCTGGCGATGGAGGAGTTCGGTCGGGTCGACATCCTGGTCAACAACGCGGGCATCGGCACGGCCGTCCCGGCGACCAGGGAGACCCCCGAGCAGTTCCGGCAGGTCATCGACGTCAACCTCAACGGCTGCTACTGGATGGCCCAGGCCTGTGGCCGCGTGATGCAGCCGGGCTCGAGCATCATCAACATCTCTTCGGTGCTCGGCCTCACCACCGCGGGCCTGCCGCAGGCGGCGTACGCCGCGTCCAAGTCCGGCCTGATCGGGATGACCCGCGACCTGGCCCTGCAGTGGACGGGCCGCAAGGGCATCCGCGTGAACGCGATCGCGCCGGGGTTCTTCGAGTCCGAGATGACCGAGCAGTACCCGCCCGGCTACCTGGAGTCCCAGGGACCGCGGATCCCCGTCGGGCGCAAGGGTGACCCGGCCGAGCTCGCAGCCACCGTCGTCTTCCTCGCCTCCGACGCCGCCGGCTACATCACCGGCCAGACCCTGCCGGTCGACGGCGGGATGACCATCACCTGAGGGGCGGACACGCCCTCCCCCCGGGACCGGAACCTGTTCTAACGTCAGGACATGAGCTCTCCGCGCGTGGTGGTCATCGGTGCCGGCTTCGGCGGGCTGGGCGTCGCCAAGGCCCTGCGTGACGTGGGCGTGCACGACATCACGATCCTCGAGCGGGCCGACGAGGTGGGTGGGGTCTGGCGCGACAACACCTACCCCGGCGCGGCCTGCGACGTCCCGACGCCGCTCTACTCGTGGTCGTGGGCGCCCAACCCGGAGTGGGGCCGGCGCTACGGCCCCCAGCAGGAGATCCTCGACTACCTGCGCCGCTCGGCCCGTGACGCCGGGCTGCTCGGCCTCGTGCGCACCGGGGTCGAGGTCAAGGCCGCGGAGCACGACGAGGCGCTCGGCCGCTGGCGCGTGACGACCGGCGACGGCGAGACCCTCGAGGCCGACGTCGTCATCTCGGCCGTGGGCCAGTTGTCGAACCCGTCCGTCCCGGCGCTCCCCGGTGCCGACACCTTCACCGGCCCCGCCTTCCACTCCGCCCGGTGGCGCCACGACGTCGACCTGACCGGCAAGCGGGTCGCCGTGGTCGGCACCGGCGCGAGCGCGATCCAGTTCGTGCCCGGCATCGTGGACCGGGTCGGGTCGATGACGATCTTCCAGCGCTCCGCGCCGTACGTCGTGCCCAAGCCCGACCAGGCCTACGGACCCCGTCACCACGAGCTCTTCCGCCGGCGGCCGTGGACCCAGCTCGCGGAGCGGCGCTCGGTGTTCTGGGTGAGCGAGAAGCTCAACGCCGCGCTCGGCGGCGACTCGTGGCTCTCCACTCCCCTGCCGGCACTGCTGCGGGCGACGTTCCGTCTCCAGCTCCGCACCCAGGTGCGGGACCCGGCCCTGCGCCGCAAGCTGGTGCCGGACTACCCGATCGGGTGCAAGCGGCTGCTCTTCTCCAACGACTGGTACCCCGCCCTGGCGCGTGACCACGTCGACGTCGTGACCGAGCAGATCAGCCGGGTCGAGCCGGAGGGGGTCCGCACCGCCGACGGCCGGCTGCACGAGGCGGACGTGCTCGTCTGGGGCACGGGCTTCGCGGCCACGCACTTCCTCGGCGGCATCGAGGTCCGCGGTGCCGGCGGCGCCGACCTGCACGAGCTGTGGGCCGACGGCGCCCGCGCCCACCTCGGCCTCACGGTCCCCGGCTTCCCGAACCTGTTCTGCGTCTACGGCCCCAACACCAACCTCGGCGGCAGCTCGATCATCGCGATGATGGAGGCCCAGGCCGGCTGGATCGCCCAGGTGGTCGCTCGCATCGCCGACGGCGGGGCCCGCCGGGTCGCCGTACGACGGGACGTCGCCGAGGCCTACGACCGCGAGATGCAGGGCCGGCTCTCGTGCAGCGCCTGGGCGGGCTGCACGAGCTGGTACCGCGACGGTGCCCGGATCACGACGAACTGGCCCGGGCGGGTGCAGGAGTACGTCGACCGCACCGCGGCCGTGGACTGGTCGGAGCTGGAGGAGGTCTCCTAGGACCCCGACCGCGGGTCGTGGTCCCGCCCGAGGTCGCGCTCGTACCAAGTGCCCGGCTTGCCGCTGAGCTGGGCCGGTTCGGCCGGGCCGACCGCGACGAACCCCGCCTTCATCAGCACCTTGCCGGACGCCACGTTCTGGTGGCTCGAGGCCGCTCGGAGGGTGCGCAGGCTATGGCGGTCCGCCGCGAGCCGGCACAGCTCCCGGACGGTCGCTGTCGCGACGCCGCGGCCGGCGACGTGCTGCGCGACCCGGTAGCCGAGCTCTGCCGCGTGGTCCTCGATGTCGACGAGGTTGAACCTGCCGAGCACGGAGCCGTCCTCGTCGACGAGGGCGTAGAAGGCGCAGGTCCCTGCCGCCTGCTCGGCCAGCAGGCCGTCGTACCGGTCGGCGAACCCGGTGAAGAAGTCGTCGCCGCGGTCGGAGATCGAGGCCGCGAACCAGGCGCGGTTCGCCACCTCGAAGGCCAGGATCGCCGGCGCGAGGCCGGCGTGCAGGGAGATCAGCTCGGCCATCAGAACCACCCGTACGCCCGCAGCTGCGCCTCGCTCAGCCCGAACGCGTGGCCGACCTCGTGCCCCAGCACCTTCAGCACCCGCGGCGCCACCTCCTCCCGCGTCCGGCAGACCGCGAGTATCGGTCGCCGGTAGAGCGTGATGACGTCGGGCAGGCTGCCCGGAATCCGTCCCCCGGCGCGGGTGTGCTCGATGCCCCGGAACATGCCGAGCAGCAGCACCCCCGGCCGGGCCTCACCGGGCTCCGGCTCCTCCCGGACCACCACGGCGATCTCGGCGACCAGCTCCAGCGCCTCGTCCGGGAGCTGATCCAGGGCCGCACGGACGAGCTCGTCGAACTCCTCGGCAGGCAGGGCATCGGCGTCCACCCGGCCATCCTGTCCGCCCGCGCCAACCCCCCCGGGGTCGGAAACGCAGAAAGCCGGATCCTGAGCGGATCCGGCCTTCTGTCCGGTGGAGCTGAGGGGACTCGAACCCCTGACCCCCTGCATGCCATGCAGGTGCGCTACCAGCTGCGCCACAGCCCCATCACTTGTCCTGGCGTTCCCGCCCGGTGAGCAACGCGTGGAATATTAGCCACTCGGTGCGTCGGTTGCGAAATCGGGGGTCCCCGGGACCGTCAGGACCCCCGGATGCGCGGTCTCGTTGTAGGAGCTGAGGCGCAACCGGCCGCTGCGGTGCTCCGTCACGCTGGCCCATCCGCAGTTGTCCATGACGAAGATCGACTCGTCGACCTCGACCGGCAGGCCGAGCAGCGCGACCAGGGAGACCTTCAGGCAGGCTCCGTGGGTGACCACGACGCCGGTCTCCCCCGGCGCCAGGGCGGCGACCATCTCCCGCAGCGCCGGCACCATGCGGGCGGTCACGTCCTGGACCGTCTCCGCACCGGGCACGCCCCCGGTGATGTGGCCCGACGCCCATCGCGCATGGGCCTCGGGGTACTTCTCGGCGAACTCGGCGACGCTCAGCCCGGCCCGCTCCCCCACGTCGAACTCGCGCACCCGCGGGTCGAGGGTCGCGACGAGACCGGTCGCCGCCTCGACGTACGACGCGGTCTCACGGGCGCGTGCGAGGTCGCTGCTCCACAGCCGTGTGGGGTGCAGGAGGGCGACGTACGGCGCCGCCGCGGCCGCCTGGGCACGGCCGGTGTCGTCGAGGGGCACGTCGGTGTGCCCCTGCGCCCGTCCCTCGAGGTTCCAGGCCGTGCGGCCGTGCCGCAGCAGCACGAGCCTCCTGCCGCCGGCCGCTTCGGCGGCCTCCACCGCTGAGCGCTGCCGCTCAGCGCTCAACAGCGCCGCCCGAGGTGACGTCGGCGGGCAGGTCGATCAGCGGGCAGTCACGCCACAGCCGCTCGAGGGCGTAGAACTGCCGCTCCTCCTCGTGCTGGACGTGCACCACGATCTCGCCGTAGTCGATCAGCACCCAGCGGCCGTCACGCTCCCCCTCGCGGCGGATCGGCTTGGCGCCGATCTCCCGCAGCTTGTCCTCGACCTCGTCCACGATCGCCTTCACCTGGCGGTCGTTGGTGGCGGAGGCGAGCACGAAGGCGTCGGTGATGGCGAGCTGCTCGCTGACGTCGAAGGCCACGATGTTGGTGGCGAGCTTGTCGGCAGCGGCCAGCGCGGCGGCACGGACGAGCTCGAGGGCGTGGTCGGTGGCGGTCACAGGAGGTCCTTGTCCATGGCGGTCTCGACGGGCTCGACCACCGAGGATGGGTAGAGGTTGTGCTTGGCGATGTACTGCACGACGCCGTCGGGCACGAGGTACCAGACCGGCTCCCCGCGGCGCTTGCGGTCACGGCAGTCACTGGAGGAGATGGCCAGCGCCGGGATCTCGACCATGGTCACCCGGTCGGCCGGGATCGCGTCGAGGGTGGCGGCGTCCATCGTGTAGCCGGGGCGCGTGCAGCCGACGAACTGGGCGAGCGCGAAGAGCTCCTCGGCGTTGCGCCAGGTGAAGATCTCCGCGAGCGCGTCGGCGCCGGTGATGAAGTAGAGCTCGGCGTCGGGCATCGCCTTGCGGAGGTCGCGCAGCGTGTCGATGGTGTACGTCGGCCCGGTGCGGTCGATGTCGACCCGGGAGACGTTGAACCGGGGGTTGGCCGCGGTCGCGATCACCGTCATCAGGTAGCGGTGCTCGGCCGGCGAGACGTCACGGTCGGACTTCTGCCACGGGTCCCCGGTGGGCACGAACACGACCTCGTCGAGGTCGAACCACGCCTGGACCTCCGACGCGGCCACGAGGTGGCCGTGATGGATGGGGTCGAACGTCCCGCCCATGACCCCCACCCGTCGGGGTCCGGGCGTCCGCGTCGCTCCCGCGGTGGTGCGTGACGTGCTCAGCTGTGCTCGCGTCCCGCGCCGAACATCAGGAGCCCGGCCATCATGAAGAGCAGGATGCCCAGGGCGATTCCACCCACAACCCAGTGATTCATGCCGGACAGCCTACCCGGGCCTCCGGGTCTCAGCGCACGTGGCCGTCCCCGGTGACGACGTACTTGGTCGACGTCATCTCCGGCAGACCCATCGGGCCGCGCGCATGCAGCTTCTGGGTGCTGATCCCGATCTCGGCGCCGAACCCGAACTCGCCGCCGTCGGTGAACCGGGTCGAGGCGTTGACCAGCACTGCGGCGGAGTCCACCTCGGCGACGAACCGGCGGGCGGCCCCCTGGTGCTCGGTCACGATCGCGTCGGAGTGCTGGCTGGAGAAGCGTCGGATGTGGTCGATCGCCTCGTCGAGGTCCGGCACTACCCGGGCTGAGATGTCGAGGGAGAGGTATTCCCGGGCGTAGTCGTCGTCGCTCGCCGGCACCACCCCGTCGTACGCCGCGAACGCCTCGTCGCCGTGCACCGTGACGCCGGCGCCCTGCAGCGCCGGCACCACTCGGGGCAGGAAGGTCTCCGCCACGTCGGCGTGCACCAGCAGCGACTCGGCGGCGTTGCAGACGCTGGTGCGGTGGGTCTTGGCGTTGAGCACGATGGCCAGCGCCTTGTCGAGGTCGGCCGCGGCGTCGACGTAGACGTGGCAGTTGCCCACACCGGTCTCGATCACGGGGACCGTCGACTCCTCCACGACGCTGCGGATCAGGCCGGCGCCCCCGCGCGGGATGAGCACGTCGACCAGGCCCCGGGCGCGCATCAGGACCTTCACGGACTCGTGCGAGTCGCCCGGCACCAGCTGCACCACGTCGGCCTCGAGGCCCGCCCGGACCGCGGCCTGGCGCAGCACGGCCACGATCGCGGCGTTGCTGGAGCGGGCGCTGGAGCTGCCCCGCAGGAGCACGGCGTTGCCGGACTTCAGGCAGATGCCGGCGGCGTCGGCGGTCACGTTCGGGCGCGCCTCGTAGATCATCCCGACGACGCCGAAGGGCACCCGGACCTGCCGCAGCTCCAGGCCGTTGGCCAGCGTGCCGCCGCGGACGACCTCGCCGACCGGGTCGGGCAGGCCAGCCACGTCCCGCAGCCCCTGGGCCATCGCGGCGAGGCGGCCGTCGTCGAGCCGGAGACGGTCCACGATGTTCGGCGGCGTGCCGCCCTCCTCCGCCCGGCGCACGTCCTCGGCGTTGGCCGCGAGCACGTCGGCACCCGCCGCCAGCAGGCCGTCGGCCATCGCCTCCACGGCGCGGTCCTTCTGGGCCCTGGTCGCGAGCGCGAGCCCGTGGCTCGCGGCCCGGGCGCGCCGGGCGGCCTCGAGCACCTCGTGCTCCTGCGGGCTGTCTGGTGCCTCCATGACTCGAGCGTAGAGGGCTCGCGGGACCGCTCATGGGTGCGTCTTACGGATCCGTCCTGCGTCGAGGGCAACCAAACGTCTCGCCGCTGCGTCTGAGGTTCTGCAGAGCTCTCATCCGTCACTCCCAGAAGGACAACGCCGTGCTTCGTCATTCCTGGCGCTCGGGCGCCCGGGCCCTCGGGCTCGCCGCAGCGGTCGCACTGACCCTCCCGGCCCTCCACGTCCCGGCCGAGGCGACCGCGCCCGCCGCCGCGGCGACGACCGCGCCCCTCGCCCTGTGGGCGCCCGCGCAGGTCAACGCCTACACCTACCGCGGCCACGCGTGGACCGACCTGGGCCTACGCCTCATCGCCCAGGGCGCGCCGATGGAGCTCTGGTCGAACCGGCCGTCGTACGACGACCAGATCCAGACCGTCTGGCGCTCCCCTGGCGGGGACGTGACCCTGCCCGAGGGGTCGATGAAGGACTTCTCGGGGCTGAGCAAGTTCCTCAAGCTCGAGCTGGTCCCCCGCAAGGGTGGTGACACGATCACCATGCGGAAGGCCGGCTGCCTGAACGGCTGGTCCGAGCGGGTGCGACCGGAGGCGCCGGCCACGTCGCCGTACCCGCGCGGCTGCTGGTACAACCCCTACAGCCTCGGCTCGGTCCAGGGGATCCAGCAGGGCTGGGCCACCGCACTCGTCGGCCAGCAGGGCCCGATCCGGCTGCCGCTGGGCACCTATGACGTCACCGCGAGCATCACGCCGAAGTACGCCGAGGTCTTCGGCATGACCGCGGCCGAGACCTCGCGCACCTTCAAGCTCGTGGTCCGGAAGGAGAGCGGCAACCAGCGCCACCACGCGCCCGGCACCGGTCAGTCGCCGCTGGCGCAGCCTGCGCCGCATGAGCCGCAGCAGGCCTCCGCCGGCGCCGTACCCACCACCCAGCCCGACCTGCGCGCGCTGCCGGCGTGGGGCATCCAGGTGTCGAACAACGGCAACTACCTGCAGTTCGCCGCCACCGTCTGGAACGCCGGCGACAGCCCGCTCGTGGTCGACGGCTTTCGCCGGGACGGCGAGGACGAGATGGACGCTTACCAGTACTTCTTCGACGGTGACGGCAACCAGACCGGCTACCAGCAGGTCGGCAGCATGCACTGGGACGCTCGTCCCACGCACCAGCACTGGCACTTCGAGGACTTCGCGCGCTACGTCCTGCTGAAGAAGGACAAGAGCGAGGCCGTGACCTCCAAGAAGGAGGCGTTCTGCCTCGCCAACACCGACGCCGTGGACCAGACCGTCCCGAACGCCGCCTGGAACCCGGAGAACACCGACCTCTCCACCGCCTGCGGCGACCTGAGCTCGCTGTCGATCCGCGAGGTGCTGGCCTCCGGCTGGGGCGACACGTACGCCCAGTTCCGCGCCGGTCAGTCCTTCGACCTCAAGGGCCTGCCCAACGGCACCTACTACATCGCCGTGATCGCCAACCCCTCCCACCGGCTCGTCGAGTCCTCGACCGACAACAACGAGTCGCTGCGCAAGGTGGTCATCAAGGGCACCGAGGGCCACCGCACCGTGACGGTCCCCCAGGTCGGCATCATCGACGAGACCGGGCTCTTCGGCATGTGACCTCTCTCCCCCCAGCCGGTCATGGCGGACGGTCTGTCGTCCGCCATGACCGGTGCTTTCCTCCCTGGCTTGCCTGGCCCTCTACGGCTTGGGGGGGCCGGTGGTCGAGGTGCGAGGCGCCCCGGCGCCGAGCCTCGAGACCCCCGCAGGCGGCCTGCGGGCCGTGGGGGTCCGTCGTTGGTTGCGGTCGTCTCCCCGCTCACGGGGGGCCGGTGGTCGAGGTGCGAGGCGCCCCGGCGCCGAGCCTCGAGACCCCCGCAAGCGGGGAAAGGACGCCGACCGCGCGCCCCGGTAGTCGAGGTGCGAGGCGCCCAGGCGCCGAGCCTCGAGACCCCCGCAGGCGGCCTGCGGACCGTGGGTGGCTGCGATCCTTCGCAGCTACGGGACGGGTCCGTCGTGGGTTGCGGTCGTCTCCCGGCTCACGGGGGGCCGGTGGTCGAGGTGCGATGCGCCCCGGCGCCGAGCCTCGAG
>Ga0308175_100003821_pt1 | contig 10481 bp, 11 predicted proteins | sample PhyCR1_3_FD_203893 | JGI IMG/M metagenome (GOLD analysis project Ga0308175, IMG submission 203893) | Soil microbial communities from UC Gill Tract Community Farm, Albany, California, United States - DLSLS.C.R1 | ecosystem: Environmental > Terrestrial > Soil > Agricultural land | place: USA...
TTGACTAGCCCGCTTTATCAGATATAATGCGCGTCTCCGATGCGGGAATAGCTCAGTTGGTAGAGCACGACCTTGCCAAGGTCGGGGTCGCGAGTTCGAGTCTCGTTTCCCGCTCCAGTTTTCGCAAAACCTCGGGCCACCGGGGTTTTGTTTTTTAAGCGGACCGCGAACAACGCGTTCCGCGCGCGATGGCCAGGTGGCAGAGTGGTCATGCAGCGGCCTGCAAAGCCGCGTACGCCGGTTCGATTCCGACCCTGGCCTCCATTGCGCAATCCTTCGAAGCCCGCCATTGGCGGGCTTTTTTCGTTCCAGCCGCGCCACACGCCTATCTCTGTAGGAGCCCGCTCGCGGGCGATGCTCCTGCCGCACCCGAGCGAAGCATCCCTCGCGAGCAGGTTCCCTACAGAGCTCCTGCGCCAATGCTACGATGCGCCGGCTTTCCGGCTCACGATCCGCCGGCGCACGAAGCACGCCCGGATGGCGAAACTGGTAGACGCAAGGGACTTAAAATCCCTCAGCCGCGAGGCTATGCGGGTTCGATCCCCGCTCCGGGCACCATTCAAACAAAAGGCCAGCCGCGAGGCTGGCCTTTGTCTATTGGTGGAGGTGGCGGGAGTCGAACCCGCGTCCGAAGGCGCTTGACGCCCGGTACTACATGCTTAGCTCACCGTTGGGTCTCGCCCTTGCGACAGCACGATGTGCGAAGCGCATCGAAGGGCCAGCCTGCTTGATTTGACCTAAGACCGACAGGCAACAGTCTTTGGCGATCCCGTGATGATGACCCTACATCCACGAGCACGAGCACAAGTGGGTTCGGGGCTACGCCTTAAGCGGCGAGAGCGTAATTGCTATCGTTGGCAATTATGAGTTTTGCTGCTGGATTAACGAGGAAAGCTGCCCCCTCGGCATGCACCAAGCCATCTCACTACCCCCGTCGAAGCCAGGACACCCCCGGGGAAAACGTCTGAGCTGGTCAGTAGTTCAAGTATATGGGCCGGAGCGGGGCGCTTCAATGTGCGTCGCCGCGGCGGTTCAGGCAGAGCGGTTGTGGGCGCGCATGGTGCGCTGCTTTTCGCGCTCCCAGTCGCGCTCCTTCTCGGTGTCCCGCTTGTCGTGCGCCTGCTTGCCGCGCGCCAGGCCGATCTCCACTTTGACCTTGTTGCCTTTCCAATACATCGCGATCGGCACCAGCGTGTAGCCCTTGCGCTCGACCGCACCGATCAGCTGGTCAATTTCCTGCTTGTGCAGCAGCAGCTTGCGGGTGCGCCGGTCCTCGGCGATCACGTGAGTGGACGCGCTGATCAGAGGCGGGATCGAGGTGCCGATCAGAAAGATTTCGCCCTTGAGCACGACCGCATAACCGTCGCCGAAATTGATCCGCCCGGCACGCAGCGCCTTAAGTTCCCAACCCTGCAGGGCGATGCCCGCCTCGTAGCGCTCGTCGATGTGGTACTCGTGGCGAGCGCGCTTGTTGAGCGCGATGGTGCCGCCCGCATGCTTGTCTTTGTCCTTCGCTTTTGCCATGTCCGCTAGACTTGCGCCTTTGCGGATGCGCCGAAAGCCGTCGCACCCGGAATGATGTGAAGAGGTACCTGTGATCGAAATCCGACGAAGCGCCCTGGTCAGCTACACGCCGGCGCAAATGTTCGATCTGGTCAACGATGTCGAAGCATACCCAAAGCGCTTCTCCTGGTGTGCCGGCGCTCACGTGCTGGAGCGCCAGGATGATGTGCTGGTGGCACGTCTCGACCTGAAATTCGCCGGTTTGCGCCAGAGCTTTACCACTCGCAACACCACCGAACCGCCGCGGCGCCTGCACATGCACTTGGTGGAGGGTCCATTCCGCAGCCTTGATGGCGTGTGGGAGTTCATCCCCCTCGGCGAACACGGCTGCAAGATCGCCTTCGCGCTGGATTTCGATTACGTGGGTCTCGGAGCCGGCGCGATCAAGCTCGGTTTCCAGGGGCTGGCAACCCGGATGGTCGAGGATTTCAGCCGCCAGGCGCAGCGCACCTATGGTTGAGATCGCGGTGGAGGTGGTGCTGGCGCTGCCCGATCGCACGCTGTTCAAGCGCGTGGTGCTTGATGCGGCGGCGACGGTGGAGGATGCGATCGCAGCGGCGGAACTGGGCGAGGATCGGCGCTGGGTCGATTCGCAGCGATTGGGCATCTTCGGCCGCCGCGTGGCGCTGGAACAGCTGCTACGCGACGGTGATCGGGTGGAGATCTATCAGCCGTTGCTACTGGATCCGAAAGAGGCGAGGCGACGTCGCGCGCGCTAGAAATCAGGGCGTGTCACCGCCACCGGGAGGATTCGAACTGCTGTCGTCGCCGCCGTTCGTGCTCTTGTCGCCCTGGGTTTCATCGACCGGATAGGTCGCGTGGTACTTCTTGCTGTCCTTGAGCATCTGCTCCGCATCCTGCGCGAAGAAGTCGCCCTCGGTACGTGCAAGGGTGTCATTGTTGAAGGTGAGCGTGAAGGTGCGCACCTTGATCGGACCACCACGGTGCTGCTGGGTCGAGACGTAATCCCATCGGCTCTGGTTGAACGGTGTCTGCACCGAGGGCGAGCCCATCAGCACCAGCACCTGGTGCTTGGTCATGCCCGGCTCGAGCTGATCGACCGTCTTCTTGTCCAGGATGTTGCCCTGCTGCACGTCCGGGACGTAGACCAGCCCGCAGCCAGCCAGCGTGAGCGCCAGCAACGTGGCGGAACCGAGCGTGCGAATCAGCTTTTGCATGCGTGTTGCGTCCGGATCGTGAAGGGGTCGGATGATACACTAACGGCCTTACAGCGCCGCGCGTGGAGCTTGCCATGGAACAGGAAACCAGAGAGCTGCGCCGGGTCGGCCTGAAGGTGACCCACCCGCGGATGCGGATCCTGCAGATCTTCGAGGAGGAGGGCGTCCAGCACCTCTCCGCCGAAGACGTCTACAAGAAGCTGCTCGCCGACCAGGAAGACATCGGCCTGGCGACCGTCTACCGCGTGCTTACCCAGTTCGAGGCCGCGGGCATTGTGGTCAAGCACAACTTCGAGGGCGGCCAGGCTGTCTATGAACTTGATCGTGGGCAGCACCACGATCACATGATCGACGTAGACAGCGGCAAGGTCATCGAGTTCGTGAGCGAGGAGATCGAGCAGCTGCAGCGCGAGATTGCCGCCAGGCATGGCTACGTGCTGGAGGACCACAGTTTGGTGCTGTACGTGCGGCCGAAAGGGAATGGGCGCTGAGTTTTTTTGGAAGAGCGACGGGCAAAAGCCTGGTCTTCCAGCTTCTCCCGGCCCGGGCCGGAACAGGCGTCCCAAGCACTTTTGAAAGCGCAAAAAAAAGCCGCGGGAGGACTCCTGTCCACCCACGGCTGATCCGTTACCAGTCGGCGCCTCGGCAAAGCGAGTTGCTCGCGTGCCTCGTTGCGCCGATGGTTCCGGCGGAACGGCATCCTGCCGTTCTTCGTGACCACCGTCCCCACGGTAGCCACGGCACGCCATCTCGCGATGGCGGCTCCCCCACATCGATGAGCCGATGCTAACGACGTGTTCACGAGTGCGGTATTGGAAAAATTCCTAGGCGAGCCGTCCGGGATCCCGCGTTGGCGTGCTGCCACGCAGCAAAACGCGCAGGTGGACGCCCTGCTGGCCGGGCCTGAGCCGGAACAGGCCTCCCAGGGACGTCACGCGGTCGCGCATGCCTTGCAGACCACGGCCGCCCCGCGGCAATCGGTTTGGTAAGCCCACGCCGTCGTCGCGAATGTCCAGCAAAGCCAGGATGACGCCATGGCGCTCGCCAATACGCAGTCGCAGCCGATACTCGCTGGCCTGGGCGTGCTTGACCGCATTGGTGGCGCTTTCCTGTACCAGGCGATACACCGCGGTGCGGGTGTCCTCGTCGAGCAGGCGGGGATCGCCGCGCATGTCGGTATGGAAGGCAACTCCGGCGGTGGTCAGCAGGTCGCGGATCGGGCCCTCATCCAGCGCCCGCAGCAGGCCGAATTCGTCGAGTACGGCCGGGCGCAAGTCGTCCAGCAGCCGGTGCAGGGCGCGCCGCATGTAACCCAGGATGGTGTTGATCGAGACGCTGATGTCCTCCAGGCCAGCCTGACGCAGGCGCACTTGGGCAAGTTTCATGTGCGTCTGGATTGCGGTGATGTTCTGGCCCAGTTCGTCGTGGAGCTCGGCGGCCATGTGCCTGCGCTGGTTTTCCTCGGCTTGCAGGTTGCCGCGTGCGGCATCGCGTAGCTGCCGCGCCAATTGGTCGAGCCGACGGTTGACTGCGCCAAGGTAGACGTTCTGCTCGGCGACCCGCTCACTGCTGCGGCGCAGGGCATCGGTGGCGGTGCCAAGCATCAGTGCGCCGGTGCCCGCGACCGCCAGGAAGAGATAGCCTGCCGCGCTCTGCGCGTGGCCAGGCTGGTGATCGACGGCGGCCATGCCGAGGCAGGAGATCAGCATGGCAAGCGTGGCTCCACGCCAGCCATGCCGGAACGCGAAGAACAGTACCGGCGCGAGCGACAGCACGCGGGCGAACTCCGGTTGTGGCGCCGCGTGCTGGGACAGCATCAACAGCAAGGCCATTGCCGGGAGCATGACCAGTAGGCCGTCCATCACCAGGCTCGCCACCATTTTCCGGTTCGGGCGGGCACGCAGCAGCATGATCGACAGCGGCGCCACCAGCAGCACGCCCAGATAGTTGCCCAGCAATTCGCGCCCGAGCGCGCGCACCATCGCCGCGGACGCGGTGCTTTCGTGAAGCAGCGCCAGCAGCACCGCGTCGGTGGCCGCCACCGCAACGACGACAAGCACGGCCGAGAGCAGCAGGCGCGTCGCTTCCTCCGGATCACGCAGGCTGGCGTGCAGGTTGACCCGGCGCAGCAGCCACAGGCCGATCGCCATGACCAGCGGTTCGGGCAGATCGCCGATGACGAAATCCTCCCAGCCCATGGGCAGGACCGAGCGCATGTCCAGGATCACGGTCGCGGCCAATTCCAGGCCCAGTGGCCAGAACCACTGGCGCACCGGCACGATCAGCAGGACGGCGAAGCGCAGGCCGAAAGGGAGCATCCAGTATGGCTGCTCGGTAGGCAGCAGCAGCAGCCACAGCACTACGTAGACCAGGCCCAGTAGCGGCCCGGAGTCAGGCAGGGAGAAAGCTTTCGATCGCATGCGTGGATGGTACATGCGGCTGCCGCCTGCCCAGCCCGCGGTTGGCTGCCCGGCAGCGGTGGTGCTTCTTCTTATAGACTCGCAAGGCAGGCCGGGCGCGGGGGCGTCCGATGGGGGCGCGTCAGGCGACAGGAGAAGGCCCGCACCGCCCGAAACTCCGCAAGTCAGTGGGGCAGCATGTACAGCATTGTTCTGGTCGACGACCACGCCATCGTCCGCGAGGGTTTCAAGCGACTCATCGAGATGGAGCCTGACCTTGAGGTCATCGCCGAGTGCCGTTGTGCGGACGACGCGGTGGAGGCGATCAACCATCGCCGACCGGACTTAGTCGCGCTGGACCTGTCGCTGCCCGACGGCAGTGGCCTGCCGCTGATCGAGCATCTGCACAGCCTGGTGCCGGAAACCCATATCGTGGTGCTCAGCATGCATGATGGTGAGCCGTACGTTTCCGAGGCATTGCGCCGGGGCGCCAGCGGCTACGTCACCAAGGGCGCCGCACCGGAGGAGCTGGTCGCGGGCCTGCGCCAGGTGATGCTGGGCGAGATCTTTTTGAGTTCAGACCTGCGCCAGCGTCGGGCCGAGCGGCCGAGCGAGGCGCTTGATCCGGTCAATCGCCTGACCGCGCGCGAGCGCGAAGTGTTCCTGTTGCTCGCCGCCGGCAAGGCGCCCAAACAGGTGGCCGCCGTGCTCGGCGTGGGGCAGAAGACCATCTACATCCACCGCGCCAGCCTGATGGGCAAGCTTGGCGCCGGCTCGGAGTTGGACCTGTACCGGATGGCCAGTGAGCGGGGGTTGTTGTCTGAACGCAAGGCCTGACTGGGCGCCGCTTTCGTAGGTTTCCGCTCGTGCCGGTGCGTTTCACCGCGGGCGATGGGCGATGCCATCGCCCGCGAGCGAGCTCATACGGGAGGCGCAAGGTGAATCAGGCGTTTTGCGCGCGCTCCAGCATCTGTTTGGCGTGGGCGCGGGTTTCGCGGGAGATCTCCACGCCACCCAGCATGCGCGCCAGCTCATCCCGGCGGCCGGCCGCGTCCAGCTTTTCGATCTGCGTGCGGGTAGTGTCGCCATCGCTGTGCTTGCTCACGCGCAGGTGCGCATGGCCCTGCGCAGCCACCTGCGGCAGATGGGTGACGCACAGCACCTGGCGCTCGGCACCCAGTGCACGCAGCTTCTGGCCGACCACTTCGGCGACGGCGCCGCCGATGCCGGTATCAACCTCATCGAACACCATGCAGCCGATCGTGTCCTTGCCCAGCGTGGCCACTTCGATGGCCAGACTGATGCGGGCCAGTTCGCCGCCCGAAGCGACCTTGCGCAGCGCCCGCGGCGGCTGGCCGGGGTTGGCACTGACCAGCAGCTCGCACCGTTCGCGGCCCTGCGGGTCAGGTTCCTCACCCGTGGCCGTTTCCAGTTCGATGGCCAACCGACCGCCGGCCATGCCCAGTTCGCCCATCAAGGCGCTGACCTCGTCGCCAAGGCGCGTGGCGGCCGCGCGACGGGCCTCACTCAGCGACTTGGCGGCGCCGGCGTAGTCGCGTTCCAGTCGCGTGCGTTCGGAGCCCAACCGCTCGAGCGCATCACCGGCACCTTCGAGCTCGGCCAGCTCCGCCTGCAGGGCGGCGAGCCGCTCGTGCAGCTCGGCCACCGGCAGGCGGTGGCGCCGGGCCAGTTCGTGCAGGCGGGTGAGGTGGGTGTCAACTTCGGCGTAGCGCTCGGGATCGAGATCGACGTCCTGGGCGTAGCGGGACAGACCATCGGACGCCTCGCCAAGCTGGATCGTGGCGTTGTCCAGCAGTTCCAGCGTCGGCGCGAGGCGCGGATCGATCGCGGCAAGCTTGCCCAGTTCGCCCTGGGCACGGGCAAGCGTGCGGCGCAGCGCGAACTCGCTGTCGCCATCGAGCAGTTCGACTACGGCGGCCGCACCTTCGGCCAGCCGGCCGGCGTTGGCCAGGCGCTTGTGGCTGGCTTCCAGATCGGCACGTTCGGCGGGCGGGAGCGCCCAGCGTTCCAGTTCGCCTACCTCGTGGCGTAGCAGCTCCAGCCGCTGCTCGCGGTCATCGCCGCCGCTCAGCTTGCGGATGCGTGTACCCAGTTCACGCCATTGCGTGGCCAGCGCGCGGACGTATGCCACCTGGTCCTCGTTGCCCGCGTAGGCATCGAGCAGATCGAGCTGATGGCCGCGCGAGAGCAGCGCCTGGTGCTCGTGCTGGCCGTGGATTTCCACCAGCAGGGTAGCCAGTTCGCCGAGCTGGCTGGCGTTGGCGGGGCGGCCATTGATCCAGGCGCGTGAGCTGCCTTCGGCGCGGATCACCCGACGCAGCTGGCAGGCGCCTTCGTCGTCGAGTTCCTCGCGCTCCAGCCAGGCGCGTGCCTCGGGCAGGGTGGACAGGTCGAACTCGGCGGTCAGTTCGGCGCGATCGCAGCCTTCGCGCACCATGCCGCTGTCGGCGCGGGCGCCGGCCAGCAGCATCAGCGCATCGACCAGCAGCGACTTGCCGGCGCCGGTTTCGCCGCTGACTACGGTCAGGCCGGCGCCGAAGGTGACTTCGGCGGCTTCGACGACGGCGAAATGGCGGACGTACAGTGAGGTGAGCATGGCGTGGAATTGTACGGGCAGGGGCGCGGGGCGAGTAGGCGTGGCGAGCAGGCGGGGCAGTTGCCATAGGTCGGCGCGCTACCGCAGCGGCCGGCTTTCTTGCAAACTCCCGCCGCTCACCCTATTTCTGGGTTGTCTCATGGATTGCCACAGCGCATGACCCGACCGCACGACCTCGACGCCCGCGCCCGCCGCCTGCTGCGCACGCTGATCGCGCAATACCTGGCTGATGGCGAGCCGGTAGGGTCGCGCACGCTATCGCGCTCCTCCGGACTGGACGTGAGCCCCGCCACCATCCGCAACATCATGGCCGACCTGGAAGATGCTGGCCTGGTCGCCTCGCCGCACACCTCGGCGGGGCGGGTGCCCACGCCGCGCGGCCTGCGCCTGTTCGTCGACAGCCTGATCGAGCTGCAGCCGCTGCCGCGCGAGGAAATGGCCCGCCTCAAGCGCGAGCTGCCGCCCGGGCCGACCACCACCCGCGACCTGCTGGGCAACGTGTCGACCCTGCTTTCGGCGATGACCCACTTCGCCGGCGTGGTGACAGTCCCGCGCCAGGGCGATTTCCCACTGCGCCATATCGATTTCGTACCGCTGCCGGATGCGCGGGTGCTGGTGATCCTGGTGTTCTCCGACAACCAGGTGCAGAACCGCATCGTGCAATTGGCCCGGCCGCTGGACAGTCGCGAGCTGGAGCAGGCGGCCAACTACCTCAACAGCCATTTCGCCGGGTTGCGCGTGGACGACATCCGCGCCCACCTGCTGCGGGAGCTGCGTGAGGCGGGGAGTGAACTGAACCGGCTGGTGGCCAGCGCCACCGAGTTGGCGGCCGCCTCCTTCGCGCCGCAGGGCGGCGGCGAGGATGTGCTGGTCAGTGGCCAGACCAATCTGATGGGCTACGCCGAACTGGCCGACCTGGACCGCCTGCGTGAGCTGTTCGAGGCATTCCAGAAGAAGAACGAGTTGCTGCAACTGATGGAAGTGTGTGCACGGGCGCCAGGCGTGCGGCTGTTCATCGGTGAGGAGTCGGGCTTCGCTGCGCTCGATGGCTGCAGTGTCGTCACCGCCAGTTACGGCGTACAAGGGCGGGTGCTGGGTGCCGTCGGGGTAATCGGGCCGACCCGCATGGCCTACGAACGGGTTATTCCCGTGGTGCAGGCCACCGCCGGATTGCTTAGCGACGCCTTGAATCGGGCCGCGACGTCCCTATAACCGGCCCCGGGGCGGGTTTCCCGCAGTTTTTTTGGTCGGCACGCAGGTGCCGGCCCGGACTTTTGTTTGGGAGTAATGCATGCAGAACAACGAGCAGACGCCGGATCAGATGCAGGACCCGGGCTCGCCCGACGCAGCCGGGCTTGAGTCCCTGCAGGCGCGGGTCGCCGAACTGGAGGCGAGCAACGCCGAGCTGCGCGAAAGCGTGTTGCGCGAACACGCGGAGCTGGAAAACCAGCGCCGCCGCCTGCACCGCGACCTGGAACAGGCCCGCCGTTTCGCCAACGAAAAGCTGCTCAACGAATTGCTGCCGGTCTACGACAGCCTTGAGCGCGGCCTGGCCGTTGAGAGCGGCGATGTCGCGGCGGTGCGCGAAGGTCTGGCGCTGACCCTCAAGGCGCTGTTGAAGGTGGCCGAGACACACGGATTGGCCCAGGTCGATCCGGTCGACCAGCCGCTCGATCCGGAGCGCCACCATGCCGTGAGCATGGTCGAGGCACCCGGCAAGGCGCCCGGCACCGTGGTCAACGTGCTGCAGAAGGGCTACGTGCTGAACGACCGGCTGCTGCGTCCCGCGCTGGTCGCCGTGGCCAAGGACTGACCGGCAGTTCGCTGAACACACATGCGGCCCAGCGGCATTGAATCGCTGCACGCGGGCCACCATTTGAAAAACCATCGCGGCCGCGGGGGCCGCCTAAGAAAGCATTGGAGCTGAGCATTATGGGCAAGATCATCGGCATCGACCTGGGCACCACCAACTCCTGCGTCGCCGTCATGGACGGCAGCACCGCGAAGGTGATCGAGAATTCCGAGGGCGATCGCACCACGCCGTCGATCGTTGCCTTCAGCAAGGACAACGAAGTCCTGGTGGGTGCACCGGCCAAGCGCCAGGGCGTGACCAACCCGAAAAACACCTTCTACGCGGTGAAGCGCCTGATCGGCCGTAAATTCACGGACGCCGAGGTGCAGAAGGACCTGGATATCGTGCCCTACGGCATTGTCGCGCATGAAAATGGCGACGCCTGGGTGCAGACCTCCGACGGCAAGAAGATGGCTCCGCAGGAGATCTCGGCCAAAGTCCTGATGAAGATGAAGAAGACGGCCGAGGATTATCTCGGCGAGCCGGTCACCGAGGCCGTCATCACGGTGCCTGCCTACTTCAACGACAGCCAGCGCCAGGCGACCAAGGACGCGGGCCGCATCGCCGGCCTCGAGGTCAAGCGCATCATCAACGAGCCGACCGCCGCCGCGTTGGCCTATGGCCTGGACAAGAAGGGCGGCGATCGCAAGATCGCAGTCTACGACCTTGGCGGCGGCACCTTCGACGTGTCGATCATCGAGATCGCCGAAGTCGATGGCGAAAAACAGTTCGAAGTGCTGGCCACCAACGGCGACACTTTCCTGGGCGGCGAGGACTTCGACAAGCGCGTCATCGACTATTTGGTTGACGAGTTCAACAAGGACCAGGGCATCGACCTGCGCAAGGATCCGCTCGCCCTGCAGCGCCTGAAG
>Ga0308175_100003822_pt1 | contig 10480 bp, 18 predicted proteins | sample PhyCR1_3_FD_203893 | JGI IMG/M metagenome (GOLD analysis project Ga0308175, IMG submission 203893) | Soil microbial communities from UC Gill Tract Community Farm, Albany, California, United States - DLSLS.C.R1 | ecosystem: Environmental > Terrestrial > Soil > Agricultural land | place: USA...
CCCCGCCCCGGGCGCGCAACCGGGCCGCGCCAGCCCGGCCGGCGGTGTCCAGGCAGGCCCCCGGGCGCCCCCCGCGCGCGATCGGGGCCCGGGGGCCCGGGGGGGTCCAGGTCACTACCCGGGGACTGACCCGGACCAGCCGAGCCCGTGATGTGCACGCCCCTCCCCCGCCGTCCGGACGCCGCCGCCCGCCTCCGGAGGGGGTGGGAGGTGGCGGTCACCAGGACTCGGACACCTCCCCGAGTCCCGGCAGCTCGCCCTTGTTCCCTGCGCTCTGGTTGCACAGCAGGTGAGCCGCTGCCAGGTTGGCGGGGTCCTCCGCCAGGTGGGGGTGCGTGGACAGCGGGTGCGGGTAGTGGTCCACCGAGAAGCAAGCCGGGTCGGGGTAGCTCAGGCGGTAGTCGATGCGCTGTCCGCACCGACAGCACGGTCCACGCTTGGCCCGCACCTGCGCGGTCAGGGTGCGCCACCTGCTGCCGTGCCTCCCCGCGTGCAGCTTGGTCATCGCTCCTGCGTTCGGGGTCGCCAAGCCCTCCTGGCCCTATGCAAGCATGGTCCTGCGGTCAGGTGTTGGCATTAGCTCAGCGCCTCCATGCCGTCCTCCTCGCGCCGTGCTTGGGCGTGGGCGTAGCACAGCAGCAGGTCGCTCACCCCTTGCTTGCGCCGGAACTTCGCCTGTCGGGAGGCGGGCGCTTTCCCCTTGCACTGCACCAGAAGCAGCATGCAGTCGTCGCACTTGACCGGGTGCTTGGGCCGGTACTTGCTCCACACCACCGGGGTGCGCTTGCTCGTGGGTATGCGCTTGGGTACCTGGATCGGTGGTGTCTCCACCCCGAACAGCGCGTCCTGCATCGGGTCGGGCTGACGTCGGGTCATCGCTTGCGCTCCTGTGCTGTCCGGTGCTGCTCGCGTACGTGTGGCCACCACACCAGCAGCCGCCTGGTCAACGGGTCCCGGGCTACGTCCACCAGCCCTCGGCGTATCCACGCCCGGACGGTCTGCTCGGGTCTACCGATGGTCGCCACGGCATCCGGTACCGAGACGTACCGCTCCGCACCCTTGGATGCCAGGTGGTCGTGCTTGGCCCGGTCGAAGCGTCCCCGGTCGTAGTGCTCCCCGCAGTGCGGACAGGTCCAGTGGTCGTGCGCAGCCTGGTCGGCGTACACCTTGACCAGCCTGGTGCCGCACTCCCAGCACGGGACGCGGGTGCGCTCGGGGCGTACCCCCTCGTGCAGCACGTCCTCTAGCTGGTGCGCACTGCGCGCCACCTCCCGGGCGAACTCCGGGAACCTGCTGTCCCGGACCAGCTCGTGCAGGTGGTCGTCCAGGTAGCTGGCCACCCGGTCCATGGTGGGTTGCAGGTCCGTGGGTTGGTCACGGCTAATACGGAAGCGTGTCTCCCACCGCACCAGCATGGACAGCGGGGGTGTGGGGTCACCGTGCAGCTCCTCGCTGGCGTGGGTGACGGACAACCCGTAGGCCAGGCGGTGCGCAAGCTGGGCGCGGTACCCGTGCTCGCTCGCACCAGGTGCAGCCAACACGAGCGCGTCACCACCGGGTACGCCGTTGCCGGAGGAGTAGGCCCGCCGCCCGTGCTTGGCCTCCACCATGAGCCGCGCCGACAGGTGGTGGATGGTGTGCAGGTCGTTGCGCACCACAGCCAAGCACTCCGCGCACACCGTGTCCGCATGGCGACGACGGCAGAGGTTGCAGTGGTCCTCAACGCACGGCTGACACCCAGGACAGTGCTCGGGGTCGGCGCAGTCCTCGACGTGACGCCCCCGCACCAACCTCTGGCCAACCGGTCCCTTCACGCACGGCATGGGTTATCCCCCTCGGCTTCGTCCCGGGTCCCAGCCGTGTCCCACCCTCCGGGATGGGACAACGGCGGGACAGGACCGGAGGCCCTTGTCCCAGGCTGTCCCGGAGGTGTCCCGGGACAAGCAAAGTGGCTGCTGAACAGGGCAAACAGCACGATGAGCCGGTGCTGTCCCGACAAGTCCCAGGAGTAGTCGGGACAAGGCTCAACGGTGCTTGTCCCGGAGGGGTCCGGGACAAGATTCGGGGGGTTCACGCGTCCTCCAAGGTGGTTGGTGCGGGGAGCGCGCTGCGTCTGCGCCGCTGCGCTTCGTCGCTCACGTGCTTGGCGTACATGTGTCCGGCATCGGCCAGCGCGGTGCGTACGTCGCGGTAGGGCTTGTGCACGTCCACGCCCATGGCGTCCAGGGTGGCGATGCACCGCAGCACCAGGCCCTCCCGCCCGTTGGTGTCCACCACGTGCTTGAGTGGTCCGACCTCGCGCTTGATGGTCAGACGCTTCTCTGCGATGGGGAGGCGGTTATCGGTGCACTCCAAGCGGAACGTGTCGTCCGCCTGCTGCGTCATGGACCACACCGCGTCCACGTCCCCGTACTTGGCGCTGCCACCGCGCATGCCCTTGCTGGTGTCCTTGCCGGTGTGGTCCAGGCGAATGCAGGCGATCCCCGCCGCCTTCAAGCGCACCCCGGTGTTCCGGTAGAAGCCCAGCCACGTGTCGTTGTCGTTCTCCTCCCCCTGGACCGCGCGGCTGATGGTGTCGATGACCACCAGGTCAACCTCGTAGAGCTGGGCAATGGCCAGCAGCTCGAGCCCTCCCACGTACGTGTCCAGGTAGGCGAGCTGCGGGAAGGAGAGGTAGAACAGGTTGTCCAGGTGGTGCGGCCCGTACCCCATGGCCTTGAGCCGCTGGCGCACGTCCCCGCGCGGGTCGTTCTCGAAGTCCACGTACAGCACCCGGTAGGCCCGTTCCAGCTTGCCACCCAGCACCGGCATGCCACGCGACACCAGGACGGCCAGTTCCAACATGAGCAGTGACTTGCCCATCTTCGGGGGACTGAACAGCGCGACCAGGCGGCGAGCCGGGATCAGCGGCTCCGCGATCCACTCGTCCACCGTCTCGTCGGCCCACAGCTTCACCCAATCCACCGGGGTGAACCGCTTGCGCAGTAGCTCCTTCTGCTCCTCCTCCTGGTCGCGCTCGTTCGGCTGTGCGCCGTTGGAGGGTGCCAGGTGCAGCACCGTCGCGGGGGGTGCCTGGTAGCCGCCCACGTCAGCCACCTGGCGCGGCTGGCGCATGCCCCCGTCGAAGCTGCTGCGCAGCGTGGCCTCCGTCTCCGTGCTGGTCAGCCCAACGTCCAGGGCCGTGGTGCGCAGCGCGTGCCACACGTCATCATGCGGCAGGTAGCCACCGGCCACGAGCTGGGACAGGTTGAAGCCAGCGATGTTGAGCTGGTGGTTCCGCTCTCCCTCCGGGGTGTGGGCCAGCTTGTCCAGCTCCTCCGTCAGCGCCTTGCGCGCGTAGGGACCGGCAGCCTCCGGTGGTAGCGGGGGCGCAGCGGGTGACCCCAGCCTGCCGCTGCTGCGCCGGGGGAACAGGCGTTGCAGGTACAGCGGGCGGTCGTCGTGGTCGTCTTGCAGCTCCACGGGGGGGAGGCTCCTATCGGCAAGTCGTGGGGTGAGGGGTCAGCCCCGGGTTGAAGGGGCGCAGGAAGGCGTAGCTCCCGGTGTCGGTGTAGCTGGGCGGGGCCACCACGTAGCCACCGCGCCCCCGGTAGTCCACACCGGCCACCATGTTGGCCCGGTTGCCCTCCCCGGTGGCCACCACGTACGCATGCAGCCCACCGGGGCGCGGGGTGGTGACCGTGGCCAGCAGCGGCGCACCAGGCACCAGGTCCATGCTGGGCACGTCGGCCCACAGCTCGCCCCAGGCCGCGTGTGCGCGCACCCCGTCGAAGTCCACCACGTCCACCACGTAGCCGGTGGCAAGCCCCAGGTTGGACAGCGGGTGCTCCCGCCACCACCGGGTGATCTGCTCGGGGTCGGTGGTGGCGTCCTTGCAGCCGCGCGTGCCGGGGTAGGGCAGCTTGCTGCGCGGTTGCAGCGGGAACACGTGCATGCCCTGCTCGGCGTACCACAGCGCCGCACCCATGATGTTGGACGGGCGCTGCGGTACACCGATCCGGTCCAGGACGACTGACAGGCGCTCGACGGCCTGCCAGTCGTCCCGGGCCATGGCCTCGCGCAGCTCGCGCTCCACCTGGTGCAGGGTCATCGCGCCCCGTCTGCGGTGCGCATCCACCGGGCACGCTCGTGGCGCTGGCCCAGGAGGTATGCCTGCTCGGCAGCCAGGTGCACCGCGTCCCGGGCGAAATCACTGTGCTGCATGGTGATCGCGTCCAGGTCGGCTGCCTCATCCGCGCGCTGCGGGAGGTTGTAGTCCGTCACGGCAGGGTCACCACCTCGGGCACCAGGCGGTACCCCCACAGCCCCTGGCCGAGGTAGTGCCGCTCGACCGTGCGCTTGCCGAACCGTGGCTTGCGCAGGTCGCGCAGCCGCGCGCTCACGCTGGCCTGCGGGAAGCCGGTCGCCTCCTCGATCTCGAACAGAGTGTGCACCCTGCCGTCGCTCATGAACCGCGCCACCGCACGCATCTGGCGGTTGAGCCGCTCCTCGTCGCGCTCAGGGTCGAACGTCACCCCGTCGAATGCACGCGGCATGTTCTCGTAGGCCATCACGCATCCACCCGCGCTCGTTCGACCAGCCCGTCCAGCGGTACCAGTGCGCCGTCGTACGTGGTGCCCAGCTCGGTGACCGTGCCACGGGTCGCCGGGAATAGCCAGTTCTCCGGCACCATCACCACATCGCCCACCTGCAAGGGGTCCGGGCCGTTCCAGGTGTACGCGTACTTGCCCACCTTGACGATCTGGAGCCCGGACTTCGTGTGCATGCGCACCTGCGGGGCTGGCGAGGTGGTCTCAACGGCGACCACGTAGCCCTCTTGACGCCTCGCCTCCCTCCACGCGGTGTTGAAACCCGCTTCCCATGCGGCCATGGCGATGCGCTCCTCCGTGGACAGGTGGAGGCGGCAGGCCACGTTGTGGGGGTTGCTGCCGCCATAGGGCAACGTGTTCTGGCAGGGACCTCCCCCCAGGGTCCTACGCCCGCAGCGCTGCTCGCTCATCAGAACGGGGCCTCGCTGCTCGCGGTGCTGGCGCTGGTGAAGCTGCGCCGGTTGGTCCACTCTTGGGCCAGGCGCAGGTCCTCCTGCGTGGCCGGGGCCAGCTCCCAGGCCGGGTTCTTCCCGGGCTTGGCCTCGCCCTTGCGCAGACGGCCCAGCACCTTCTTGCCCACGTTGGGGCGAAGCTGGCCCTGCAAGACGCGGGGGAACACCAGCGCGTCCTTGCGCTCGTAGCCCGCCTTGGAGCCGTCCAGGGCGTACACGTCCGCACGCACGGCGGGGGTCTTTTCCCCAGCCATGGTGTGCACGGTGGGGACGTGCTCAACCAGCTCGGTGACCTGGAACACCAGCAGGCTGCCCAGCAGGGTGTTGAAGTCCAGCGGGTCGCCCGGAGCGGGTGCGGCCACGAAGTCGTCGGTCATGATGAATCTCCTGTATCTGTTGGGGTTGCAGCGGAGTGCTGCACTAGCGGGTCAAGCTGGCGATGTGCGTCTTGGCCAGGTCGATGAGGTCTTTGGTCCAGGCGTCGGCGGGGTACTTGCCCCACAGCGCGCGCACCTGGTGCGGGTTGCTGCACCGCTTGATGCGGCCTGCCAGCTCGATGACGGGCTCCGGCACGAAGGACTCGCCGTCCTCCACGGGTACGGAGGGCACCGGCTCGGTCATGGGGAACGGTTCGGTCAGCGTGCCGAACCTGCGGGTCCGCTGCTCCCGGATGGACCGGCACACGCGCACCGACTCCCACCCGGCCAGCAGGTCGATCCAGTACAGGCGGCAGGTACCTGTCCCGGCAGGCAGGTGGATGATGATGCCGCGTTCCAGGTCCACGTCGTAGGGCCGCGTGGTGCGCTCGGCCTTGGCCACGTCGTAGGGGGTGGACCTGGCGTAGACCGCAAGCTGTGCAGCGATCTTGAGGGTGCCGTACTCAATGTTGCCGGTCTTGAGGTCCGCGATGTAGTGCTTGCCGCCATAGCGCACCACCCGGTCCGGGGTGCCGCCGATCTTGAGCGGGTCCTGCACGGAGAACTGCTCCACGGCCACGGCCTGCAAGTGCTCGGTGCCCTTCATGTACGCGTCCAGGTCGCCCTTGAACTCCGCAGGGTCGCGGGCGAACGCCAACAGCGGGAACGGCACCGCGTCCGGGTCCTGGCCGGTGTCGGCAGCCTCGGTCACCTGGTGCATGTACGTGCCGATGCGCGCGGCGTCGTTGCCACCGCCTGCCTCCTTGGCCTCCTCGCACAGCTCGTCCAGGCGCTTCTTGTCCTCCCGGTCGGTGTCCAGTACCGCAGCGCGCAGGTCATCGCGCCCGGCCATGCCGAGGATCACCATGCGCTGTGTCCAGCGCGACAGGTTCCAGGTGTCCTCGATGCCACCCACGTACGTGGTGCACCTGGTGTAGGGCACCGGGTTGCCACCACCAGGCGGGACCACCATGGGTCGGCCCAACCGGTCCCGTTCGATCTCTGGTGCCACGGTGGTGAAGGTGTCGCGTGTAGCCAGCTTCATGCTGTCGCTCCTCGTGGTCGGTTGGCGCGCACGGCGGCGCGTCGCTCCTCCGGCGTGGTGCCTGCCCATATGCCGCGCAGGTCCGTCCCGTGCTCGTGCATGGACAGGGCGTAGTTCAGGCACTGCTCAGCTACCGGGCAGTGGTGCTTGCAGATGGTGATAGCCATACGGGCGCGGGGCGAATGCCTTCCCACGCTGGGGAACCACGCGTCCGGGTCGCTCGTGTTGGCGCATGTCGCGTCCAGCACCCACATGCGCCGGTCGCTGTGCAGCTCCTCCACCGTCTCCAAGAAGGACTCCACCGGGTTGACGTGCGTGCGTGGCGCTTCGTACCAGGGGCGTGCCCTGATGGGTGCCCGGGGTGGAGCCACGCCGGACACGTCACCGCCGCCCAGCTCGCTGCTCCACCTCACCGGGTCACCCCCGTGAGGATGATGCGTGCGCCAGGTCTGTCCAGCGCGCCAGGAGGGCGGGCCGTGTTGGTGGGGTAGCACTTGCGCGCGAACACCTGCACGATCCGCGCGTCGTCGTCGTAGACACCCGCCGTGGTGAGCGCGTCCCCGGTGCTGCGCAGCAGCTTGTCCAGGTCAGGCTTCAACCCTGGCAGGGGTGGTGCGCCAGGTCGCAGCAGGTGCGCGGCCTTGCCGGTACGGAAGTGGAAGGCCGGTCGGGCGAGGGTGAAGGTCACGTGTAGCTGGACCAGCGCGTGGTGCCGGTCCCAGCTTGGTGTCTCGTCCAGGGCGCGCAGCGCTGCAAGCTTCACGTCCTCGCGCCACGGTCCCACCTTCTTGCTGGACTCGATCATGCGCCCGTTGCCCACATGCACCTTGCTGCCTTGTGGTGCAGGGGTTCCGTAGACACAGATCACGATGCGGTTGCGCTGTGCAGCCGTTACGGCATGCGTCATAGCCACGTCCTTGGTTCTCGGAACGCGTGTACTGCAAGGGGATTGGGGTCACGGCATGGCCGTACCTCGTGCTCAGGGGTCGCCAGCTACACCCCACGCGTGGCGCGGGGGTCAAGCTGCGGGTGTTACCCGGCGCGAAGGTTGGGCAGGTCGCTAGCGAACCTGCGCACGGAGTCCATGACCACCAGTCGGCGCTTGCCGAAGTAGCGGCACTCCAAGGTGTCGTCGGCCAGCAGGTGGTACGTCTGGCTCCGGGACAACCCCAGGAGACGTGCCGCCTCGGCAACGGAGACGAAGATGGGGTCACCGAGGTTGTCGGTGACGGGTGGAGCTGCGGTGTCAGGAGCTGCGGGCTTCGCAGGCATGAGGCATCACCTGTCTTGAGTCAAAGGACCAGGGACACGGTGTGGGCATGCTGCTGCGCCACCCACACCGATGGGGCTTTGGCTTTGGGGCTTTGGGGCTTGGGGGCTTGGTCGCGGTTGCCGGGGGGACACCTCTGCACCCCTGCTCCGCTTGGGACCTGCTGACCTAGCCACTCCCCGGCTGGTCCTTCGGTACCCGAGACACCGCCCGGCTGGGGGGTTGACCCCTGACCCGTTCGGTGTGTCCACACGCTATCAGGTAAATGTCAGGGTTCCGTCCAGGGTGTATACCGGATTGCGTTACGGCCACAGGGGGGCGTGCTGGGGTATATACCGGGCTCGCGTACAGTACGTTGCGCAGCACCCCACCGGGGTGCATCACAAGGAGGAGCGAGCATGACCGACAGCACCGACCAGCCACCACCAACCCGGGACCCGCTGCGCACGTACCGCGCGTCGGACGAGGTGTACCTGCCAGCCCTGGCCCGGGCGAACAAGCTGGGGGAGCCGCTGGCCGCAGTGATCCGGCGCGCGCTGATCGAGTACGCGGCACCGCGCCCCACCAAGCGCCGCAACCCCCAGCGCCGCGCCACTGACGCCGTGCCGACCGTGCGTACCACCAGAACACCCCGCAGCAACCCCACAGGAGGAGCGAACCGTGGCCGATGAGGGGTACGACGGGTCCCCCAACCGGGAGACGCACCACTTCAACATCAACTGGCAGAACGACTATGCGCTGTATCACGCGGTGCTCGGGTACGCCCGGGACCTGCTGCGCCAGGTGCCGACCATGACCCCGGCCATGCTGGGGTTCGACGTGCGCTGCGCCGTCCAGCGCTGGTGTGATGCAGCGTGGGACCGCCGCGCCGACGACGACGACACCAGCAACCTGCTGCTCATCATGCGCCGCGACGTGGGCGACTTCTCCAAGGTCGATGAGCTGGCCGTGGCCGAGGAAGTGCAGTACGGGCTCGGGGTGGAGGAGGAGTGATGTGGGGTCGCGGACTGCGGTGCCGCCGCAGGGGTCACCAGTGGTTCCCGGACCACCAACGCCGGGAGTTCATCGTGGTGGAGAGCTGGTGCATACGCTGCCGCACGCACGACGTGCTGCTCCCGTGGGGCCAGTGCCTGACCGGCCACGCCATGGCCGACCACTACGACAGCAGCGGGCACCGGGTGCCCGTACCGGGTTGCGCAGGTCCGCAGTGATGCGCGCATACGCGGTGATGCCAGGGGTGCCAGCAGCGGGCCACGTGGCGCGCGGATTCTGGCACCCGGGACCTGTAAAGGGGTGCAGCAAGTGCGAGCCCCCAGCGCGGCGCTACGCGCACACCCCAGCTAGCTGCCCACGCCGCCTGTCCACGGGCCACGGCGCGGGGCACGGGGTGTGCCCGTTCTGCGGAGCAAAGTAAAGCCTGCTCTGAGGTTGGACCGGAACGGCGATCCGTCCCGTGCGCGGAGGGGATAGTCGTACTTGTTGCAGCACCACCCGGGTGCAGCACCAACCAGAGGAGCGAACCTCATGAGCACCACCACCTACGTCGTCGCCACCAAGACCGGCTACGACATGCGCACCAGCGGCACCATGCACTACACCCACGCGGTCGTCACCGGCGACGTGGCCCGCACCTGGCACCTGACCGAGGCCGCAGCTCGCAAGGCCGCGCAGAAGGATGGTGGGACGGTGACCCCGGTCGAGGCCCACCAGGGCAGCAAGGCCGCCGTGGCCAAGCGCCTGGCCGCCAAGGCCGAGGTCGAGGCCCCCAAGAAGGCCCCGGCCAAGAAGGCCCCGGCCAAGAAGGCGGCCACGGGCAAGCTCCCCGTGTTCGAGGAGCTGACCAAGGGCCTCCTGGCCCCGGCCAAGAAGGCCCCGGCCAAGGAGGCCCCGGTCAAGGTGGCCCCGGCCAAGGAGCCGAAGGTGGCCAGCAGCAGCGCCCCGCAGGGTCACCCGGGTCACACCTGGCTGCGGCTGATGGTGCAGAAGGGCACCAGCCAGACGCAGACCGCCAACGCCATGGGGGTTGCACCCATGACGCTGAACCGCCTGGTGAACGGCCACGGCATCCCCACCGCCAAGGTGACGGTGGCCTTCGCCCGCGCGGTTGACGCGGACGTGGAGCAGGTGTGGGCCGAGGTTGCCGCCTACGAGCTGCGCCTGGCCCTGGACGCCAAGTAGCAGCACCCGCACCACCCAGCACCCCCCGGGCCGATGGCCCGGGGGGTGCTTGCGTGTGCGGGGATTCTTTACCCGCCCGGTTTGAGCAGAACGACCCGAACACTGTCCGGTCTGGTGGAAGCTAGTAAGCACAAGGGGGGCAGCAGCACCCCGGCACCCGAGGAGCGACCATGAACACCACCCGCAACCTGACCACCGGCACCAGCGTGGCCCTGCTGATCCACGGCCAGCGGATCAACGACGCCGTGGTGGACTTCACCGAGGACGGCGGTATCTACTACCACCGCGCCGGTAACGGCGCGCGCGGCTTTGTCGCGTGGGGTTGCCTGGTTGAGGTTCGGTAGCCACCCACCTGCACAAACACCAGCACCCCCCGGGCCGATGGTCCGGGGGGTGCTTGCGTGTGCGCCGAACGCACAAGCACCCCCCACCCCGGAGGAGCGAACCAGACGGGGTGGGGGGTGCTGCTGCACCAGGTTACAGCACGGTGCCCGCTGCGGGCGCGCCCACGGCGGCGCTGCGGCGCGTCC
>Ga0308175_100003823_pt1 | contig 10480 bp, 9 predicted proteins | sample PhyCR1_3_FD_203893 | JGI IMG/M metagenome (GOLD analysis project Ga0308175, IMG submission 203893) | Soil microbial communities from UC Gill Tract Community Farm, Albany, California, United States - DLSLS.C.R1 | ecosystem: Environmental > Terrestrial > Soil > Agricultural land | place: USA...
ACGGGAGGGAGCGGAGACGACAAACCCGGGGGAGGGGGGGATTTTTAGATGATCGGCGGGGGGGACATTTGGGTGATCATTGACAGGCCTCTGGCGGCAGGAATGGCGAAGCCGCCCGGGGAGGGAGCTGGCGGGGAAAGACACGGGAGCAACAGGGGTCTTCCCGCTGGCGTTTCCCACCCGGGGAGAGCGATTCCTCCATCATGCCGTCATCATGCCAAGGGGGGCCGGCGGGAGCGGGCGCACGACAGGGGGGCCGCTTGTCTACCCGTCGCGGAACGCTGGCGGGTCCGGATACGGCCATCGAAACCGCCATTGCTTCGCCTGTAAGCGTGCGCGGTCCCTCTTGCTATACTCCCCGATAGGCTCAAGAAAGCCCCGCTTTTCTGCTCTTTGAATCAGGCGGCTCGCGTTCATGTGACTCATCCCGAGCGCATCTCCTGCATCCCGACATCCGAGGAAGAACTCATCATCTTTCGAGAGCCTTCCGAGCCAGTAGCAAATCGTCAAAAGGCGTTCAAAGGCCGCATCGGCGGCTCGGAATCTTCCCCCGAAGTCCAGAGGCTTTTCGTCTGCACACTGCGCCGCTTCATGAACGAGAGAGCCGGGCTTGAAAGGCTTGGAGACTTCGTTCCATACCACTAGGAAATCAGATCTGGGATCGCAGAGTGTTTCTTTGGAGTCTTCATCCGGGAGACCGAGAGCAACCCATGGCGCCGGATGCTCGGGATACTGCGCCTCCAGCTCCACATCGATGAGAGCGGTTACCGCTTCAGCGTCCAGGCCGCGAAATTCGGGTCTCTCTTTAAGGCATCTCGCGAATAGCCAGGCTGGACTCCGATAGCCCTTGGGATCTTCAGAGTTTCTGTACTTCAGCACCTCGCGATGGCTTCGCTCGGCCGCCCTCTTGAGGAACCGCAGGAGGTCACTCACCGCCTGCCCCCTGTTACACAAGAGACACAAGAGACACAAGAGCGTCCCGGCCTCCCTTCCACCTGGAGATGAAAGCTCCTCTGGGGCTCCTGCCTATCTTGAGTCTCCTGTGTCTCCTGCGTCTCCTGTGTCTCTTGTGTAACCTCCCCCGGGCGGACTGGCACGGAGCGCCGTAGAAGACGGGTGCTCTCCGCCACCGTTCATCCTTTCGGGCTCTCAGAGCGCCCGCGCGGGGCCGCAGCGATGAATGCCGCAAGGTCCTCTTCTCTCCAACCGCTCGTGTTCGGGCCGAGGATCACACGCGGTGCCAGCCGGCCGGCGGCCTCCCAGCGGTAGAGGGTGGCGATCGAGATGCCAAGCAGACGGGCGGCTTGAGATGGGCGAACAATTGGGGAAACGGTCATGCCTTGCCTCCTGGTGCATCGCCACAAGTGGCGGTGCTCTGAGGATAAAGCCCAGAAGACGGGAGAAACAGATATCAGTTTGGGCGGAGCCGACCGCGCCGAATTGGTAGTAATTTCCCAGAACTATTGCCAGTGGCTTAGCGCGGGCCGGCCGGTTTCCTTCCAGATCGCGCCCGATGGATCTTCTCTTGCGGGATGCCCAGAAATTCGGCCACCGCATGTATTCCCCGCCGGACTGTTTGAATTGAGGGGACGCCCTTTTTACCTACAAGGTCCGCCAGAGAAATATCGGGGCAAGCTTGCTTTTGTGCCAGCCAGCGGATATTTCGGAAATGGTCCTTGTTTCGCTCCGGGAGCGCATCCAGAATGGTCGCGAGCTTCTGTTGCATGTCCCAAAACGCTCGATGCTCGGAGAGAGTTTTCCCAAAGTCGCGTCTAAGGCGGCGGATCGCTTCCTCTATGCTCTCATCTGCGGGTGTCCACCCCACAGCTTGAAAGGTGAAAGGGAAAGACGAATAGGGAAGAGAACTCCTGTTTGTCTCTAAGATTCCTTGGATGCGGTCCCACGCAAAGGCGGGCTGGCCGGAGGAGGATAGTGAAAACAGGAGAGTTAGAACCACTTCCATTTCCATTTCAGAGGATCTAGGTAGCCCGAAGTCATCAATCCAATCCTCGACGGCTGTTCGGAGAGCTTGTTGCTTGTCCTTATTGCCTCCACTGAAGAGAGAATCTTTAAATGCAGGAAGGGCTCGGGATACAAGCTCATAGACAACTCCCGGCCTGTGAGACTGGTAAAACCGCAAGAACCAACGGAGTGAAGCCCACCGAAAGCTTTCCTCCTCAGTGGGCGCAGCGCTGGCAATTTCTTCCCATATTCTCATCGCATCACCCGATCCGCACCACGTTGGACCGCTCCTCGCCCGCGAGGGCGCCGTCTACCAGCTCCCCGAGCATGACCACCGCTTGCCGTTTCTCCGTGTCGTAGCTGGCGCGGTTGTAGGTGCGGGTGATGCGGCCGGCGGCATGGTTCAAGAGCTGGTCTATGGTGTCGGGGCGGACCCCGGAGCGGCCGAGCCACGTTGCCGCCGTCCGCCGGAGGTCGTGCGGGGTGAAGTGGTCCAAGCCGGACCACTCCCGGAGCCGCGCCGAGCTGTGCGACAGCCACGTGAGCCGCTTGCCGTCCGCCCGGGAGGCGAGCACCCATTCCGTGGTGCCAGTGAGGGGGCGAAGAGCCTCTACGACCGCGAGGGCTTGCGGCGAGAGGGGTACGCGGTGGGCGCGGTTGGTCTTCGTGAGCTCGGCCGGGAGATTCCACCACCACCCCCGGGAGTCGCGCTCAAGGTCCCGCCAGCGCATCGCGAGCACCTCTCCAGGCCGTTGGGCCGTCAACAGGACCAGGCGCCACGCGGCGGAGACGGCGGGTTGCAGGCGGTCAAAGAGGGGCCAGAGGGTGCGGATCTCCTCTTCCGCGAGCACCCGCTCGCGCGGCTTCTCCACATAGAGCGGCTTGAAGCCGTGGACGGGATTCGACTCGACGCGCTCTTTCTCGATTCCGAAGCTGAAGACCCTGTACACCAGGGTCCGGGTGCGGTTGGCGCAGACGCCGCCCCGCTCCGCTGCGATCGTTTCGAGCAACGCGCGGACATCGGCGCGGCGGATCTCTCCCGCCGGCCGGGAGCCCCACACGGGAAGCACCTCGACGCGCAATTTCCGCTCGTCTTCCTTCCACGGGCGGAGCCGCTTCTTCAGCTTCGCGTGCTCCTCCAGGTAGGCGATGGCGAGAGCGTCGAATGTCGCCCCTGCGGCCTTCTTGCGCGCCTTGCGCTCGGCCTTCTTTTCGGCCATGGGGTCCCGGCCTACGATCTTGACGCCCGCCACCAGCTCCCGGGCCTTGTTGCGCGCCCCGTCGAGGGACAGGGCGGGGTACGGGCCAAGGACGAGCCGTTTCCGGGCCTCCCGGGGGCCGTAGCGGAGAAACCAGCTCTTGCTCCCGGAGGGGAAGACCCGGAGGGCGAGCCCCGGGATGGCGCCGGGGGACCCTCCGTCCGTTACCTCGTACTGCTGCTCCTGAGCCTTGAGAGAGCGGATGCGGCGGTCGGTCAGGTAGTCGGTGCTGCGCCTCATAGGGGCCTCCTGGAGGGAGTGGAATGGTTGCCGCCACGGGCGCCCGCCAGAAAAAGGACCACTGGAGGACCACTGGAGCATGCGCTTGCGTGCAACGGCATGATGCTCTATGATAGGGCCAATGCCGCTAAATGTCCATGGATTCAGGGGCTTACGGAGTGGGGGCGAGAGGCCTTGCAATCCCCCTTCTACAGACTCCGAAGCTGTAGGTCAGAGGTTCGAATCCTCTAGGGCGCACCATCTAAGATTCCTACGACTCCGTTGTACCATGGGGTGCTTGGCAACACCCTCCCGGCCGGGAGGATGTTAGTAGCAGGAGAATCCACCATGTGCCGCCGCGCAACCCTGCATCGACTCGTCGACTGCCTTTCCGAGGAGGATCTGACGACTGCGGGCCGGCTGCTCGTTGGCCTGGCTGTGACCGCTGACGCCGTCGAGCGTGTTTTGCTCTTGGCGCCACCCGACGACGAACTCGACACGGACGACGATGACGGCGGCCTGACCGAGGCACGCCGGGAACTCGCCCTCGGTAAGGGGATCACCACTGAGGAGTTGGAGCGGGGAACTTGGTCTCAGTAAGGCTGACGCATCGTGCCGGCCGGCCTCAGGGCAGCGGCCTCTCTTTCTTCTTTCGCTAAACTGCAGGCTGCACGGGCAGCGCTGTTCATAAGAACCGCTAGCGGTCAGTGGCTTGAGCGTAACGAGCACAAATATTATAGACCCTGAACATCCCCAAGCACGCAAATCTAAAACAGCGTACAAGGTGGATTCCAGTCGCCCGGCGCTATAAGATTCCGTCTATCGCTAAGGAGAAGGATCGTGAGCACGCGAAAACCATCCGGCAGGCCCTCCGAGAAAGGAACCGCTCATCCCATTGATCAATGCCATGATCTCCAGATCTTCATCGACAGGACTCCCAGTGAGGTACCGAGGAGCCCGGAGGTGGCCGACCAAGCCGAGGGGCCGCCGGCCGTTGCCGCCAGGGATGTTAGATTTCGCGACTTTATCCCCACGCAAGAGCATCAGGAACAACAGCAGGGCTCGGTAATAGCGTCGCGCTACATCACTATTGCCAATTCCGAGGTCGTGGAAGCATTCGAGTTCCCCTTCTCGAATGATGAGGTCAGAAAGTTCATCTACAGTCTTGCTGCCAACAAGGCGCACCTGAACGATTGTACAGACTTCGGCGCCGCCCTCTTTGATGCCCTTTTTCGCCGTTCGATCCGCGACCTGTACCGCGACCTGGTGAAATCGGCGGAAAGCTCCGGCGCTACCTTTCGACTGGCCATTGCTACCGCAGTGCCCAGTCTGATGATCGTACCCTGGGAGTTGCTCTGCCTCAGCCGCACTGGAGCGTTGCCTCACTTCCTGATCTACAATCCACAGACCTACCTGACCCGGTCTTTGCGTCTCTTCGACCGTGCGCGCTTCTCCGCGATGTCCCTGGGAAACGAGGAACTCCGGATCCTCCTCGTCAGCGCCAACGCGATACGGGATAAGCCGATCGACGTGGCTACCGAGGAACAAATGCTGCGCTATGTAGTCGAGGAGACGCCGCACTTAGGCGGCGTCCAATTCCAGCATCTTCGTGACGCGAGCGTTAACAAACTACGCCGAGCGCTCGCTGACTTTCAGCCCAACATCGTGCACTTTGCCTGCCATGGGATCTATGCTCGCGACGAAGGGGGTGGCATGCTCGCACTAGCCGCCGAAGACGACCCCAATGCCGTTGACCCGATCGACGCCTATCGTTTTGCCATCTTGATGCGGGAGATAGACACCATAAACCTAGTCTTTCTCAATACCTGTCACGGTGCACGGCAGGGCCCGGATGGCGTCTTCTCCGGCTTGGCGCAGTGCCTTCATGCGAATGATATTCCAGCGGTAGTGGCGCTGCAGTACGTGCTTCTGGATAAGACGGCGCATGCGGTGGTGCTCAACTTTTATCGCTATCTGCTACGGGATCGCCTAAGCGTTGAAGAGTCCGTCAGCCTAGTGCGACGGCACCTTTTCCTTAATCGCTACCCGCTGCAAGAGTGCTTTGGTATGGCTCTCTACCAGGGCAATGCAACGCTCTCCTGGATGAGTGGCCAGCCCCCATCCAAGGAAGGGCGGATTGATCGCCAGGACTTCTCGCAGGTGGTGAACGCTTTCCAGGAGGCGCAGCAGCAGGTCCTTCTAAAGAAGGTGTCGAGCGAGTTGGCGAAGATCCGTGGATTGCTCATGGGACTTGAGTCACTCGATCCGGCGGATGTCCTGTTGATGATCCATATCTTTGGCGATGCGAGCATAGCCACCGACATCCTACGTCGGCTAGCCGGCTCCGGCGTCCATGCCTCCATCTTGCTGCCGTTGGTCAGGCTCGCTCTGGTGCTCTGCCAGACCCGGCATGAGCAAGAGGAGGTGGTCACCGGTTTACTGCTGTTGCCAGCAACAGATCCCGATCAATACCTGCGCGACCACACCGAACTCATTTCTGAGGCCTTGCCGGTTGGATTCTATGAGGACTCCACGCGCCAGATTCTCGCCGAGGCTATCAAGGTTGACGCCGAGCACCGGACCTTCGGCTTGGTGGTGCCGCGCGGAGGGACGGCACCGGTTCGCGAGGTCATCCTTTCCCTGCCGCAATCCTCGAAGGAACAGCCCAGCGAACTCGAGTCCTACGGCGAACCAAGATGGCGAGCGCTGGCTGGGATGACGCAAACGGAAGGCGTTGCATTGCTCTTACCAGGTGGAGCGCGCATCAAGATCCTCGCCCAAGGTGCGCAAGTCGCGGAGTACAGGGAAGGCCAATGGAATACCTTTGACAGCGCGGACTTCGTGGCGAAGGTCGGTATATTGGCTGAAAGTACAGGGTCTGGGCGTGCCCTGCTGCTTAGCATCCTAGGCAAGGCCTTCCTCGCCGCCGAGCTAGGAAAGGGCAGATCCTTTGTTTTACAAGGAAAGGACGATGTGCTTTCACACTGCCACGCGGGCTACAAAAGCGGTGCGGAACTGAGCGGCGAGCTGGCCGCAAAGTCCGTGGCTGACATCAACGATTCCCACTTCTTGAAGCTGGTGGAGGGCGACAATGCGGTGGTGTTGTCGCACGATGGGAAGGTATTGGCCATCAACGCCGCGCTGGCGCCTAACTCGGCGACGATCGTGCAACGGCTTCCAGGCACAGGATCACGACACCTTGCGGCACAGAAATTGACCAAGGACCTTGACTGCATCGCTGTGGTAGTGTCCGACGATGGGCCGGTGACTATATTCTTTGGTGGTGAAGTGGTCGTGCGCCGGCTGTGAACTATTCAAGAATGCTAATGGCCTGGAACGTAGAAGATCTGCGCTAAAATAGGAGGTTCTGAAGCGCGGGGGCAAAGCCCGTCCAATGATCTTCGGCATTATTCGCCGAAGGCCATGCTGGCCAGCTCACCTTTGAGTAGTCTTTGTTCCTCCCGAAAACGGAAAAAGGGGGCGGAAACGAGGTGCCAGGCGCTTAGCGCGCCTCAAGGTATGCAAGCGGGCATCCTCCAGTCCCCCCTGCTCGCGTATCCTCTCCCAGCAACCCTTGAAGGCCGACGAAGTGCGCGCCTTCGCGGCGCCCGGGAAGACGTAGGGGTTGTCGCCGTATGAGGGGATGGAGCGGAGCAACTCGATAGCGGACGAGCCCAGGTAGATGGCGCGTACCCCTTTCCGAGGCCCGACCTTGGAGTCTTCCAGGTGCAGGCGTCCTCCCTGGAGGACAACCCGAGCTCGCTTCAACGTCAAAACCTCTCCGAGCCGAGCGCCGGTCAAGAGGAGTAGCCGAATCGTCTGGATCGCTACTAGGGGAAGGCTACCTTCCGCTTCGGCCTCTCTGAGAGAGGCGCCGAGTCGGGACAGCTCTTCGAAGGAAAGATGACGATCTCGCAGGCTCTCCGGGTTGCGGTCTACGTCCCTACATGGATTCGTACCCCGTGGCCGCAATCCCCACTTCTCCGCCTTGTTCATCATGCCGCGAAAGGCAGAGAGCGTCCGGTTGGCCTCGATCGGGGTCTCGCGCATCGCCCTATGCAGGCGGGCTACCTCTTCGTAGGAGATGTCCAGCACCTTACGGTCCTCGAGACGGGGGAGAAGGTTCCTCTCGATGAGCCGCCGCGTTTCCTTCGCGGTGCCCGCCTTATGGTGGACCTCCACATAGTCTTTCAGGTAGCGCTCCGCCAACTCCCGCAGAGTCGGCGCGGCACGGTTCTCCTGCCGAACGGCGAATGGATCTCCTCCAGCCTCGATCTCCGCGAAGCGAGCCTTGGCGAGGTTACGGGCCTGCTCCGGAGTGAGCTTCCCATGGCGACCGAGCTTGAGGCATCGAGGCGCTTCCGAAAGTCGAGTAGTGACGTTCTCAGGCAGGCGCCAATACTATCAGGGGCCTACTTTGAGAGGCTTGCGAAGTACGCCTGGTAATCCCTGTTCCAGCCAAGGTAGAGATGGTCGCCCAGGACGCCAAGCGTGGTGCCGCGATGGCTAACTACTCGCGGGATGGGAACTTGCGCCTTGGGTTGCCAGACGCCGTTCTCCTGCCAGGAGTAATAGATCATTTTTGTGTCACTCCAGGCCAGGTAGAGCTTGCCGTCGAAGGCGGCGAGACCCGGAGCGCGGTCGCTGGTCGCGCCGCTATCGAGGATGGCCGTGGGCTGCGACCAGGCGTTGTTGGCGAACGATTGGATGTAGATCGCGCGGTCGCCAAGATGCTTCGCCCAGGCGACATAGGGCTTGCCGCCGAAAAGGGTGAGGGCAGGATGGTTGTCGGTGTACGAGTCGGTGATCGCCTGGTCGTCCGCGAATTGAAAGGCGTTGATGGCAGTCGTATACCAGAGGCGGGCGTCGCCGTAGCCGTTGTACACCACATAGAGAGTGTTGCCGGAGACGACCATGGCCGGACTCTTGTCCTTTCCGATGTAAATGGGTCGGTTGGGTCCCCGAACCTCCACCGGAGGAGTCCAGGTCGTGCCGTCGAGGGCGCTGATGTACATCCGGTCCGTGTTGAGCTTGTGCCAGAGAACGTTGAGCCGGTTCTCGTAGAAGGCGACCGCCGGGACTTCCCAACTCCGCGCATGAGCGCTGTCGGGCGCCACCTGGTGGCGGGTCGACCAGATGCCGGTCGCCTTGTCCAGGGTCGAGTAGAAAATCTTATTGTCCTTGCTGGAGCTCCAGACCCGGTAGCGGGTGCCTTGGACTTCGACAAAGGCCGGCGGATCGTTGGTCTCGTCCCCAGCCGTCCGTGACACCGACCAGAACCGGCGGGAGCTCAACGGCCGGGTGACCTCTGTCCCAGGGGTGGGCCAACTGAGAGCGCCGGTCTGGTAGTCCCACTCGACGACGCGGCCTCGCAGTTGGTCCTGGGTCCGGTCGAAGAGCCAGAACTGGTTGCTGCCGCCGCGACCCGGTCGCGTGTCGCAAGTCCCGGCGGTGAAGTTGTAGTAGAGCGGGTAACCGGGAATGGCGCGCGAGCCCAACACGTGGCTGTGGCCGGAGAGCAGCCCCACGAAGTTCCTTCCCTTCAAGATCTCGAAGAACTGCTGTTGATACTTGACAGGCCACCAGCCCACCGAATCGGAGTCAAACCCGTAGTGTTGGAAGATCACTATCGGCACGCCGGCGCCGACGTGAGCGAGATCGCTGCGCAGGAAGTCGAGGCTCTGTTGGAGCTCGTCCCAGTTGTGCCCCTTGACACACTGGTCCGGGCAGTTCGTGTGCTGTTGCACGAAGTGGACGCCGTTGAGGTTGAAAGAGTAAAAGTAGAGCCCGCCGTGCTGCGCCTTGATCGAGGCGTCGAGGTAGTCGTCGTAGAAGTGGCTGCGGGGAACGTCGTGGTTGCCGGAGGTCAAGTGATAGGGGATCGACAAGGACTTGTAGATCTGCTCGAACTTGTCGCGCTGGTCGAAGCTCGGCATGTCGAGGATGTCGCCGGCGAGCAGGGCAAAATCCACGGTCCCGAGGCTCTTGCCCGCCGGGTCCTGGAATTGACTCAGGCCGTTGAGCGCCTTGACCAGGCTCCTGTTAGCTTGGCAGTTTTCGCAGATGTCGGGCCCGCCGGAGACCTTCTGGAAGTCGACGTGCAGGTCGCCGGCGAGGACGAACTGGAGGGCATTGGGATCTGCGATCTTGCCGCCGAGCTCGATCTTGGTCACTCGTCCGTCAACGGGGCCGGGGCCGTTGTACTCGACCCGCACGGCATCGTCGCTGTAGGTCGTTTCGAACGAGCCGACAAGCTCGTCCGTGACGTCCCGGAGCGCCGTGAGGCTGACCCAGGCGTCCGCGCCGGGCTCATTGGCCGGATGCAGCGGATCGATGCGCTTTTTGCGGTCGGGGTTGACGAAGAGCCTGAACACCTCGCCCCGCGTCACCCGGGTGAGACGTACGGAGCGTAGGCCCGCAGGCGCATCGAACAGAGGGCCGGTGTCGTCCGAGCCGATCTTGACCAGCTCCTTTCCGGTGCCGTCGTTTCCCGAGTAGAAGGTGAGCTTGACGTAGGGTGGATCGGCGGCGTGGGCGAGCCCCGCCATAGCTGGAACGATGGCGAGCAACAGACACCCTGGCAACAACTGGCGGAGCCTTGAGCGGAACATCTTGCGCCTCCTTTAGCGGATTCGGAGTCGATTCCGATCCGTTCAATCTCAAGGTGACGAAAGGTTCCTGGAAATTACACCGCCGACCAGGGATCGACGAGCACCAGGCGAAGGACTCTTCCATCTGGCGCCGGCGCTTGCCCGCGGCAGGGATCTCCAAGCCCAGCCTGACCTCGAAGACAGTGACCGAAGTCGTCCATACCGAATCCCGAGCCTCTCGCCTCGCGGCGTGAGTCTTCCGCCCCGCATCTGGAGTACGCGCCTCGCGGATTCGGAGGCTCGCCTCGTGAGGCGGGTGAGCCGCGCCGGATCCTGGTCCTTCCGCCCCGGATCTTGGGTTGCCGCCTTTCGGCGCGGACGGTTCGCCTCGCGAAACGGATCGTCCGCCTCGCGGGGCGGACGACCCAAAATCCGGGGCGGAAGACCCAC
>Ga0308175_100003826_pt1 | contig 10471 bp, 9 predicted proteins | sample PhyCR1_3_FD_203893 | JGI IMG/M metagenome (GOLD analysis project Ga0308175, IMG submission 203893) | Soil microbial communities from UC Gill Tract Community Farm, Albany, California, United States - DLSLS.C.R1 | ecosystem: Environmental > Terrestrial > Soil > Agricultural land | place: USA...
TACTCGATCGTCTGCTCGGGGGCGATGAACCCGAACTACGACGTGACCTACGTCAACGGCACGCTGACGGTGAACATGAAGGCGGTCACGGTCACGGCTGACAACCAGTCGATGACCTATGGCGCGGCGGACCCGGCGTTCACCTACAAGGTGACCGGATTGGTGGGCAGCGACTCGCTGACCGGCGTCTCCTGTGGCGTCGCTGCGCCTCACTCTGCGGTGAACACCTACGACATCGTGTGCTCGGGGCCGACGGACTCCAACTACGAGGTGACCTACGTCAACGGCACGCTGACGGTGGGCAAGAAGGCGGTCACGGTCACGGCTGACAACCAGTCGAAGACCTACGGCCAGGCGGACCCGACGTTCACCCACCAGGTGAGCGGACTGGTGGGCAATGACTCGCTCGCCGTCACCTGCGGGGTCGCCGGGAACCACGCGGCGGCAACTACCTACGACATCGTGTGCTCGGGGCCGACGAACCCCAACTACGAGGTGACCTACGTCAACGGCACGCTGACGGTGGGCAAGAAGGCGGTCACGGTCACGGCTGACAACCAGTCGAAGACCTACGGGCAGGCCGACCCGACGTTCACCTTCACGGTGAACACCGGTGGCCTCGAGAGCGGTGACAGCTTGGGTGTGGTCACCTGCGCGGTGGCCGACCCGCACACCGCGGCAAGCACCTACGACATCGTGTGCTCGGGGGCGACCAACCCGAACTACACCGTCACCTACGTCAACGGCACGCTGACGGTGAACAGGAAGACGGTCACGGTCACGGCCGACAACCAGTCGAAGACCTACGGGCAGGACGACCCGACGTTCACCTATAAGGTTGCCGACCTGGAGCAGGGCGACGGCCTCGGTCCGGTTTCCTGCTCGGTGGCCGACCCGCACAAGGCGGCCGACGACTACTCGATCGTGTGCTCGGGGGCGGACAACCCGAATTACGCGGTGAGCTACGTCGACGGCACGCTGACGGTGAACAGGAAGGCGGTCACGGTCACGGCCGACGACCAGTCGAAGACCTACGGTCAGGTGGACCCGGCGTTCAGCTACAAGGTGGACGGCCTGGTGGGCACCGACACGCTGCACGGGGTCACCTGCGGTGTCGCCGGTTCCCACACGGCGGCCGGTGGCTACGACATCGTGTGCTCGGGTGCGACTGACGGCAACTACGACGTGAGCTACGTGAAGGGCACGCTGACGGTGGGCAAGAAGGCGGTCACGGTCACGGCCGACGACCAGTCGAAGACCTACGGTCAGGCCGACCCGGCGTTCACCTCGAAGGTGACCGGCCTGGTGGGCACTGACAGCCTGCACGGGGTCACCTGCGGTGTCGCCGGCTCGCACACGGCGGCCGGTATCTACGACATCGTGTGCTCGGGGTCGACCGACGGCAACTACCAGGTGACGTACGTCGACGGCACGCTGACGGTGGGCAGGAAGGCGGTCACCGTCACGGCTGACAACCAGTCCAAGACCTATGGATCCGCGGACCCGGCGTTCAGCTACAAGGTCGCCGGCCTGGAGCAGGGTGACAGCCTGGGTCCGGTCGCCTGCACGGTTGCCGACCCGCACGCGGCGGTGAGCTCCTACGACATCATGTGCTCGGGGGCGACCAACCCGAACTACGACGTCAGCTACGTCAAGGGCACTCTGACGGTGAGCAAGAAGGTCATCACGGTCACGGCTACCGGACCCACGAGCATCGTCCTGGGGTCGGCTGTTCCGACGATCACGCCCAAGTACGACGGCTTCGTCTCGAACGAGGACTCGAGCGCGCTCTCGGCTCAGGCGGTCTGCGGTACGACGTACGTGCCCAGTGCCTCCGTCGGGACCTACGGGACGTCGTGCTCGGGAGCCCAGGCGCAGAACTACTCGTTCAGCTACACGCCCGGTTCGTTCACGGTCGTGTACGGCTGGAACGGCTTCCTGCAGCCCATCAACGACACGGCGCACCAGACAGGGGTGAACGAGAGCAAGTTCAAGCTCGGCCAGACGATCCCGGCCAAGTTCCTGCTCAAGAACGCGGCCGGCGCGACTGTCCAGCAAGTGGGCAGCCCGACGTTCAGCCGTTCCGCCAACCTCGGGTCGTGCGACGCGACCGCGGCGGTCGACACCGTGCCGGTGGTCTCGCCGGACGCAGGCTCCAAGTACGTCTGGGACGGTTCGCAGTACCAGTACAACTGGAGCACCAAGAACCTGACGTCGGGCGAGTACCGGTTGTACGCGAACCTGGCTGACGGCACGGCTCAGTACGTGAACATCTGCCTCACCAAGTAGACGTCAGCAGAAGGGCGGCACACCGCACGACGAAGGCCCCGGGTGGCTCCGGGGCCTTCGTCGCGTTCGGGCCGATCCAACAGTGGCCCGCGGGCGATACGTTGCCTCCATGGCATCCCACGACGACGCAGAGCTGTGGCTGGTCCGGCACGGCGAGACCGAGTGGAGCCGGGACGGCAAGCACACCTCGACCACCGACCTCGACCTGACCGAGAAGGGCGTCGAGGTGGCCTGCACGTTGCGGGACAAGCTGTCCGGCATCGGCTTCGACCTGGTGCTGACCAGTCCACGGCACCGGGCCCGTCGTACCGCCGAGCTGGCGGGGTTCTCCGACTGCGTGGTCGACGAGGACCTCGTGGAGTGGGACTACGGGGAGTACGAAGGCGTCACGACCCCGGAGATCCGCGAGAAAGTGCCCGGCTGGACCGTGTGGACGCACCCCACCCCCGGCGGGGAGACCGCCGACGAGGTAGGCGAGCGGCTGGACCGGGTGGTGACCCGGGCGCGGGAGAACGGGGGACGGGTGCTCGCGTTCGGCCACGGGCACGCGATGCGGGCGCTGGCCGCGCGCTGGATCGAGCAGCCCGTCGCCGAGGGCCGGTTCTTCAAGCTGGACACCGCGACGATCAGCACGCTGGGCTACGAGCGGGACTTCCCGGTCGTCATCCGCTGGAACTCGTAGCACCTTCACTCGTCGATCGCGTCCAGAAGGGAACATCCGCAGGCACGCACGCCCGTGCGCATTCTGAGCTCGCCTGACCGATCCGTGAGCGCTGACCGCAAGAGCAACCCTGCAGACGACCTCCGGAGAGCCCCCGATCCGGGGCACCCGTTCGCACTCCCAGGCGTCCGCCGATGCCGATGACCCGCGGTCGCAACAACCGGTCGCAGCGACCTGGTGTTGCGAGGCCGGCGGCTGAGGGTTCGCGATCTTCAGGCGTCGCGACCGGATATTGCGAGTCCTCGTCGTCGGGAGGCGAGCACGGATGCCCCGGACCAGTCGCCTCAACCTCAGTTACGACAACCGAGTGCGGGAGGACCGGTTCGGTGCCGCCACCGGAACTGCACCGTGTGCGGTTGTGGCGAGCTGGTTCGCCCTGGGTTCAGTCGGTGCAACGGCATACACGTGCGATCCCGGCGCATGCCTCACAGCACGTCCCACTCGTCGAGTGCGGCGACGAGCCCCGGGACCGTCTCGAGCGACCGCATCTCGTCCGGCGAGAACCAGGCGGCGTCCGCGGCGTCGTCCCCGGCTCGTACGGCGGAGGCGTCGACGTCCAACGCCGGCCGGCACAGGTAGTCCCGGATCACGTAGACGTCCCCGCCCAGCCCGTCGCGCTCCACCTTGCCCACCAGCCGGCCGCCGTCGACCCGCACGCCGGTCTCCTCGAGCACCTCCCGTGCCGTCGCCTCCACGTAGGACTCGCCGGTCTCGACGCGGCCGCCGGGGACCGACCAGGTGCCGGCCGAGGGCGCCCGGCCGCGGAGCACGAGCAGCAGGCGGCCGTCCCCGTCGAGCACGATGCCGCCGACGCAGTCGACCCGTCGCATGGAGCAGACGCTAGCCACACCACCCGAACGGTTCATTGACACCGGCCGCCCAGGGCGCGACCTTCGGTAAAGGGCCGATTACCTCAACCTGCCAGGGGACGCCGTGCCCGAGACCCGAAGCGCGCTGATCGTCGCCACTTACGACTACCAGGACCCCGGCCTGACCCGGCTCAGGGCCCCGGCGCGCGACGCCGAGGCGCTGTCGGAGGTGCTCGCGGACCCCGACATCGGCGGCTTCCAGGTGCACTTCGTCGTCAACCAGCCCGCGCACGTGGTGAACGTCGAGGTGGCCCGGTTCTTCGCGCACCGCAAGCCCGACGACCTGCTGCTGATGCACTTCTCCTGCCACGGCGTCAAGGACGACAGCGGGGAGCTCTACTTCGCCACGCCCGACACCCGGCTGGACCTCATGGAGGCCACCGCGGTCAGCTCGGCCTTCGTGAACAAGGCGATGACGCGGTCCCGGTCGATGCGGGTGGTGCTGCTGCTCGACTGCTGCTACGCCGGCGCCTTCGCGCGAGGGATGACAAGCCGCGGCGGGCCGGGCCTCGACCTCAGCGAGCGTCTGGGTGGCCGGGGCCGGGCGGTCATCGCGGCCAGCACGGCGATGCAGTTCGCCTTCGAGGGGAGCGACCTGGCGGACGGGAACCCGGACGACGTACCTCCCTCGGTGTTCACCCGTGCCCTGGTGCAGGGCCTGCGCACGGGCGACGCCGACCGCGACCTCGACGGAGTGGTGTCGCTCGACGAGCTGTACGGCTACGTATACGACGAGGTGACCGCCGCCACGCCGAACCAGACACCCGGCAAGTGGGCGTTCGGGCTCGAGGGCGACCTGCTGGTGGCCAAGCGCAGCGGCCCGGTCCACGAGGCCAGCCCGCTGCCGGTAGAGATCACCGGATCGGTGGAGAGTGCGGTGCCCTGGGAGCGCGAGTCGGTGATCCCGGAGCTGGAGCGGCTGCTGGGCGGGCGGCACCCCGGCCGGGCACTGGCCGCCCGCCACGCGCTGGAGCACCTCAGCGACGACGACAGCCGCCGGGTGGCCGAGCGTGCCCGGACGGCGCTGGCCACCGTGACCGAGCAGGGCAGCGCCCCGCCCCAGGAGACCATCGCGCCGCCTGAGCGTCCGGACGGGCAGCAGACCGTGCCGCCTGGGACGGTCGAGACCCCGCCTGGGACGGTCGAGACCCCACCCGCGACGGTCGAGACGGCGCCGCCCTCGACCGTCGAGCCCGAACCGTCCGGATCTCCTCGCCGGCGGCTGAGCCGGCGTGGCCAAGGGATGGCGGCGGCGGGCATCGGGATCGTGCTCGCGGCGGGGCTGACCGCCTGGCTGCTGAGCAGAGGCGGCCCGTCGCAGGGCGGGTCCGGGGGCGGGTCCGGCTCCGGCTCGGGCGGCGGCGGCACCCCCGCCGCGGCGACGTTCGGCAACCTCGTCGTGCTGTCGACCGAGGACGGCACGCAGGGCCGGCTCTTGGCCGTCGACGCGTCGACCGGCCGGCCGCCGCAAGGGCTGCCCACCATCGTCGGGGGACTGCCGGTGATCTCGCCCGACCGGCACTGGCTGGCCTACGTCGCTCCCGACTCCACGGGCAACGAGGTCCGGCTGCGCAACGCCGACGGGACCTACGACGAGCCGCTGCTCGCCCACCCGCCCGGCGGGACCTGCGCGTTCGCCGGGAGGCCGGCGTGGAGCCCGGACAGCAGCCAGCTCGCGCTGCCCTGCGTGCACGCCGACCAGCACGACCGGACCCTGTACGTCGTGGACAGGCGCAGCCGGGCGGTCCGGCACACCGTGCTCACCAGCCCGAACCTGCGCGGCGGCGTCGCGTGGGAGGGCGACCACATCGTCTACCCGAAGCTCGACCCGGCCCGGCACGTCACGGCGCTGTGGTCGGTGCCGGTCGGCGACCACCAGAAGGGCACCCAGATCACCCACCCGGCGACCGGAGTCGACTTCTGGCCGGACTGGTCGCAGGCCACCCACCAGCTGTTGTTCCAGCGCGCGGCGAAGGTCAAGGGCGCCGGTGAGATCTGGACGTCCGACGCGGACGGGTCCAACGCCGTGGACCGGTCGAAGGGCACGAAGTTCGGCGGCCGCGTGTCGGCCCCGCACTGGGCGCCGGACGGCAAGGACCTGGTCTTCCTGGTGAGCGCGAAGGACGGCACGACGGATCTCTGGCGCGGTCGCGGCACGTCGGCGGTCCGCCTCGTCGACGGCAAGGGCATGCTGGGGCCGCCCGCGTGGTGAGGGCAGCGTTCAGTCGGTCGGCGCCGAGCGCAGGAACTCCTCGACGAGCTGCTGCTGCTGCTCGTCGGTGGCGTTGCCCAGCTCGAGGGTGCGGTCGCCCAGCGTGACGCGGACCGTGCGGGCGGGGGCCTGTGGTGCGGCCCGCAGCCAGTGGCGCAGCACGCCGACGACCTTGCCGAGCAGCTCTCCGGAGGCCTGCGCCTTCACCAGCAGCGCCCCGATGACGGCCAGCTCCAGCCCGCGCGTGCCCGCCGGGGCTGCGCCCGCCGTCGCCGGCTCGACGTCGTCCACGTCGAGCTCCAGCAGCTCGCGGCGCAGCGAACGGGCCAGCTCGTCGAGCTGCTCGGGCTCGACCTCGGCGTCGAACAGCTCCACCAGGATGTCGGTGCTCATCGGCCACCTCCGGACGGGGCCACTGTACGTGGTAACGCCCGCTTGACGGCATGCCCGCGGACCACAACCGTTGGCCCATGAGTCTCGCCGCGCAGTGCCCACGCTGTGCGTCCTCCGTCACAGAGGAGGACGGCACCTGGCGCTGCCCGGACCACGGGCCGATCACCCCGCTGTGGCGGCCGGTGCTGCCCGAGTACGGCGCCTTCGCCGAGCACGTCGGCCGCGCCGGGAGCATGCCGACCTTCGTGCCGTGGCCGCTGACTCCCGCGTGGTGGGTGACCGACTTCGGCTGCGTGGCCGCCCCGGAGCAGGACGGCCGGGCCAGCTTCATCTCCTGCACCGGGCCGAGCGACCTCGACGGGGTGGTCGAGCTCACCGTGGTCTCCGAAGAGCCGGGGGTCGGGCTCGGTGCGCGCTGCGCCGGCGTCAGCCGAACCGACCCGGGCGCGGAGATCGGCGAGGGGCCGCCGCACGCGAAGGTGCGCGTCGACAACCGGCCCATCCCGTTGTGGTCGGTGCTCACCAGCGACGCCGACGTCTCGTTCGACCGCTCGGTGTTCGCCGGTGAGGCGCAGGGCCGGTGGCTGTGGCTCGTGCTGCGCCCGGCGTCGGCGGCGCTGCTGCTCAAGGACGAGTGGATCCTGGTGAACATCGCCGATCTCGGGCCGGCGCTGATCGACCTGCCGTTCGGCGGGAGCCCGCCGGCCTGGTGACGTCCCGGGTCGGAGCGCGCAGCGCCACTAGGCTCGGGCCCGTGCGCATCGACCTGCACACGCACTCCGACCGCTCGGACGGGACCGACCCACCGGCCGAGCTGGTGCGCCGCGCGCACGAGCAGGGGGTCGACGTCCTCGGGCTCACCGACCACGACACCGCGGAGGGCTGGCAGGAGGCCGCGGACGCCGCGCGGCGCACCGGGGTGACGCTGGTGCGCGGCATCGAGGTCAGCTGCCGCTTCGGCGGGTACGGCGTGCACCTGTTGGCCTACCTCCCCGACCCGACGTACCCGCCGCTGGTCGCCGAGCTGCAGCGGGTGCTCGACGGGCGCAACGCGCGGCTGCCCGCGACGCTGGAGAGGCTGCGCCGGCTCGGCATCGACATCGACGTGGACGACGTACGCGCGGTGGCAGGCGAGACCGCCGCGATGGGCCGTCCTCACGTTGCCGACGCCCTCGTCGCGCTGGGCGTCGTGCGGGACCGCAACGCCGCGTTCGGGAGGTTCCTCGGGCCACAGGGACCGGCGTACGTGCACCGCTACGCGGCCGAGCTGGAGGCGATGATCTGCACGGTCGCCGAGGCCGGCGGCGTCACCGTGGTGGCGCACCCCTGGGCGTCCCGGCACGACCACAGCGCGCTGGACGAGCGAGGCCTCGCGCGACTGAAGGCGGCCGGCCTCTCCGGCATCGAGGTCGACCACCACGACCACCCGACCGGCACCCGGGAGAGGCTTCGCGAGCTCGCCCGTCGGCTCGAGCTGGTCGTCACCGGCTCCAGCGACCACCACGGCACCGGCAAGCCGGGCCACGAGCTGGGCAGCCTCACGACCGCCCCGGAACAGCTCGAACGGCTGCTCGACCTCGCCTCCGCCGCCTCGGCGAGCTCGGGCCGGCGGACCCCCGAGGTCCTGCAGCGCAGCACCGCCTCATGACCGGGACGCTGAGCCTGCTCACCGAGGTCTTCGTCACGCTGTTCGTGATCATGGACCCGGTGGGCACGATCCCGCTCTTCCTGTCGCTGACCCGCGGCCGGTCCGCGGCGTCGCGCAAGCGCGCCGCCTGGCAGGCGGTCGCGGTGTCGTTCGCGGTGATCGTGGTGTTCGCGTTCTTCGGCCAGCGGATCCTGGAGTACCTCGGCATCTACCTGCCGGCCCTGCAGTGCGCCGGCGGTCTGCTGCTCCTGCTGGTCGCGCTGGAGCTGCTCACCGGCAAGGAGCAGGCGCCGACGGCGTCCGCGGAGGTCAACGTGGCCCTCGTCCCGCTCGGCACCCCGCTGCTGGCCGGCCCCGGCGCGATCGTCGCCACGATGGTGCTGTCCCGCAAGGTCGACGGCGTTCCCGAGTTCCTGGCGGTGGCGGGCGGCGTCGTGCTGGTGCACGTCGCGATGTGGCTCGCGATGCGCTTCTCGCTGCCGATCCTCCGGGTGATCCGCGAGGGCGGCGTCGTGCTCGTCTCGCGGATCGCGGGTCTCCTGCTGTCGGCGATCGCCGTGCAGCTCGTCGCGGACGCGGTGCGGGCGTTCGTCGTCGGCCAGGGGTGAGGGGCGTGCCGGACGACGAGCCGATGCTCGAGGGCATGCCCGATCCGCTGTACCCCGCCTCGCCGGCCCGGCTGGGGACCTATGAGGACTGCCCGCGCCGCTACCGGATGGCCTACCTGGACAAGCCGACGCCGCCGCGGGGTCCGCCGTGGGCGAGGACGTCGCTGGGTGCGTCCGTGCACACGGCGCTCGCCCGGTGGTGGGGGCAGCCGCTCGCCCGTCGTACCCCGGAGACCGGCGGACGCCTGCTGGTCGAGGCGTGGCTGCCCGACGGCTTCCGGGACGCCGAGCAGTCCGCACGCCAACGGGAGCGGACCCGTGAGCAGGTGGAGCGCTACCTGCAGGGCGTCGACGCGTACGACGTGCCGCTTGCCGTCGAGCGCACCGTGTGGGTGCGCACCGGGACCGCCGCGCTGTGGGGCCGGGTGGACCGCGTCGACGAGCGCGGCGGCGAGGCCGTCGTGGTCGACTACAAGACCGGCCGGTCGGTGCTGACCGCCGAGGACGCGAGGAGCTCGCTCGCCCTGGCGGTGTACGCCGCCGCGACCGCGCGCACGCTGCACCGGGCCTGCACCCGGGTCGAGCTGCACCACCTGCCCACCGGCGAGGTGCTCGCCTGGGACCACGACGCCCGCTCCCTGGCCGCCCACCTGGACCGCGCGGACGCGCTCGCCGGAGAGCTCGCCCGGCTCGACGACGAGCACCGGACGGGGATGTCGGCACAGCGGGCGGACGAGGCGTTCCCGGCCCGCGTCGCGCCGCGGTGCGGGGTGTGCGACTTCCGGTCGGCGTGCGCTCCGGGCCGGTCGGTGCCGCAGCGGCCGCCCTGGACGGGCATCGACTGAGCCGCCGGCGGGCTACTTCCGGCCGAGGCGCTGGAACCGTGCCTGCACGCCGGCCGGCGTGTACTGCGCGAGCACGGCGACCGCCTTGTACCGCTTGCTCGGAACCGAGATGGTCCGTCCGCGCGCCAGGTCCCGGAGCGCGTCGTCGACCAGCCGCTCGGCGTCGAGCCACATCCAGCCCGGCGCGGACGCCCTGCGCACGCCCATCCGCTCGTGCATCTCCGTGCGGGTGAACCCGGGCAGCAGCGCCATCACCCGCACGCCGCGGTCGCGGTAGGTGAGGTCGGCCCACCGGCTCAACGAGGTGACGTACGCCTTGGCCGCGCTGTAGGTGCCGCGAGGCAGCAGCCCCGCGACGCTCGAGACGTTGACCACCGAGCCGGACCCGCGCTCCACCATGGCCCCGAGAGCCGCGTGGCTGAGCCGCAGGACGGCGGTGACCAGCACGTCGAGGAGGTACTGCTCCTCCTCGACGGTGTTCGCCAGGAACGGCTTCTTCAGTCCGAAGCCGGCGTTGTTGACCAGCAGGTCCACCGGGCGCGCCGGGTCCGCCAGCCGGGCCTCCACCGGCGCGAGCTGGTCGCGGTCGGCGAGGTCGGCGACCAGCACCTCGGCCTCGACGCCGTACCGGTCGGTCAGCTCGGTGGCGAGCTCGTCGAGCCGCTCGCGGCTGCGGGAGACCAGCACGAGGTCGTGACCCGACTCGGCCAGCCGCCGGGCGAAGACCAGCCCGATGCCGGAGGTCGGTCCGGTCACCAGGGCAGTGGGGCGCGACATGGCCGACAGCATCCATGGGCGAGGAGGCGGACGGCAACTCGGCTGCGGCATGATGGGCGTGTGCCGACGACGCCGACGACCCTCGCGATCGCCAACCAGAAGGGCGGCG
>Ga0308175_100003830_pt1 | contig 10468 bp, 13 predicted proteins | sample PhyCR1_3_FD_203893 | JGI IMG/M metagenome (GOLD analysis project Ga0308175, IMG submission 203893) | Soil microbial communities from UC Gill Tract Community Farm, Albany, California, United States - DLSLS.C.R1 | ecosystem: Environmental > Terrestrial > Soil > Agricultural land | place: USA...
AGCTGCTCGCCGCTTAGCTCAGCTGGCCGGCGGGTTCGAGACCTGCTGGATGGCGACAACCGTCGCCGGCTGACCCTCCTCGAGGTCGGTGACCATCGGGGCCTCGTAGTCGACAGGCGTGGGCGTCTGCGTGTCCATGCGCGCACCGTAACCTAGCCTCCGGATCCGTGCCAGCCCTTCGCTTCGCCCATGCCGCGCAGCTGCCGGCGCTGTGCGCGCTGCTGACCGACGGCCGCCCGCTGCCGCACGACGACGCGACGACCGCCGCCGCGCTGTACCACCGCCTCGAGGGCTACGCCGTGCACGCGGACCCGGCCTCGCCGCTGCGCGCCGTGCATCGGCGCAACGCACTCGGGGCTGCCCTGGTCCGGGCACAGCTCGGCGACGCCGCCCGTGCGATCGCCGCCGCCATTGGTGAACCGCCCGTCCTCGTGAAGGGACCGGCTGCCGCCGCGCTGCATCCCGCCGCCGACGTGCGCCCGTTCACCGACCTCGACCTCGTCGTGGCCAAGCCGATGCTGCGCCACGCGGCCGCCGCGCTGCAGGCGGAGGGCTGGGAGCTCGGCAGCGCGCCGCGGATGGGTGTCGCGGGCGGCGAGCCATGGCACGGCTTCGCCGAGGCCTATGGACACGAGCTCGGCCTGGTGCGGCGGATCGGCAAGCGCGCGGCAGGACTCGAGCTGCACTGGCGACTGGTCGACGACCCCCGCGCCGACGCGCTCGATCGCACCACGCTCGCTCGCCACGGCCACGGCCTGGACGGCGCGATCGTCCCCGCCGCCCCCGAGCTGGTGCTCGCGCTGGCGCTGCATCTCGTCGCGCACCCCGACCGCCGGCTGCTCATGGTCAGGGACGTCGAGCTCGCCGCCCGGGCGGCTGGTGACGACCTGCGGCGCGCGTTCGCGCTGGCCGACGAGCTCGGGGTTGCATGGGAGCTGCATCTCGCACTCGACGCGGCTGAAGAGCACGCCGGCCTGCGCGTCGGACGGTCTGCGCAACGGCCGTCCACCCCGCCCCCGCTCGGCCCGTTGCGCACGGCCCTGTGGTCCGGCCCGCGGCCGATCGGCGTGCACGTCGGGCGACTGGCCGCGCTGCGCGGCCGCGAGCGGCTGCGCTACGCACGAGCGGGACTCAGGTCGTTGCTGCCCTGAACACGGCCTCGGCGTGCTCGCCGGCACGGTCGAGATCGTCGGGCATGTGGGCGCGGAACACGGGAACGCGTTCGACGAGCCGGGCGATCAGCCCGAACGTCCGCGCGATCGCCGGGCCGTCGGCCTGCGGCGCGTAGCCGTAGAGGTTGATCGCCGCCGTAACCGGGTCCAGCCGCTCGACCTCCAGCTGCTCGCCGCCGCGCTCACCGAGCTCGACTGCCGCCACGACCCGCACCGGCTCCGTGCGCTCGAGCCCGTCGCCTGCATGGACGAGCCGGCGCAGCGGCACCTCCCCGGGCGGTCGCAGCCGCGAGCCCGCCGGGCCGGGCCAGACCAGCATCCTGTCCTCGCCGTCCAGGGTGAGGACCGCGCTGTCGTCCCCGAGCAGGTCGTAGCCGCGGGCCGCAAGCTCGGCGGCCAGTGTGGACTTGCCTCGCATGGAGGGCCCGCAGAACACCACCGCCTCGCCGTCGCGCGCGAGGACAGCCGCGTGCAGCGCGAGATCTCCGCGTTCCGCCAGCAGCAGCGGCATGACAAGACACGCCATCCGGTGCTCGAGCATTCCCTCGTGCCGCTCGTCGGGCTGCACCTCGATGAGGCCCGACTCGACGTGCGCGTGGTAGCTGCCGGTCCCCGGGCACCACACCAGAATCCCGTCGTCGGTGCGCGCCACCGCCCAGATGTCCGCGTCGTAGCGCACCAGGCTGCCACGCCGGTCGAGCAGCGGCTCCGTGGTGGCCCGGACGCGCAGCGTTCCCCTGCTCGCGGGGCCCGTGCGCGCCCGCGGCAGCGGCACGTCCGAGTCGATCGCGTACCCGTACAGTGTCGCCCCCATGAGCGGCGACATCCTAGGCGCGCAGATCCGCCGCGTCCCGTGGGCGGTCACCGAGACGGTTGCCGGCGAGACGATCCTGCTGGACCCGGTGGGCGACCGCTACCTGCGGCTGAACGCCACCGGCGCCGCGCTCTGGGAGCTGCTGGCGCAGCCACGTGAGCCCTCGGATCTCGCGCGCGCGCTCACGCAGCGCCACGGGTGCGACGAGCAGGTCGCCGCACGCGACGCCGAGGCATTCCTCGCCGCCCTGCGCGATCGCGGGCTCGTCCAGGGGGCCTGAGCTCAGTACGGCAGGTCGACCGTGCCCTCGGCCAGGGCCGGCGCGTCGCCGTGTGCCAAGGCCGGGCGCAGGATCCCGCGCGCGAGCAGCGAGCGGATCGCCATCCGCACGTCGCGCTCGAGGCGCTCGCGCGGCTGTGCCGGATAGCGAGCGGCCAGCGCAGCGACGGCGTCGGCGGCCGTCCCCGGGGAGCACGCGCGCAGGACCGCGACGGCGGTCGCGTTGAGCCGGCTGATCGCGCCGGTCGCGGGCAGGCGCACGTGCGCGCCACTGATGCGCACCGCGCCGATCCGGTACCGGCGGGCAAGCCCGACTTCGCGCACGTGGGCGAGCGCGCCGTCGACGGTCGCGTAGGGACCGGGATCGCGTGCCTGCGTCTTTGCCGGCAGCGGCGCGGCCAGCACGGCGGCACGTGCGGCGGCAGTCGTCGATGGCTGGTCGGCAGGGACATCGTCGTCGAGGTATGGGATGACGTCCTGCCTGGCGAGGTCGCCCATCACGCCGATCCTCCGGTCCCACTCGAGCAGTGCGGGCGCGTCGAACCCGTCGACGATCCGCTCCCAGCACGCGGCCAGCCCGTCGCGGCTCGCATTGCCGAACGAAAACGGGTTTACCGACTCGGTCCGCACGGCGCCACTCGGGCGCACGAGCAGTCCGAAGGGCGTCTGGCGGGTGGGCATGACCGCATCGCCGAGCGAGCCGGTCCGTAACAGGATCGGCATCCCGGGCCAGCGGGCCGGCGCGCCCTCGACGATCCTCCGCAGGCGCGGCGTGTCGACCTTCCAGATGCCGCCGCGCGCGGCCGCTCCCGTCGGCACGACCGGGGTCATCTGCACAGAGGTGACGCCGAGCTGCCAGCCGAGCTCGAGCAACGCCTCACTCTCGTGCTCGGTGTCCGGCGTGACGACATGCACGATGCGCACCGGCACGTCGCGCGCCAGCAGACGGTCCATCGCCGCGATCCCGCGCACCCAGCCGCCGGGAACGCCACGGCTCGCCTCGTGCGTGGCCGCCGTGGCGCCGTCGAGCGAGATGAAGACCGACAGCCCGTCGCAGCTCGCGAGCGCGTCCGCGACCGCGTCGTCGACGAACCAGCCATTCGTGTTCAGAGTCGTGCCGACGCCGGCGCCGGCGAGCTGCGCGATGAGCTCGAGCGTGAGGTCGCGGCGCAGCAGCGGCTCCCCGCCCGTGATCACCGCCTCCAGGGCGCCGAGCGCGATCGCCTCGTCGACGATCGCGCGCCAGTCCTGGTCGGACAGATCGGGCGTCCTGGCAAGCGTGTGGCGCGGCGAATCCGTGTAACAGAAGTCGCAGCGGAAATTGCACGCGTGCGTGAGCTCGAGCTTCACGCCCACGGGTGCCGCTGGCGGCCGCTCCGTGGGCGGCCGCCACCGCGCCCGGCGCGCTGCGCGCCGGACGGGAGCGGGCAGTCGTTGCGGGACGAGCGTCCTCAGACCGTGCGCTCAGCCGATCTGCGTCGGAATACCGGCGGTCACGCTCGAGGGCGCTTCGGACGTGTCGACGTCCTCGACCTGCGGCGCCTCGTAGTCCGGTGTCGTCTCGTCCATGTTCGCCTCCTAGGCCGGGATCTGTGTCGGGACGGTGTTGCCGGCGGCGACGGATGCGGGCCCCTCGGCCACATCGAGCTCTTCTATCGCCGGTGCCTCGTACTGGATGTCGTGCTGTTCGTGCTGGTCCATGCGGCGGGACCCTACCGAACCGCTCGGCGAACGCGAGGGCGTTTCTGGCATGTCTCGCAGCAGTACGTCCCGCGGCCGGCTGCGACGAACTTGACGATCTCCGTGCCGCAGCGCGGGCATGGCTCACCGCGGCGCAGATGCACCTGGAAGCCGTGCTGAAAGGCGCCCGAGACGCCGTCGGGATGGCGGAAGTCGTCGATCGAGGCCCCGCCCGCGTCGATGCCCGCTGCGAGCACGGTCTTCACCGCGGCGGCGAGCTCCTCGTACTGGTCGCGCGTCAGGCTCCCCGCCGCGCGCAGCGGGTGCACGCGCGCGCGAAAGAGCGCCTCGTCGGCGTAGATGTTGCCCACGCCCGCGACGCGGCGCTGGTCGAGCAGGAACGCCTTGATCGGGGCACGTCGCCCGCGCGCCAGCGAGCGCAGCGTCTCGCCCGTCAGCTCCGGTCCGAGCGGCTCGAGGCCGACGCGCGTGGCGAAGAACGCGTCCAGCGCGTCGCCGCCGAGGACGAGCTGCCCGGTGCCGAAGCGCCGCGGATCGCAGAACGCGAGCTCGTGGCCGTCCGAGAGCGCGATCCGGACGCGGCGGTACAGCACGCCCGGCGCCGGATCCAGCAGCAGCGTCCCGGTCATGCGCAGATGCATGAGCAGGATGACCTCGTCGGCCAGCTCCCAGATCAGGTACTTCCCCCGCCGGCCCAGCCGCTCGATCACGCGGCCCTCGACGGCGTCGCGCAGCTCGCGCGGCGACAGCGGCTCGCACCAGCGCGCGTCCTCGACATCGAGCTCGCTGAGCGTGCGCCCCTCCACGTGCGGCGCGAGGTGGCGGCGGATCGTCTCCACCTCGGGCAGCTCGGGCATGCCTTTGAGACTACGGCGCGCGCAACTTCAGGCTGCGCACGAGCGGCACGAACGCCGCCCGATCGATGCGGCCGAACACGTCCGCCGGCGCGTAGGCGTCCACGACCACCTCGGCGCCGAAGGCGTAGACGTGTGTCGAGCGAACGCTGCGCGCCTGGCCTGAGACCGTCTCGGTCCCGCGGACCTGGATCGCCGGATGCGATCCGAGCCGCGTGATCGCGCTCTTGAGCGGCCTGAACGTCGCGTCGCGCGCCTTGGCGGCCTGCAGCAGCAGGTCACGCGCCTGAGTCAGCTGATCGCGCGAGGCGGGCAGCGGCTCGGTGCGCGGATAGCGCCAGACCGCGATCATCGCGCTGCCGGACTGCACGGTTGCGACGAGCGGCGCCGTGCCCGACTGCACGTGCCAACCGCCCGGCGCCGCAAAGCGCACGCCGTCGTTGTCGAACGCCACCGGCGTCGTGCCGTTGGGCTGCGCCGGCGGCCCCATAGCCGGTGGCCGCTGCTGCTGGTTGCCGCACCCGGCCAGAACCAGGCACGCGAGGACGGTCAGGCGGCGCACGCCGCGAGTCTGTCAGCCACCCGCGCGCGGATGCGCCGCGAAGTACACGTCCTTCAGCCGCTCGGCCGACAGGTGCGTGTAGATCTGCGTCGTGGCGATATCCGCGTGGCCGAGCATCTCCTGCACGGCGCGCAGGTCGCAGCCGCCTGCGAGCAGATGGGTGGCGAACGTGTGGCGCAGCGTGTGCGGGCTCATCCGGTCAGCGAGCCCGACGCTCCGGGCGTGGCGCTGGACGATCTTGTAGAGGCCCTGGCGCGTGAGCCCGCCGCCGCGGCGGTTGACGAACAGGCGCCGCTCCTCGCGCAGGCCGACGAGATCCGGCCGGCCGCGCTGGAGGTACGTCCGCACGGCCGTGACAGCCTCGCGCCCGACGGGCACGAGCCGCTCCTTGGAACCCTTCCCGCGCGCCCGCAGCACGCCGTGGCGAAGGTCGATGTCGCTGACCTCGAGCTCGATCGCCTCGCTGGCGCGCAGGCCGCAGGCGTACATCAGCTCGAGCAGCGCGCGGTCGCGCAACGCCGGGGCGGCAGTGCCCTGCGGCGAGCCGAGCAGCTGCGCGACCTCGCCGCGCGTGAGGACCTGGGGAAGCTTCTGGCTCTTGCGCGGCGCGCGCAGGTCGGCGGTCGGGTCGTGCTCGATGACCGCCTCGCGCCGCAGGTGGCGGTAGAACGAGCGCAGGCAGGCCGCCTTGCGCTGCAGCGTGGCGGGCGCGACCGGCTTGCGCTCGGCGTCGCCGGCGGCCAGCTCGCTCAGGAAGCCCGCGAGATGCGCGTGCTGGGCTTCGAGCACGTCGACCCGGGCCCGGTGCAGGTAGTCGCCGAGCTGCAGCAGGTCGGAGCGGTAGGCCTCGAGCGTGTTGCGCGACAGCCCGCGCTCGTACTCCAGGTACGCGAGGAAGTCGAGCACGTGGTGCTCATAGCTGCGCTGCTCGGCCCGCGCGGGCGCGATCGCCATGCGCTGTGGTTCGCCCCCCCACGGCGCACTCCCTGCCGGTGCAACGTCTCAACCAGCCGAACGGGCGCGGCGCCGCGCCAGCTCGAGCAGGCCGATGCGCGTCTTGGAGTCCTTGACCGTGTCGAGCAGCTCGTCCAGCCGCGCCAGCGGCCACTGCACGACCTCGATGCGCTCGTTCTCGTGCGTCTCGGCGTGTTCGTCGCGCAGGCCGGTCGCGAGGTAGAGGTGGACCTCCTCGTCGAGCACGCCCACGCTCGTCCAGAACGACCCCAGCGCCTCCCAGTGCTCGGCGGCCTTGCCGATCTCCTCGGCCAGCTCGCGCTTGCCGGTCTCGAGCGGAGACTCGCCCTCCTCGTCGAGCTTGCCCGCCGGGATCTCGAGCACATCGGGGTCGTCGACCGCCTGGCGCGGCTGCTTGACGAGCCAGACGTGCTCGTCGTCGACGCACACGATCCCGACGGCGCCCGGATGGCGGACGATGTCGCGCTCGGCCTCCTCCCCGTCGGCGAAGCGATACGTGTTGTGCTCGACCGAGATGAAATGGCCGTCGTAGACGGTCCTGCGGTCGACGAGCTCGAAGTCGCGGTCGCTCATGTGGTCGGCAAGGTATCCGCGAGCGCCGCGCCGCATGCGAGCGCCGCCCGGAAGAACAGCGGATCCTCACGGCCCATCGAGCGCGCCGGCAACCCGCTCGCCGCGTAGCCGTCGTAGTCCACGGGCAGCTCACGGACGACGTGCTCGCCGGGCAGCGCCGCCTCCTCTCCGGCAGGGAACGCCACCGTCACCCGCGCGAGCAGCAGCGCCAGCACGGTGACCGTGTGGTGGCTCAGCCCGCGATGGCGGCGGCGCTCGTCACGCTCCGACATCCTCGCGCACAGGACGACCGGGCAGCCGAGCGCGGCCGCGGCATGCACGCTGTCCAGCGCGATCATGCCGCCGTGCCCCAGCGCGGAGGCTGAGCCGAGGATGCCCGGGCCGGGCCCGCAGACGACGGCGTCCCAGCCACGGTCCGCTATCGCGTGGTGGATCGCGCCCGGGGTCGTTATCGCCTCCGCCTCGCCGCCGAACGTCGGACCCGCGGTGATGTGGCCGGCCAGCAACCCGCGCTCGCGCAGGTCGCGCACCACCCGCGAGTGGCCGCCCGGCAGCGCGCCGCCCGCAGTCTGCACGTAGCCCAGGCGCGCGCCGGCTCGTGCCCTGCTGAACGCCCAGGCGATCGGCGCCAGCTGGCCGTGAAGCCCGAAGACGCCGGCCGGGCGGTCAAGCGGCACGCGCAGCTCCTCGCCCTCCACGGGATGGACCGCGTGCTGCAGCGAGGTGTAGTTGAGCTTCATCACGTGCGCGCCCTGCGCGCCCGCGCCACCCAGCCCCCGCGTGAGGTTGACGTGGACCACATCGAAGCCGCCCGACCCGAGCGCGAGGTCGACCGCCGCGGTGTTCACCACGACGTCATCCCCCACCTGGCAGCCGCCGACCAGCCCGACGTCGGCGATCGCCGGCCGCCGCTCGCCCTCGACCTCGACGATCACGCGCTGCTCGCCCCCGGCCTCCTCGGCTTCGACCACCGTCCCTCGGCGCAGCGTCAGCATCGCCCGGGAGACTAAGCGCGTGGACGACAACCGCGTCAGCACGCTCGAGCTCTTCTTCGACCTCGTCTTCGTGTTCACGATCACGCAGCTGACCGCGGTGGCCGTGCACCACCCGAGCGCCGATGGCGTCGCGCAGGTCGCCGTGATGCTGGCGATCGTCTGGTGGATGTACTCCGGCTACGCCTGGCTGACGAACAACATCGACCTGGCGCAGCCGACGTTCCGCGTGTTCCTGCTCGGCGCCATGGCCGCGTATCTCGTGCTGGCGCTCGCGATACCGAACGCGTTCACCTCGACCGGACTGACCTTCGGGCTCGCCTACCTGGCGATCGTAGGGCTGCACTCGGGCCTCTTCACCAAGGCGCGTTCCGAGCTGTCGGCGCGCTCGATCCTGAGCATCGCCCAGACCAATCTGCTCTTCGCCGCCCTGATCGTGGCCGGCGGCGCGATCGGCGGCGCCGCGCAATGGGCGATCTGGATCGCATCGGGGGTCGGACAATGGCTGGTGCCGGAGATCCGCGGGGCGGGCACCTTCGAGATCGGGCCCTCGCACTTTGTCGAGCGTCACGGCCTGATGGTCATCATCGCCCTCGGCGAGTCCGTTGTGGCGGTTGGCATCGGAGCCTCGGGGCTCGCGGTGGACCTCAGCCTCGTGGCGATCGCGGTCGTGGGCCTGCTGCTCGTCGCGGGACTTGCGTGGGTCTACTTCGCCGACGAGGACGCCACGGTCGACGCGATGACACGCGCCGACGACGCCCGCCGCTTCCGGATCGGCGTGAGCGGCTTCGGCTACTGCCACTACGTGCTGCTGTTCGGCATCGTGCTCGTCGCCGCCGGGCTCAAGCGCGCGACCGCGCATCCGTTCGTCGACGCGACCACGCTCGAGGCGATCGAGCTCGGCGCAGGCGTGGCGCTCTTCCTCGCGGCAGACGCGGCGTTCCGCGCGCTGCTGCGGGTCGACGGCGTACGGCCGCGGGCCGTGGCCGCGCTTATCGCCCCGCTCAGCATCCCGCTAGGCCTGGTGTCGGTGGCGTTGGAGCTGGTGGCCGTCGTGGTGCTGTTGCACTCGCTGGTCGTCAGTCGGCTGCTGCCGCGTCCAACAGGGCCAGGACCACGTCCAGCATCCCCTCGAGCGCAGCGACGCTGACGCGCTCGGTCGGCTCGTGGTTGCGCTCCGTCCCGTTGGCGAGGTTCGTGCACGGAAAGCCCGCTGCCTCGAACGCGTTGGCATCCGAGCCGCCGCCGGTGAGGATGCGCTTCGGGGTGTAGCCACATGCGCGCAGCGCGTCCTCCGCCGCGAGCACCGCCGGCGCGTTGGCGCCGTGGCGGTAGCCGGTGAACAGTCGCTCGACCGCGATGTCGAGATCGCAGGCGCAGCGCGGCAGGTTCGCGGCGTCGTGCAGGTGGTCGACCATCTCGGCCACGACCTGCTCCACGCGCGACTCGCTCAGCGACCGCGTCTCGGCGAGCACCGTGCAGCGATCCGCAACGATGTTCGTGCCGCCCGCGCCGCCGTGGATGGTGCCGACGTTCGCGGTCGTCTCCTCGTCGAGGCGGCCGAGCTGCATCGCCGTGATCGCGCGCGCCGCGGCCTCGATCGCGCTGCGCCCGTCCTCCGGGCGAATGCCCGCGTGCGCGGCCTTGCCGTGGAACGTCGCCTCGATGCGGAAGTACGTCGGCGACGCCACGACGACCTCGCCGATCGGCGAGGCGTGATCGAGCACGTAGCCGTAGTCCGACCGCAGCTGCGAGACGTCGAACTCCTTGGCGCCCGCCAGCGCGTTCTCCTCGGACACCGTGAACAGCAGCTCGACGCCGACCGGGGAGCCTTCGATCGCGACGCGGTGCGCGAGCGCGAGCATCACCGCGACCGCCGCCTTGTTGTCGGCGCCCAGTATCGCCTCGTTGCGGTTCGTCCAGCCGCCGTCCTCGCAGACCGGGTCGATCGGCACGTCGCCATGGGGCACCGTGTCGAGATGCGCGCACAGCAGGATCGAGCGCTCGGAGCGGCCGGGCATGCGCGCGAGCAGGTTGCCCGCGTTCGCGCCGACCGCGTCGCCCGCGTCGTCCTCGCTCACCTCCAGCCCCAGCCCGCGCAGCTCCGCCGCGACGCGGTCCGCGCACGCGCGCTCGTTGCCGAACGGCGACGGGATCGCGCACAGCTGCGCGAACAGGTCGTTCAGCCGTCGCCGCTCGACCTCGGAGGCCGGCCGCACCGGGCGCTAGTGGCCGCGCGACGCGCGGATCTCGTCTGCGTCGGCCGCCTCGTGCTCGCCGCCAGAGTGCTCCTTCGCCGCCGCGACGAACTCGCGGAACAGCGGCGCCGGCTTCTCCGGGCGCGACTTGAACTCCGGGTGGAACTGCGAGGCGACGAAGAACGGATGGTCATTGAGCTCGATGATCTCGACGAGGCGCTCGTCGGGCGACGTGCCCGACACGACCAGCCCGGCCGCCTCGAGCTTCTTGCGCAGCGAGATCGACACCTCATAGCGGTGGCGGTGGCGCTCGTAGATCACGGCCTCGCCGTAGAGCTCGCGCGCGCG
>Ga0308175_100003831_pt1 | contig 10468 bp, 8 predicted proteins | sample PhyCR1_3_FD_203893 | JGI IMG/M metagenome (GOLD analysis project Ga0308175, IMG submission 203893) | Soil microbial communities from UC Gill Tract Community Farm, Albany, California, United States - DLSLS.C.R1 | ecosystem: Environmental > Terrestrial > Soil > Agricultural land | place: USA...
TGCTGACCGAAGGGGTCCACATCCGCCTCACCGGCCAGGACACCGAGCGCGGCACCTTCTCCCACCGCCACCTCGTCCTCCACGACGAGAACACCGGGCTCAAGTACACGCCGATGCAGCACCTCGAGGGCGCCGCCGCCCCCTTCGAGCTCTACAACAGCCCGCTCTCGGAGATCGCCTGCCTGGGGTTCGAGTACGGCTACTCCGCCGCCAACCCCAACGCGCTCGTCCTCTGGGAGGCGCAGTTCGGCGACTTCGCCAACGCGGCCCAGGTGATCGTCGACAGCTTCATCGTCTCCGGCGAGTCGAAGTGGGGCCAGACCAGCCGGCTGACGATGCTCCTGCCGCACGGGTACGAGGGCTCTGGCCCCGAGCACTCCAGCGCTCGCATCGAGCGCTTCCTGGCACTCGGCGCCGAGGGCAACATCCGCATCGCCAACCCGACCACCGCCGCCCAGTACTTCCACCTGCTGCGCCGCCAGGCGCTGGTCCGCAAGGCGCGACCGCTGGTCGTCTTCACCCCCAAGGGGCTGCTGCGCCTCGATCGCGCCGCCGTCGCCCTCGAGGAGCTGACCGAGGGGGAGCTGCAGTACGTGATCGACGACCCCAGCGCGGCCGAGCGTCGCGAGAATGTGGAGCGGCTGGTGCTCTGCACCGGCAAGGTCTATTACGACATGGACTCCAGCGACCGGCGCGCCGCCGCCGAGAAGGTCGCGATCGCGCGGGTGGAGATGCTCTACCCGTTCGCCAAGGAACAGCTCGAGGCCGTCATCGCCCGCTACCCGAACCTGAAGGAGATCGCCTGGGTCCAGGAGGAGCCGCGCAACATGGGCGCCTGGAAGGTGATGTCCCGCCGCATGCCCGACATCCTGCCCGAGGGCGTCAAGCTGACCTACATCGGGCGGCAGGGCCGCGCCAGCCCGGGCGAGGGCTACTCCGGCGCGCACGCGCGCGAGCAGGAGCGGATCGTCCTCACCGCGCTCACGCCGGACGCCTGATCCAAGTGCGGCCGCGCCCCTTCGAGAAGCCCGTCCCGGGCGCCCTGTTCGTCTGGGTCAAGCGCCTCTCCTGGGTCGAGCTCGGCATCTTCACCGGCCTGATCGCGTTCTGGCTGCTGCCCGGCTTCGAGACCGAGACGATGCTCTTCGGCTGGGGCCACGGGCTCGGGTTCGTCGCGCTCTGCATCGTGATCTGGATCGCCTGCGTGCGCAAGGAGGCCCCCTACACCCTGCTCGCCGCCACCCTCACTCCCGTAGGGCCGGTCGGCAGCGTGATCGGGATCGAGCTGATCGAGCGCCGGGGCTGGGGAATCGCGGATAAAGCAGTTGATTCCGCTTGACCGAGCGGGAGGGAAGCTGTATAGCTAAACGTTGACTGTTCCTCAGGGCAGTCCCGCCAGGGGGAACGGCCGCGTCGGCATCCCTCCCTGGCTACCGACGCGCTGGTGCAGCGAGGGTCGCGCGGACCCCCCTGCCTCCCGCGGCCCCGCTGCGCCTACCGTTTTAGGTTGCGCAGCACCGTCTGGAGGATGCCCCCGTTGACGAAGTAGGTGACCTCGTTCGGGGTGTCGAGCCGGACGGTGGCCTCGAAGCTCTTCTCCTCGCCGTCGTCGCTTCGCGCGGTCACGGTCACCTTCTTCGCCCGGCCGTCCTCGAGGTCGCCGACGTCGAAGCGCTCGGCGCCGGTGAGGCCGAGCGAGTCGGCGCTCTCGCCGGCGGCGAACTGCAGCGGCAGCACGCCCATCCCGATCAGGTTGGAGCGGTGGATGCGCTCGAAGCTCTCGGCGATCACGGCGCGGACGCCGAGCAGCTTGGTCCCCTTCGCCGCCCAGTCGCGGGAGGATCCCGAGCCGTAGTCCTTGCCGGCGAGGACGATCAGCGGAACGCCTTCCTCGGCGTAGCTCATCGCCGCCTCGTAGATCGTCGTCTCCTCCCCGTCGGGGAAGTGGCGGGTGTAGCCCCCGCTGCGGTCGACCAGCTGGTTGCGAAGGCGGATGTTGGCGAAGGTGCCGCGGATCATCACCTCGTGGTTCCCACGGCGCGAGCCGTAGGAGTTGAACGCGCCCGGCTCGACCCCCTGGTCCATCAGCCAGCGCCCGGCGGGGCTGTCGCGCTTGATCGCGCCGGCGGGCGAGATGTGGTCGGTGGTGATCGAGCCGCCGAGCAGCGCCAGCGCGCGGGCTCCGCGGATCGGCTCCACCCCGGGCGCCTCGGTCGGCATCTGCTCGAAGAAGCTCGGGCGCCGCACGTAGGTCGAGTCCGGCCAGGTGTAGCGGTCTCCGGGGGGGACCTCCACGGCGTTCCAGGTCTCATCGCCGGCGAAGACCTCCGCGTAGTTGCGCCGGTACATCTCCGAGGCGACCGAGGCGCCGACGACCTCCTTCACCTCCTCGGCGCTCGGCCAGATGTCGCGCAGGAACACCGGCTCCCCGTCGGAGCCCTCGCCGAGCGGCTCCTCGATCAGGTCGATGTCCATGCGCCCCGCGAGCGCGTAGGCGACGACAAGGGGCGGGCTGGCGAGGTAGTTCGCCTTGACGTCCTGGTTGATCCGGCCCTCGAAGTTGCGGTTGCCGGAGAGAACCGCGCAGACCGCGAGGTCCTTCTCGGCGATCGCCGCTGAGATCTCCGGCGCCAGCGGACCCGAGTTGCCGATGCAGGTGGTGCAGCCGTAGCCGACGAGGTTGAACTGCAGCGCGTCAAGGTGCTCGGTGAGGCCGGCGCGCTGGAGGTACTCGGTGACCACGGTTGAGCCCGGCGCCAGCGAGGTCTTCACCCACGGCCTGCGCTCGAGCCCCCGTTGCACGGCGTTGCGGGCAAGCAGGCCGGCGCCGATCATCACGCTGGGATTGGAGGTGTTGGTGCAGCTGGTGATCGCCGCGATGACGACGCGACCGTGGTCGAGCTCGACCGTGGTCCCGTCCTCGAGCGTGACCTGGATCGCGTCCTCGGTCTTGACCGGTGCGGTCGCGGTCCCGCTCAGCGCGGGGCGCGGGCGGCCGCGCTCGTCGTCGTGGTCCTCGGCGGGGGGGTCGGAGGCCGGGAAGGACTCTTCGATCGCCTCGTCGCGGCCGTTGCCCAACTGCTCGGCGGCATCGGGGTCGAATTCGCACATCGCCTCCAGGAACGACTGCTTGGCGTCGGACAGCGGCACCCGGTCCTGCGGGCGTTTCGGCCCGGCGATGCTGGGCACGACGTCGCCGAGGTCGAGCTCGAGCAGATCGGAGAAGACCGGATCCTCGGAGCTCTCGTCGTGGAACATGCCCTGCTCGCGGGCGTAGGCGTCGACCAGCTCGATCGTCTCGGTCGGCCTGCCGGTGAGGTCGAGGTAGCGCAGGGTCTCGGCGTCGACCGGGAAGATCGCGCAGGTCGAGCCGAACTCCGGCGACATGTTGCCGAGCGTGGCGCGGTCGGCGAGGCCGAGGGTCGAGAGGCCGGGGCCGAAGAACTCGACGAACTTGGAGACGACGCCGCGCTCGCGCAGCATCTCGGTGACGGTAAGCACGAGGTCGGTGGCCGTCGCCCCCTCCGGCAGCTCGCCGCCGAGCTTGAAGCCGACGACCTGGGGCAGCAGCATCGAGATCGGCTGGCCCAGCATCGCCGCCTCGGCCTCGATGCCCCCCACCCCCCAGCCGAGGACGCCGAGGCCGTTGACCATCGTGGTGTGGGAGTCGGTGCCGACCAGGGTGTCGGGGTAGGCCTGCAGGACGCCGCCGTTCTCGCGGCTGTAGACGACCTGGGCGAGGTACTCGAGGTTGACCTGGTGGCAGATCCCGGTGGCCGGGGGGACGACGCGGAAGTTGTCGAAGGAATGCTGGCCCCACTTGAGGAACGAGTAGCGCTCGCGGTTGCGCTCGAAGTCGCGCTCGGCGTTGACTGCGAAGGCGCGCTCGTTGCCGAAGGCGTCCACCTGGACCGAGTGGTCGATCACCAGGTCGACGTCGACCAGCGGGTTGATCGCCGCCGGGTCGCCGCCGATCTCCTCCATCGCGTCCCGCATCGCCGCCAGGTCGACGACGGCCGGCACGCCGGTGAAGTCCTGCATCAGGACCCTGGCCGGCTGGAAGGGGATCTCCGCGCTCGGCTCCGCCCCCGCGTCCCACGAGGCGATGGCCTCGACGTCGGCAGCGCTAACCGAAACCCCGTCCTCGAGACGCAGCACGTTCTCGAGCAGCACCTTGATCGAGAATGGCAGCCGCGCAACGTCGAATCGATCCTGCAATGCGTCTAGGCGGAAGATCTCATACTCCCGCGCCCCTACCTTGAGGGTCGAACGGGCGCCGAAAGAGTCGCTGCTGCTCACAACTCCATCCTAGGCAATCGCTCGAGGGACGGCCCCGGGGGCCCCTCGAACGGGCGGATACTCAAAGCGTCGGCCTAATTAGGCCGACGCTTGTCCGGGCGAGGGGCCCCGGGGCCGATCCCTCAGCGCTCGTCGGAGGGTTCAGCGCTTATCCGGCGAGTGGCCCTCGGCTATCGCTTCAGCTGCCTTTTGCCCTGCAGCGCCGCTTTGGGCTTTGACGCCGATGGTGGGGCTGACTAGGGCGAGGTGGGCGCCTAGGCGTTGCTGGATGGGGGCGACGGCGATCTCGACCTTGTCCTTCTCGATCGCGTTGACGACGGCGGCGCCGACCTGCTCGGGGCGGGCGGTGCCCATCGCCGGCGGCGGCTTGGCACCGGAGTCGGCGAACATTCCGGCCCCGCGGACGAAGCCCGGAGAGACGAGGGAGACGCCGACGTTGTGGGGCGAGAGGTCCGGCCGCAGCCCGAGGGCGAAGCCGCGCAGGCCGAACTTGGTGGCGTTGTAGATCGAGGTGCGGGGGCTCGCTGCCTTGCCCGCGAGCGAGGCGACGAAGACCAGATGGCCGCTGCCGCGCTCCACCATCGCCGGGTACAGAGCCTGGGCGAGCAGCATCGGGGCCTCGAGGTTGACCCGCAGCGCCCGTGCGACCTGCTCGGGAGTGAAGTCCCCGAGCCGCCCCGCGCCGGGCAGTCCCGCGTTGGCGACCAGGACGTCGACCGTGCCTGCCTCCTCCGCCAGTCGCAAGGCGGCGTTCGGCTCTGCGAGGTCCGCGGCGAGGGCGCGGTGACCGACGCCGGGCAGCTCTGCGCCGAGCTGCTCCAGCGCCTCGGCCTTGCGAGCGCTGAGCAAGAGGGTGGCGCCGCGCTGCGCGAGCGCCTGCGCGATCGCCCGGCCGAGTCCGCCCGTGGCTCCCGTCAGCAGCGCCGTGCGGCCCGAAAGGTCCATTTCAAAGCGCAAGCTACCAGCCGCGCCGCCGACAGGAATCAGGAATGCAACATCGAACCCTGACCAGATATTTGCGTTCTGTGAGCAACACGCCGGAAGATCGTCTAGACTGCCGCCGGTCATTTGAACCGAAACGCCTAATCCCGCAGCGCCCACGGGCGCGAAGGGAACGGGGGAACCACGTTTTCGGGGCTAACCCACCCACGGGTGGGGGCGCAGGCTCCTTTCGCGCCAGCCCGACAGCTAACCCCGTAGGCCGACGAAGGAGAATCGGTTTGCGTCACAAGTCCAAGCTGAAACTGGGTCTGGCTTTCATGGCTACCCTCTTCGCCCTCGCCCTAATCGGCCCGGGCAGCGCCGCCGCCCGCTGCACCACCGGCGGCATGTCCCCCGCCGCAATCGACATCTGCACCCCCACGGCGAAGGCCAAGCTGCTGCACAACGGCATGCTGATCCCGCCCGCCAGCGCGCCGCCGCGGGTCAAAGCCGTGATCGCGGCCGCCAACAAGATCCGCAGCAAGCCCTACATCTGGGGCGGCGGCCACGCCCGCTGGTACGACCGCGGCTACGACTGCTCGGGCTCGGTCAGCTTCGCCCTCCACGGCGGCCACTTCCTCGAAAGCCCGCTTCCCTCCGGCCCGATGGAGAGCTGGGGCGAAGAAGGCGAAGGCCGCTGGATCACCGTCTACGCCAACGGCGGCCACGCATACGCCGTGATCGCCGGCTACCGCTGGGACACCTCGGGGGACGAAGGCGACGAAACCGGCCCGCGCTGGCACGAAGAACTGCGCGACAACGTCGGCTTCGTGCCCCGGCACCCGCCCGGCTACTAGGGGGGCTTGCAGGGGAGGGGTGGGGACCCCCTCCTCCCAGCCGCACGAGGGGACGGCCGAAGGGCCGACGACCAAGTCGTGACTCGCGCAGCTCCTCGGCTCGCAGGCTAGCTGCATATGGATGTGACCTTGGCCAAGACGACGGGAGGATCGGCGGAGGAAGAGGGCGGCCTCGCCGGAGGGGGCGGGCGTCCCTGCGAACGTTTTGCGCCTCTCGCCTGGCGCGGCTCGCGGCCAGCTGGAGCCGCCCCTGCGAGCAGGCGAGTGAGCAGGGATGCCCGCCCCCTCCCGCCGCACCCGTACTCCACTCCGGCTAATCCTCCCGGTCCAGATTGGCCTTGCTTTCCGCGCCTTCTCGGATAACTTCCGAGACGTAGCCGCCGCAGCTCCCGACATCAGACTCGCAGGCCTCACCAAGCGCTATGGCGGGGTGGTCGCGGTCGCCGGGATCGACCTGGAGATCGCCCCGGGTGAGTTCTTCACCCTGCTCGGGCCGTCGGGCTCCGGCAAGACGACGACGCTGCGGATGATCGCCGGCTTCGAGGACCCGACCAGCGGCACGGTCGAGCTCGCGGGCGAGAACGTCAGCGGCGTCCCGCCCTACGACCGCGCGGTGAACACCGTCTTCCAGGACTACGCCCTGTTCCCCCACATGAGCGTCGGCGAGAACGTCGCCTACGGGATGAAGGTGGGCAGGGTGCCGAAGGCCGAGCGGGCGAAGCGGCGCGACGAGGCGCTGGAGATGGTGCGCCTGCCCGACTATGGCGAGCGCCGCCCCGCCGAGCTCTCGGGCGGGCAGCGCCAGCGGGTGGCCCTCGCCAGGGCGATCGTCAACCGGCCCAGGGTCCTCCTCCTCGACGAGCCGCTGGGGGCGCTGGACCTGAAGCTGCGCGAGCAGATGCAGACGGAGCTGAAGGCGATTCAGAACGAGGTCGGCATCACCTTCGTCTATGTCACGCACGACCAGGACGAGGCGCTGACGATGAGCGACCGGATCGCCGTCTTCAACGAAGGCCGGATCGAGCAGGTCAGCCCGCCGCTGGAGCTCTACGAGCGCCCGGCCAGCGAGTTCGTCGCCGGCTTCGTCGGCGTCTCCAACCTGATCGAGCGTGACGGCGAGCGACTCACGATCCGCCCCGAGAAGATCGAGCTGCTCGAGCCGGGCAGCGGCGGGGACGGGATGCACGTCGAGAGCGGCCGCATCGTCGACGTCTCCTACGCCGGCATGGTCACCCGGTTCACGGTGCGGCTGGAGAGCGGGGAGGCGCTCCAGCTGGTCAGGCAGAACGTGGAGAGCGCGTCCGCGGGCGCGCTGCCCGGGCAGGGCAACGAGGTTCTCGTCGGCTGGCGGCCCGAGCACGCGGCTCCGGTCGGCGGGGAGTCAAACAAAGAGGAGGTAGCACCATGAGGAGAAGCGATGCTCATCCCGCCCGGGCGGCGTGGCTCATCGTGGCCGGTCTGGTCGCGTTCATGCTCGTCCTCGCCGGCTGTGGCGGCTCGAGCGACAACGGCGGTGGTGGCGAAGAAGAAGCGCTGCAGAAGCTCGGCAAGGGCGAGGGGGAAGTGTCACTCATCTCCTGGGCCGGCTACGTCGAATCGGAATGGACCAAGCCGTTCGAAGCGAAGACCGGCTGCAAGGTGAACGACAAGGTCGCCGGCACCTCCGACGAAATGGTGAAGCTGATGAGCACCGGGCAGTACGACGGCGTCTCGGCCTCCGGGAACGCCAGCGCCCGCCTCTACGCCGCCGGCTACGTCGCCCCGGTCAACGTCGACCTCGTCCCCAACTACAAGACGGTGTTCAGCGACCTCAAGGACCAGCCGTACAACACCTTCGAAGGAGTGCCCTACGGGATCCCCCACGGCCGTGGCGCGAACCTGCTGATGTGGAACTCCAAGGAAGTGAAGCCCGCTCCCGACTCCTGGGAAGTGACCTTCAATCCCCAGCTCTCCTCCCGCTACAAGGGGAAGATCAGTCAGTACGACGACCCGATGTCGATCGCCGAAGCGGCCGTCTACCTCAAGTTCCACGAACCGAGCCTGGGAATCGAAAACCCCTACGAGCTGACCGAAGAGCAGTTCAACGCGGCGGTCCAGCTGCTCGAGGAACAGCAGGCGAACGTGGGCGAATACTGGGGCGAAGCGGCGAAGCAGATCTCCGGCTTCGCCAACGGCGACAACGTCGTCGGCACCACCTGGCAGTACCAGTACTTCGCCCTCAAGGAAGAAGGCGTGCCGGTGGCGGCGAGCCCTGCGAGCCAAGGCTTCCTGCCGAAGGAGGGGGCGACCGGCTGGTCGGACACCTGGATGATCAGCTCCAAGGCCAAACATCCCAATTGCATGTACCAGTGGATGAACTGGATCATCGAACCGAAGGTGAACGCCGAGGTGGCCGAATACTTCGGTGAGGCGCCGGCCCAGGAAAAGGCCTGCAAAGAAACCAAAAATCCAAATTTCTGCAGCGAATACCACGCCGAAAACCCGGCCTTCTGGAAGCGGGTCTACTACTGGGAGACCCCGCTGGCCGACTGCGGCAACGGCGAAGAAGACTGCATGGACTACAACGACTGGGTGAAAGCCTGGACCTCGATCAAGGGCTAGCTCGCAGGTCCTGAACGTGGCGTCCGAGGCTGCTCTGGAGAGGAGGTCGGCGGGCCACCGGCTCGCCGACCTCTTCCACGGCCGCCGGCGCCTGCAGGTGGGAGCGCTGCTCGCCGGCCCGCTCGGCTGGCTGGTGATCGGCTACATCGGCTCGCTGGCGGTGCTGCTGATCACGGCTTTCTGGTCGGTCGATCCGCTCAGCGGGCTCGTCGTCAAGAACCTCACCTTCGAAAACATCGAAACGCTGTGGAGCGAATCGGTCTACCGGGAGATCGTCTGGCGGACGGTCCGCACGGCGCTCCTCGTCACCCTCACCGACGCGGCGATCGCCTTCCCGATCGCCTTCTACATGGCCAAGGTGGCCAGCCGCCGCGGCAAGGCGGTGCTGGTGATTGGGATCTTGCTGCCGCTCTGGTCGAGCTACCTGGTCAAGGTCTACGCCTGGCGGACGCTCCTCTCAGCCGACGGCGTCCTGCACTGGGCGCTCAACCCGATCGGCCTGGACACCCCCGGCTACGGCATCACCGCCGTCTGGCTGGTGATGAGCTACCTCTGGCTCCCGTACATGATCCTGCCCATCTACGCGGGCCTGGAGCGCATCCCCGACTCCCTGATCAGCGCCTCCGAGGACCTCGGCGCCTCCCCCTTCACGACCTTCAGGCGGGTGATCCTGCCGCTCGCCTTCCCCGCCGTGGTCGCCGGCTCGATCTTCACCTTTTCGCTGACCCTCGGCGACTACATCACGCCGCGCCTGGTCTCCAACGACCAGTTCATCGGCAACGTCATCTTCAACAACATCGCCAACAACCAGCCGCTCGCGGCAGCCCTGGCCCTGGTCCCGATCGTGGTGATGATCGCCTACCTGCTGGTGGCGCGCCGCCTGGGGGCCTTCGAGCACGTCTGATGAGGCTCTCCCGAAATGCAAGGGCGCTGCTGCGGATCGCGGTCGCGGTCGGCCTCGCCTTCATCTACGTGCCGCTGGTCGCGATCGTCCTCTACGCCTTCAACGCGAGCAGGATCCTCGCCTGGCCCCCGCCCGGCTGGACCCTGCACTGGTTCTCCTCGGCCTTCGACAACGCCGCCGCGCGAGACGCGTTCCTCACCTCGGTCAAGGCCGGGTTGGCCGCCACCGCGATCGCGCTCGTGCTCGGCAGCCTGGCCTCCCTGGCGGTGGCCCGGCACCGCTTCTTCGGCCGCGAGACGATCTCCTTCCTGGTGCTGCTGCCGATCGCCTTGCCGGGCATCGTCACCGGCGTCGCGATCAGCAACACCTTCACCCAGGTCCTGGGCCTGCCGCTGAGCCTGCTGACGGTGATCGTCGGCCACGCCACCTTCTGCATCGTCGTCGTCTACAACAACGCCGTCGCCCGGCTGCGGCGGCTCTCGAGCTCCTTCGAGGAGGCTTCGGCCGACCTCGGCGCCCACACCTGGCAGACCTTCCGCTACGTCACGCTGCCCGGGATGCGGAGCGCCCTGATTGCCGGCGGGCTGCTCGCCTTCGCCCTCTCCTTCGACGAGATCATCGTCACCAACTTCACCATCGGCGCCGGAGAAGAAACCCTGCCGATCTGGATCTTCTCCAACCTCTTCCGGCCGCACGAACTGCCGACCGTCAACGCGGTCGCGGTGATCGTGATCCTGATCTCGATCATCCCCGTCTACCTCGCGCATCGACTCGGCGGCGAGGCCGCCGCGGGGCGCAGCGGCGGCGGGGGCGTGGAGACCGAGGCGGCGGCGGTGCCGTAGAGGGCGCTGCCCAGGCGTCGGCTCAGTCGTCCAGCCGGCGTTCG
>Ga0308175_100003832_pt1 | contig 10467 bp, 11 predicted proteins | sample PhyCR1_3_FD_203893 | JGI IMG/M metagenome (GOLD analysis project Ga0308175, IMG submission 203893) | Soil microbial communities from UC Gill Tract Community Farm, Albany, California, United States - DLSLS.C.R1 | ecosystem: Environmental > Terrestrial > Soil > Agricultural land | place: USA...
CCTCGGGGGAGCGCCAGTCGGCGCCGCGCACCGCCAGCCACCACGGGGTGCCGTCGGCCCGGTTGAGCAGGTCGCGCTCCCGGCGGTCGGTGTTGCGCTGCCAGGCGAGGTGGAAGACCGCCGACACCCCGAACTCCTCGGCGCCGGTCAGGTGCCCGGTGTCCTTGACGAAGGTCGCGAACTGCGCGTTGGTCACCGTGGTGGCGTCCATCCGGAACGCGTCCAGGTCTACGTCGTGCACCGGGGTCTCACCGTCGGCGGGGTAGCCCTCGCCGAACGCGTCGCCCATCGCGAACGTGCCGGCCGGGATCGGCACCTGCCCGCGCGGCTGCCGGCCGCTGCGGGTCACTGGTGCCTCGCGCGGGCCCGTGGCCGCCGGTCCGGCGGGCGCGCAGCAGGCGTGCTCGTCCTTGGCTGACATGGCTGTCACGCTAGCCGGGCTGCATCCCGGCGAGGTCGGCGGACCACACCGGGCCACCTCACGAAACCGCGTGTGCGAGCGTCTACCTGACGTGAAGACACCCTTCGAGCAGGTCGTGGACGTGCACGGGCCCACCGTGCTGCGGGTCTGCCGCGCGGTCCTCGGGCCGGTGGACGCGGACGACGCGTGGTCGGAGACGTTCCTGTCGGCGCTGAAGGCCTACCCGGACCTCCCGGACGGCGCGAACGTCGAGGCGTGGCTGGTGACGATCGCGCACCGCAAGGCGATCGACGTACGACGGGCAGCGGCTCGCCGTGCGACACCGGTGGACGCCGTACCGGAGCGACCCGGACCGGCGGCCCCGGCACCCGACGACGGGCTGTGGGAGGCGCTGCGCCGGCTGCCGGACAAGCAGCGGCTGAGCGTCGCCTACCACCACGTCGCCGGGCTGCCGCACCGCGAGGTCGCCGCGATCGTCGGCGGCTCCGAGGCGGCGGCGCGGCGGGCCTCCGCCGACGGGATCGCCGCCCTGCGCCGCGCCCTGCTCGACAACCCAGCTCTCGGAGCATCTGAGGAGACACCATGAACGACCTCTTCGCGTCGCTGTCCGGCGGCACCGCCCGGTCCGCCCTGCCCGGCCTGCACGACCGCCTGGTCGCCGCGGCGGAGCGCGACGGGCTGCTCGACGTCGCGTACCGCACCCTCGACACCCCCGTCGGCACGCTGCTGCTGGCCGCGACCCCGCTCGGGCTGGTGCGCGTGGCCTACGCCGTGGAGGACCACGACGCCGTCCTCGCCTCGCTCGCCGAGCGGGTCAGCCCCCGGGTCCTGCAGGCGCCGGCGCGGCTCGACGTCACCGCCCGCGAGCTCGACGAGTACTTCGCCGGGACGCGCCGGGCGTTCGACGTACCCCTGGACCGGCGGCTGTCCTCCGGATTCCGGGCGGCGGTGCTCGCGCACCTGCCGGAGATCGGCTACGGCCACACGGAGAGCTACGCCCAGGTCGCCGCCGCCGCCGGCAACGCCAAGGCGGTCCGCGCGGTCGGGTCGGCCTGCGCGACCAACCCGCTGCCGGTGGTGGTGCCCTGCCACCGGGTGGTCCGCTCCGACGGCTCGTGGGGCGGGTACGTCGGCGGGCCGGACGCCAAGCAGGCCCTGCTCACCCTGGAGGGCGTCGGTGCCCTCTGACAGGGTGGCGGCATGACGGTGCTCGGTGACGACGGTCTGGCCCGGCCGGTGTGGGCGGCGACCGACCCGCTGCTGCAGGCGTACTACGACACCGAGTGGGGGATGCCGGTCCGCGACGAGCGCGGCCTGTTCGAGCGGCTCAGCCTGGAGGCATTCCAGTCCGGGCTGTCGTGGGCGACCATCCTGCGCAAGCGGCCGGCGTTCCGGGCGGCGTTCGACGACTTCGACCCGGACACGGTCGCGGGCTACGACGACCAGGACGTCGAGCGGCTGATGACCGACGCCGGCATCGTCCGCAACCGGCGCAAGGTCGACGCCACCATCACCAACGCCCGCGCCACCGTGGCCCTGCGCGTCGACGGCGGCCTGGTCGACCTGGTGTGGTCCTTCCGGCCCGAGGTGACGCCGGCCCCGACGTCGTACGCCGAGGTGCCGACCAGCTCGGAGGAGTCGAAGGCGCTGTCCAAGGAGCTCAAGCGGCGCGGCTTCGTGTTCGTCGGGCCGACGACGATGTTCGCGCTGATGGAGGCCGTCGGGATCGTCGACACGCACCTGGTCGACAGCCACCGGCGCGGCTCGTCGGGCGTGTGGGGGTGAGCGGGTGCTGACCCCGTCGCAGAGCGCGATCGTGACCGAGACGCTGCGGGTGGCGCTGGCCGCGGCGGCCGGCGACGTCGACGGGGCCCACCTCGCGTCGCTGGCCCGCGCGGCCGCGGCCCTCGCTCCCGACGAGGCCGCCGAGCCGCACCCGGCCTGGCCGGCCGTCGGCGCGTCGGTGGTCCGCGAGCGGGTCGTGGGTCCCGAGGACACCGCCGCCGCGATGGGACACCCCGACGACGGCGTGCAGGTGCTCGGGTCGCCGCGGCTGTCGCTGTGGTTCGAGCTCGTCGCCTGCGACCTGCTGCCCGTGCCGTCCCCGGAGCTGACCCACGTGGGCGCCGGCATCCTCGTGCACCACCTCGGCCGGGCCGACGTCGGCGAGCCGGTCACCGTGGAGGCGACCGTCGCGTCGGTCAGCGGCCGCCGGGCGGTGTTCACCTGCCGGGCCGCCGCCGGGGACCGGCTGGTGGGGCTGGGCGTGCACCACCGGGCGCTGCTGGTGCCCCGCTGACCCGCCTCGACCCGTGCGGCCCGCCGGTTGGGCACGTGTGAGGGAATGGTGGGGTGAGGACGTCCGTCGAGCGCACCCTGCGCGGCCTGCTCTGGGACAAGGTGCCGCGCGACCACCGGCAGGACCCCCGCCCGTTCCTGGTCCGCAAGGTGGTCACCGCCGTGTTCGTGGTGATCGGCGCCGTCTGCCTCGGCTGGTCGCTGCAGATCGACCCGGGCAACGCGATGTTCTACGTCGCGACCCTCGTGCTCGCGGGCATCTGGACGGTCGGTGCGTTCGCGTCCGGGCCGCTGTACCTCGGCCGGGTCGCCCGCGCCGGCTCCCACGACGACCTGCGGCGCCCGGTCGCCGGTGCGGTGCTGCTGGGGCTGCTGCTCGCCGGGGTGTTCGTCCTCGGCGCGTTCGTTGTCCGGCAGGTCCCGGTCATCGACCGCCAGGTCTCCAGCGTGCTCAACCACGCCGACCAGGGCGTCACCCCGGTCCTGCTGCTGATCACCGTGGTCAACGGGGTGGCCGAGGAGCTGTTCTTCCGGGGTGCGCTCTACGCCGCGGTGCCCCGGCACCCGGTGGTATGGAGCACCGTCGCGTACGTCGTGGCGACCCTGGCCACCGGGAACTTCATGCTCGCGTTCGCCGCGATCCTGCTCGGCGTCGTCGTCGGCCTCGAGCGGCGGGCCTCCGGCGGGATCCTGGCGCCGATCCTCACCCACGTCACCTGGTCGACCGTGATGCTGTTCGCGCTGCCGCTGCTGTTCTGAGCCGGCCCGGCGTGGATCCGGGCTCAGCCGAGCAGCTCGCGCAGGAGCCCCGGCGCGCTGTCGGCGCCGGCGAGCTCGGCACACCGGGCCCCGGCCGCGGCGGCGAAGGCGTGCGCCTGCGCCGCGTCGTCGCGCGGCGCGAGCACGACCAGCTCCGGCACCGTCCGGGCCACCGCGACCGGGTCCTCGTCGGTGTGCCGGCAGTCGGAGAGCAGCACCACGACCCGCCGCTGGGCACGGGCGCCGGCGAGCTCCGCGGACGCCGCCCGCAGCGCGTCCGCCAGCCGGGTCACGCCATGCCCCCGCAGCGCGAGCACCCGGTCCACCACGCTCGCCGCCGGGTCGCCGGCGTGCAGCGTGCGCAGCGGCCGGACGTCGCCGGCGAACGCCAGCACCGCGTGCTGGGCCGGTGCCCGCAGCGCGCAGGCCGCGGTCACCGTCGCCGCCACCGCCAGCCGCTCCCCGCTCATCGAGCCCGACGCGTCGACCAGCAGGCAGACCGCCACGTCCTGGCGGCCCCAGTCCCGGGCGGTCAGCTCGTCCAGGTCCGCGGGACGCCCCTCGCCGTGCGCGGTGACGATCCCGTCCATCGACGCGTCGACGTCGAGGTCACCGCCGCTGCCGGCCGGGACGAGCCGCGGGCGCGCCGTACCGCTGCGGACGGGGCGGCCCGACCGGGACCGGTCGATGACCAGCCGCGCCGCCAGCCGGCGCGCCTGGGAGCGCAGCGACTCGTCGGTGGCGTGCACCAGGTCGGCGACCATCGCCAGCGTCCCGTCGGGGTCCGCCGCCAGGGCCCGCTCCAGCGCCTGCTCGTCGAGCGTGCCGACCTCGGGGGAGACGTCCGCGAAGCGAGCGTGCCGGGACAGCGCCGAGCGGCCCACGGTGCGGGTGCGGGACGCGTCCTGCTTGGGGTTCCTGCGCTGCTGGGGCTCGCCCGCCGGTCGCGGCGGGCTCAGGCTTCCCCCGGCTCGGCGCCCTCCTCGGTGGGTGCGGGCGGCTTGCCGAAGACCTGCTCGTAGAGCTCCCGCACCACCTCCTCGGGCCGCCGCCCGGCCGACTCGTGCAGCCGGATCCGGCCCGACAGCGACACCAGCGCGGCGTCCAGGCCCGCCCGCCAGTCGTCGGCGGGCACCGCGCGCATCGCCCGCCAGCCGGGTGGCGATCGCGACCAGGTCGATCGCCCCGAGCACCGAGGAGCCGATCCGGACGTCCGGGTGCGACCGGGTACGTCGGACCAGGTCCACGACCCGCGCCCGCCAGGCCTCGTCGGAGTGCCCGCGCAGCGCCACGATGTCCGCCTCGGTCTGCGCGGACTGGTAGTCCATCGCGATCCGGCAGGTGCGGTCGTAGATCGCCGAGGAGATCCGCTCGGTCCCCACCGCGTCGAACGGGTTCATCGCCGCCACCAGCCGGAAGCCCGGCTCCGCGCGCACCAGCCCGAGCCGCGGCACGGTCAGCTCGGCCTCGGACATCACCGTGATCAGGACGTTGAGCGTCTCCTCGGGGACCCGGTGATCTCCTCGACGTACAGCAGCCCGCCCTCGCGCAGCGCCCGCACCAGGGGGCCGTCGACGAAGACGTCCGGGACGTACCCCTGGGCCAGCACCTGCGCCGGGTCGAAGTGCCCGACCAGCCGGGCGGGCGTGAGCTCGGCGTTGCCCTCGACGAGGTGGAACGGCGCCGACCGGTCCGAGGAGACCGCCCGCAGCAGCGTCGACTTCCCCGTCCCCGGCGGCCCCTCGAGCAGCACGTGCGCGCCCGCGTCGAGGGCGGCCACCAGCAGCTCGACCTCGCGGGCCCGGTCGAGGACGGGGAGCGTCACCGGCGCTCAGCCGTGCGCGTGGACGACGACGCCGCGGACGTTCTTGCCGTTGAGCAGGTCGTCGTAGCCCTCGTTGACCTGGTCGAGCGTGTAGGTCTTCGTGATGATCTCGTCGAGCTTGATGTCGCCGGACTGGTAGAGCCCGAGGATCCGCGGGATGTCCGTGGTCGGGTTGCAGTCGCCGAACAGGCTGCCCTTCAGCGACTTGCGGTACAGCGTCATGATCGTGCCCGGCAGCTCGATGGTCTGCTCCATGATCTTGTTCAGACCGGTCAGCACGACCACGCCGCCCTTGCCGACGGCGTGGAAGCCGCCCGCCACGATCTCCGAGGTCATCAGGCCCGGCGTCAGGATGGCGGCGTCGGCCATCTGCCCGCGGGTCATCTCGGTGATCGCCTCCATGGCCTCGTCGGTGCTGGCGAACGAGTGGGTGGCCCCGAGCTCCATCGCCTTCTCGCGCTTGTTCTCCAGCGGGTCGATGGCGATGACGTTCTTCGCGCCGGCGAGCCGGGCGCCCTGGACGGCGTTGATGCCGATGCCGCCGACCCCGACCACCAGCACGGTCTGGCCGGCCTTGACCGCCGCGGTGTTGACCGCGGCCCCCCAGCCGGTCGGCACGCCGCACCCGACCAGCACGGCCTTGTCGAGGGCAGGTCGTCGTCGACCTTGACCGCGGAGTTCTGGTGGATCACGCCGTACTGGCTGAACGTGCCGAGCATGCACATCGCGCCGTACTGCCCGCGCGGACCCGTGATCGGGAACCGCTCGCCCGGCAGGTAGCCCTCGAGGATGGTCGCGCCCATGTCGCAGATCGACTGCTGCCCGCTCGCGCAGTAGCGGCAGGACCCGCAGTTCGGGATGAACGAGCAGACCACGTGGTCGCCCGCCTTCACCCGGGTGACGCCCGGCCCGACCTCCTCGATGACCCCCGCGCCCTCGTGGCCCAGCACCATCGGCAGCCGCGCCTCGAGGTCGCCGTGGGCGACGTGCGCGTCGGAGTGGCACAACCCGGCGTGCGTGTAGCGGATCAGGACCTCGCCCTCCTTGGGACCGTCCAGGTCCAGCTCCTCGATCTCGATGGGCTTGCCCGGCTCGTACACGACGGCGGCTGTGGTCTTCATGCGTTCTCCTCGAGGTCCGCGGGGTCCGTCCTCGCAGTCTGGTCCCGCGTCGAGCCGGGGCGCACCTACCCGTCCGGTCAGGTGCGGGCCCACCTGCCGGTCGGGGCAGCGGGCGGCACGGTCCACCTAGCGTGTGGGCGCAAGGGCCGCGGAGAGTTCACCTTCCGGGGCTCCCGGAGCCGCGTGTAGTTTGGAGGGCGTCGTGTTAGGAGGCGCCGTGCACTCGACCGCCGGACCCGACGTGCCTGCCCAGTGGGCGGACGAGCCTCCGGTCGACGACACCCCCCGCCCCCCGCTGGTCAAGTTCCACGCCCCCGAGGTCGTGTTCGGGCTCGGCTCCCTGGGCGAGGCCGGCTTCGCCGCCGCCCGGCTCGGCGCGCGCCGGCCGATGGTGGTCACCGACCCGGGGATCATCGAGGCCGGCTGGTGCGACGAGCTCCTCGGCCACCTGGCCGGGTCCCGGCTCACCCCGGTGGTGTGGTCCGACGTCACCCCGAACCCCAAGGACCACGAGATCCACGCGGCGTACGAACGGTACGTCGAGGGGGGCTGCGACGTCCTGGTCGCGCTCGGCGGCGGCTCGTGCATCGACGCGGCCAAGGGGGTCGCGATCCTGTCCGGCAACGGCGGCCGGATCCTGGAGTACGGCGGCGTCGACCTCGTCGCGAAGCCGATCCCGCCGCTGCTGATGATCCCGAGCACGTCGGGCACCGGCGCCGACGTCTCGCAGTTCTGCATCGTCACCGACACCGCCCGCTCGGTGAAGATCACGATCATGGGCCGCGCGCTGGTCCCGGACATCTCCATCACCGACCCGCGGCTGCTGATGACGATGCCCGAGTGGCTCAACGCGGCGACCGGCCTCGACGCGCTGACCCATGGCATCGAGTCGTTCGTGTCCCTCGCGCACAACCCGCTCGCCGACATCCACGCGCTCAACGCGGTCGGCCTGGTCTGCCAGAACCTCCGCACCACGATCCTGCGGCCGGCCGAGGAGGACGCTCGCTCCAAGATGGCGCAGGCCAGCCTCAACGCCGGCCTCGCGTTCACCAACGCGATCCTCGGTGCCACGCACGCGATGAGCCACCAGGTCGGCGGCCTGCTCGACGCGCCGCACGGCGTCGTCAACGGGGTGCTGCTGCCGCACGTCATCCGCTACAACGCGCAGGAGAGCCCGGACCGGTTCGTCGACCTGGCCCGCTCCGCCGGCCTCCCGGTCGACGGGGTCCCGGCCGACGTCGCCGCGGAGATGCTGGCGGTGCACGTCCGGCAGCTGGCCGACGACGTCGGGGTGCCCCGGGGCCTGCGCGAGCTCGGCGTCGACGAGACCGCCGTACCCCGGCTGGCGCTGAACACCCTCGACGACGCCTGCCTGACCACCAACCCCAGGTCCGCCTCGTCCGCCGACGTGGAGAAGCTGTTCCTGGCGGCGCTGTGAGACGTCTCGTGGAAGCGCGGCCATGAGCCCGCGGCGGCAGCGCCTCGACCTGGCCGCCCTGACCGGTGTCCGCTCCGGCAAGACGTCCTACTACCGCGCCTACGTGCGCTCCGACGAGCGGATGCAGCACGCGGTGCGGGCGATGGACTCGATCTCCCGCGCCCTGGTGCGCACGGTCGAGGGCCCGCGCGGGCTGCTGGAGGAGGTCGTCCGGGCGGCGGCCGCGCACCTCAACGCCGAGTGGACCGTGCTCGCGCTCTCCGACGGGCACCTCAAGGGCGCCCGGCCCCGGTTCCTGGCCTCCGCCGGCGACGGCGAGATCACCGTCGACGAGGACGCCCTGCCCACCTCGGTGAAGCTGGAGCTCGGCTCGATCCGCGCCGGGCACACCCGGCCGGTGATCGAGCCGACCGGCTGGATCCGGGTGCCGATGACCCTGGAGGGGCGCACGGTCGGCAGCCTGGTCGCCCAGCACCGGCTCGCGGTCGACCCCGAGCCGGGCGACCTGTCCGTGCTGCGGATCCTGGCCAACCAGGCCGCGGTGTCGCTGCACACCAGCGAGCAGTACCAGGCCGGGCTGGCGCTGCACCGGCGGGCGCAGCGGCTGTACGACGAGGCGACCGCCCAGGCCCGGCACCTCGCGGACCGGACCGCCGAGCTGCGGCAGGTCGAGGAGCGCCTGCTGCTGGCCCACCAGCGCGAGCTCGTCGACAACGAGCGGCACCGCATCGCCCGGGAGCTGCACGACAGCGTCACCCAGTACGTCCTGTCCGCCGGGATGGCCGTCGAGGTCGCGCGCGGCGACGCCGAGAAGCTCGGCGACGAGGGCTCCTCGATCCTGAGCCGGCTCGCGACCGCGAAGAAGCTCTCCCAGGACGCCGTCGACCAGCTGCGGCGCGCGATCTACGCGCTGCACCAGCCGCACCGCGACACCGTCTCGACGCTGCCCGAGCTGCTGCACGAGGTGGCCCACCAGCACAAGCCGCACCTGGCCGTGCAGCTGCGGGTCGAGGGCGACGTGGTCGCGCTGACCAACGACGCCGACCACGAGATCGCGCGCACCGTGGGGGAGGCGCTGTTCAACGTGGCCACCCACGCGCAGGCGAGCCGGGCGATCGTGCGGCTGCGCTACCGCCCCGACCGGATCACCGTCTCGGTCGCCGACGACGGCGAGGGCGACCCGACCGAGCTGAGCCGCAAGCTGCGCCTGGAGCGGGCCACCATGGTCGACGGCCGGCACCGCGGGCTGGTGAACATGGAGAGCCGGGTCAGCGACCTCGGCGGCAGCCTGGCCTTCCGCCGGGCCCGGCTCGGCGGCGTCCGCGTGGAGATGCGGATCCCGCTCCCGCTCGTCCCCCGCCCACCGGGCCTGGTCACCGACCTGGCTCCTCCCGTCACCGACCCGTTGGAGGCCTGACCCATGGCCACGCTCGCTCCCTCGCAACCGGGCGCCCGCAGCGGCGTCGTCGGCATCATGCTGGTCGACGACCACGCGATCGTGCGGCAGGGGCTGCGCTCGATCCTGGAGCGGGAGGACGACCTGCGGGTGGTGGCGGAGGCGTCCAGCGCCAGCGAGGCCCTCGCGGTCGTGGGCCGCGCGAACCCGCAGATCGTGCTGCTCGACCTCAAGCTCTCCACGTCCTCGGACAGCGAGGGCCTGGAGCTGTGCCAGCAGCTGACCGCGGAGCACCCCGAGGTCGGGGTGCTGGTGCTGACCACGTTCCTCGACGAGCGGCTCGTGCTCCAGGCGATCCGGGCCGGCGCGCGCGGGTACGTCGTCAAGGACGTCGACACCTCGGCGCTCATCCGGGCGATCCGGGACGTGTCGCGCGGCGAGAGCGCGTTCGACGCGCGCAGCGCCGCCGCGATGGTGCGCGGCCTGAACGCCCCGCCGGTCGAGGAGACCAAGCAGCTCACCGCCCGGGAGCGCGAGGTGCTCGCCCTGCTGGCGCGGGGGCTGTCCAACCGGGACATCGGCGCCCGGCTGTACATCTCCGAGACGACCGCCAAGTTCCACGTCGGCAACATCCTGCGCAAGCTCGGCGTCTCCCGCCGGGCGGAGGCGGTCTACGAGGCCAGCAAGCTCGGGGTGATCTGAGGATGCCGTCGGACACCGTCACCGTCCGGCTCGCGTACGGCGAGACCGGTCTCGACCTCGACCTGCCCGCCGACCGCACGACGGTCGTGGAGCCGACGTACGTCGCCGCCGCGGAGGACCAGCGCGGGCTGCTGCGCGAAGCCCTGCGCAGCCCGGTGGACGGCCCGCCGCTGCGCGAGCTCGTGAGGCCCGGCCAGACCGTCGCGATCTCGATGTGCGACGGCACCCGGCCCCAGCCCCGGCACCTGATGATCCCCGCCGTGCTGGAGGAGCTGGACGGGATCGTCGCGCTCGAGGACGTGGTGGTGCTGGTCGCGACCGGGACGCACCGCGGCAACACCGACGCGGAGATCAAGGCGATGCTCGGCGACGTCGCCGACCAGGTCCGGGTGGTCAACCACGACGCGCGGGACGACGCCTCGCTGGTGTGGCTGGGACGGCACGGCGCCGACGTACCCGTCTTCCTCGACCGGCTGTGGGTCGAGGCGGACGTGCGGATCACCACCG
>Ga0308175_100003834_pt1 | contig 10465 bp, 9 predicted proteins | sample PhyCR1_3_FD_203893 | JGI IMG/M metagenome (GOLD analysis project Ga0308175, IMG submission 203893) | Soil microbial communities from UC Gill Tract Community Farm, Albany, California, United States - DLSLS.C.R1 | ecosystem: Environmental > Terrestrial > Soil > Agricultural land | place: USA...
AGGCGAGGCGCAGCGTATTGATGCGGTAGTACAGGTCCTGGCGGAACCTGCGCTCGGCGATCATCTCCTGCAAGGGCTGATGGGTGGCGGCGATCACCCGCACATCGACCGGGATGGTGGCGACGCCGCCGACGCGGGTGATCTCGCGCTCCTGCAACACGCGCAGCAGGCGGGTTTGCAGCGACAGCGGCATATCGCCTATCTCGTCAAGGAACAAGGTGCCGGTGTGAGCCGCCTCGAACAGCCCGCGCTTGCCGCCGCGACGCGATCCGGTGAATGCGCCCTCCTCATAGCCAAACAGCTCGCTTTCCAGCAAGGCCTCGGGGAAGGCGGCGCAGTTCAGGGCAATGAAAGGCTGGCCCGCGCGCGCGCTGGCATTGTGGATAGCCTGCGCGAACAGTTCCTTGCCCACGCCGCTTTCGCCGATGATCAGGACGGTCAGGTCGGTGCGGGCGAAACGCCTGGCGGTATGCGCCGCGCGCAGGAAGGACGGGCTGTCGCCCACCAGGTCGTCGAAGCTGTATCTTGCCGCCACCTGCCGCTTGCGTTGCTGTATGCGCAGGCTGGTGTCGGCCTCGGCAATGATCTGCGGGTCGTACAGCGTCACGGCGGCGCCGACAATCTCGCCATGCTCCCGGATCGGCGTCCGGTTTGCGACCCAGTCGCGGCGCGCAAAGCGCAGCACGACCGAGCGCTCCTCGGCGCCGGTCTCCATCGTCTGCACCAGCGACAGTTCGGACGCGACCGCGTCGAGCGGCTTGCCGAGCAACGGCCCGCTCTCGTTGAGCAACTGCCGCATGCGCGCATTCATGGCAATCACCGTATGGCGCCGGTCGACCGCGAGCACTGCTTCCTGCAGGTTGCCAAGGACGCTGTTGAGCTGCTGATAGCGGCCCGACTCCAGGCGAGCCACGCGCGCGAGTTCGATCGCATCGTCAAAGCCGCGCCGGATGCCATTCGGCGAGTAAGCCAGCATGCCATGCAGGCCCTGCGCTTCCGCGGTCTCTACCACGACGCTGGAGCCAACGATCACCTTGAACCCATCCTGCTTCAGCCGCTCGCAGCAGCGCCGCGCATCTTCCGTCGTCTCGTAGGCGTACTGCGCGACTTCGAGCTTGAGAATATCCTTCACGTCTTCGAGTTCCGGAATGGTGCGCCCGTACATCACCACCCCTACCCGCGTCGACTTGCCGCGCGCCTTCAGCAGCGCCTGCAGCAGCGAGAAGCCGTCGAGCTGAATGATGGCAACCGGCGCATCGAGGTTTTTGCGCAGGATGGCGCCGTTGGCGCCGGCGCTGATGAACACGTCCACCGCTCCCGCCTTCATGCGCTCACGCGCAATCGACAGCGCGACATCGAACGCCGCTTCGATAACAACGATATCGGCCCGGTGCGCATATTCGGCAACAATGGGCGCGGCGAGTTCGGCGATGTGGCGATAGGCAAGGAAGCAAATGCGCGGACGCAGCGATGTCTCGGAGGAAAGTTCAGCCATGGGATTCGGGTAGCAATGAAACAGAAAACCGTTTCGTGATTGTTGCACGAAACAGCGCCCCATCTCGGACGCCAAAACTTTTGTTTAAAAATCAGCCGCTTGGCGGATGGCAAGCGACTGGCACGCTCCCTGCATAACAACAATCACAACTCCAACGACAGAGACACTTCATGGCACTTGAACACATCACGGTATTAGACCTTACCCACATGCTGTCCGGGCCTTATGGCACCATGCTGCTGGCTGACCTGGGCGCGCGGACCATCAAGGTTGAGCCGCCCGGCAGCGGCGAAGGCACGCGCCGGCTGCTGGAAAAAGACCCGGATTATTCCATTGACGGCATGGGCGCCTACTTCCTGACACTGAACCGGAACAAGGAAAGCGTATGCGTCGACCTCAAGAGCGAGGCCGGCAAAGCGGTCTTTCTCGACCTTGTGCGCAAGGCCGACGTGGTGTACGACAATTTCAGCGCCGGCGTCACCGAGCGCCTTGGCATCGACTACGCCAGCCTGTCCCGGATCAACCCGCGCATCATCACCTGCTCAGTCACCGGCTTCGGCCAGACCGGTCCCGAGATCCACCGACCCGCATTCGACCAGGTCGTCCAGGCCATGGGCGGCGGCATGTCGATCACGGGCACTGCCGAAAGCGGCCCGCTGCGCAGCGGCATCCCCGTCGGTGACCTCGGCGGCGGCATCTTCGGCACCATGGGAGTCCTGGCCGCGCTGGCGCAACGCGAGCAGACCGGGGTCGGCCAGCATGTCGACATATCCATGCTCGATGCCCAGATTTCCATGCTCAACTACATGGCGACCATGCACCTGATGTCGGGCATCATCCCGGCGGCGATAGGCAACGGCCATTTTGTGCATGTGCCCTACAACAGTTTTGCGACCAGCGACGGCCACGTGATCGTGGCCTGCATCGGCGACATGTTTTTCGAGCGCTTCGTGGAGGTGATGGACCTGCCCGCGCTGCGCGATCCGGAATACCTGAAGCAACCGGTGCGCTTCGCCGCCAAGCAGCGGATCGAGGAAGTGATCCAGGCCGAAATGAGCAGGCATTCGACCGCCTACTGGCTGGACAGGCTGCGGGCTGCGCGGATTCCATGCGGCCCGGTCAACAATTTCCAGCAGGCGCTGAACGATGCCCAGGTGCGCTCACGCGACATGGTGGTGGAAGTCACGCTGGAGTCGGGCGCGAAGGTGAGCATGCCGGGCAATCCGGTGAAGCTGTCGGCATCCCGCCAGCCCGGCTACACCCGCCCGCCCGCGGTGGGCGAACATACGCGCAGCGTGCTGGCAGACCTGCTCGGCTATACCGAGGACAGGATAGTTCAGCTGCGCGAAACCGGCGCCGTCGCCTGAGCGGAGGACAGACATGGAACGGATCATCATTACCGATGTTTCGCCGCGCGACGGCTTGCAGAACCAGGCGATGCAGGTATCCACCCGGGCCAAGCTCAGGCTCATACAGTTGCTGAACGAGGCCGGCGTGCAGAGCATAGAGGCGACCAGCTTCGTGTCGCCCAAAGCGGTGCCGCAAATGGCGGACGCCGCGGAACTGCTGCGGCAGGTCAATGACGTGTTGCCCGGGCTTGCGGCCTCGGTGCTGGTGCCTAATCTGAAGGGACTGGAGCGCGCCCGTGAAGCAGGCGCCAAGGAGATCGCCGTGGTGCTGTCGGCGACCGAGACCATGAACCTGAAGAACATCAACATGAGCCTGGCGCAGGCGGTCGCGGCCAGCGAAGACACGCTGCGCGAAGCTTGCCGCCACGGCCTGCGCACCCGCGCTTATGTCGCGGTCGCATTCGAATGCCCGTTCGAGGGGCGCCCCCCGCTCGACCGCGTGCTCGACCTGAGCGACAGGATGCGGCAGGCCGGCGCCGACCAGATCGTGATCGCCGACACCATAGGCGCGGCCTCTCCCGCCGGCGTAAAGGAACGCATGACGGCGCTGACCGATGCGGTGCCGGTGGAGCAACTGGCCATCCACCTGCATGACACGCGCGGCATGGCGGTGGCCAATGCCTGGGCGGCGCTGGAAGCAGGCGTGCGCCGCTTCGACGCCAGCGCTGGCGGCATAGGCGGATGCCCATTCGCGCCCGGCGCGGCCGGCAATCTTGCCAGCGAAGACCTGGTGCTGATGGCCGAGCACAGCGGCTTCGCCACCGGCATAGACCTGGACCGGCTGATGGCCGCGGTGGACTTCGCGGAAGCCGAACTGCAGCGTCCATTAGGCGGGCGCTCCAGCGCCTGGCTGCGGCGCCAGCGCGAAAAGCGCCAGCTGAACAGGTAGCGCCAAGTTAACTGATAATCGAGGCTTGCATCGCCCAACAACAAGAAACAAGAGCCCGGGCCTTCGGGTCCGCAAGCCAATAAAAACCATCTTAAAAAAGGAGACAACAATGAAAGCTGTTCGCACTTTTCAGAAGGCGGCGGCATGCCTGCTGCTATCGCTCTCAGCCGCCGCGGCCCCTTCCCATGCGGTGAACCTGACCGTCACCCACTGGGCTGATGGCATGTTCGGCGCGCCTTTCGCCGTGGCGCTGGAAAAAGGCTATTTCAAGGAGGCGGGCGTCGATGTCACCGGCTTCATAACCTCCGCCGGCGGCGGCACCACGGTGCGCAATGCAATGGCTTCCGAAATTCCTTATGGCGAGGTGGCGTTGCCGGCCGCGATCGCGGCGATCAAGCAGGGCGTGGACCTGACCATCGTGCATGGCGGCGTGCTGAGCCTGGCCGATATCTACTGGGTTGCGAAAGCCGGCTCGCCGCTCGGCTCCGTCAACGACCTGAAAGGCAAGAAGCTCGGCTACAGCAGCCCCAAGTCGGTGACCGACATGGTGTCGACCATGGCCCTGAACAAGGCCGGCATCCTGAATGACGTGGACCGCAAGGCGGTCGGCAGCCTGTCCGCCGGCATGACCGCGCTGCGCGAAGGCGCGGTCGACGTGGTCTATAACACCGAGCCGGTCTACAGCCGGGAAAAGGCGCAGCTTAAGATGGTCTTCAAGTCGACCGACCTGATTCCGAATGCGACCCAGACCGTTGGCGTGGTGCGCACCGACTATCTGAAGAAGAATCCGGACGTTATAAAGGCCATCATTGCCGCGCGCCGCAAGGGCGTCGAGTTCATCCGCAGCAACCCGGCCGAAGCGGGCGACATCCTGGCAAGGCAGTACAAGATCACGCCGGAAAATGCGAAGGCGTCGATCAACGAGATCCTGTCGGCCAAGGGCACCTACTGGAGCACCGGCAAGCTTGACTATGACGGCATGAACACCATGCTGGGCGGGCTGCAGATCGTCAAGGCAGTTGAGCCCGGTCCTTTCGACTGGAGCAAGGTGGTGGATGAAAGCCTGCTCCCCGCCGACCAGCGCAACAAATGAGGACAGCCAAAATGATCCCCTTCCCAACCGCACGGACGGCTGCCGGCGCCGGCCCCGTCAGCTCCGCGCCGGCCGCCGCCAAGGCGCACGTCGCCATCAGGGAAGCCACCCGCAGCTATGTCGCGCGCGACACCGGACGCCCGTTCCATGCGCTCGGCCCGGTTTCCTTCGACCTGCGCGAGGGCGAATTCTTTTCCGTGGTCGGCCCATCCGGCTGCGGCAAGTCGACGCTGCTCGACCTGATCGCGGGACTGTGCGCGCCATCCAGCGGCAGCGTTCATTTCGAAGGCAGGCAAATTGCCGGCGAGGTGCCGGACGGCGTGGCGGTGGTATTCCAGGAGGACGCCAGCTTTCCGTGGCTTACCGTGTACGACAACGCGGCATTCGGCGTGCGCCGCAACGGCTTGCCGGAAAAGGAAATCAGGGAACGGGTCGACCATGCACTTTCCTTCATGGGGCTGGCCGGTTTCGCCAACGCCTACCCTTCCCAATTGTCAGGCGGCATGCGGCAGCGGGTATGCATCGCGCGCGCAATGGTGCTGCGGCCGCGCCTGATGCTGCTCGATGAACCATTCGGCGCGCTTGACCAGCAGACCCGCCTGCTGATGGGCGAGGAAATGCTCAAGCTGTGGCGCGACACCGGCTCCACCGTCATGCTGATCACCCACTCGATCGATGAAGCGGTGCTGCTGTCGGACCGGATCGGCGTCATGTCATCGCGCCCGGGGACCTTCATCGATATCGTCGAGACCGGCTGGAGCCGCGAACGCGACTGCAAGACGGCGCTGGATCCGCGCTATGGCGCGCTGCAGGCGCAGATCTGGGGCATGCTGCGCGAGGAGTCGATCAAGGCCATGGGGGTGAAGCCGTGATCGCCGCCGCCCTTCCCCATGAGGCCGTCGGCCAGGCGGACCTGAAGCACGCCTGGCTCAGGCATCGTGTCGCCGTGCTGCGCGCCGCTGTCGTGGCGCTGGCCGTGCTGCTGCTGGAAGCGGCCACCCGGCTGGGATGGATAGACCAGGTGTCCTTCATACCACCGTCGCGGATGGCGGCCAGCGCATGGCATATCCTGTGGTCGGGGACCTACAAGGCCGACATCCTGCTGACGCTGTACGCCGCCGGCCTCGCCGTTATCCTGGCCGTTACCTTCGGCTTCCTGTTCGGCGTGCTGCTGTTCAAGCTGCCGCGCTTGCGGCGCGTGCTCGACCCGCTGCTGCTGTCCTACTATGCGGTGCCGATTTTCGTGCTGTACCCGATGCTGATCGTGCTGTTCGGTCTGAACCGCTGGCCCCTGGTCGCGCTCGGCTTCCTGTTCGCGGTGGTAGCCATGGCCGTCAACACCCTGAACGGCCTGGAGCGCGTGCCCGCCGTACTGCTGCGCACCGCGCGCATGCTGCGCCTGGGCCGGGCGCAGGAAGTGCGCCTGATTACGCTGCCGGCAAGCCTGCCCTTCGTTTTCACCGGCATCAAGCTGGCCATCGTGTATTCCTTCATCGCGGTGATCGGCGGCGAGTTCGTCCTTTCGGGCGCGGGCTTCGGCTACCAGATCGCCTATGCCTATAACAACTTCGACAACCCGACCATGTATGGCCTGATGCTGTTGCTGCTGGTGTTCGTCGGCGCCCTCAACCTGCTGCTGCATGCGATGGAACAGCGGCTGTACCAGCGACGCGTACTGAAGGAGCTGACATGAGCGCCCAGACCAGGACGCAGTCCGGAATGCAGGCGCCAAGCGCGCCGCGCCTGAACGACGGCATGCTGCTGATAGCGGCGATGCTGGTGCTATGGCAGTTGGCGAGCTGGGGATTCGGCGCCGCGGTATTGCCCGGTCCGGTGCGCACCTTCCAGCAGCTGTGGACCCAGGTCAGCGATCCCGAGTTCGGCGCGCATCTCGCTGAGACCGGCAAGGCGTTTCTCAGCGCCCTCGCCATTTCCCTGATCGGCGGCGCCATCATGGGCGTGCTGCTCGGCGCCCGCCGGCTGGCCGGCGATGTATTCGAACCGCTGCTGATTGCGCTCTATTCCATCCCGAAGATCGCCTTGTACCCCATCGTGCTGCTGCTGTTCGGGTTAGGCGTCTCCGCTAAGATCGCGTTCGGCGCCATGCACGGCATCATTCCGATGACGATCTTCACGATGACCGCGGTGCGCAACATCCGCCCGGTCTACATGCGCTCGATCCGGACGCACCGGCTGACAGCCTGGCAGGGCGCGATGCATGTGCTGATTCCGGCGGCAATGCCGGAAGTGGTCGCCGGGCTGCGCATCGGCTTCTCGCTGACGCTGCTGGGCACCCTGCTCGGCGAGATGTTCGCTTCCCAGCGCGGCATCGGCCACCTGCTGATGCGCGCGATAGACCGCAATGACGCGCCGACCATCATGGCGCTGGCAGTCATGCTGTTCCTGTTCGCGACGATAGTGAGCCTGGGCTTGCTGCAATGGGACCGCCGCCTCCGCCGCGGCGCCTGATCCACAAACCATAACGGAAGAGACACATGAGCACGACCCGTTCACTGAAGCAAATCCTGGCCGCCGGCGAGTTCGTCATGGCGCCCGGCGTATTCGACATGTTTTCCGCGCGCATCGCCGACCAGCTCGATTTCAAGGCGCTGTACATGACCGGCTATGGCGTGTCGGGGTCGCACCTCGGCGTGGCCGATGCCGGGCTGGTCACCTACACCGACATGGTGGGCCGGGCGGCGACCATCGCCGAAGGCATCGGCAAGCCCCTGATCGCGGATGCCGACACCGGTTTCGGCGGGCTGCTCAACCTGCGCCGCACGATACGCGGCTATGAAGCCGCCGGCGTGCAGGCGATCCAGTTCGAAGACCAGGAATCGCCGAAGAAGTGCGGCCATACTCCCGGGCGGCAGGTCATTCCCATGGCCGACATGCTGAAGAAAATCGAAGTCGCGGTGGAAGCCCGGCGCAGCGCGGATACCCTGATCGTCGCGCGCACCGACGCCCGCACCAGCCTGGGCCTGGACGAGGCGATCCGGCGTGGCCAGGCCTATGCCGAGGCCGGCGCCGACGTCGTCTTCATCGAATCCCCGGAGTCCGGCGACGAGTTCCGCCGGATCGGCCAGGAAGTCGACGCCTGGCTGCTCGCCAACATGGTGCCGACCGGCTTGTCGCCCGAGATAGACGCCGACACGCTGCGTGAATGGGGTTTCAATATCGCCATTTACCCGGCGCTTGGAATGAGCGTGGCCGCCGCCGCGCTGGACGCGGGTTATCGCTTCCTGCAGGCCAGGCATAGCACCATCGGCCTCGATGTGCCGGCTTACACCATGGACCAGTTGCATAGCCTGATGGGCTTCCCCGAGGTCTGGGAATTTGAACGGCGCCATGCGCGGAAGGCGGGATGAGATGGCCAATACCCTGTTTGAAAAGGTTTGGGACGCGCACCGCATCGAAGAGCTGCCCGGCCAGGTCAGCCTGCTGCATGTAGACCGCCACCTGATGCATGAGCTGACCGGCGCGGCGGCCATCAGCGAACTGGAGGCGCGCGGCGTCCCGGTGCGCAATCCCGGGCTGACCTTCGCCACCATCGATCACGTGATATCGACGCGGCCCGGCCGCGTCGATGGCGACGAGGACTGGAGCAGCGCCATGATAGCCACGCTGCGCGAGCAGACCACGCGCATGAAGATTGCCCGCTTCGACGTCGATGACGGGCGACAGGGCATCGTGCACGTAACAGGCCCGGAGCTGGGCCTGACACTGCCCGGCACGACGCTGGTCTGCGGCGACAGCCACACCTGCACCCACGGCGCGTTCGGCGCGCTCGCATGGGGCATAGGCTCTTCCGAACTGGTGCATGTGCTGGCCACGCAGACCATACGCCAGCGCCGCCCCAAAACCATGCGCATTCATTTCAGCGGATCGCTGCGTCCGGGAGTAAGCGCGAAAGACATGGCGCTGCACGCCATCGGCGTGCTGGGCGCATCCGCCGGGACCGGGTACGCGGTGGAGTTCGCCGGCCCTGCCATCCGCGCTCTCGACATGGAGAGCCGCATGACGGTCTGCAACCTGGCGATCGAACTGGGCGCCAAGATAGGCCTGATCGCGCCGGACGAAACCACCTTCAGCTACCTGCGCGGGCGCCAGTTCGCTCCGCGCGGCGCAGCGTTCGAGCGCGCCGTTGCCGCCTGGCGGCAACTCGACTCGGGCAGCGACGCCCGGTTCGACCGGGAAGTCGAGATCGATGCCGGCGCGATCCAGCCGCAGATCACATGGGGCACCAGCCCCGAGCAGGTCGCGGCGATCGATGCCGCCGTGCCCGACCCCGGGCTCGAAACCGATGCGGGACGCAGGGCGCAACTGATCAATGCGCTTGCCTATATGCGGCTCAAGCCGGGCCAGCGCCTGGCCGGGATTCCAGTTGACCGCGTCTTTATCGGCTCATGCGCCAACAGCCGCCTGTCCGACCTGCGCGCCGCGGCCGCGGTGGCCAGGGGCCGCCGCATCGCCTCTCATGTCACGGCATGGGTCGTGCCCGGTTCGCTGGCGGTGAAGCGCGAGGCCGAGAGCGAAGGCCTGGACCAGGTGTTCCTTGCCGCCGGATTCGAGTGGCGCGAGCCTGGCTGCTCGATGTGCGTAGGCGCAAATGGCGACCTGGTGCCGTCGGGACAGCGCTGCGTATCGACCTCGAACCGGAACTTCATCGGCCGCCAGGGACCGGGCGCGATGACGCACCTGGCCAGCCCGGCAGTCGCGGCCGCCAGCGCGATCGCCGGCGTCATCTCCAGTCCAGCCGTGACGGGAGTTTCCCGATGAAGCCGTTCACCGTCGTGCAGGGGCCTGCCGCGCCCCTCCTGCTGGACAATATCGACACCGACGTGATCGTGCGCATAGAACGGATCGCCAGGCACAAGCGCGGCGAATTCGCGCGCTGGGCTTTCGAGGCGCTGCGCTACCTGCCGGACGGCGCGGAAAATCCGGACTTCATCCTGAACCGCCAGCCCTTTCGCGAAGCCAAGATCCTGGTTGCCGGCGCCAACTTCGGGTGCGGCAGTTCGCGCGAAATGGCGGTGTGGGCAATCGCCGAATTCGGCATACGCTGCGTCGTCGCCGAGAGCTATGGCGACATCTTCTATAACAACTGCCTGCAAAACGGCGTGCTGGCCATTACGCTGCCGCGCCGGGAGATCGATGCGCTGGCCGCGGATGCCGCGCGCGGCGTCCCGGTCACGGCGGATCTGCAGGCCTGCACGCTTTCAAGCCCGGGCGTCGGCGCGCTCGGTTTCACGATTCCGGCGAGTCAGCGCGAAACGCTGCTGAGCGGGCTGGACGAGGTCGGCCTGACCTTGCGCATGGCCCAGCGTATCGACCAGTTTCAGCGGCAGGATGCCGATGCGCGGCCATGGGTGTATGCGGGGGTTTGAATTGCTGTCTTGATTGAGGTATCCGGCACCTGGCATGCGTTGGCTTCAGCTCCTGATGAAGATGCCGGATATCGCCATCGCCCCTGCCTCGCATGCCGGCTGGTGTTGCGGTCCCCATGAAATTTCCGCTTCGCATCACACTTGATCGCATTCAACATCCCTGCCATATCCGCATGTTGAACATGGGACGTG
>Ga0308175_100003837_pt1 | contig 10464 bp, 8 predicted proteins | sample PhyCR1_3_FD_203893 | JGI IMG/M metagenome (GOLD analysis project Ga0308175, IMG submission 203893) | Soil microbial communities from UC Gill Tract Community Farm, Albany, California, United States - DLSLS.C.R1 | ecosystem: Environmental > Terrestrial > Soil > Agricultural land | place: USA...
CAATCCGCAGCTCGACATGTTCTCCGGGATCCTCTCCGGCCGCTACGAGCTGCCGGGCATGACCGAGGAGCACGAGCGGTACTTCCGCGACGTCTACGACCACCTGATCCGCGTGGCGGAGCAGCTCGACGACTACCGCGACCTCGCCTCCGGCATCACCGACCTGTACCAGTCGACGGTCGGCAACAGGATGAACCTCACGATGAAGCAGCTCGGCTGGGTCGCGACGTTCTTCCTGCCGCTCACGTTCCTCACCGGGTTCTTCGGTCAGAACTTCACCCTGCTCGTCGGGACGATCATCCGACCCGGCTGGACGTTCTGGTTGCTCGGCATCGGGCTCGACCTCGCCGCCTTCATCGCCGTCCTGCTCTGGTTCCTCGACAGCGAGCGCGGCAACCTGCGGCTCCGTACGCCGGACCTGCCAGACCTGCCCCAGCGACGATGAGCGTGGCAGCGACGTCGCATACGCGAACGTCGCCCGCACCGACCCCTTCCACAATCGGCGGCGCGAGCGTATCTTCGGAGGGGGCGGGCCTCGGTCGCGGCCCCCTTCTCCGGGGCCCGCCCCTCGAACACTAAGACGTTCGGCCCGGCCATCTGGTTCGTTGGATCGGGTACCGGCTTACCGAGTTCTTACGAGATCCGACCGACGCCGCCGCGAGTAGTACAGAGAGCACCGACAAGGGACGGCCGCCCAGGTCCTCCAGTAGGCCGTCCCGCTCCTCGCAGGGGGCGATCGCCACGGCCATGGCGGTCGCCCCCATCTTCCGACACGAAGAAATCACCCCTAAGGGCGCAGGGCGGGACTACAATGCCGCCATGCATCGGGGGCGTCGGGCAGGGATCGCAGCCGCGCTGGCACTTGCCGCGGTAGCTGCCGTCATGGCGGGATGCGGTGGTGGGAGCACGAGCAGCGCGCTCCAACTCGACCCGGTCGCGGCCGCGGCGACGAAGACGCAGAACGCGGGCGCAGCGCGCGTGCGCCTGAAGCTGACGATCGGCGTCCAGGGGCATCGAATTGGGATGCACGGTTCCGGCGTGATCGACGGCACGAGTGCCGAGATGAGGTTCAGGCTCGGGTCGATGGTCGGGCAGCTGGCGCCGCAGCTCCAGCACGCCAACCTCGAGGAGATCGCGCTCGAGCAGGACGGCGACTACGTCATCTACCTGAAGCTCGGCTTCCTCTCGTCCCAGCTGCCCGGCGGCAAGCAGTGGGTCAAGGTCGACCTCACGAAGCTCGGCAAGTCTGCCGGCCTCGACCTCGGCCAGCTGATGTCCGGCAGCCAGCTCCAGCCGAACGATCTCCTCGGGATGCTCGAGGCCGAGGGAGCCAAGGTGCAGAAGCTCGGCCGGGCGACCATCGACGGCGTGGCCACGACGCACTACCGCGTCAAGATCGACCTGGCCAAGGCGCTGCAGGACGAGGGACTGACGAGCCCGACGCTCAAGGACATCGCCGGCCGGATGAAGACGGCAGCCGAGGAGGTCTGGATCGGCAAGGACGGCCTCGTTCGCCGCGTCCGGCTCGCCTACAGCATGGAGACGCAGTCGGGCAACTCCCACGCGGCCATGACGATGAACCTCTACGACTACGGCGCCCACGTCTCGATCGCGGCGCCGCCGAGCAGCGCCGTGTTCGACGCGACGCTGTTCGCCCAGCAGGGCCTGGGCAGCCTGCACTAGCCGGCGCACCGTTTTCAGCCCCCGGAACGTTCCAGGCTCCGTGGAGCGTCGCTGGCGCAGCTTCAAGAAGATCGTGCGGCTCTGGGTCGACCTGTTCGACCAGCACAAACTCCTGACGTACGCGAGCGCGATCGCGCTGCGCATGTTCATCGCGGCCGTCGCGTGCACGCTGTTCGCGCTCGGCATCCTCGGCGCCTTCCACCAGGAGCAGCTTTGGAAGCGGACCATCGCTCCGGAAATCAAGCTGAAGGTCCTCCCCCACGTGTTCGACGGGATCGACCAGACCGTGCACCGCGTGTTCTCGTCCTCGACCGCCGGACTGCTCGCGCTCGCGGCGGCTCTCGCGATCTGGGAGGTGTCGGGGATCATCCGCGCCGGGATCGGCGCGCTCGACCAGATCTACGAGACGACCGACTCCCGGCCGTTCTGGATCCGCTTCCCGCTGTCGTGGGGCCTCGCGGTCCTCGTCCTCGCGGCAATGCTCGGAGCGATCGCCATTGTCTGGGCGGGACACGTCTCGGGGAGCTGGAGCATCCCGATCCCGATCCTGATCCTGCGCTGGCCGGCGGCGGCAGCCCTCGTGGCGGTCGCGTTCGAGCTGATCGTCCGCTGGGGGCCGGCCGAGCATCGACGGGCGCGCTGGGCGAGCCTCGGCTCAGGGCTCGTCGTCGTCGGCTGGATCGGCCAGACGCTGATCTTCGGCGCCTACGTGCGAGGGGTAGCCAACTTCCGCACCTCCGTCGGCAGCCTCGAGGTGTTCATCTTCCTCGCGACCTACTTCTACATCGCGGCAATCATCCTGCTCGTCGCCATGGAGCTCGACGAGCTCGTCCGAGCCGACATGGAGCGCCCGCGGAACAGGCAGAAGCTCCTGCCGCTCGTGACGGCCGTGATCCGGGGCTAGGAACCGGTCAGCTCGGCGACGAGCGGCTCGGTGTCGAGCGGGTCGAAGCCGAGCCGCTGCGCGATCTCCTCGGTCGAGGGCCGCGTGCCCTCGGCGAACAGCCCGCGCAGGATCTCGCCCGTCCCGGTGTTTCGCCACCAGTCCTCGCCCACCTCGCGACGAAGGTGCGTCTTGAGCTGCGCCGAGCGGATCCAGGCTCGCAGGTAGTCGGCCGAGTAGAAGCCGGCGTCCATGTCCGACAGGTGCCCGCGCTCGTCGTAGCGGAGGCGCGTCGCCTCGGTGAGCAGCGGGGCGTAGTCGCGGGACGACTCTCCACCCTCTGTCGGAAACGCCGCCCAGAAGCCGAGCTCGTAGCGGAGCTTCGCGGCGTAGCGGCGGTAGAGAAGGGCCAGGAGGAAGCGCGTCGCCTCGGCGTTCTCCTCCGCCTCGGCGTCCGAGAGCCCGAAGTGGAGCGCGTGCCAGCCGGGCTCGCGCGTGACCGCCTCGACGATGTACGAGTAGATCTCCGTCAGCGCATGGTCGCGCGAAATGTTGCGGAAGGTGTACGAGAGCCCGGGCCCGACACCCGCATAGTGGAGCGCGTGGCCCGCCTCGTGGAGGAAGGCCTGATAGTCGGAGAGACCACCCTGCGCGCGCGTGATCAGGTGGACGATCTCCGGCGCGTCGGCGGCTATCACGCAAGCCCGCGGGCTCTTCTGCGGCCGGTCCTCGAGGTCGAGGCGGATGTTCGGGATGGCCTCGAGCTCGAACCCGAGCGCGCGAACCGTCTCGAGGCAGACCTCGAGGGAACGCTCACGCGTGTACGTCGACTCGAGCGGCGACAGCCGTCGCAGCCAGCGCAGCTGCGCGCTGGTCGGCAGCTCGTCGTGCTCCAGGCCCAGCAAACGCTCGAACCAGTGCCCGCCTAGCCGCTCGAACTCCGCCGCAGCGTCGTCCGCCGCGCGGCGCAGCACCGTCTCGAGCTCGCGCAGGGAGATCTCCTTCTCGGCCTCGGTGCGGGCGACCGCATCGTGCTCCCCCGAGAGCTCGGCCTCGAGATCCTCGCCGGCGACGAGAAGCTCGCGCCGCTGCTCGTTGAAGCTCGCATCGAGCTCCCGCGCCAGCTCACCGAGCTCTTCGCGCTTCGCGTAGTCGGGCAGGACGGCGAGTTTCGCGTCGGCAGACCGCAGGGGAAGCTCCTCGCCGTCGAAGCTGAGCCGCGCTCCGAGCAACGCATTCTCGAGTGCGTCCTGGTCCGCGGCGATCACAGACTCGACGAGCCCCCGCTCGCAAGCCTTGCGCAGGCGGTGGAGCCGCTCGCGCTCGTCACCCTCGGCCGACTCCTCCGCCTCGCGCAGCAACTCGAGCTGTGGACGCGTGAAAAGGTCCGCGTAGCCGGCCACGATCGCCGCCAGCTCCGAGAGCTCCTTCTCGCCGACCCTCACGGCCCGAACCTCCTCGCCCTCGTCCCGGTAGTAGTCGCGCAGACGCGACTCGTACTCCTGTGGGGTGCGAACGGCGGTCGTGCTCGTCCTCGAGTGAGGTGCCGCAAGGTTGCGGACGGTCGAGAGGAGGTGCTCGAGCTCGAACGGCTTGGGGAGGACGGCATCGGCGGCGCTCAGGCGCGATTCCGTCACCTCCACGGAGCCCGTGACGAGCACGACCGGGATCGGCGGCTGCTGCGCGAGGCACTCCGCCACGAGCGGGTCGCTCCGCTCCCCGCGGAGGTGGACGTCGAGCACGACGACGTCGATGTCTTCCTCCGCCAGCGCCGCGCGCGCAGTGGCGAGCGAGTGAGCCTCGAGCACCTCATGCCCGTCGAGCTCGAGGTTGACCCTGCAGAGCAGCCTGATCGACGGCTCGTCGTCGACGACGAGGATCTTGGCTGGAAGCGCCGGCGGCTTGGCCGCCCACGCCCGGCCGGAAGACCCGCCGTTTTCGGCGGTGCCGGGGTTCGCCGCATGACCCCTACTACCCCCCATCTCGCCGCGAGTCTAACCGCGACCGCGGTGCCGCTCCGTAACCACGCCCCGAAGGCGGTCGTTTCTTACTTTGAAGTGGCAAAGGACTTCCCGCAGCCCACTCGCCGCGGGCGACGCGACGTCCAGAGCGCCGATCCCGCCGGCCTGCCCCACCCGACTCAGCGCTTCCGGCACCGGTCGTGGCTCGCGTTCCAGCAAGCCCTCGATCCGCTCGCGCCGCCGAAGCCGCTGCCGCCGGACGCGATCACTCCGCGGCGGAGATCGCCGCCCGTAGGCGGCTGAGGGTCGCCTCGCGCCCGAGCAGCTCGATGCTCTCGAACAGGCCCGGGGAGACCTTCGAGCCGGTAACAGCGACGCGGATGGGCTGGAATGCCTGCCGCGGCTTGAGACCGAGCCCGTCCGCCGCCGCCCGCAGCGTCGTCTCGATGGCGCCGGCCTCGAAGGGCTCGAGCGAGTCCAGCGCCTCGTCCGCCGCCTTGAGCATCGGCGCGCCCCCGTCGAGCTCGGCGGGGTCGGGCTCGACGTCGCCGAAGAGGAAGCCCGCGAACCCGGGGAACTCCGCCAGCCTCGCGATCTTCTCCTGCACGAGCGGCGCCGCGCGGGTGACGAGCTCGGCGTCCCACTCGTAGCCGTTCTCGCCGAGCCAGATGACGAGCCGGTGCGCGTACTCCTGCGGCGACAGCTCGCGAAGGTAGACGCCGTTCATCCAATCGAGCTTCGCGTAGTCGAACTGCGCCGGGCTGGGACTCACGCGCTCCAGCGTGAAGCGTTCGATCAGCTCGTCGCGCTGCATGATCGTCGTCTCTCCGTCGGGCGCCCACCCGAGCAGCGCGAGGAAGTTCATGAGCGCCTCGGGGAGATATCCGGCCTTCCGGAACTCGTCGACGGTGACCGCGCCGTGGCGCTTCGACAGCTTCTTGCCATCGGCGCCGCTCACGTTCGGCACGTGCGCGTAGACGGGAAGCTCGGCGCCGACGGCCCGGATGATGTTGATCTGCTTCGGCGTGTTCGAGATGTGGTCCTCACCGCGGATGACGTGCGTGATGCCGTCCCACACGTCCTCCATCGGCGAGGCGAAGTTGTACGTCGGCCTGCCGTCGGAGCGGACGAGCACGAGGTCCTCGACCGTCTCGTTCGCGATCTCGACGCGGCCGCGAACGACGTCGTCCCAGCCCGTCGAGCCCTCGTCCGGCATCCGGAACCGGATCGCGCCCTCGTCTCCGTAGGCCTTGCCGGCGGCGACGAGCTCGTCGGCGACACGCCGGCAGTCGTCCATGCGGTCGAGCTGGAAGGTGTGCGGCCCGTCCCAGTCGAGACCGAGCCAGCGCAGGGACTCCTGGATCTGGTCGACCGCCTCCGCTACCTCGCGCGACGTGTCGGTGTTCTCGATCCGGAGCCGGAACTCCCCGCCCTCGTGGCGCGCGAAGAGCCAGTTGAAGAGGGCGGTGCGGACGTTGCCGATGTGGAGGAGCCCTGTGGGGCTCGGAGCCATCCTGACGCGAGCAGGCATCTCGATAGCGTAGGCCGAGTGCCGGAGCGGACGCTGACGCTGCGGGAGCTGAATCGCGCCACGCTGGCGCGCCAGCTGCTGCTCGAACGCCGGCGGGTGCCGGTCCTCAGGGCGGTCGAACGGCTGGTCGGCATGCAGGCACAGTGGCCGCCGTCGCCGTACATCGGGCTCTGGACGCGCGTCGACGGCTTCCGACGCGAGACACTCGAGCGTCTCCTGCGGAGCGGCCGGGTGCTGAAGCCCACGGTCATGCGCGGGACACTGCATCTGGTCACGACGCGGGACTATCCGGTCTTCTACGCGGCATTCAGGGAGATGAACACCTGGTTCGGGCCGATGCACCTCGAGCGCGCAGTCGGGTCGGCCGACGGCGTGCGCGCGCTGTTGCGCAACGGCCGCGTCGATTACGCGGAGATCCTGGGCCACCTGCGTGCCGCCCATCCCGATCTCCAGGAGACCGACTGCCGCCGGATCGTGTACGCAGTGCGCCGCCATGCGCACCTGTTGCACGCCCGCGAGACTGCTGCCTGGACCACCCGGCCGGCCGCGACGTTCGAGGCGTACGACGAGCCCGTGCCCCTCGAGGCCGCAGTCGCCCGCACCGAGCTCGTGCAGCGGTACCTGCGCGCGTTCGGGCCCGCGACGAAGGCCGACATAGCTGCCTGGTCCGGCCTCCGCGTGCGCGACTTCGAGCACGCGCTCGACGGGCTGCCGACCTACCGCAACGAGGACGGCAAGACGCTCTATGACACACCGCGCGCGCCCTTGCCGCCTCCGGACACGCTCGCACCGGTCCGCTTCCTGCCGAAATGGGACAACCTGCTGCTCGCGTTCGCCGACCGCCGCCGGACGATCTCGGACGAGCTGCGCAAGCGCGTGATCGGAAAGAACGGCGACGTCGCGGCGACGGTGCTCGTCGACGGCGGCGTCGCGGGAACGTGGAGTGGCGCCGCCCGGGTGGAGCTGCTCGTGCCGCTGACACGCACGGAGAAGGCGGAGGTCGCCGACGAGGCAAGACGGCTCGAGGCGTGGCTCCGCTGATGCAGATCGGCGCTCACATCTCCTCCGCGGGCGGGATCGACAAGGCGATCGACCGTGCGGTCGAGTTCGACGCCGACTCGGTACAGGTCTTCACCCAGAGCCCGCGCGCGTGGCGGCCGACGAACCACGACCCGGCGAGCTTCGACCGCTTCCGCGAGAAACGGGCAGAGGCCAGCGTCGGCGGAGTCCTCTGCCACGCGCTCTACCTCTGCAACCTCGCCGCGCCCGACGACGCCGTCTACGAGAAGTCCGTCGCCGCCATGCGCAACACGATGGAGGTCGGTTGCGCCATCGGCGCGGACGGCGTCGTCTTCCACGTGGGCTCGCATCTCGGCAGCGGCTTCGAGGCCGGGCTCGAGCGGGTCGTTCCCGCGCTGGAGCAGGTACTGGATCTCTGCTCCGAGGAGACCTGGCTGCTGATGGAGAACTCGGCGGGCGCCGGCGGCACGATCGGCCGCTCGATCGCGGAGCTCGCGGCGATCTGGGAGCGGCTCGACAGGCACCCGCGGCTCGGCGTCTGCCTCGACTCCTGCCACCTCTGGGTGTCCGGAGTAGACGTGACCAATCCGGTCGAGCTCGACGCGTGCCTCGACGAGCTCGACTCCACGATCGGCCTCGACCGGCTCCGCGCGCTGCACGTCAACGACGCCGCCGCCCCGTTCGGCTCGAATCGCGACCGGCACGCGAACATCCTCGAGGGCGAGCTCGGCGAAAAGCTCGGCGTGTTCCTGTCCAGTCCGCGACTGCAGGGTTTGCCGGCCGTGCTCGAGACCGCGGGGCCCGAGAACCGCGGCCCCGACGCGAACGAGATCCGCAAGACGAAGGAGCTGCGGGCTCGCTGGCTGGGCTGAGGCGGGATCGCTATCGCTGGGTCGTGCTTGCGGCCGGCACGCTCGCCCAGGCGAGCTTCTCCGCGTCCTCGGTCGGACTGCCGGCGCTCAGTCCGACCCTGAAGTCCGAGTACGAGCTGAGCCTGACGCAGACCGGGGTCGTGCTCGCGGCGGTCGGAGTCGGAATGCTCTTCACCCTGCTGCCCTGGGGGCTCGTCGCCGACCGCGTGGACGAGCGCTGGGTGATCGCGACCGGGCTCGCCGGGGGCGCCGCCCTCCTCGTCGTCGCCTCGAGGACGGACACGTTCGGAGCCGTCACGGGTGCGCTCGTCGGCGTCGGAGCGCTCGGGGCGAGCGTCAACGCGGCGAGCGGCCGGGCGATCATGGCCTGGTTCCCCTCGACCGAGCTCGGGCTCGCGCTCGGGATCCGCCAGACGGCGATCCCGATCGGCGGCGCGGTGGGTGCCGCCGTCCTCCCCGTTCTCGGATCGTCCGGCGGCACGCGCAGTGCGTTCCTCTTCCTCGCCGCCGCGTGCCTGACGGGAGCGGTGATCGCCGCCGTCTTCATCCGCGGCGGCTCCGGCGGTGAGCCGGAGATCGGCGACGTGACGCAGCCGCTCCGCGACCCCTACATGTGGCGGCTCGGCATGGGCACCGGCCTCTTTCTCCTCGCGCAGATCGGGATCATCGGATTCGTCGTCCTCTTCCTCCACGAGCAGCGCGGGCTGTCCAAGGAAGCGGCCGGCGCAGTCCTGGCCGGGATCTACGTGCTCGCGGTCGCCGCACGCATCGGCTCCGGGACGGTCTCCGACCGGCTCGGCAGCCGGCTCGGCCCGCTGCGGACGATCGGTGTCGCGCTCGCTCTGCTCACCGCGTGCGTCGCCGCCGCGATCGACGCGCCGCTCGCACTCCTCATCCCGCTCTTCGTCGTCGCCGGCGTGCTGAGCATGTCGTGGAACGGGCTTGCGTACGCCGCCGCCGCGGAGGCGGCCGGTGCCGCGCGAACCGGTGCCGCGCTTGGTTTCCAGCAGACGCTGCTCGGCCTCGTCGTGGCAGGAGCCCCTCCGCTGATCGCGGCCGTCGCCACCCACAGCTGGCGGCTCGCGTTCTTCCTCGCCGCGGCCGGGCCGGCCGTTGGCGTCGTCGTGCTGCAGCGGCTGAGGGAGCCCGTTATCGGTCTGCGACTCGCGCGAACACGCGGAACGTCGGCGAGCCTGCCGGCAGCTCGCCGAACTCCGGATTGAGACAGCCGAGCTCGGTCTCGCGGTGGGAGAACGTCGACTGCACCGCGGCCTCGCACATGGGCAGCGGCCCGCGCAGCGCGCGTACGGCTCCGAAGCCCTCCTGCGTCCGCTCCGCGGCCGTGAGCATCTCGACGTCGATCTCCGCCTCGTACACCTTCCGCAGACAGCCCATGTACGTATGCCCGTGCTCGTCGTACGCGTAGACGAAGGGACAGGAGCGCTCGATGCACGCCGCCGGGTAAACGACCTTCTCGCAGTGGACGGCGCAGCCCCTGCACTCCACCTCGTCCTGCGGGTGCAGCGGGAGCGTCGCGGTGGTCGCTTGCTCGGGTGTCATGACCTCATTGTTCGCGCGGATGCAGGGCTGCGCAAGACTTGACAGACGGCGGCGATGGCGCTAGGCACACGCCTCCTCCTGCCCACTGAGCCGCTCTTTAGGCTTGCCCGATGCTTCGGAAGCTTCTCTGGGCCTCGCTCGTCCTCGCACCGCTCACGATCGCGGTCGACCGGCTCACCGGAGCCGGCGACGTCACGCTCTTCGTGCTCTCCGCGATAGCTCTGATTCCCCTCGCATGGCTGATCGGGGAGTCGACCGAGCATGCGGCGGAACACACGGGACCCGGCATCGGAGGCTTCCTCAACGCGAGCTTCGGCAATGCGCCGGAGCTGATCGTGGCGCTCTTCGCCGTGGGCGCGAACCTGCCGGTCGTCGTGCTCGGCTCGCTCGCGGGAAGCGTGATCTCGAATCTCCTCCTCGTGTACGGAGTCACCCAGGTCGCAGGCCCGGATGGAGCGCGGCTCGACCGCCGTTCGCTGCTCGTCCAGCTCGGGCTCGTGGGAGCCGCCGTCGTCGCGTTCGCAATTCCGACCGCGCTCGGCCATACGGGGCCGCCTCAACGAAGCGCAGTCGTCGTCGCTTCGGTGTCGGTTGCGATCGTCCTCCTGCTGCTCTATCTCGCCGTCGTCGGGCGCAACCTGCGCCGCCACCGGAGTCGCGACAGCGAGCGCGAAGCCCCGGGCGAGGGCACCTGGTCGCTGCCGACTGCACTCGCCATTCTCGCCGTGGCGACCGGCGCGACGGCCTGGGTGAGCGAGATCCTCGTCCACTCGCTGGACGCCTTCGCGACGGCCGTCGGCCTGAGCGAGTTCTTCATCTCCGTCGTGATCGTGGCGATCGTCGGCAACGCAGCCGAGCACGGCGGCGCGATCGTGATCGCACGGAACGGGAAGATGCGGCTCGCCAGCGAGATCGCCATCTCCTCCAGCGCCCAGGTCGGGTTGCTCGTCGTCC
>Ga0308175_100003839_pt1 | contig 10460 bp, 8 predicted proteins | sample PhyCR1_3_FD_203893 | JGI IMG/M metagenome (GOLD analysis project Ga0308175, IMG submission 203893) | Soil microbial communities from UC Gill Tract Community Farm, Albany, California, United States - DLSLS.C.R1 | ecosystem: Environmental > Terrestrial > Soil > Agricultural land | place: USA...
GCCGCCGAGGTTGTTGTCGCTGGCCAGGTAAACCGCCCCCATACCGCCGCCGCCGATCTTTCTGACGATCTCGTAACGGCCGTTCAAAACCGTTCCTTCATCGAGTGGTTTGAGTTTTGCGGCTTTGCGTCCGTCGGTATCGACCAGGCCGATATTCGGAGCAGTATGTTGTCGCGGCTCGGCGCTTTTTGCCGGCGGAAGTGGTTCGACGATTGCTTCCGGTTTTATGACCGATGGCTGCGGCTCATCGTTTTTTATCTCCGGAGCGTGGTTTTCCATTATCCGGACAGAATCGAACATCGAAGGTGTAGAAAAGCTGTCTGGAAGGTCGAGCTTTTCGGCAGGCTGTGCTATTACAGGATCAGCCGGTGGAGGCTCCGGTTCATATTTCGGTTCAACAGGTTGAGGTTCGTACTTTGGCTCAGGGGCCTGAGTTTCAACCGGCGGCTGATACATATCTTCTACCGGAGCAGGTTTATGTTCTTCGGCAGGCGGTGCCTCAGTCTCGATTCGCACAGGTTCCGGCCATGCCGGTTCTGGTGTTTCCTGTTTAGTTTCTGCTGCCGGAGGCTGAAATGAAACTTCCTTCGGTTTTTCCTCAACCGGTTCAAACGACCGCTGTTCAGCCTTTGTTTCGACAGGTTCGATTGGCGGCGGAAGTTCCTCGCTTACCGGCGGTGCTGAAAAAGCTTCGGGCGTTTCAAATTCGGTCAGAACCTGCGGAACCGGTACGTCTTCAAACGCCGGATGCTCCGCCGTATCGACCTTGTCTTCATCCGCCGGGGCCTCAATGCCCTCGATCTGTTCTTTGGTATCGGCTTCCTGAAACGCGGAGCGCACCGGCTCGGGTTCCCTTGCCGAAACATCAGCCGGTTTTGCAGCAACGTTCTCAGCACCGCCCTTTGGCGGCATCGGCATTACGATCGTGCTTTGGAATTCGGCATCCCCGCCGTCTTCAACATCGACCGGCTGGAGCGAAATTCCGCAGAACGGGCAAAATACGTCTGATTCGGCGACTTCTGAGCCGCACTCGTGACAATATGTCATTTTTTCCTAAGATTTCCGGACTATCGGGCGTTCAATCAATTACGTGAAACCGCAAAAAAGTCTTACCAACGATTATTTCGTCGCCGTCAACAAGTATTTGCGGGCTGCCGGGAAGCAAACGGCGGCCGCGGTTAACATACGTTCCGTTCGTCGAACCGAGATCCTCAATAAAAAACTTGCTATCTTTCTGAATGATCCGGGCGTGGCGGCGTGAAACTTTTGCTTCCTGATCGTGTGAATCGAGATCGACGTCCGGGAAAATTCCGTTATCGGCATCCCACCGGCCGATGTTCGATTCGTCATGCGTCAGCGGAAATTCCGTACCTGAATGATCCCCGCGCTCTATCGTAAGCGTTGCATGCATCGCCTTCGCCCCCGGCACTAAAGCACTGGCCGAATCTCTGGATTCATCTCCATTTTCGACAATCAAAGGCGGAATACCGACAGATGTCACATGGCCACTTCCGCTTCGGTAAATGGGTGTTTCGGCAGTGTGCGGGCGCAGGTTCGGAAGGTCCGTTCTGTGCGGATCGTCAACGTCTTGCATCTTCGTTCCGCATTCGTCGCAATACTGCGAGCCGTCGAGGTTATCCGTACCACACGACTGGCATCTTATCATCTTCATCATTTCTTGCGGGCTTCTCGGTTTTCACGCATCGAATTCAATACAAGGATATTTTAACCCTTAAACGAACGTTCGTAAATCGTAAATCGTAGGTGTGCAAACGTCAACCAGAGAAATATGCCAAATTGCAGAAACCTGCGCGTTAGCAAGGGCGAATTTTGTATGTTGAAAGTTCCGCCCTTGCTAACGCGCAGGCTTTTGCACCAAATGGCACTTTTTTGAAACTCTTTTCGCCAAAGCGTCGTAATAAAGGCTTGACGCTCGATAGCGGCAATATTTGCATAAAGCCTTTAATAAGTTAATAGTTTACTCTGCGAGGAATTGATATATATGGCATTGAGCCGTAAGGGAAAGATCGTGATCGGGGTTTCGGCTGCCGTTCTCCTTTTAATAATAATTGTCGGTAGTATTTTTGCCACCCGTTCTGACACGCCTGAGGTTACCACCGTCAAGGTCGAAACGCGTAAAGAGCTGCGCTCGACCGTGACGTCGTCCGGCGAAGTGCGCCCGATCCAGTTTATGAATCTTACGAGTGAGGTTCAGGGCCGCATCGAAGAAATTTACGTCAAAGAAGGCGACCACGTGACAAAGGGCCAGCCGCTTGTCAGGCTTGATCCAAACCAGCTTCAATCAACCACCGATGCTCAACTTGCAGCTTTCCAAACGGCACAGGATGATGTTCGTGTATCCCAGTCGCAGGTATCGGCTGCCCAGAATCAACTTTCGCAGGCCGAACAGGGATCGAATGTAGCGCAGGTTGCCGTTGATACTGCTCGTCAGCAAGTCGTCGCGGCACAAACCGACGTTGACAAAGCACAGGTCGAGCTAAACGCCGCAACACGTGAACTGAAGCGGAACGATCAGCTTTTGGAAAGCGGCGTTGTTTCGCGTCAGGTTTACGACGAAGCAAAAGACCGTCTGGAAAGCGCCCGCGTTTCGCTAAATACGGCAAAGGCAAACCTTGCGACGAGGCAGCTTTCTATAAAGGACGCAAATGCGCGTCTCGATCAACAAAATATCTCAGTTCGCGACGCCAAACGCGCGGTTAGCACGGCAAACCTTAACGTTAACGTCAGCCAGTCGCGTGTTAATCAACAGGCCGCGACACTTCGCGGTTCGCGAAACCAGCGCGACAAAACGCTGCAGGTCGCTCCGATCAACGGCGTGATCGCCGAGATTCCTTCAAAAGTGGGAACATTTGCGGTTGCCGGGCTTTCGACAACTCCTCTTTTGACGATTGCGGATATGTCCACGATCAATGTCGAGGTAAAGGTTGACGAAACCGAGATCGACAAGGTCGCGGTCGGCCAAAAAGCGAAGATCAAGGTCGATGCAATGGGCGACCGCGAAATTGAGGGCGAAGTCGCACAGAAAACTCCGCTTGCAGTCGGCAAATCGCAGACGAGCGGCGGCCTTTCGACAAACATCAACGTTCAGGAAGCAAAGGAGTTCCGCGTCGTTATTCAGCTAAACAATCTGCCTGACGAGGTTCACGACGCGCTGCGTCCCGGTATGAGCGCAACTGCCGTTATTACTACAAAAACAGTTGAAAACGTGATAGCTGTGCCGCTGCAGGCCGTGATCGAAAAGAAACCGGAAAACGCTCAGACGCCTGGCCAGCCGGCCAATACACCGGAACCAGCGGACAAGCCGAAACCGATCAAAGGCGTTTATGTCCTGGACGGCAACAAGGCCAAGTTCAAGCAGGTCGAGACAGGCATAACGGGCGAATCCGACATCCAGATCACGAGCGGCTTGTCAGACGGAGAAGAAGTCATAACCGGCCCAAGCCGCATTCTGAACACGTTAAAAGAAGGAACTGTCGTCAAGAAACAGACCAAGAAGGAAGGCGATAACTCCGCGAAGTCATAGCAATACGGAGCTTTAAATATGGCGGATACAGCTATGTACCGATTTATGGATGATGAACACGCCGTGGCACCCGCTCCGGCGGGTATCGAGGTCATTCCCGAACGCTCGCTCATTTCGATGGAAAACATCTGGAAAACTTACCAGATGGGAACCGAGGAGCTGCACGCGCTTAAGGACGTGTCGTTTCAGGTCGAAAAGGGTGAGTATCTGGCGATAATCGGGCCGTCCGGGTCTGGAAAATCGACACTGATGAACCTGATCGGCTGTCTCGATTCGCCGTCGAAAGGCCAGTACTGGATAAACGGACATCGTGTAAGCGAAATGTCCGACGACGAGCTTGCTCGCATCCGCAATAAGGAGATCGGTTTCGTTTTCCAAACCTTCAACTTACTTGCCCGTGCGACCGCGCTGCATAATGTCGAGCTCCCCCTGATCTACGCCGGAATGCGTTCGACTGAGCGGCACGAAAAAGCAACCAACGCGTTGGAATCAGTCGAGCTCGGCGACCGCGTATTGCACAAGCCGAATGAGCTTTCCGGCGGACAGCGGCAGCGTGTTGCCATCGCCCGGGCGCTAGTAAATCACCCGTCGATCCTGCTTGCGGACGAGCCGACCGGCGCACTCGATTCAAAAACCAGCGTGGAGATCATGACGCTGTTCGAGCGGCTGCATTCCGAGGGCAACACGATAATAGTCGTGACCCACGAACACGAAGTTGCCGAACGCGCTCATCGTGTAATCACCATCCGCGACGGCCGTATCGAAAATGACGAAAGGATCAGATGATTGAAAACCTGCCCGGCTATATATCAATCACTTTCATCCTGACAACGTTTCTCACCGTCGGCATTCTGTTTTATGCGATCAAACGATCGGTTTTAGATACCAATCCGGCCAGGATCCTTATCTTTTTAATGGGATTTTGGCTTCTTTTTCAGGCGGCTTTCGCTCTTGGCGGGACTTATCAGGCGATTACGGTCCCACCAAGGGTTTTTCTTTTTGGTGTCGCTCCGGCCTTGCTGCTGATAATTGCATTTTTTATTTTCGCACGCGAAAGCTTTGTCGAGTGTCTGCCGCTAAAGGTATTGACGATTTTGCATGTCGTCCGAATACCAGTAGAACTGGTTCTTTTATGGCTGTTTCAGAATGGTCTTGAACCGCGTGCGATGACGTTCGAGGGCAGTAATTTTGATATTTTGTCAGGTCTGACGGCGCCGTTTGTTTACCTTTTCGCGTTTTGGGGTGGTAAAACAAACCGGACTCTTTTGATCGTTTGGAATATCGCCGCGCTGTTGCTTTTACTAAATGTAGTCATTATTGCAATGATTTCCTTTCCCGGCCCGACGCAGCAGATCACGTTCGATCAACCTAACGTCGGCGTTACATACTTCCCCTTCATCTGGCTGCCGAGCGTAATCGTGCCCGTAGTCCTGTTCTGCCACCTCGCAAGTCTTTGGCAACTTTTCAAACATAAGGAATAGCCGTCAAACGTGCTTATCGCAACCTTTTACCAAAAATAATTATGAATTAGTAATTATAAATTCATAATTACTTTTGGAAATAAAACCTGTTAGCCGATTTCCGCGTATCATATAAGTAGTTTATAACATCTAATTTCCGATGAATTTTAGCGAAACACTAAGACTTGCACTTGCTGCCATCTGGGCGCACAAACTCCGTTCGTTCCTGACGCTGCTGGGAATGATCATCGGCGTTATGACGTTTATGATCGTTGTTTCGCTGCTGTTGGGATTCAGTTCTTATGTGGACGAAAAGCTAGCGGGCATCGGCTCGAATTCATTTACCGTCCGCCGTTTTAACTTTGACGATTTTAAGGACTCGGATACTGCCGCAGAAGCTCAGCGCCGCAATAAAGAATTGAGCTTTGACGAACTGCAATTTATCCGAGACCACGCACAACTGATCGACAAGATCGGCGCTCGGGCGGGCAATACCAACCGTGATGTTAAGCACGGCAGCATAACGGCGACAAGCGTTCAGATAGGCGGTGCCGAACCGGTTATCGCAGATATCGAAAAGCTGGACGTGGCCCAGGGCCGGTATTTCTCGGATGCGGAAAATAACAATGCGATGCGCGTCGTCTATATCGGAATGGACGTTGCAAACACGCTTTATCCGCAGGGTGACGCTCTCGGGCAGGATTTGTCCATATCGGGTATTCCTTATCGAATTATCGGAATCCAGACACCGAAAGGCACCGTTTTCGGACGCCCGCTGGACAACTTTATCGATATGCCGATCAAAACGTTCGGAGCGAACTTCGGCGGCCTCAAATATCAGCGTGCGCCGTATTTCGTCGTGACGGCAAAGAATGAAAAGGTTTTCAACGACGCCGTTGAAGAAGTGCGAACTCTAATGCGTATAAAACGCAAGATCCCTTTTGGCGAAAAAGATACTTTTGGTATTTTGACACCGGACGCGATTGCCGGGCTGATCGGCCGCGTAACACGGCCGATAGGCCTGGTCATACTTTTTGTCCCGACCATCGCCCTGCTCGTCGGTGCGATCGTCATTATGAATATTATGCTGGTCGCGGTGAGCGAGCGTACAAAAGAGATCGGGATACGCAAAAGCCTCGGTGCAAGACAGGCGGATATTCTTAAGCAATTTTTGTTCGAAGCCGCCACTTTATCGGGAATTGGCGGGTTGACCGGATTGATATTGGCTGAAGTGGCAGGTTTTATAATTACGGCGACGTTTTTTCAGACAAGCATCCCGTTGTGGACCGCGGCGTTGGCGATTTTCTTCTCCGGCGGAGTTGGAATTGTGGCAGGACTTTTCCCGGCGTGGAAGGCGGCAAGGCTTGATCCGATTGAGGCTTTAAGAGCGGACTAAATGGTAAGACAGGCTGTCAGCCTGCTGTACATGATATGAAGTTCATCACCAGCACTTTTTACGAAAACCTCAAAATGGCGTTCGACACGCTGCGCGGCAACAAACTGCGCTCGTTTCTGACCATCGTCGGCGTCGTTGTCGGCGTTATTACCGTGATGCTGATCTCGTCGATCATCAGCGGCATCAACGTCGCCGTCGAAAAAGAGGTCGAATCGTTCGGTACACGCTCGATCTTTCTTTACAAAATGGATATCGGCATCCGCACAAGCCGCCCGACACGCGAAGAGCGTATGCGCAAACCGCTTACGATGGACGACGCCGAGGCGATCAAACGACTCCCGTCCATCGAAACGGCCGTCCCGTTTCTGGACGTTTCCAATGATTTTTTTGGCGCTAAAACCCTTGTGACAGGAAAAAACGGTAAGACTTCGTCCGCCGTTCAGCTTCAGGGAACGACCGCCGATGTGGAAAAAACCCCTGGCGAGGTTCTCATGACGGGCCGTTGGTTTTCGCCATCGGAAAACGAACAGAACGTAAACGTATGCGTGATCGGCTCGTCCGTGATAGACAGCTATTTTCCGTACGAGGATCCGATCGGTGAAACGCTTTCGATCGGCGGAAACGAGTTTCGCGTGATCGGCACGCTTGAAAAGCGCGAACAGCTTTTCGGCGGCGGCGGGGGCAATAACGACCAAAGCAACGTCATTTATATGCCGATGGGCGCGGCCAAAAAATTAAAGCCGAACGAGGACGATATGTTCATCCTCGCAGTTGCAAAAGAGGGACAGCTTGATAAAGCAAAGGACGATGTTCAGGATTTGCTCCGTATCCGCCGACACGTTCCGTTCGGGCAAAAAAATAATTTTGCGATGGAAACCTCGGCGAGTCTGATCGACCAGTTCAAAGCCATCACCGGCGGCGTTTTCCTTGCGATGGTCGTTATTTCGTCAGTCGGATTGATGATCGGCGGTATCGGTGTGATGAATATTATGCTGGTTTCGGTCACCGAGCGGACACGCGAGATCGGCATTAGAAAAGCCATCGGGGCTAAGCAAACCGATATTCTGCTTCAATTTTTGATCGAGGCCGCGACGCTTACAGGATTTGGAGGAATTGTCGGATTACTTATAGGCTGGGGACTGACATTCCTTGTAAAATTGCTGATGCCGTCGTACGTGCCCATCTGGGCGCCGATTGCGGGCTTTTGCGCAAGCGTCGGAATCGGACTGATATTCGGCCTATTCCCCGCCTGGAAAGCCGCACGTCTCGATCCTATCGAATCGCTACGATACGAATAAGGACAGGACATCACCATCTGCCTAAGCACGCGGGTTCCTGTCAGTACCACCTGCGGTAGCGGGTGGCTTAAAGTTGCGAGTTACAACTACAAAAAAATGTGAACGCGGATCAAGCGGATTAAAAAATTATAGATAATTCTCATCCGCTTCCATCTGCGCAATCCGCGTTCAAACTGCCTAGACTTCAGCCACCCGCTACCGCAGGGTGGTACTGACACGTCGTGCGGGTTCAAACTCGGAACTTGAAACTCAGAACTCGAAACTGAATACCTACCGCAGGTGGTACTGATATTAGCTCAAAAAGCTCGGGAAGATCATCGCGAACAACAACGAAATCAAAAGCCCGACAACCCACATCGTCAACGTTGCAGCCCAGGCGGCAGTCGAGCTAACGCGTTCGCCGGCATTTTTCAGTCCCATCGCGTTCAAGATAATCCAGTACAGCCATAAAATGCTTATCCAACCCAACAGGACGAAGATCACGGGATGCTCGGAGGGGGCCACCAAAAAATTAAGGTTGTCCTGCACGAGCGAGCGTTGTCCAAGGATCGGATGAATATCCGCCGGATCCTTTATAAACAGCAAGATAAGATTTAAGATCTGTCGTATGACCGTGACGGGGAAAAAGGCATAAACGGCGACCGCGAACGCCTGCCAGTAATTGATCTTGCCGCCCATAGCCAACGCAAACAGGAAAAATACCAAACCAAGAAACGCATAGAGAAACACTTCCCCGACAAAGCTGTTAACCGCCTGCCCTGTTCGTAATACGGGGTTTTTATTCTGCTCAATAGCGGTCGCTCGGCCTTTTTCTATCTGCTCGCGTGCCTGGTCATTCAGCATCGGCATTTCGAGCGTCTTGTCGATGGCGTAATTGGCCACGCGCTCCGGCGTCAGGCGGTGAATGAATACGTTCAGGTAAACGGACGACAGCACGGCCATGATTATCGCCGCAACCAGCCAACGCGGATGCCGACGCAGATTGCTAAAAACCTCGGACGGAGCAAAAAATATGTTCGCAAGCGTCGATGGCGTTGACATTCGCTCGGTACCCTCGGTGTCGGGTTTTCCGATAAAGCTCAGCCCAATGACAAGGCCTCCAAGCAAGATCAGGCAGACGCCAGTTACGGTAAGCGATGGTATGACCTTTGCAATGCTAAGCACAGCGACCAGCAGGCCGATCACTGCAACAATAATTCCGGCTATTCGGTTCATAATTTCCTCATGAAATAGAGTTTGAAGAGCTATTTATAAATACGAACAATACTACATTTTGTTTTCTAATTATTCCAGATTAACCTTTCAGGTTCCTAAACGGCTGCGCGGGGCAAGCCCGCCTTCCAGACCTGAAATATTCTATACCATGAAAGCTATTATCAACATTGATCGTAGATTCAATAAATCAAGTCAGGCAATAGACAGTCAGGAAGGGCGGCTCGCCCCCGCGCTCTGAAGTAAACTAATCCACCTTTTTGATCGGAGCCTCATAATAACCTTCCGCCCGAATACACGCCGCAAAATGGCCGGAACGCAGTTCGCGTAATTCCGGTACGATTTCAGCGCATTTAGCGATAGCTATCGGGCAGCGCGTACGAAAACGGCAGCCTGAGGGCGGATTTATCGGTGTAGGCACGTCGCCGCGCAGGACAATCCGCTCGCGCTTTTGCTTTGGATCTGGCACTGGAATCGCTGACAGCAGCGCCTGCGTGTACGGGTGCAGCGGATGCGCGTACAGATCGACAGCGTCCGCGACCTCGACGATCTTTCCGAGATACATAACCGCAACCCGATTCGAAATATGTTCCACGACCGCAAGGCCGTGTGAAATAAACAGATATGTCAGCCCAAGTTCGGACTGCAAATCCTGCAAAAGATTTACGACCTGCGCTTGGACCGACACGTCGAGCGCCGAAACAGGCTCGTCACAAACGATGAATTTCGGATTGAGCGCGAGTGCTCGGGCAATGCCGATACGCTGCCGTTGGCCGCCGGAAAACTCGTGCGGGTAACGGCGCATATAATTTGGATCAAGGCCGACTTTTGCAAGCAGGTCAGCCACGCGTTCACGCTGCTCGGTTTTGTTGGCAATGCCGTGAATCTTGAGCGGCTCGGCAACTATCGACTGGATGCTGAGGCGAGGATTGAGACTCGCGTACGGGTCTTGAAAAATGATCTGCATCTCGCCGCGAAGCCGCTGCAAATCGCGCGATTTGAGATCGAGAATGTTCTGTCCCTCGAACAAAACTTCCCCGCTCGTCGGTTCGTAAAGACGCAGCACGCAGCGGCCCACGGTCGATTTTCCGCAGCCGGATTCACCGACCAGTCCAAGCGTTTCGCCTGCCAGGATCTCGAACGAAACATCATCAACCGCCTGAACAACGTCGTCGCTGTTATCAACAGGAAAATGCTTGACCAGGTGACGCACCCGCACAAGCTCTTTCTTTTTGGTTTTGACTGCAATTTCCGACATTGAATCCAAGCGTTACGCGAATTTTCTTGAGGCTACAATCTTGATTTGTTCTGTGCTTTTCTGTTTTCATTCAGTGCATTTCGTGGTCAAACTTCAGAACTAACCGCGGGATACACAAAACAAAACCGGATTACCCTTTCCAATTCTCACGTATTATCGCCCATCGTTCGTGATCGCGCCAACGACCGCCGATCTTCAGATACTTTTCCGAAAAGCCCTCTTTCTTAAATCCGCAGCGTTCGAGCAGGCGGATCGACGGGACATTTTGCGGCTGAACGTTTGCCTCCACTCG
>Ga0308175_100003842_pt1 | contig 10457 bp, 8 predicted proteins | sample PhyCR1_3_FD_203893 | JGI IMG/M metagenome (GOLD analysis project Ga0308175, IMG submission 203893) | Soil microbial communities from UC Gill Tract Community Farm, Albany, California, United States - DLSLS.C.R1 | ecosystem: Environmental > Terrestrial > Soil > Agricultural land | place: USA...
CTCCGCTCGAGCTGCACGACGCGAGCGTGGGGGAAGCGCCGCGGCAGTGCGAGCAGCCACTCGGCGCTCGCGCCCGTGAAGCCGTAGATCGCCTGGTAGTCGTCGCCGACCGCGCAGAGATCGGCCCGGTCGCCGAGCCAGAGGTCGAGCAGCGACTGCTGGAGAAGGTTGACGTCCTGGTACTCGTCGACGGTGAAGGCGCGCCAGCGGTCGTGAACCGCCGCCCGCACGCCCTCGTCCCCTTCGAGCAGCCGCGCCGCCCGCTCGAGCAGGTCCTCGAAGTCGAGCAGCCCCTCCGCGGCCTTGCGCCGCTCGTACTCCCGGAACACCCGCAACGAGAGGTCGGGCGGGATTGGCGGCTCGTGGTCGCCGAGCCAGTCGTGGTACGTGTCGGGTGTGAGGCGCCGGTTCTTGGCCCACTCGATCTCCGTCGCGAGGTCACCGGCGGGCCGGAAGCGGAACGCCCCCGGCAGCGAGTTGCCGATCCGCCGCAGCAGCGGCGCCTTCGAGGGAAGGATCCGGCCCGGATCCCCTTCGAAGTGGCGGAGCAGAGCGAGCGCCGCCGAGTGGAAGGTCGAGGCGCGCACCCCGTCCGTACCGAGTGCGCGCAGCCGCCTGCGCAGCTCGCCCGCCGCCTTGTCGGTGAACGTCACCGCCACGATCTGCCCCGGCGGGAACGCCCCGCTTGCCACCTGCCACGCGATCCGGCGCGTGATCGTCGTCGTCTTCCCCGTCCCCGCACCGGCGAGGATGCACAACGGACCGCGCGTCGCCTCCACGGCAGCGCGCTGTTCGGGATTCAGCCCTGAGAGGATTCGTTCCGCGTTCAGGTCGCCGAGGCTAGCGACGGCACCGGCCGGGGACCGTCACGGAAGCGTCAGGTGTTCGTGTCGACCCGCGGCTCGAACTCGAGTATGTAGCTGCCCGTGTCGGAGAGGTTGGGCAGCTCGACGCGCTGCGGCTTCTTCACGATGTTCCGGAGCTTCCCGACGACCTCAAGCGTGTCTCCCTCGTCGGCGAGGCGCTCGAGTTCGGCGACCTGCTCCGCGAGCCAGTCGGGATCGACCGGCGGCCGGCTCAGCCGCAGGATCTTCGGGTGCGCCGTCTCGCCGACCGCGTCGTCGCCGCTCCAGAGCTCCTCGTGGATCTTCTCGCCGGGCCGCGAGCCGACGAACGCGATTCGCACGTCCCGCGTGCCCTCGGTCGGGTCATCGGGCAGGCGGGGCTCCTTGCCCGAGAGGCGGATCATGTTCTGCGCGAGGTCGACGATCCGCACCGGCTCGCCCATGTCGAGCACGAACACCTGGCCGCGGCCACCGATCGCGCCGGCCTGCACCACGAGCGAGACCGCCTCCGGGATCGTCATGAAGTACCGCGTCATCTCGGGATGCGTCACGGTCACTGGCCCGCCGCGCTCGATCTGCTTGCGGAAGATCGGGATCACGCTGCCCGACGAGTTGAGGACGTTGCCGAAACGGACGGCGACGAAGCGGGTCGCGACGTCCCGCCGGTGCCCGAAGGACTCGACGATCCACTCACAGAGCGCCTTCGACTGGCCCATCACGGTCTTCGGGTTGACGGCCTTGTCGGTCGAGATGAAGACGAACCGCTCGACGCCGAACTCCGCCGCGAGCTCGACGAGGATCCGCGTGCCCACAACGTTGTTCCGCACCGACTCGAGCGGATGCGTCTCGAGCATCGCGACGTGCTTGTACGCGGCGGCGTGGAACACGACCGTCGGCTGGTACTTCTCGAACACCTCGCGCCGCATCGCCTTCCGGTCCTTGACGTCGATGAGCTTCGGCAGCGCGGCGGTGAAGTCACGCTCGGCGACGAGCTCGCGCTCGATCTCGAACAGCGGCCCCTCGGCGTTGTCGACGAGGATCAGCCGCGACGGCCGGACCCGCGCGATCTGGCGGCAGAGCTCCGAGCCGATCGAGCCGCCCGCGCCGGTCACGAGCACGGTGTGGCCCTCCAGGTACGCGGCGACCTCGTGGAAGTCGACCTCCACCTGCTCCCGGCCCAGGACGTCCTGGACCTGGACGGGACGGATCTGGCCGGCGAGCCCGAGGTCTCCGGCGATGAGCTCGTACAGCCCCGGCAGCGTCTTGACCACGATCCGCAGCTGCTGCGCCGTCTCCACGATCCGGCGCCGCACCTCGCCCGAGACGGACGGCATCGCGATCAGCACCTCGTCGGGGCGGTGCTCGCGCAGAACCTTCGGCAGCTCGTCGATCGTGCCGAGCACGCGCACGCCCATGATCCGCGTGTGCCGTTTGCGCGGGTCGTCGTCGACGAACCCGATCGGCGTGTAGTTGAGCATCCTCGAGCGCTGCATCTCCTGCACGATCAGGCGTCCCGCGTCCCCGGCGCCGACGACGACGACCTCCTTGCCGCGGGCGACCATCGTCAGACGACCCGGCCGCTCCATCGCCGTGCGGGCGAGGAGCCGCGAGCCCATGACGAGCGCGAGCGTGAGCAGGAGATCGGTGGCGGCGATCGACCGGGGCAGGCGGAAGCCGTGCACCGGCGCCGCGAGGTAGACGGTCAGATCCGCCAGGATGCACGCCACGACGACGCCGCGGGCGGTCGCCCACATGTCCCGGATCGAGACGTAGCGCCACCAGCGGTTGTAGAAGCCGAAGGCGATGAAGACGATCAGCTTGATCCCGACGACGAGCCAGATCGTCCGGTTGAACAGCAGCGAGTACTTCGGGGGTAGCCCGTGGTCGAAGCGGAGCTGGAAGGCGACCCACCAGGAGAACGCGACGATCGCCCCGTCCACGAGGAGCTGCCAGAGCCGGTGCGGGGAGAGCAGCTGGCGCATCAGACTCGACTGGGGACGGCCGCGCGCACGACCTCGACGACGCGCTCCTGCGCCTCGGCGGGGATCCCGGGCCAGAGCGGCAGCGAGAAGTTCTCCGCCCCCGCCTGCTCGGTCGCCGGCAGCGAGCCCGGCTCGTAGCCGAGGAAGCGCAGGGACGGCTGCAGGTGGAGCGGCGTCGTGTAGTACGTCGCCGACGCGATTCCCGCCTCGCTCAGCGCCGCGCGGATCGCGTCGCGCTCGCGCGACCGGCAGACGAAGAGGTGGTAGACGTGGCCCGGCTCGTCCTGCGGAATCTCCACGAGCTCGCCGAGACCCAGCTCGGCGTACCGGGCCGCCGCGGCCCGCCGCGCCTCGTTCCAGCCCGCGAGCTCCGGCAGGAAGACGCGCAGGAACGCAGCCTGCAACTCGTCGAGGCGCGAGTTGTATCCGACGAGCTCGAAGTCGGTCTTGTCCTGGGAGCCGTGGAAGGAGAGGAGCTTGACGCGCTCCGCGAGTTCGTCGTCGTTCGTCGCCACGAGCCCGCCGTCGCCGAGGCAGAAGAGGTTCTTCGTCGGGTAGAAGCTGAAGGTCGAGATCGCGCCGTGCTGCGCGACTTCCGGGGCGCCGAACGCCTGCGCGGCGTCCTCGAGGACGGGGACGCCGAGCTCAGTCAGGGGCCGCACGTCCATCATCCGTCCGAACAGGTGCACCGGGATGATCGCCCGCGTCCGGCCGGTCACCTTCGCGGCCGCGTCCTCGACGTCGAGATTTAGCGTGACGGGATCGATCTCGGCGAAGACCGGGGTCGCGCCGCGCCGCGCGACCGACTCCGCGGTCGCGTAGAAGGTGAAGGCGGGGCAGATCACCTCGTCGTCCGGCCCGACTCCGAGCGCCTCGAGGGCGAGCACGAGCGCGTCGGTGCCGTTCGCGACGCCGATCGTGCGCTGCACGCCGAGATAGGCGGCAGCCTCCTCTTGGAAAGCCCAGTAGTTCGGGCCGCGGATGAAGCCCTGGCCGTCGAGAACCTCGCGGAACGCGGCCTCGAGCCGGGGAATCAGCGGCTCGTATTCAGCTCGGACGTCAACGAGAGGAATCGTCTGCACGCGGGGTCACTCTAGCCGCAGGCCTTCTCCTGTACACCAGATACGCCAGCCCGGCGAGGATGCCTCCCACGATCGCGTATTCGACATAGCGGAAGTCGTGCTCGAAGTGGTTGTAGCTCTTGCCGAGCGCGTAGCCGAGGCCGACGGTGGCGAACGACCAGACTGCCGAGCCGACGAGAGCCAGGCCGAGGAACTGCGCGAGCGGCATCTCGAACAATCCCGCCGGAATCGCGACGAACGAGCGGACGACAGGGGCGATCGTCCCGATCAGCACACCGGGCCGGCCCCAGCGCCGGAACCACGCGTCGGCCCGGTCGAGCCGATCCGACGTGATGTGGAACCAGCGGCCGTGGCGCTCGAGCAGCTCGCGGCCTCCCCAGCGTCCGATCAGCCAGCCGACGAGGCAGCCCACGAGGTAGCCGATCGTCGCCGCGAGGGCGATCGCGACGTAGGTGCCGGCACCCGCACCGACCTGGGCTCCGAAGATCGAGACGCCGTCGGCCCCCGCGAACACGCCCGCGGCGAGGGCTCCGCCCGCTAGCGCGACGAGCTCGCTCCCGACGGGAAGGAGCGCCCCGAGCGCGAGCAGGCCGAAGACGGCGTAGACGCCGTGATTCGCTACCGCCGAGGTAAAGCTGCCGGAGACGCTCGCGAGGAGCACTCGGGCGAGTCTAGTGACGCTTGTGAGCCGGCAATGAGAACGGCGCCGCGAGGGAGCTCGTTCCGACGGAGCTCGTCGCCCGCACGACCAGCTGGTAGCGCCCGCCTGACGCGCGGTGTCGGCCGACCCGGCCACGCCAGCTCACCTGCTCCGGCCCTGGCGCCTGCTGCCCCGAGCGGAGCGTTGCCACCCCGACGCCGTTCGGCCGCTGCACCTCCACGAGAACGCTCGCCGCCCGTGTCAGCCGGAAGGTTGCTGTCGGCCCGTGGCGGTCGGTTGCGAGGGCGAGCGACGAGAGCGTGTCGTCAAGCCCGAAGGTCCTTTGCGCGCTCGTCGTGACCTTGCGGTCGTCGGTTGCGGCGATGGTGAACGTCCACTTGCCCTCGGCGGCGGGCGAGCCCCCCGCCATGCCGTTCCACCCGAGCGCGTGCAGCCCCGGCGATTCCGCGCCGTTGGCGAGCGTGATCTTGGCGCCGCCCGGCCCCGCGAGCGTCGCGATCACGTTCGACGCACGGGCGACGCGGTAGGAGAACGACTCGGTGTCGCCGACACCGTCGCCGTTCGGCGAGAGCACCGCGTTCGAGGGAGGCGCCGCGTAGACGCCGCCGTACGAGAGAACGAGCGCGTCGGAGACCTTGGGCGTGGTGCCGCCCGCCGGCCGCGTGAGCAGCTTCCCGTCGAAGGCGAGCCCGGCGGCGGAGCCGGCGCCGAGGCCGAAGGCGGTCGTCGCTCCGAGGCGGACAAGCGCGACGGCGAGCTCGTAGTTCGACATGCCGATGCTGTAGGAGGGCTTGGTCCCCTCGACGCCGACGAGCACAATGCGCCCGTCCGGCAGCTGGCCGACGGCTCCGCGCGCCTGGCGGCCGTTCAGCTGGCGGGATTCGAACGACTCGCCGGTGTGGAAGATCGGCTTGCCGTTCTTCACGAGCAGCGGTCCGCCGCCGATCGCGCTCGCGAGACCGCTCCAGTCCGGCGAGAGCGAGAGCATCGCCTCGATCTGCTGCCCGACCGGCGCCTCCGCCTTGAGCTGAGCTGTGGACTGCTTGCCGCGCGCGACGAGCACGGCGCCACCGGGCGGGATCCGCGTCGGCCCGGCGGCCGTCACCTGCGTCACGGTGCCGTCGAGCGGCTGGTCGAGCCGGGCGTGGGGAAACGTCCCGATCACCGCCTCGACGACCCCGGGCTCGCGCGGCGTCGCCGTGCCGTACACCGACGTGTAGAGCGTGAACTTCCCGGACTTGGCAGGGGTGTTCAACAGCAGCGGACGCCGCTGACCCTTGCCCTGCCAGATCCCGGCGAAGGAGACACGGCCGGTCGTGAGCGTGCCGTCCGCGGCGATGCCGAGGCTCGAGCGCCCGATACCGGGCGCGCTGTCGAGCACCCCGTCCCGCAGGTAGATGCCGCTCGGCACGCCGGTGGTGCGGTCGAAGTAGTCGCCGTCGATCGCCACGGTCGTCGCGCCGGCGGCGACGCGACTCTCGAGGCGTGTGAGCGACTCCTTCCCGCGCAACTGGTTGTTCGAGAGCGCGGGCGCGAGTGAGTACAGCTTGCCGTCGGGCTTCGGCGCCGTCACGACGTCGAGGACGATCGGGCCGCGCGACGTGAAGTCCACCTCTCGGGTGTAGGTCACGCCGGGTAGCAGGAGAGAGCTCGTGACCGATTCCTGTCTGGCGCGCCCGGTCGCGGCAGAGGCGACCATGGACACGCCAATCGCCGCAAGCGCGACGCCGATGAGAAGCTTCCGCAACAACAGCACGACCCGCGCGCCAGAGTAGCGTTGGCCGCGTGAACATGCCTCTCGTCGAGATCGACCATGGCTTCGACTTCAAGGTCCTGATCGTCGGCGACGCCTGGGTCATGCGCTGGCCGCGCCACCGGCTCGCCGTGGAGGAGATCGAGCATGAGGTCGATCTCTTGCCCGCGCTCGCTCCGCTCCTTCCCGTGGAGATCCCTCGGTTCGAATACGTCTCGCGTGAGCCCTGGCTCGTCGCTTACCCCCTCATCCGAGGCAAACCGCTCGTGTCCGAGGACCCGGACGGTGTTCGTGCCTTCCTCGATGCGCTCCATGCCGCCGACGTCGACAGCGTCCCCGCGCCGCGGCCGGACTGGCTCGAGACGTATCGCCGCCAGGCCGACGAGTTCCGGCGGGTCGTCCTGCCGCTGCTCGATCCCGACGAGCGCTCCCGCGGAGAGGCCCTGCTGGCAGAGGTCGAGACGCTCGCGGGCTTCCGGCCGGCGGTCACGCATTCCGACCTCGGCCCCGCGCATCTGCTCGTGCGCGACGGCCGGCTCGTCGGGGTGATCGACTGGGGAGACGCGCGGATCGGCGATCCCGCGATCGACTACGCCTGGCTCCTGAACGGGCCGTTCCCGGACTGGGAGGTGGACGGCGAGGTGCGCCGCCGGGGTCTGATCTACCACCGGCTCGGGCCGTGGTTCGAAGTGCACTACGGCCACTTCACCAGCCAGCCCGAGTGGGTGCGCAGCGGCCTCGTCGGGGTCCGGTCCAGACTCTGACCGTGCGCCTCGCGCTCCTCTCCGACCAGCACGGAAACGACGTCGCGTTCCGGGCAGCGCTCGCCGACGTCGAGCGGCTCGGGGTCGAGGAGACCGTCTGCCTCGGTGACGTCGTGCAGGGCGGATCCGAGCCGGCGCAGACGCTCGACCGCCTCGCGGCCCTCGGCTGCGAGACGGTGCTCGGCAACGCGGACGCCTTCCTGCTCGAGGTTCCCGTCGACTCGCCGGAGCCGGTCACCGAGCAGCAGCTCGAGGTGCGCGAGTGGACGCTGTCGCAGCTGAGCTCGTCGCACCTCGAGCGGATCCGCTCCTTCGCGCCTGTCGTGCGGCGCGAGCTCGGCGGCGTGCCGTTGCTGCTCTTCCACGGCTCGCCGCGCTCCTACGACGACGTGCTCCTGCCCGAGCTCGAAGGCGAGGCGATCGAGCCGTTCCGGGGTCACGACGCGGCGCTGCTGGCGGGAGGGCACACGCACCTGCAATGGACGCGCAGGATCGGCGACGCGCTGTACGTCAACCCCGGCAGCGTCGGGATCTCCTACGACCGGCACGCCGACCCGCCCGTCCTGCGCCCGCTCGCGGAGTGGGCGCTCGTCACCGTCGCCGACCGGGCAGTCGGCGTCGAGTTCCGGCAAGTGGCGTACCCGGTCGAGGACGTCCAGGCTGCGGCGATGCGAAGCGGCCGTCCGCACGCGGACGAGTGGGCCGCGCAATGGGGCGGCTCTAGTCCCAGACCTTGACGGGCCGGTAGAGCGTGTCGCGCTGCACCGCGGTCTTGCCGAGCGAACGGATGAGGTGGACGAGCTCCTCCGCGCTCGTGCGGTGCGTCGTGCCGGCGGCCGACACGACGTTCTCCTCGATCATCACCGAGCCGAGGTCGTCGGCGCCGAAGCCGAGCGCAACCTGGCCGATCTTCTTCCCCTGCGTCACCCAGGACGAGCCGATGTGCGGCATGTTGTCGAGGTAGATGCGCGACACGGCCTGCGTGAGGAGGTAGTCGAACGAGGTCGGTCGCGCCTCGACCGGCACGAGTGAGACGAGCCGGTTGCCGTCGTCCTGGAACGTCCACGAGAAGAACGCGCGGAAGCCGCCCGTCTCGTCCTGCACCTCGCGGATGCGTCGCATGTGCTCGACCCGCTCCTCGAGCGTCTCGACATGCCCGTACATCATCGTCGCGGTCGTCGAGATCCCGAGCCGGTGCGCCTCGCGCATCACGCCGAGCCACTCCTTCGTGTTCACCTTCTTCGGCGCGATGATGTCGCGCACGCGGTCGACGAGGATCTCTGCGCCGCCGCCCGGGATCGAGTCGAGGCCGGCGTCGCGCAGCCGCGCGAGCGTCTCCGGCACGCTCAGCTTCGAACGGCGCGCGGCGTGCACGATCTCGGACGGCGAAAGCGCGTGCAGGTGGATCCGGTACTTCGCCTTGATCGAGGAGAAGAGATCCTCGTAGTAGTCGACGCCGAGATCGGGATGGTGGCCGCCCTGCATGAGCAGGCCCGTCCCGCCCAGGGCGAGCGTCTCCTCGATCTTCCTGAAGATGACCGGCTTCGGCAGGAGGTAGCCCTCGCGCTGGTCGCCCGGCCGGCGGTAGAAGGCGCAGAAGTCGCAGTCGGTCACGCAGACGTTCGTGTAGTTGAGGTTGCGATCGATGATGAAGGTGACGCGCTCGGGATCGTGGAGCCGGTTGCGGATCTCGTTCGCCGCTCGCCCGACGGCGACGAGGTCGCGCGAGCGGAGGAGCTCGACGGCGTCCTCGTCCGTGATCCGCTCGCCGGAAACCGCACGCTCGAGGATCTCGGCCACGGGCGTTTGCTCTGCCACACTCATGCGACTGCAGCGCCCGTGGTCTGGACGAAGCGGAGCTCGGGCACGGTCTCGAGCAGGCCGGCGTCGCGCGCAAGCTCGAGGAACGTGTAGAGGCCGGCGCGCTCGCGCGGCCCGAAGCGGTAGCGGAGCTTCTCGAAGTAGCGCGCGAGGAAGCCGGCCGGGTAGCCGTAGCGCTCGGCGGCCTCGTAGGCGAGCTGCTGGGGATCGGCGCGGGCGAGCCGAACCGACGAGACGAGCGCGTCCTCGAGCTCCGCCAACCCTTCGGCGAGCGGCTCCGGGCACGCCCAGACGGCGAACACCATGGGCAGCCCCGTCCGCTCGAGCCAGAGCCGGCCGAGATCGTGGTGGGGCGTCGGATCCTCGAACGCGGAGCGCAGCGCGGCGTCGCCGATCAGGAGCTTCGCCTCGGCCCCGCCGGTCTCGTACGCCTCGAGCGGCGCCTGCTCGGCCTCTGGCAGCAGCACCTTCGTCAACGCGACGGATGTCGCCGACTCCGGCGTCACAGCGACCGCGCGCACGCGCTCGAGCGGCACCCGCGTCACGAGCTGGATCGAATCGACGGCTCCCTCCGAGGCAACGCAGAGCCGCGGCAGCAGCCGCAGCGAGTCGGCATGGCGCGCGTACTCGATCGAGGAGATCGGAGCCGTGTCGAGCTCGCGGGCGACGAGCATCCGGTTGAGCTCGGTCGGGACGCCCTGCACCTCGTCCACCTCGGCGTCCACCCGATAGAAGACGGGCGCCATGTTCACGTACGCGATGCGGCCGAGCCGGATCACGCTGCGGCCTCCCAGCGGCGGATCTCGTTGTAAAGGCTGTCGCGCTGCACAGGCGTCCGACCCGCGTCGCGGACGACGCGGACGAGCTCGGCGACCTTCTGCTCGGTGCCGGCGCTCGCGCCCGCGGCCTGGAAGATCTTCTCCCGCACGACAGTGCCCTGGACGTCGTCGGCGCCGAAGTGGAGCGCGACCTGGGCGAGCGGGAGGCCCATCATGATCCAGTACGCCTTCACGTGCGGGATGTTGTCGAGCAGGAGCCGCGAGACCGCGATCACCTTGAGGTCGTCCGCGCCGGTGGTGAAACGGAACCCGCGGCGCTCGAAGACCGTGTTCTCCGGGTGAAAGGCGAGCGGGATGAACGAGAGGAAGCCGCCGGTCTTGTCCTGCTGGTCGCGCAGGCGCAGCAGGTGCTCGACGCGCTCCTCGTAGGTCTCGACGTGGCCGTAGAGCATCGTGCACTGCGTGGTGATCCCGAGCCGATGCGCCGTGTTGTGCACGTCGAACCACTCGTCGGGATGCTCCTTGCCCGGAGCGATGAGCGCGCGCACGCGGTCGGCGAAGATCTCGGCGCCGCCGCCGGGCATCGAGTCGAGGCCGGCGTCCTTGAGCGTGCGCAGGACCTCTTCGTGCGAGCAGTCCTCGAGCCGTGAGATGTGGTGGATCTCGGACGCCGTGTAGAACTTGAGGTGGACGTCCGGCAGCGCCTCTTTCAGCTTGCGCAGGAGCCCGGCGTAGTACTCGAGATCGACGTGCGGGTTCTCGCCGTTGAC
>Ga0308175_100003844_pt1 | contig 10452 bp, 7 predicted proteins | sample PhyCR1_3_FD_203893 | JGI IMG/M metagenome (GOLD analysis project Ga0308175, IMG submission 203893) | Soil microbial communities from UC Gill Tract Community Farm, Albany, California, United States - DLSLS.C.R1 | ecosystem: Environmental > Terrestrial > Soil > Agricultural land | place: USA...
AGGCCCCGGACCCCGAATCCGGGGCCTGATCATTGCTGTCTGTCGCCCAGCTCTGACCAAAGCCATTCCATCGAGTGAGCAATCCCCCATACGGCTGACGGGGACCGGGGCCCCAACTATGGTGCGGCGCAAGCGTTCCGGCACTTGGCCCACCGGCATTGCGATGTCAGTGACGGGTGCCACAGTGGGGGAGTGAGCAACGCCAGGACAGCGCGGGATCGGCAGGGAGGGGGTGAGGTCCGATCATGACCGGAACCGGAGTCGAGGCGGGTGCGCAGGCCGCGCGCTCGTGGGCCCTGGCCGTGCTGCGCGTCCGAGGCCGGGCACTGGGCGTGGCCCTGCTGCCCGCGGCCGTCGAGGTGGTCCTGCTGACGGGCGGTGCCACCGGCCGGCTCACCGGTCCGGGCTGGGACACCGCCCGCTGGGCCGTGGGCGTGCCTGCCGCGCTCGTGCTGCTGGCCGCGGCCGGCGTCGCGCTGGTGGTGGCCCGTGCCCGGCCGGCCGTGAGTCCCACGGTCCCGGTCGCCGAGAAATCGGCCCCGGACCTGTACCGGCTGGTGCGCGACCTCGCCGACCGGCTGGACGTTCCCGCGCCCTCGGCCATAGCGCTCACCCCGGACTGCGACAGCTGGCTGGAGGACCGGGCCCACCCGGCCCACGGCCCGCCCTCGCGGCCCGCGCACGACGAACCGGCGGCTCCCGGTCCTGGACCGGGCCCCGACGGCCGGCGGCGGGCCGTCACCGCCCCCGTCCTCGTCATCGGCTCCCCGTTCCTGTGGTGGATGCGCGTCGGTGAGCTGCGTGCGGTCCTGGCCCCGGTCGTCGCGGGTACGGGTCCCTCCGCGCACCCGGACATAGCCGCGGCCCGCCGCTTCGTCCGCGGACTCGACGCGGCGGTGGCGGTCGCCTCGACGCCCGGCCGCTGTCCGCTGACCCGCGTCGTGTGCGCGGCCCTCGGCTGGGTCGTCCGGCTGATGCTGGGCGGTTGCCGCGAGCACGCGGCCCTGATGGAGCGCGGGGTCGCCGCGGCCGCCGCCGAGCGCGCGCAGACCGTGGACTACGGACTGCGGATCGTCGCCCAGGAGCAGGTCGGCCTCGCCTACGCGGGCTGGGACCGGCTGCTGACCAAGGTGGCGCTGCCCGCCTGGCGCATGGGCCGCTGGCCCTCCCGGCTGGACGCGGGTGTCGTGTCCGCCCTGACCGAGCTGTCCCGGCGCGACCGTCTGGCCGAGGGCTTCGCCTCCCGCCTCGGTGAGCGCCCCGCCTGCGACCTCCTGGAGGAGCCCGGCGCGGTGGACGAGGCCGCCTCCCTGCTCGCCGCCCGCCTGTTCCACGGCGGCCCGGCCGAGACCGGCCCGGACTGGGCGCCGGTGGACTGGCAGGCGTATCCGGAGGAGGTCGTCGACCGCACCTGGCGCGCCCACGCGGCACGGCTGCACCGCGTCCTGGACTCCCTCGGCGTCCGCCCCGCCCCCACCGCTCCCGGCCAGGGCGGCCCCACGCTGGCGCGGGTACTGGACCACCTCGCGGAGCACGGCCACCCGTCCACCGGCTCCGCGCCCGACCCGGCCGGGAGTTCGGACGACGGCCGGCCGACGACCCCGGAACCGGCCGCCGGCGACGAGCCCCCCGCCTCGATCGGCCCGGCCGGTGAGCGGGCCGTCGTCGTCGCGGGCACCCCCTCCGCGGACGTGGACGCGACCCCGACCGACCGCTCCACCCCGCCCCCCGAGCCGACCGCCACTGAGGACGACACGGCCGCCGCGGACGCGGGCACCCCCGCCGCGGACGTGGACGCGACCCCGACCGACCACTCCACCCCGCCCCCCGAGCCGACCGCCACTGAGGACGACACGGCCGCCGAGGACGACACCGCCGCCGAGGACGACGACACCGACCCCGGTACCGAGCGCAGCGCGGTCCTCGCCGCCGGGCTGAGTGCGGAGCTGGCCCGGGAGGAGGCCGCGGCGCCGAAGGGCGCGACCGCCGCCGGGCTGTTTCCGGACAGCTCGCTCTGGGACGACGGCGCCCTGCCGCTGTTCCCGCTCCAGCCCCCGCGCACCGGACGCGACCTGCTCGCCGATCACGTCACGGCGATGGTCTGCTGTGCCGCCGTGGACACGGCCGGCGCGGCCCCCGCCCTCGACTGGCTGGACGGCCCCTCCCTGCTGCTGGACGGTGAGCGGGCCGCCGACCTCGGGCCCAAGGTGCTGCACCTGATCGAGGAGGGCGACCCCGGCCCGCTCCGCGACTGGCTGAGCGCGACCGGGATACGCCCGGAGAAGCCGGTGCGGCTCGTCTGACCCCCCGCCCGGCCCCCGCCCGGCACCCCGCCGGGGGCCATAGCGGATCCGGCGCCGTAACGGAGGGTGGACTTCCAGTTCAGGTCAATTCGCAACGAACAGTGACCAAGTCCGTGCGTTATGTGATGTGCTGGGACCGACCGCGCACATGGCAAAGGCATGCGACATACGACAGCACGACCGAGCAGCACGCACCACGCTGGCAACGGGGGCATGAGGGAGGGGAGCGTCCATGGCCTCGGACCACATCCGCCGCTGGGAGTCCGGAGCGCTCGCGCACGCCGTCACGGACCCCTTCGGCCAGGGACCGGTTCCCTGGCTGCGCGGCAGTGAGACGTACTTCGACGACACCGGGCACGTCGTGCCCTGGTACGTCGACCCGAGCCCGCAGCAGCTCGCCGGCGAGCGGCCGCGCGTCCCCGCGCCGCGCACGGCCGGGCCGGGGCCCCGGTCGGCCGACGACGTGTACCGCCAGATCAAGGGCTTCACCTCCACGGGGGCGGTCGCGCCCGGCGAGGCGATCGACTTCCACATCACGGTCGACCCGCCGCAGCAGTTCGGCGTCGACATCTACCGGATCGGCCACTACGGCGGCGACGGCGCCTCGAAGATCACCACCAGCCCCCGGCTCTCCGGCATCGTCCAGCCCCCGCCGCTGGCCGCCGACCGCACCGTGTCCTGCCACCACTGGTGGCTCTCCTGGCGCCTCCAGGTGCCCTCGCACTGGTCCGTCGGCGCCTATGTGGCCGTCCTCACCACCGCCGACGGCTACCGCTCCCACGTGCCCTTCACGGTCCGCGACAACCACCCGGCCGACCTGCTCCTGCTGCTGCCCGACATCACCTGGCAGGCGTACAACCTCTACCCGGAGGACGGCCGCACCGGCGCCAGCCTGTACCACGCCTGGGACGAGAAGGGCTGTCTGCTCGGCGAACCGGACGCGGCCACCACGGTCTCCTTCGACCGCCCGTACGCGGGCGCCGGACTGCCCCTGCACGTCGGCCACGCCTACGACTTCATCCGCTGGGCCGAGCGCTACGGCTACGACATCGCCTACGCCGACGCCCGCGACCTGCACGCCGGCCGCGTCGACCCCACCCGGTACCGGGGACTGGTCTTCCCCGGCCACGACGAGTACTGGTCGGCGCCGATGCGCCGGGCCGTCGAGAACGCCCGGGACCACGGCACCTCCCTGGTCTTCCTCTCCGCCAACACCATGTACTGGCAGGTGGAGCTGGGCCCGTCCGCGTCCGGCGTCCCCGACCGGCTGCTGACCTGCCGCAAGCGCAAGGGCCCCGGAAAGCCGGTGCTGTGGCGCGAGATCGACCGGCCCGAGCAGCAGCTCGTCGGCATCCAGTACGCGGGCCGCGTCCCCGAGCCGCATCCGCTGATCGTCCGCAACGCGGGCCACTGGCTGTGGGACGCGACCGGGGCGCACGAGGGCGACGAGATCGACGGCCTGGTGGCGGGCGAGGCGGACCGTTACTTCCCGCGCACCCCGCTGCCCGAGCACGACGAGCGCATCCTGCTCGCCCACTCCCCCTACACCGACAACGACGGCGTCCAGCGGCACCAGGAGACCTCCCTCTACCGGGCCCCCTCCGGCGCCTGGGTGTTCGCCTCCGGCACCTTCGCCTGGTCGCCGTCCCTGGACCGCCCCGGCCATGTGGATCCGCGTATCCAGCGGGCCACGGCGAACCTGCTGGACCGCATCTGCAAACGGGACTGACCCGCTGTCGTCGGCGCTTGTCCGATACGGGACAATCGAGCCATAGGACAGAACCACGGGGAGGAACCGTGTCCGGATTCGTAGAAAAGCCCGAGCCGATTCAGGTTCCGGGCTTGGTGCACCTGCACACCGGCAAGGTGCGCGAGCTGTACCAGAACGAGGCGGGCGACCTCGTGATGGTCGCCAGCGACCGCATGTCCGCCTACGACTGGGTGCTGCCCACGGAGATCCCCGACAAGGGCCGGGTCCTCACCCGGCTCTCCCTGTGGTGGTTCGAGCAGCTGCGTGACCTGGCTCCGAACCATGTGATCAGCACCGACCTCCCCGAGCACGCCCCCGCCGACTGGGCGGGCCGCACGCTGGTCTGCAAGTCCCTGCGGATGGTCCCGGTCGAGTGCGTGGCCCGCGGCTACCTCACCGGCTCGGGTCTCGCCGAGTACGACGAGTCCCGCACCGTCTGCGGACTGGCCCTGCCCGAGGGCCTGGTGGACGGATCGGAGCTGCCCGCCCCGATCTTCACCCCGGCCACCAAGGCCGAGGTCGGCGAGCACGACGAGAACGTCTCCTACGAGGAGGTCGCCCGCCAGGTCGGCGCGGACACCGCCGCCCAGCTCCGGCAGGCCACGCTCGCCGTGTACTCCCGCGCCCGGGACGTCGCCCGCGACCGCGGAATCATCCTGGCCGACACCAAGTTCGAGTTCGGCTTCGACGGCGACACCCTGGTCCTCGCCGACGAGGTGCTCACCCCGGACTCCTCCCGCTTCTGGCCGGCCGACCAGTGGCAGCCCGGCCGCGCGCAGCCGTCGTACGACAAGCAGTACGTCCGGGACTGGCTGACCTCCGCCGAGTCCGGCTGGGACCGCAGGAGCGAGCAGCCCCCGCCGGCGTTGCCCCAGCGGGTGGTCGAGGCGACCCGGCAGAAGTACGTGGACGCGTACGAGCGGCTGACCGGCACCGCCTGGTCCTGACGCCGAGGCCCCCGGCGAAGAGCCGGGGGCACGCCGAAAGCCCCCGGCCGGAACCGGGGGCTTTTCCATGGAGCGGACGACGAGGCTCGAACTCGCGACCTCAACCTTGGCAAGGTTGCGCTCTACCAACTGAGCTACGTCCGCATTGCGCCGTGGCGCGAGAGCAACTATACCCAACCTCGCGGGTGCGCGGGACGCACTGCGGCCCGACGGTCCCGGCACCGGACTCCGTCGGGCCCGGGGCAGGCCGGTCCCGCCCGCCCGGCGAAGCTCCGTCGGGGGTCAACTCCACGTCGGCGCAGCGGTTTCCGGGGTGCGTGGTGCGGATGATGCGGGTGAGCCGTCGCGCACCGGCCTCCCCAGGTGCGGGCCGTGAGGATGTGGCGACCTTCACATGTCCGGTGCCCGCGGGGAGCGTTTGGGAAGGGCCGGGCGCACGAAAAAGCCCCGGTCCAGAAGACCGGGGCTTTTTTACCGAGCGGACGACGAGGCTCGAACTCGCGACCTCAACCTTGGCAAGGTTGCGCTCTACCAACTGAGCTACGTCCGCACTGCCCCCGACCGGCTCCCACCGATCGGTGCGAGCACCAGCCTACCTGATCCACAGGAGTGGTCGGGACGACCGGTGCCAGAGCGGGTGACAGGAATTGCACACTGCGCCTTCCCCCTGGAAGGGGGATGTTCTACTACTGAACTACACCCGCACGGTCCGTGGGATCCGGCCTTCCGGCCTCGCCCCTCGGCGTGTTCCAGACATTAGCTGATCAGCAGGGGGGTAGCGCAAGTCGCCTCCCGGTGCGACCAAGTGCACGGCCCCCAGGGCCCGCTGACGGACCCTAAGGGCTCGCCCCTTCGCGGGCCCTCACTGCGCGGCGCTGAACGCCTCGTAGACCTTCTTCGGGATGCGTCCGCGCGCCGGCACGTCCATCTTGTTCGCCTGGGCCCAGGCCCGGACGGCCGCCGGGTCGGGGGCGACCTCCGTCTGCTTGTACGCCTTGCCGGAACGCGAGCGCTTGCGGCCCGCCTCCACGTAGGGCGCGAGCGCCTTGCGCAGTTTTTCGGCGTTGGTTTCGTTCAGGTCGATCTCGTACGACTTGCCGTCGAGCCCGAAGGCGATCGTCTCCGCCGCTTCCGAGCCGTCGATGTCGTCAAAGAGAGTGACCACGACTTTTTGCGCCACGAATATCGGTCCCTTCGTGCGGCACGTCGATACAGCTCATCTGGCGATGACGTGCCGAGTATCGGCTATTGCCAATTCATTTGTACAGTGCCCGGCAATGCAAAGTGAAGCCCGACTAAATCCGCCCGCGTGTCCCCGTGCAATAGATGTCGTGGGTGGGTCTGTGGAACTTTCCCAGAACTTTTCGCGAGGGAGCGCGCCTGTCACCCGATCGTGATGCGGCTCACGTAGTTTCCTACAACTCTACCCGCGTAGAAATTTTGTGCGGGTAGTCTGAAGGAACCTGCTCAGCACCACACACCGGGAGTGCCAGTGGCACGCGTCGTAGTCGACGTCATGCTCAAGCCGGAGATCCTCGACCCCCAGGGCCAGGCGGTCCAGCGTGCGCTGCCGCGCCTGGGTTTCGAAGGGATCTCGGACGTCCGTCAGGGAAAGCGTTTCGAACTGGAAGTTGACGGGCCGGTCGACGAGGCCGTGCTCGCCCGCATCCACGATCTTGCGGAATCCTTCCTCGCCAACACGGTGATCGAGGACTTCATCGTCAAGGTGGAAGAGGGTGCGGAAGTCGCGGAGGCGGCCAAGTGACCGCTCGTATTGGCGTCGTCACTTTCCCGGGAAGTCTCGATGACCGGGACACCCAGCGCGCGATCCGCCTCGCGGGTGCCGAACCGGTCGCGCTGTGGCACAAGGACAAGGACCTCAAGCAGGTCGACGCCGTTGTGCTGCCCGGCGGTTTCTCCTACGGCGACTATCTGCGGGCCGGCGCCATCTCCCGGTTCTCGCCGGTGATGGAGGCGGTCATCGAGCAGGCGAAGGCCGGACTTCCGGTCCTCGGCATCTGCAACGGCTTCCAGGTCCTCACCGAGGCGCACCTCCTGCCGGGCGGCATGCTGGGCAACGACCACCTCCACTTCATCTGCCGTGACCAGAAGCTGCGGGTGGAGAACGCGGAGACCTCGTGGACCGGCGACTACCGCCAGGGCCAGGAGATCCACATCCCGCTGAAGAACATGGACGGCCGGTACGTCGCCGACCAGTACACGCTGGACAAGCTGGAGGCGGAGGGCCGGGTCGCGTTCCGGTACCTGGACTTCAACCCCAACGGCTCGCTCAACGACATCGCCGGCATCACCAACGAGGCCGGGAACGTCGTCGGCCTCATGCCGCACCCCGAGCACGCCGTCGAGCCGCTGATCGGTTCGGGCCGCACCGACGGCCTCCCCTTCTTCACCTCGATCCTCAAGAAGCTGGTCAACGCATGAGCCGGACGCCTCTGGACACGGTCGAGCACGCGGCCGCGACCCCCGACGTCGAGCTGCCCTGGGCCGAACTCGGTCTGAAGAAGGACGAGTACGAGCGGGTGGTGGAGATCCTCGGCCGCCGCCCGACCGGCGCCGAACTCGCCATGTACTCGGTCATGTGGTCCGAGCACTGCTCGTACAAGTCCTCCAAGGTCCATCTGCGCCAGTTCGGCGAGAAGGCACCCCAGTCGGACGCGCTGCTCGTCGGCATCGGCGAGAACGCCGGAGTGGTGGACGTCGGCCAGGGTTACGCGGTCACCTTCAAGGTCGAGTCGCACAACCACCCGTCGTACGTCGAGCCCTACCAGGGCGCGGCCACGGGTGTCGGCGGCATCGTGCGCGACATCATCGCGATGGGCGCGCGCCCGGTGGCCGTGGTCGACCCGCTGCGCTTCGGCGCGGCCGACCACCCCGACACCAAGCGCGTGCTGCCCGGCGTGGTCGCGGGTATCGGCGGCTACGGCAACTGCCTGGGCCTGCCCAACATCGGCGGCGAGGTCGTCTTCGACGCCTGCTACCAGGGCAACCCGCTGGTCAACGCCGGCGCCATCGGTGTGATGCGGCACGAGGACATCCACCTCGCCAAGGCCTCCGGCGCGGGCAACAAGGTCATCCTGTACGGCGCCCGGACCGGCGGCGACGGCATCGGCGGCGCGTCCATCCTCGCCTCCGAGACCTTCGACGACGCCAAGCCGAGCAAGCGCCCGGCCGTCCAGGTCGGCGACCCCTTCCAGGAGAAGCTCCTCATCGAGTGCACCCTGGAGGCGTTCAAGGAGAAGCTGGTCGTCGGTATCCAGGACCTCGGCGCGGCCGGCCTGTCCTGTGCCACCTCCGAGCTGGCCTCCAACGGCTCCGGCGGCATGCGGGTCACCCTGGACGACGTACCGCTGCGCGACTCCACGCTCTCGCCCGAGGAGATCCTCATGAGCGAGTCGCAGGAACGCATGTGCGCGGTGGTCGAGCCGGAGAAGGTCGACCGGTTCCTCGAGATCTGCGACAAGTGGGACGTCATCGCCACCGTCATCGGTGAGGTCACCGACGGCGACCGGCTGGAGATCTTCTGGCACGGCGGCAAGATCGTCGACGTCGACCCGCGCACGGTCGCCCACGAGGGCCCGACCTACGAGCGCCCGTACGCCCGCCCGTCCTGGCAGGACGAGCTCCAGGCGGACGACGCGAACAAGCTGCCGCGGCCGGCGACGGGCGAGGAGCTGAAGGACCAGGTCCTGAAGCTGGTGTCCTCCCCCAACCAGGCCTCCAAGAAGTGGATCACCTCGCAGTACGACCACTTCGTGCAGGGCAACACCGTCCTCGCCCAGCCCGAGGACTCCGGCATGATCCGCATCGACGAGGAGACCGGCCTCGGCGTCGCCATCGCGACGGACGGCAACGGCCGGTACGCCAAGCTGGACCCGTACGCGGGCGCCCAGCTGGCCCTCGCCGAGGCCTACCGGAACGTGGCGACGACCGGCGCCAAGCCGCTCGCCGTCTCCGACTGCCTGAACTTCGGCTCGCCCGAGGACCCGGCGGTGATGTGGCAGTTCGCGGAGGCCGTCCGCGGACTCGCGGACGGCTGCCTGCGGCTCGGCACGCCGGTGACCGGCGGCAACGTCTCGCTCTACAACCAGACCGGTGAGGCGGCCATCCACCCGACGCCGGTGGTCGCCGTCCTCGGCGTCATCGACGACGTGGCCCGTCGCACCCCGGTCGCCTTCCAGGAGGACGGCCAGCTCCTGTACCTCCTCGGCGACACGCGTGAGGAGTTCGGCGGCTCGGCCTGGTCCCAGGTGGTCCACGACCACCTCGGCGGTCTGCCCCCGAAGGTCGACCTGGAGCGCGAGCGGCTGCTGGCCGAGATCCTGATCTCCGCTTCCCGCGACGGCATGATCGACTCCGCGCACGACCTGTCCGACGGCGGTCTGGTCCAGGCGGTCGTGGAGTCGGCGCTGCTCGGCGGCAAGGGCGCGCGACTGGTCGTCCCGGACGGCCTGGACGCCTTCACCTTCCTGTTCTCCGAGTCGGCCGGCCGCGCCGTCGTCGCCGTGCCGCGCTCGGAGGAGGTCCGCTTCAACGACATGTGCGGCGCGCGTGGCCTGCCGGTCACCCGCATCGGTGTCGTGGACGGCGACTCCGTCGAGGTGCAGGGCGAGTTCACGCTCGCCCTCGGCGAGCTGCGCGAGGCCCACGAGGCGACGATCCCGGCGCTGCTGGCGTAACCCTCACTCGCGCACCGCGCACACAGGCCCCGTCCGGCGCACCGGACGGGGCCTCGTGCGTCCACCGGGGCCGAGCCCGCGAGGTTGCCACCGCGACGGCCCACAGTGGCGGTGGGCCGAAGGACTGCGCGGTGAGGCGCCGAGGTACGCCGCGCACCGGGTGGAAACCGGCTGAGGCCGGGCCCCGGTGCGGCATAGGGTCACTGTCATGTCTCCGGCCAAGAGGCGCGCCCGCGCCTACGACCCCGCCAGGACCCGTGCCGCGGTTCTCGCCCAGTTCGGCAACGTACGGGAGGCCGTCCGGGGCCTCGGCCCCGAGCAGCTCGCCCTGCCCACCCGGCTCGGCGCGTGGACCGTACGGGAACTGGTCGCGCACATCGGCATGGCCGTCACCGCGGTCCACCGGTCCCTGGAGCTGCCGGCCCCGCCGAAGCAGGACGTCCGGGTGGCCGAGTGGCCCTTCGCGACCGCCGCCGACTCCGCCGCGATCGACGCGTTCACCCGCGACCTCGTCACCGAGCGGCCCGACCTCGACACCTACCTCGCCGAGGTCGACGCCGGCCTGCGCACCCTGCTCGATGCCCACCCCGGCGGCCGGCTCCTGCGGACCAACGCGGGCGCCCTCCCCCTGGACGACTACCTCGTCACCCGAGCCGTGGAACTCGTCGTGCACACCGACGACCTCAACGCCGCCGTACCCGGCCTCGAGGTGCCCTACGACCGCCAGGCGCTGGCCGCCGCCACCCGGCTCCTCG
>Ga0308175_100003845_pt1 | contig 10452 bp, 4 predicted proteins | sample PhyCR1_3_FD_203893 | JGI IMG/M metagenome (GOLD analysis project Ga0308175, IMG submission 203893) | Soil microbial communities from UC Gill Tract Community Farm, Albany, California, United States - DLSLS.C.R1 | ecosystem: Environmental > Terrestrial > Soil > Agricultural land | place: USA...
CGTCGAAAAGCCGCTCGACTTCAAAATTAGCCTCAACAATTACGGTAAGAAATCCGCGTTCGCTTGTGCCCGGTTTTGCGGTGATCCGCTCGGCGACCTCGCGTTGGAACATCAGAACCATTTCCGAAAACAGGTGTTTTTGATCTGCCAGAGACCGCAAAATCGCGGTCGAGACGTTGTACGGCAGGTTCGCGACGAGCTTTGCGGGAGCCTGTTCCGTGTGCAGAACAGTTGCAAAATCGAGATTTACTGCGTCGGCTTCGATAAGGCGAAAATTGCTGCAACCGGCAAATTTTTCGCGCAGCAATGAGGCAAGATCGCGGTCGAGTTCAACTGCGACTACCTCACCTACCTGATGAAGCAGGCGTTCGGTCAACGCACCGCGACCGGGGCCGATTTCGACGATGGTGTCCGCCGGACCGGGATTTGCAGCGTTGATAATTTTATCGATGAAATTTTGGCCAATGAGGAAATTTTGACCGAAGGATTTTTTGGCAAATGGCGGATCATTGCGGAATTTGCTCATACCGCTTCCGCCTGGCGTAATTCGGGATAGCCTGTTATCTCAAAATCGGCGCCGTGTTGACGAATTTGCACATTTTGCAATGCACTCGCGGTGGAAATTGAATTTGCACCTTTTCCGCCGATCGCCGCCGGTGCGTCGTGCCCGCCGATTATTATCGGGGCGATCATGAACGTGAATTTATCAACAAGATTGGCGTCGCAAAACGCTCCCGCAATCTCAGTTCCACCTTCGACAAGAACGCTTTGGATATCACGCTCATAAAGCTCATGCAAAACGCCGTCGAGATCGCGCGCATCGATTCGCGGAACCTGAACGCCGCGTTGAAACAAGGCTTCGATCTTTTCCTCCTCCGTCGAGTTTGAAAAGATGATCGTCGGAATTTCGTGAGCGGTTGTAACAAGGTTTGATTCGAGCGGCAGCCGCAGACGGTTGTCCAGAATGACACGAACCAGCGGCCTGCGTCGCGATTTGCCGCTTCGGTCTGTCAGGCTCGGGTTATCGACAAACGCCGTGTTGCCGCCGACAAGAATCGCGTCTGCTTCGTGGCGAATTTCGTGAACACGCGTTATCGCATCAGCACCGGACAGCGCGGTCGAAACGCTCTTTTTTAGCGAAATACGCCCGTCGAGCGACATCGCGAGCTTAAGATGCACGAACGGCCTTTTGTTTCGGTGCCAGCAAATGAATGCTTCGTTTTGGCGTGATGCTTCTTCGGCGAGAATGCCGGTTACTACCTCGACGCCGGCTTTTCGCAGTTGCTCGAATCCTTCGCCGGAAACCAACGGATTAGGGTCCTCGATCGGCGAGACGACGCGTCTGATCCCTGCATTTATCAACGCATCCGTGCACGGCGGTGTCTTGCCATGATGCCCGTGCGGTTCCAATGAAACATATGCCGTCCCGCCTTTTGCATGTTCACCAGCCTGATTCAGCGCGATGATCTCGGCGTGTGTTACATCGTCGTAAACATACGTACCTTCGCCGACGATCTCGCCCGATTCGGAAACGATCACGCATCCGACAAGCGGATTTGGAGAAACCCGCCCAACGCCCTCAAAAGCAAGCTCCAACGCCCGATGTGATAGATCAATGTCTGTTTGCGTATTCAAATTTTAGCGTCCGAAATAACAAACAGCTATTAGCTAACAGCTATTAGCTGATTTTAATTAAACAAACCGTTTACGTAACTTTCCGGGTCAAACACCATCAGGTCGTCAACCTGCTCGCCGATGCCGATGTATCTTATCGGAAGATTTAGCTCCTTAGCAATCGCGACGGCGATTCCACCTTTTGCTGTGCCGTCGAGTTTTGTCAGGACGATGCCCGTAACGTTGGCCACCTTTAGGAACTGCCGAGCTTGTTCAAGGCCATTTTGACCGGTTACGGCATCGATAACCAAAAGCGTTTCATGTGGCGCCTGCGGCACTTCGCGACCGGCGATGCGTTTCATTTTTTCGAGCTCGGCCATCAGATTTGCCTTGTTGTGCAGGCGGCCGGCTGTATCGACGATAAGCACGTCGGAGTTTCGCGATTTCGCGGCCTGCAATGCGTCGAACAGAACTGCCGCCGGGTCAGTCCCCTGTTTTTGCTGAACAATGGGTACGCCGGCGCGTTCGGCCCAGATCTCAAGCTGGTCCGAAGCCGCAGCACGAAACGTATCGGCCGCACAGATCAGCACGCCGTTGCCTTCGTTTTTGATACGCTGCGAAAGCTTGCCGATGGTCGTCGTTTTACCGACGCCGTTGACGCCGACGACCATCAGGACGTAGGGTTTGATGTCTTCGGGAACGCTGCGTTCGTCAGCGACGCCGCGCTCTTCGGAATGATGCAAAATGTCGAGCAGCTCGCGTTTCATCGCCGCCTTCAATGCGTCGAGATCGTTTATCTCCTGACGCGAAACGCCTTTGCGAATGGCGTCCAGAATCAGCATCGTCGTTTGAACGCCGATGTCGGTCGAGATCAGCATTTCTTCGAGCTCGTCGAGAAACGCTTCGTCGATCTGCTTTCTGCCCTCAAAAATCGTGTCGAGGCGATTGTTTATCGAATTACGGGTTTTCTCGATAGCCTTTGAAAACCGCACGCCGAGTTCCTTCTCGACCGCCTCTTCCTGCGCCTTTAGTTCTTCAATCGATTTGTCGAGCCCGAGAACCGAGCTCGAAAATTTGTCTTCCTTATTCCTTCGCCAAAAAAAAGCCATATAAGTATAAATCCGTGAATGATTGTAAATTCTTGATTATAAAAAAATATCGCCCGTCAAACAACGAGCGATATTTACACTACCAAAAGTTAATGACAAACTATTAACTATACACTATGAACTATCAACTGTTTTTCGGAATTGATTAACAGTTGGTAGTTCAAAGTTGACAGTTAATAGTTTGATCACCTGATCGCAGCTTACTTATATAGCTTGAGCCTATCCGACGCCTTGTAAAGTGCAAATCCGAGGACGCAAGAAAATACGACCGAAAAGTAAAATCCGAATAGGGCTCCGATGGCTTTTGCAGGCACATTGCCAAAACCCGGCAGGTCGAACGGAGCGAGGATCATACCCAATAAGGCGCCGACAATGCCGGACAAAATTACAAGCACAAGTCCCATCAACAGAATTTTCACGTAATCGCCGCCGAGCCGCTTGATCGTATCGAGGCCTACTAACGGATTGATCGTTGCCATAAACGACCGTGTGTATCCGGCAACGGCACACGCCGCCGGGAAATAGAAAACGCCCCAAAGGAAAAAGATCGCGGAAAGCACAACGATGGGCGCTGCCCCGGACAGAAAATTTTTTATCAGCTGCTCATTTTCCTTTTGTCTGGTTTCAGGCGTTTTGCCAACGGCCGATTCAAGCTGCGCTTTTTGTATTTTTTGAATAGTCTCGTTGGCGCGTGCAACGTCGGCTTCGGTGTCGTTCGGGTTTGTGACAGCCGGCGCCTGTCCGTTTTCGAGCTGTTCCTGCTGTTTTAATCTTTGGTCGTTTTGCTCAGCGGTCTTGCCAAGCAGATCCTTCACGCGGTCGGATTGCTGCATAGTCCGCTCGGTGTCGTAGTAATGCGTTCCGGGAATTTTTTCTATATCGCTCTGGATCGCATGTGACTGAGCGGTTGCGGCGCTGATTACGAAATACATCCCAATAGCAACCACGAGAATGCAAGGGCCGAACGAAGAAATGTAAGCGCCTATGCTAAGGAAAAACGGATGCACAACGTCGTCCCAGAGCGAAAAATCGTCAAAGCTGGGCATAAAATTGCCTCCGATTTTCCCTTGAGCAAAATTCTCGACCGTATTCGCCAAAACACCGAACGTCAGCGTATTGGCGAGCATAAAGCAGAACAACGCCGCGACGATCATGAAGATGTCGCCGAGAGCCATCGCCGATTGTCCAAGTGTGAAAAACATGAACATAACTGCGCCGAAAAACAAGCTTGTCTTGAATTTGAGCGGGTACGCCAACGCCTCGCCGAAATCGGAAAAACCGAAGCCTCCGGAGATTGCATGAGCGTGCGATGTCTGAGCTTGCTGCACCTGCCGTATTTCTGCGATCGGCTTGCATAATCCGCCACACGACGGGCAAATTTTCACGCTGCCGCCGTAACCGCTTGGACACGCCTTACAGAACTTACCATCGCACGATAAGCAGGTGTAAAAGCTTTCAGCGTCTGAATGAATGGCGCATTTCGTCGGGTCTTGCCGGACTGTTTTTGGCGGAGCAGCAGGAATCGCAGGTTTCGCAACCGGTGCGGCTGCAACATTTGTAAAGTTTTCAGCAACCTCCGGAGCAGGCGAAACTTCGACGGGAGCTTTCGCTTCCGAAACCGATATAGTTGGCGGAGCCTGCCCCATCGCCTTTGCATTAAAAAAAGCGGTTAGAAGCGGCACTTTTCCGGCCTCGATCCAACGCAGATTTCCGCGTCGCACCTTGTCTTCGGGCTGCAACGCACCGTCTGCGACCCAAGAGGTTATCTCGGCAAAATCTGCCTGATAAACCTCACCGTTGACCTCAACTTGCCATATTTCAATGTCAGTCTGTGCTTCCATAGTTATGAGCTAAAGGCCGAGTTCAAGAGGATTGTCGCCTGATGTTGCGGGAATGTGCGAGAGTTCATCGCCAAGTTCAAGTGGGTCGTCATTTTGCATGAAGGAAGCCATTTCGTGACCGTCATTTACAACGGCGTCTTCGGCCGCCGCTTCTTCAGCTTGCCCCAAAAATCGCGCCCGTTGGCGGACAATGCCGTTCGCAACCTCGCCCGCATTGCAGGCTTTTACAAGCGCCTCTACTACTCCGCCGTCGTACCTGGTGCCGACAAATTCCTTCATTCTCGACAACGCATCGTTTAGGGCGAGAGCCTTTTGATAAGGCCGGTCGATGGTCATCGCGTCAAATGTGTCCGCAACCGAAACGATCTTTGCCTGCATCGGTATTTGATCGTCAGTCAGCCCTTGCGGATATCCTTTGCCGTTAACCATTTCGTGGTGCATGTACATACCGGGCAGGAAGTCGCGCATCGCTGGTATCTGCGACATTATCTTGTACCCTCGCTGCGGATGCGTTTTCATTATAGTGAATTCTTCATCCGTCAACGCAGCAGGTTTTTTCAGAATCGAATCGTCGATTGCGATCTTGCCGACATCGTGCAAGAGAGCGCTGATGCGCAGTGTTTCAAGCTCTTCCTCCTCCATCCCGAGACGTTTGCCGATAGCAACCGAAATTCGTGAAACGCGTTCCGAATGGCCGCGTGTGTATTTGTCCTTGCCGTCGATGGCGGCAGCGAGAGCTTTGACAGTTCCTACGAACAACTCACGATTTTCCTGCGCGGCTTTTGCAAGATTTGCGATATGCTCTTCGAGCTTGTCGCTCATTACGTTGAACGTTTCGCCGAGCGTGCCGATCTCGGTCACATTGGTGGTTTCAACGCGGGATGAAAGATCACCGGAAGCAATTCGTTGCGCGGCGGAAACGAGTTTAAGAAGCGGAGCGGTTAGAACCTTGGCACACACCGAACCGACAAGCAGAGCGAACAACGCAAACGCAAGGCTTATCAGCCACATCTGCGAACGCATCTCGCCAACCGATGCCAGAGCCTTTCGCTCGTCCTGCATAGTGATAACGCCGAAATTCAGGTTTCGCCCGAAACTTACGGTCGAATACGCTCCGATCATGTTATGGGCTTCGCCAAAATGATCGGCGGTAAACGGCACGAGTGCAGATTGCACCTGCCGGTTCGATTCCTGCCATTCCTGGACAATTTTAAGGTCGTTAAGCGGCGTATGATTTGCAACGAACGTCGGGTCGGGATGAAAGATCGTATTGCCGTTTTGATTGACGACAAAAATGATCGGCAAGCCCGATTTCCACAATTCCTCTTCGCTCGTAGGATTTACGCCGACGATATTTTTGGAAATATCTCTGAGCGAAACTATCGCAATTACGTTCGCAGTATTGGCTCCGTCTTTTATCACGGGAGCAGCAAAGGTAAGTACCGACCCGCCGTTTTCGGCCAATGCCATCGGCTGACTGATTTGCAGACGGTCGGATCCCAGTGTGGTTTGCGCATCCGCGGCTATCGATTCGATTTCATCACGGCTGATAGTCCCCGGCCTGAACACTGACAGCGATTCGGTATTTACCGGTTTTACGTAAAGGCCCACAAGATCGGGGTTTTCCTTTAACGTCTCGCCAAGCATTTGTTCGGTTTTCGCCGACGAGAGAATTCCGGGATTATCGGAAAGCTCGAGCGCCATCGAAATGCTTTCGACCAGATCACCGTAACGCTTGCCGAACATCTCGATTTGCCGCGCTTTTTCCTGAACAAGTTGAATCTGATAGCGGTTTTCAGCGGCGCGAAGCTCTTTGCCGCTCTTATCGGACAGCATCCAGCCCGTCAGGACGAGCGGAACCATGCCGACAAGGAGCAGCGTGAGAATTACAAAATATATGAGACTTACTTTTTTTCGTTTTTGAGGCATTGTGAGCGGAGGCAGAGGGATATGCCATTCAAGATTTTATAATTATTTAGCGATGTTGGTCAATGTTTTTCATAAGTCTTAATAATTTTGACGTTTGAACAGTTGATTTGAAAGGTCTTTGTATAGCCCCGTCCTTCAGGGCGGGGAAAAAGGCAAAGACATCTTTTCAGCCCGTTTCAACGGGCTTTAAAGAAAACGGCTTAAGCCACCCGCGTAAGGGCGTTAAAACGCCCTCCGTAATTGTTCGGCAATCGTGACCCCGCCCTAAAGGGACGGGGCTATATTTGGAAACCAGGTAATCGCTAATATTGCCTTTAGTCAAAACGTCAGCAAAATCCCAATACTGACAAAAGCAACTTTTTCCGTTAAAATCGCGTCTTTTCTCTCTTTGAACAAATAGAAAATTTACCGCATTTAGTTCATAATATTTTACGAAAATGTCCCCGGAACGCTGGCAACAAATCGAAGCGATTTTTCAGACCGCCGTTGACCTTAAGGCGGCGGACCGCGCTGCTTTTATTGAAAAAGCGTGTGCGGGCGACGCCGAACTCACGGCCGAGGTCGAAAAATTGATGGCCGATTACGCATCGGCTGACAGCTTTATCGAATCACCGGTCTGGACAGACAGCAATTTTCTCAATTCATCAGCAAAAAAGATAATTTCCGACTCGCTTGAAGAGCATAACGAGAGTCTCGACTCCGAAGATCTTACGGGCCGACAGATAGGCGTTTACCGGCTTGTCAGCGAGATCGGCCGCGGCGGAATGGGAGCAGTTTTTTTGGCCGAGCGGGCGGACGGTGAATTTTCGCAGAACGTAGCGATAAAGCTGATAAAACGCGGAATGGATTCGGATTTCATCATCCGCCGTTTTCGTCACGAACGCCAGATACTTGCCTCGTTCGAACACCCTTTCATCGCACGTCTGCTTGACGGCGGCAGCACGCCGGAAGGGATTCCATATTTTGTAATGGAATTCATTGAGGGTGAGACGCTCTACGATTATTGCGATAAAAAGCGTCTTGGTCTTGGAGAGCGGCTAAAGATCTTTCAAAAAATATGCTCCGCTCTCGATTATGCACACGAACGCCAAATAATCCACCGCGACATCAAACCGAGCAACATTCTGATCAACCGTTTCGGCTCACCCAAATTGCTCGATTTCGGCATCGCAAAGGTACTGGACCCGAACCTGATTCACGAATCCGTTAACCCGACCGCATCGGTAATGCGGATGATGACGCCGGATTACGCAAGCCCGGAACAGATTCAGGGAACCGATATCACACCATCCAGCGATATTTATTCGCTCGGCGTGCTGCTGTACGAGCTGCTTACCGGACATCGGCCATACAATTTTGCAGGCCGCGCGTTGCACGAGGTGTCACGAGTGATTTGCGAAGTTCCGCCGGTTTTGCCAAGCCGCGTTCTGGAAAATCGCGAACACGTTCTCGGAAAATATTCGGCCCGAAACGGCACATTCGCGACGACGCGGGGAACGACGGTTGAGGAACTAGGCCGTGCTCTGGCGGGCAACCTCGACAACATCATGATGAAGTCGCTCAGCAAAGAGCCGTCCGAGCGATACGAATCGGTCAATGCAATGTCCGAAGACATCGGCCGGCATCTTCGTGGGCAAGAGGTAACTGCCGACGCATTCGATGGAAACAAGCCGGCGGCGGTATTTCAGCACCTTACACCGGCTGCAAATAGTCGAGCGCTGGCGATACTTCCCTTCCGATTTTTGAATCTTTCTCCGTCCGGTGAGACTGAGGATAAATTTCTCGGGCTTGGCTTGGCCGATGCTCTTATTTCACGGTTAAGCAAGGTGCGGCGATTTGTCGTGCGCCCGACTAGCGCGATCCTTTCATTTGCAGACGAATATGCCGATCCGATAAAAGCGGGACACGAGCTAAAGGTCGATTACATTCTCGATGGCAATATAAAAAAGGCGCAGGACCGGTTGCGAGTGACTGTACAGCTTTTAAATGTTGCCGATAATGCCGCCGTTTGGGCTGCGTCTATAGACGAAGTCGTGTCGGACGTTTTTACGCTCGAAGATACGCTTTCCAACAAGCTGATCGAGGTGCTTCTGCCGCAGCTTTCGGGCAGCGAGCTTGCTGAATATGCCAAGCGCGGAACCGACATTCCTGAGGCTTTCGAGCACTACCTGCGGGGCCGTTATCATTTCAATACATTTACCGAAGAAGGTTTGGCGAAAGCCTTTGTTTCTTTTCACAGCGCAATTGCGGCCGACCCTGATTACGCCCACGCGTATTGCGGTATCGCGGATTACTACAACTGGCTCGGTATCATCGGCGTTCTGCCGCCGCAGGAATGTTTTCAGCCCGCGATCGAGGCAGCCTCAAAAGCCATCGAACTGGACGATGAACTGTCCGACGGCCACGCAAGCCTCGGCTTTTCCCTGCACGCCGGAAATTACGACTGGAAAGGCTCGGAATACCACCTGCGCCGTGCTATCGAATTAAACCCCGGCAATGCGAATGCGTACGTTTGGTACTCGATCGTGCTTTACACCGAGGGACGGTTCACCGAAGGGCTTGAGTTTGCGCGGCGAAGCCTCGATCTCGATCCGCTGACGCCGTTCAACCATCATAACGTCGGATGGGGAATGTATTACGCGCGGCGGTTTGACGATGCAATCGCTCAATACCGCAAAGTCATATCGGATTTTCCCGATTACGGGTTCGGCCATTACGGGCTTAGCAAAATTTATCGGTTTACCGGCGAGACCGCATCGGCGATTCAGGAAAGCAATAGAGCTAAGCAATTGATGGGCGACAGCATTTTTTCCTTGCTTGCCGAGGCCGAATGCTACGCGGCAGACGGCCGTCGTAATGATGCAGAGCGTATGCTGCGCGATCTCGAAGCGTCTGCAAAAAAACGTTACGTGTCGCCATACCAGTTGTCGCTGGTTTACTGCTATCTGGGCGATATAGAAAAGGCGTTCGAATATCTTGAAAAAGCTGTCGAGAGCAAAGAGGCCTGGCTTAACTGGATGGGAGTTGAGCCTGCTTTCGATATCTTACGGACCGACCGCAGGTTTAATGAGATATGGCAGCCTATAGCGTATCCCGATTCGTCGGGTGTTCTGTCGGACCGCGAATCGCGCTCGACGGGATTTATAGAAAGCAGCACGCAGATCGCAGCGGCAGCACGTGCTAACGAGCATCTGCACAACCTCACGACGCTTGTCATCGACAACAGCGAAAAAACGGACGATGGAATACCGTCGTCGCAGCCGGGATTTTTTGGTTCTAATTATGTAAAGATCGCTGTCGGGTTGTTGGCGGTTATTCTTATCGGTGGCGTGTTCACGTGGTATCGATTAGGTCAAACGGCCGGTACTGGAAACACGCAAAATTTAGCGTTTCGCGATCCGTCGATAATTGTGCTGCCGTTCAAGAGCGACGACGGGTCGAATGACGATATTGGCGTGGGTTTGGCCGACGCGTTGACGAACAAACTCGGCAACGTTAAATCCCTGCAGATGATCTCTGCAAGCTCAGGACGCGCAATGGCAGCGTCCGACCCGACCGAGATCGGCACCGATCTGGGCGCGACATTTGTGCTTCGCGGAACAATTCACCGTGAAGGCGACAGCGCAAGTTTGAACGCCGAACTTGTGCGAACGTCGGATAACACCCCGCTTTGGTCTGAGGCGTTTGCCGCGCCGGATGGAAATCTTTTCACACTGCAAACACAGGTTGCCGAAAAATTGTGGACGTCGCTCGGCATCGAGCCGCTTCCGCTTGAACGCCAGCAGGTTTTAAAAAGTTATACCAGCAGTAACTCCGCATACCAGTTTTATCTCGTCGGACGCTACCAGATGAGCAGTCGCACGCCGGACGATTTAAGGAAAGCGATCAACACGTTCGAAAAATCGATCAACGAAGACCCAAATTTTGCACTTCCTTATGTCGGCACGGCGGACGCGTAT
>Ga0308175_100003846_pt1 | contig 10452 bp, 8 predicted proteins | sample PhyCR1_3_FD_203893 | JGI IMG/M metagenome (GOLD analysis project Ga0308175, IMG submission 203893) | Soil microbial communities from UC Gill Tract Community Farm, Albany, California, United States - DLSLS.C.R1 | ecosystem: Environmental > Terrestrial > Soil > Agricultural land | place: USA...
GATCATGATGTAGACGGCGGGGTGGGAATAAAACCAGAAAAGGTGCTGAAAGAGGATGGGGTCTCCGCCGAGGGCGGGGTTGAAGATACCGACGCCGAAGATGCGTTCGACGCCGATGAGGAGCAGGGTGATGGCGAGGATGGGGGTGGCCAGGACGAGGATCACCGAGGTGGCGTAGTTGGACCAGAGGAACAGGGGCATGCGGAACCAGGTCATGCCCGGGGCGCGCATGGTGTGGGTGGTGACGATGAAGTTCAACCCGGTGAGGATGGAGGAGAAGCCGGAGATGAACACGCCCGCGACGACGAGGACGACGTGGGAGTTGGAGTAGCCGGTGGAGAGGGGCGTGTAGAAGGTCCAGCCGGTATCGACACCGCCCGCGATCATGGCAAAGAGGCTGAAGGCGCCGCCAATGATCAACAGGTACCAGCTGAGCAGGTTGAGCTTGGGGAATGCCAGATCGCGCGCGCCGATCATGATCGGCAGAAAGAAATTGCCCAGCACCGCCGGGATGGAGGGGATGAGGAAGAAGAAGATCATCGCCACGGCGTGCATGGTGAAGACCTTGTTGTACGTCTCCGAGCTCATCAAATCGCCCTGGGGGGTGAGCAGTTCGATGCGAATCAGCGTGGCGAAGGCGCCGCCGATGAAGAAGAACAGGGTGATGGTGAACAGGTACAACAGGCCGATGCGCTTGTGGTCCTTGGTCAGGAGCCAAGATTTCAAGCCATGAGTGGCGTTGAGGTAATGCTCGCGTTCTTGAGCCGCTGCGGTAATCATATGGTTCTAACGATTGGCGGGCGTACTGCCCGCGATACCCTTGCTGTTTCCCGGTTTCTGCCCCAGATCTACCGGGCCGGTTCCCGGTTTCGGGCCTAACGATTTCACGAATTCGACGAGCTGCACCACCTGCTCTTCGCTGACCAGCCCCTGGAAGGTGGGCATCACCGGCTCGAAGCCGGCCACCACTTTAGCCTGCGGCTGCAGGATGGATTCGCGGATGTAAGCTTCGTCCACCTTAACCGAGCCGCCGCCGGAGAGCGGCTGCTGTTTGCCGTAAACGCCGACGAGGGACGGCCCGCGACCGGAATTGTCGTCCTTATGGCAGTTGCCGCAAGCGAGCTGTTCGAAGAGCTTCTTGCCGTTTTCGGCCATCGAGCCTTCCCCGCCGCCGCCGCTGAGCCAGTTCTGGTAATCCTTGGGCTCCATCGCGTAAATCCAGCCGATCATGCCTGAGTGCTTGGTGCCGCAATATTCGGCGCAGAACAGGTGATACTTGCCGGCCTTCGTAGGCTGGAACCAGGTAGTGGTGTAGCGGCCTGGCAGCACGTCCTGCTTGGTGCGGAATGCCGGGACGAAGAAGCTGTGAATCACGTCCTCGCTGGTCATGGTGAGGCGCACGGGCGTGCCCACCGGAATGTGCAGCTCGTTAATCTCGCGCTGCCCTTCCGCATGCTCCAGTTTCCACATCCACTGTTTGCCCACGGCGTAAATGTTGATGGCATTTGAGGGCGGTCTACTGGCCGTGAAGAAGATGCTGGCGCCCCAGGTGAACATCACCATGGTGAGGCCGAAGGGAATCACACTCCACAGGATCTCCAGCGTGTAGCCGGTGTGCACGGTGTGCGGTACTTCCGCGTTCGAACGGCGCCGGTAGCGCAGAGCCAGGTAGAAGATGGCGCCAAAAATCAGCACCGTGAAGAAGATGGTAACGGCCACCAGGAAGTAGAGGAGGTGATCCACCTCGGGCGCCAGTGTCGATGCCTGTTCCGGAAATAATTGAAGTTTACCCATCGTGAACTATCCAACCCGCCGGTCGCGGCGCACGTCGCGGCGCATGAAGATGAACAAGAACACGCCGCAGACCAGTGTGAAACTGGCTCCCGCGAAGCGAATCATGTTCATGACCACTGCACCGTACTTCCCGGTCTGGGGATCGTAGTGGTAGCAGAAGAGCAGGATCTGGTCCACCGCGTTGCCGATCTTGTTTTTTGAAGCTTCCACCAGGCCCAGGCGGACATCCGTGGGAGCATATTCCACGCCGTAGAAATAACGCGACAGTCGGCCTTCAGGCGTAATCACCATGATGCCGCTGGCGTGCGCGAACTGGTCTGTGGCGGGGTCGTACTTATAGTGGTAGCCGACTGCGTCCATCAGTGCCGTGATGTTCGACTGATCGCCCGTCAGCAGGTGCCAGCCGTTCGCCGAATTGGCGCGGCCGTACCGCTTGAGGTACATCTGCTTCTTGTCGAGCGCCGTTTCCGGCGTGTCTTTGGGATCGAAGCTGACGGCCACAATCTCGAAATCCTTACCGGGATTGAGCGAGACCGCTTTAAGCGAGCCTGCCAGTCCGCTGAGGATCTGCGTGCAGAGCATGGGGCAGCGGTAATAAACCGGGGCGAGAATCACCGGCTTGCCGCGCTTGAAAAACGTGGAGAGCGGGACTTCCCGCCCAGCTTCGTCCTTGAATATCAGGTCGAGCGGAATTTGATTGTCGAGCCGCTGATCGATGCCGACGCCCTGGAGCGCGCCGGGCAGCGCAGGCTTGAGATTGCTGTCCTGCATGCGGGACTGCGCGGGCGGCCCGAGCAGATTGCCGGGCTGCGCAAAGGCTGCCGCGACGGACGCCAGCACCAGTACGGCGCGAGCGGTACAAACCAGTTTCATTTCTTCGGCTCCTCAGCCGGATGTTCGTGCGTGCTCTCTTTGGGAGCGGCAGGAGCGGAGGCGGGCGCGTTCAGCACAGAAGCAGCAGGAGCAGGGGCGCCGGCACGCGACGGCAGACCGCGTTTCGCGAGCACGTCGATGGCAACGTCCACCGGAATGCGCACGATGCCCTTTTGCTGGTCCACCCAGCTATAGCTTTTCAGAACTTTATCTTCGTCGTCGCGAACGCTCTTGAGGTCGCGCGGCTCATTGGTCTCCAGGCGCGGCTCCGGGAACACCTTCATGACTTCCACCGTGCTGCCCTTAATGGCGTCCTCCCGTCCCTGGAAGTAGCGGAAGAGGCCGAGCAGCAGGGCGAAAGACAGGAGGGTTACGATCACCAGGCCGATGCCGAATTTACCGACGGCCCAGACGTTGACGTCGGAGGTCTCGTGGCGAATGCGCGGATCGTGGTGGTGCCGGTTAGTGGCGTCCATGTTGCAGGGCCTCCTCGAGGTTAGGCGCGTTTAGCGGCAGGAGCGGCCGTTTCTCCAGTTGCGTCAGGAAGAAGGCCACCCAGATGCCCACCAGGCCGACGGGAATCGAGATATCGAGCAGGCTGATGCCGAAGCCCTGCGTGCGGAAGCTGGGCATGATCAGCCAGTACAGGTCCACCAGGCGCATCAGCAAAATAAAGCAGGCGACGCTGGCGAGCAGCTTGAAATTGCGTTTCAGGTCGCGCGAAAGCAGCAGCGCGAATGGTAAAGCGAAGTGTCCGAAGACCAGCAGCAGACCGACGAACTGCCAGCCGCCGTTGAGGCGCGTGAGGTACCACGGGATTTCTTCGGGCAGGTTGCCGGCCCAGATAATCAGGAACTGCGAGAACGAAAAGTAGCCCCAAACCATGGTGAGGGCGAGCAGGAACTTGCCGAGGTCGTGCAGATGGCGCGTGGTGATCACTTCATTCATCGGCCGGTATTTGGAGAGCAGCACCATGATGGTGACTAAGAAGGCCATCGAGGTGAGCGCCTGGTTGGCGATGAAGAGCAGGCCGAACATGGTGGAGAACCATTTCGGGTCGACCGACATAATCCAGTCGATGGACATGAAGGTGACGCTGAAGCCGTAGAACACCAGGCCGGGGCCAGAGACGAATTCCGATTTGCCGTCAATCGCGGCGTGCCCTTCGGCGTCCTCGCGGGCGGAGTTGCTGTTGAGTCGCCAGCTAATGAAGAGCCAACCGAGGAAATAGAGGGCCGCGCGGCCGAGGAAGAATGGAAGGTTGAGGTAGGGCGCTTTGTGCTGGAGCAAATGGTCGGCTGCGACATTATCGGCGTGGGCCCAGGGGTAAAGATTGTTGATGCCGAGCACGACGGGGATGAACAGCAGAATGGTGAGCGGCAGGGTACGGCCGGCGGCTTCGCAGGCGCGGCGGGTCACCACGCCCCAGGCGCCGCCGCTGACGTATTGCAGCATCAGCCAGCCGAGCGGACCGACGGTGAGAGCGATTACGTAGACAAACCCAAAGAGATACGAGCGGTAGAACTGGTTGATGCCCTCAGTGCCGCCCATGACGGTGAGGGCGGCGGAGGCCACGAGCCCGAGGACGCCGACGATGAGCGCGCGCATGCGCCAGCCGCGCATGTCGCTCTGCAACTCGGCGGGGATGCTGAAATCTGTCGCGTTAGCGATCATTTCGCGCCTCCGAGTTGGCCGCGTGCCTCGGCGGGCACGTCGTTAATGGAGGCCTGCTGGCTGAGCTGCAGCGCGCGAATGTAGGCCACGATGGCCCAGCGGTCCTGTGGCTCAACCTGCGCGGCGTAGTCTGGCATGGCGCCGAATCCGTTGGTAATCACGTCGAAGAAATATCCGTTGGGTTGCTCGCGGAGGCGGTCGCTGTGATAGGTGGGCGGGCGGCGATAGCCGCGGCGCACGACCATGCCGTTGCCGTTTCCGGTGCGGTCGTGACAGGGCGTGCAGTAGATGTGGAAGCGCTGCTCGCCGCGCACGATCAGCTCTTTGGTGACCGGCATGGGGAATTCCTTGGCGGGCTTGCCGTCCGGTCCCTTGCCGGTGTAGTAGAGGGTGTCTTCATTGAGGTGGCCGCGGGCTACCGTGCCCTCGATGAGAGGACGGGCGGAGCGGCCGTCGGTGAAGAAGCTGCTGGGCCGTAGAGGAATGTACTTGGGCTGATCGTGCATGTCCTGCCGGCAGGCGGTGAGGGCCGCGGCGGCGAGCACCAGCGCTCCGAGAGTGAAATTAGTGCGCAACTTCGGACACCTCTTTAGGTTCCAGCGACTCCAAAAATGCGACCGTCTGGCCGTGATCGAAGAGCGGGTCGGTAGATTCGATGCAAAGGAAGAAGCGATTGCGGCTGGCCTGCGCGAAACGCGGCACGTTGAAAGTAGGGTGGTATGGCATCGGCAAACCGCAGAGGCCAAGCAAGCCGAAGACGGCAGTCAGCGAGGCGAAGAGAATGGTCAACTCAAACGTGATGATGATGTACGAAGGCCAGCTGTGCAGTGGCCGTCCGCCGATGTTGATGGGGTAATACACTACGGTGACGAAATACTGAAGCATGTAGCCCACGGTTCCGCCGATAATGCCGCCGATCAGTACCAGCAAGGGAAGCTTGTTCTTGTGCAGGTGGAGAGCGTCGCTAAGTTCCTCGATGGGAAAGGGCGAATAGGCGTCGAGTTTCCGGTAGCCCTTTTCGCGCGCCGCTCGGGCAGCCTTGACCAGCGCCGAAGGGTTGTCGAATTCAGCCATCACGCCGTAGATCGGGCTAGTCATCCCCGCGTTTCCTCCTTTATTTTGGCCTGAGGCAGAAGGGTCCGCACTTCGAAGATCGAAATCATAGGCAGGAGACGAATGAACAGCATGAACAGAACCAGGAACAAACCGATGGTGCCGAGGTAGGTAGCCCAATCCCATCGGGTTGCCGAGAACGTGCGCCAGGACGAGGGCAGATGATCCTGCGCCAGGCTGGATACGATGATGACGAAACGTTCCAACCACATACCGACGAGCACGATCAACGACCAGATGAAGAGAATGATCGGGCTGCTGCGAACTTTCTTAAACCACAGCGCATTCGGCGCGACGACATTACAGGCGATCAGAACCCAGTATTGAAACCTGTACGGGCCGGTCATGCGATTTAAGCTGGCCGCCTGTTCGTACACATTACCCGAGTACCATGCGCTGAAGGCCTCCATGATGTACGAGTAGCCGACGATCAGGCCGGTGGCCATCATGACCTTGGCGGCGTTGTCGAGGTGCCTGTCGGTGATGAGACCCTTAAGGCCGTAGATTTCGCGCAGCGGTATCGCTAGCGCCAGCACCATGGCGAAACCGGAGTAGATGGCGCCCGCAACGAAGTAGGGCGGGAAGAACGTGCTGTGCCAGCCGGGAACGATGGCGATAGTGAAGTCGAAGCTGACGACCGTGTGCACGCTGAGCACGAGAGGCGTTGCGAGACCGGCAAGCAGCAGCGAAGCCGTTTCGTAAATCGACCAGTGCCTGGCGGAACCGCGCCATCCCATCGCCAGGATGCCGTAGGTTACTTTCAGCGCCGGGTGCTCGGCGCGGTCGCGCAGGGTGGCAAGATCGGGAATCAGGCCGACGAACCAGAAGAGCACGGATACCGTGGCGTACGTAGAGACGGCGAACACGTCCCACACCAGCGGGCTGCGGAAATTCGGCTCGATCCCCATGGTGTTGGGATAAGGGAAGAGCCAATACATCAGCCAAGGACGACCCAGGTGGAGGATGGGGAACATGCCTGCACAGGCCACGGCAAAGATGGTCATGGCCTCAGCGAAGCGGTTGATCGAGTTGCGCCACTGCTGGTTGAGCAGCAGCAGGATGGCCGAGATGAGGGTGCCGGCGTGCCCAATACCGACCCACCAGACGAAGTTCGTGATCGCCCAGCCCCACATCACAGGAGAACGAATGCCCCAGGTCCCGACTCCCTCGATGAATAGAACACCCACCGCGAGCAGGAAGAGCAGCAGCAGCCCCATAGCGACTGCGAACGCCCCAAACACGGCATACGGTGTTTTCTTGGAGAGAACGACGCTCGCGATCTGGTCGGTGACGGTGCCGAAGGTATAGCCGGAAGCGATAATCTTCGTATCCGCCGGTGAATCGATTACCTGTTGATCTTCCGCCATGGCTTAAGCCTCGATCTCCGGGTTGGGATTGCGCAGCGTCGCAAGGTACGTGGTGCGCGGCCTCGTGTTGAGTTCGGCCAGAAGGCCGTAATTCCGTTCATTGGCTTTCAGTTTGAACACGCGACTGCTCTTGTCGTTAATGTCGCCGAAGACAATCGCTTCGGTAGGACAGGTGGCCTGACATGCGGTCTGTATTTCGCCGTCCTTCACCGTGCGGTCCTGCTTTTCGGCGTCGATCTTGGCGCTGTTGATGCGCTGCACGCAGTAGGTGCACTTTTCCATGACACCGCGGCTGCGTACCGAGACATCTGGGTTGCGCACCAGTTTGAGGCTGGGTGTTTCGAAATCGCTGAAAAGGAAGAAATTGAAGCGGCGGACCTTGTAGGGGCAGTTGTTGGAGCAGTAGCGGGTACCCACGCAGCGGTTGTAGACCATGTCGTTCAGGCCTTCGGAGCTGTGCGAAGTGGCCTGCACGGGGCAGACGAGTTCGCAGGGCGCGTTTTCGCACTGCATACAAGGGACCGGCTGGTTGTAGATGGCCGGATCGTTGGGGTTTTCGCCCTGATAGTAAGAATCGACGCGCAGCCAGTTCATATGGCGGCCTCGGCGGACCTGGTCCTTACCGACGACGGCGATATTGTTTTCCGCCTGACACGCCACGACGCAAGCGCCGCAGCCGGTACAGGAATTGAGATCGATGGCCATGCCCCAGGCGTGACCTTCGTATTTCCACTCGGGGTAGAGTGTGAGTCCCTTGGGCGGGGCTTCGGCGTCATCGTGCACCGCTTCGGGATTCTTCTGGAAGTCGGCAAGATTCGCCTTGTGGATGATGTGGCGGCGATCGGGGGTTTCGAGGCCGTGATAGTTCTGGGTGTCGGCAAATTCGTACTTGCCGCTCACCTTCTCTACCTTGAGTCCGACATCCTGCCACAGCGCAGACGCGGTGCGCAAACCATAGGGGTTGAAGCCCTGGCCATCGGCGGCGCGTCCGCCCTTGGTGCGGCCGTACCCAAGGTGCAGCGTCGCAGAGCCGTTGACGTGTCCGGGTTGGATGAACACCGGCGCTTCGAACGAGCGGCCCTGATAACTGAGTTTCAGCATGTCGCCCTTCTGCACGTTGAAGCGATGTGCGGTGGCGGGGCTGAGCAAGACCGCGTTGTCCCAGGTGAGCTTCGTAATCGGCTTCGGCATCTCCTGCAGCCAGCCGTTGTTGGCGAAACGGCCGTCGTAAACTGTGGGGTCTGGACGGAAGACCACTTCGAGAGTATTTTCAAGTTTGCGAGGCGCCGCGGGCGATGCAAGCGATTCGCCGCGGACGCCGGGAGTCTTCGTCGGCAGAGCTGTGCCGGCGATCACGCCATCGTGCACAGCCTTGCGCCACCAGGCTTCGAAATCGGCGCCGGTATGCTGCGAATTCCAGTAGCCCTTGATTACATCGTAGGGCGCTCTTTCAGGCTGCTCGAGGAAGCCCTGCAGCAGTTGAATCGCCGACCGGCCGCCGTAGAGCGGCTGAATGAGCGGCTGCTGAATTGTTACTGTGCCGTCGAAAGCGCGAGCATCGCCCCAGCTTTCAAGAAAGTGCGTCTCCGGCACTTGCCACTGGCAGAACTTGGTGGTTTCGTCGGCATACAGGCCTAGCCGTACGCGCAGCTTGGCTTTTTTAATACGGTCGCCGAAACCGAGTTCCACGGGGGCATTGAATGCCGGATTGCCGCCGATGATCACCAGCAATTCTACTGCCCCGGCGTCGAGGTCCTTCACCAAGTCCTGCAGCGATGCCAGTTGATCGACCGGGCTGGCTTCGATGGGGTCGGTGTAGAACACCGTCTTACCCACGTTGCCGAGTTTCTCGTTCATGAGCGCTGCCAGCGCGTGTACCACGGGCGGTTGATGCTCGCCGGCTACCACCGCGCTGGCGCCCTTATTGTTCTGCAGGTCGCGCGCGATAGGGCCGAGCCACTTATCGATATCGCCGTTGTCCGTGGTCTTGGGACCCTGTGCCAGTCCCATGGAGATAGCAAGAGCCCAAGTGAAGCGCTCCACATCCACAGCGCGTAGCGGCAGCCGATGGTCGGCCTTGGTGCCGGTTGGGGTGGGCATGGGCTCCACCACGTACAGGCGATTCATGGTGTCCGTGTGCTCTTCCATGCGGCGGCGCTTGGCGAACTGGCGCGCATAGCGAAGCGATGCCGGACCGGAATTCAAGAAATCGGAGTCCAGCGCCACAACCGTGTTGGCGTTGGTGAAATCGTAATAGCTGTTGGTAGCCTGGCCGAAGGTGGCGAGTGCGGCGGCGCGCGAACTATGTGCACCGGCCGGTTCCCACTGGTGCCATTTGGATGCGGGGAAAGCTTGCTGGATGGCTTTGATCTGGCTGGCCAAGGTCGGGGAGGTGACCGTTTCGGTGAGGATGCGGATGCCCGCGCCGTTCTTGCCCTTTTGCTGGCCCAGCAAATCGCGTATGGCGCCAGTGAATGCGCCCCACGATCGCACTTCGTTGTTGTACGCCAGTGCCTGCGAGCGATCGGGATCGTAGAGTTGCAGAACGCTGGCCTGCGACATGGCGTCGGCCGCGCCCAGCGATCCTGGATGGTTAGGATTGCCTTCAATCTTCGTGGGGCGGCCTTCGTGACTCTCCACCAGCACGCCCGTGGCGACTCCGCCGATGGTTGTGGCAGTGGCGAAGAAGAGCGGCTTGCCGGGAATGAGGTTTTCGGGCTGACGCACGTACGGCATGATCAGCTCGGTTGGCTGCCGCGTGCAGGCAGTCATGCCGGCGAGCGCCAACGAAGCGCCCATCAGCTTGAGGAAGTTGCGCCGGCCGGCGACGGGATCCTCATCTTCGCTCCAGCCGACGGCCTGCCGGGGGAACTCACGCTCCAGCAGATCTTGAAATTCGGGGGTGGCGGCCAGTTCGTCCAGGCTACGCCAGTAATCGCGCCCGCGAGCGCCTTCCAGCCGTGCCCATAGGGCGCTCTTTACTTCGGCCGGGTCGGTGTTTTTTTGTGGATCACTCATCGGTGGCAAGTTGAACAGCTAGTCAGCGTGCGCGCGCCCTGAATCTTATATTCGGCCACCAGTTTGCGGCCGATCTCTTCCTGATCGCCGGCAGGCTCATAGCCCATAGTGGTAACGAATTCGCGCGGTCGTACATATTTTTCGGGGTTGCGATGGCAGTTGAGGCACCATTCCATCTGCAGGCTTGCGTGCTGCGCCATAAGCGGCATGCGGTCGACGCGGCCGTGGCAGACTTCGCAGCCTACGCCCTTATTGACGTGGATTCCGTGGTTGAAGTAGACGAAGTCGGGGAGGTCGTGAACACGCGTCCAGCGGATCGACTGGTTGGTGCGGTAGCTTTCACGCACCGGTTCCAGGGTCGGACTGGTTGACCAGATCTGCGAGTGGCAGTTCATACAGGTCTTGGTCGGCGGAATGTTGGCAAAGCTCGAAGTCTCTACCGTAGTGTGGCAATAGCGGCAATCGATGCCGATTCCGCCGACATGGTGCGCATGGCTGAAGGGAACAGGTTGCTCACGCTGCTGCGCGACACGGGTGGTGTAGTCTGAGCGGCTTATGCGGTCGACCGCCCAACCGGCGATTCCCAAAATGAGCACGACGCCAAACAGAATGA
>Ga0308175_100003847_pt1 | contig 10451 bp, 13 predicted proteins | sample PhyCR1_3_FD_203893 | JGI IMG/M metagenome (GOLD analysis project Ga0308175, IMG submission 203893) | Soil microbial communities from UC Gill Tract Community Farm, Albany, California, United States - DLSLS.C.R1 | ecosystem: Environmental > Terrestrial > Soil > Agricultural land | place: USA...
CGAGCGCTTCGGATCGGGCTTGGGGCGCTCCTTGCGGTGCGCCGATGCGGCTCCTCGGGCCATAGCCGGCCTAGGGTACCTGCCACTCGTGAGCATCGCCTAGGTCGCGCAGGCGGGCCTTCGTGGCCTCGTCGCAGAGGGCGCCCTCGAGCCCGGTCTCGTAGGCGTCGCGCGGGTTGAGCCCGAGCTCGGCGGCCGCTTCGTAGTCGCGGCTCAGGTCGGTGCCGAACATCGCCGGGTCGTCGGTCGAGATCGAGCAGCGCGCTCCGGCCGCGAGCAGCTTCGGCAGCGGGTGCTCCTCCAGCGAGCGGACCACCCGCGTGCGCAGGTTCGAGATCGGGCAGACGTCGAGCACGATCCGGCGGTCGGCGATCTCCCGCACGAGGCCGGGGTCCTCAACCGCGCGGATCCCGTGCCGGAGGCGGTCGGCGCCGAGCTCCTCCAGTGCGCCGCGCACCGACGGCGGCCCGGCGACCTCGCCGGCGTGCGGGACCGAGGCGAGGCCCAGCTCACGCGCGAGCGTGAAGGCGGGCTCGTAGGGCTCAGGCGGAAACTCGGCCTCGAGCCCGCCGAGGCCGACGCCGAGGACCCCGCGCTCGCGGTAGGCGGCGGAGTAGCGCACGACCTGCTCGGCCTCGTCGAGCGGGAAGCCGCGGACGATGTCGGGCGTCAGGCGCACCTCGACGCCGTGCAGCTCGCGCGCCTGCTGCGCCCCGTCGCAGTAGCCACTGAAGATCTCGTCCCAGCCGACCCCGCGCCGTACGCGCTCGCTCGGCGAGAAGATCCCTTCGAGGTAGACCGCCCCGTGCGAGGCGGCCTCGGCCGCATAGTCGACGACGACCTGGCGGAAGTCCTCCGCGGTCTGGAGCGCGTTCGTGGTCAGGACCCAGACCTCGATGAAGTGCGCGAAGTCGCGGAAGTCATAGAGCTCGGCGAGCGTTTGCTCGTCGTCCGCCGGGAGCGGGTAGTCGTTGCGCCGAGCGATCTCGAGCAGGGTCGCCGGCCGCACCGTCCCCTCGAGGTGGACGTGCAGCTCTATCTTCGGCGTCACTCGCGCCAGCGCGGCTCGAGGAAGGTCGCGAGGCCGATCGAGAGCACGTAGAGCAGGACGAGCGGGATCACCGAGAGCAGCGTCGAGACCGGGTCGACGCCGGGCAGGATCACGCCGATCACCGTCATCACGAAGATGCCCGCGCGCCACGTGTGCCGAAGCTGCGCGGCGCTCAGGATCCGCAGGCGCACCAGCGCGAGCACGAACACGGGCACCTCGAACGCCACGGCCACCCCGAGCAGCACGAAGCTGACGAAGCGGTAGTAGTCACGCGCGCGAATCTGGATGTTGTAGTAGGACGAGTCGTAGTTGGTCAGGAAGTGGATCGCCGGGTTCAGGATCACGAAGTAGCCGAACAGCACCCCGCCGAGTCCGAGGATCGTTGCGAAGGCGACCGGTACGAGCATCGAGCGCTGCTTGCGCTCCTCCACGGCGGGCGCGAGAAACGCCCACAGCTGCCAGAGCACGATCGGCAGCGCCAGAAGCAGCCCGGCCCAGAGGCTCACCATGATCGAGGTCGCGAACGGCTCGATCGGGCTGAGCGTGACCGGCTTGTCCAGGTTGGCGGGCAGCGGCGCGTTGAGCCAGTGGAGGATCCGGCCGTGAAAGCCGTACGCGACGGCGAAACCGGCGGCGAGGGCGCCGAGACAGATGATCAGCCGCGTGCGGAGCTCGCCAAGGTGCTCGACGAGCGTGGCCTCCTCGCCATGGCCGAGGCGCCGCGGGAGCACGCTCATCGCGTTACGACGAAGGAGGCGGTGGCTCGTCCGCGGAGCGGGCCGGGAGCTCGGCCTTCTCGTCGTGCGAGCCGGTGATCGAGTCCTTGAACTCGCGCATGCCCTTGCCGAGCGAGCGCCCGATCTCCGGCAGTCGCTTGGGCCCGAACACGAGCAGCGCGACGATCAAGATCACGATCAGCCCGGTGATTCCAATCTCCGGCAGCATGGATCAAGCGTAGCGCTTTCTCGACCGGGTAGACACCCTCGATGCCGAAGAAGCCGATTTCGGAGCAGGTCGTGGTCGTCACCGGCGCCTCCAGCGGGCTCGGCCGGGCGATCGCGCGGCTCGCGGGAGTGCGCCGCGCGAAGGTGGTCGTCACCGCTCGAAACACCGAGGCGCTGGACAACTGCGTCGGCGAGATCGAGCGGGCTGGCTCCGACGCCCTCGCCGTTTCCGCCGACGTCAGCGACCAGGGGCAGGTCGAGCGGGTGGTCGAGGCGGCGATGGAGCGCTTTGGCCGGATCGACACCTACGTCGCCAACGCGATCGTGACCGTCTATGCCGAGGCCTACCGGCTCGAGCCCGAGGAGCTGCGCCGCGTCTGGGAGGTCAATTTCTTCGGCGTCGTCTACGGCTACTGGGCAGCGCTGCCGCACCTGCGCGCCTCGCGCGGGACTTTCCTGCACGTCAGCTCGGCGCTCGCCTACCGCGGCATCCCGCTGCAGGCCGCCTACTGCTCGACCAAGGCCGGGTTGCGAGCGTTCCTCGAATCGGCGCGGGTCGAGGAGCAGAAGGCGGGCACCGGCGTGGCGATCTCGCTCGTCCTGCCCGGCGCGATCAACACGCCGCAGTTCGACCGCGACCGCCAGAAGCTCGGCTACCAGCCCGAGCCGGTGCCGCCGATCTACCAACCCGAGCCGTTCGCCGAGGCGACGCTGCACTGCGCTGAGCATCCGGTCCGCGAGCTGCCAGTCTCGTGGGGCGCGCAGAAGCTGCTCTGGGGCCAGAAGCTCTCGCCGCGGGCCGGCGACTGGGTGCTCAGGCGGAACGGCTGGAAGGCGCAGCACACCGCCGAGCCCAAGCCGCTCGACGCGCCCGACAACCTCTTCGATACCCTGCCTGGAGACCCGGGTGCGCACGGCCGTTTCGACCGTCAGGCGCGCGGCTCGACGCTCTGGACAAGGCTTCGTCTTCTGCTCCCGAAGGGCTGACCACGCTGGCTAGCATGACAAACACATGGCGCTTCTAGAACTGAAGAACATCCACGTCGCGCTCGAGGATGGCACCGAGATCGTCAAGGGTGTCGACCTCGCCGTGGACACGAACCAGATCCACGCGATCATGGGCCCGAACGGCTCCGGAAAGTCCACGCTCGCCTACGCGCTGATGGGCCACCCCGCCTACAAGATCACCGAGGGCCAGATCGTCTTCGACGGCGAGGACGTGACCGAGCTCGAAGCGGACGAGCGCGCGCAGCGCGGCCTCTTCCTCGCGTTTCAGTACCCGCACGCGATCCCGGGCGTGACCGTCACGAGCTTCCTGCGCTCCGCGATCAATGCGGTCCGCAAGGCGCGCAACGGCGGCGAGGAGGACCCCGTCAAGATCAAGGACTTCCGCCAGGACATGCTCGCCGCGATGGAGAAGCTGAAGGTTCCGCGCGAGCTCGCGCAGCGTTACCTGAACGACGGCTTCTCGGGCGGCGAGAAGAAGCGAGTCGAGATCCTGCAGATGGCGATGCTGAAGCCGCGCGTGGCCGTCCTCGACGAGACCGACTCGGGGCTCGACATCGACGCGCTCAAGACGGTCGCCAACGGCGTGAGCGAGCTCGTCGGCGAGGAGACCGGCGCGCTCATCATCACCCACTACCAGCGCATCCTCAACTATGTGAAGCCCGATTTCGTGCACGTCTTCGTGGACGGACGTATCGTGGAGGAAGGCGGGCCAGAGCTCGCGCACAAGCTCGAAGCCGAAGGCTACGAGGGCTTCGGCGCAAACGGAAGGAACAATGGCAGCAACCACGCCTGAGACCGAAGTCGTCGCCGGGATTCGCAGCGACTACAAGTACGGCTTCCACGAGATCGAGGACTACTTCTTCAAGTCGGGCCGCGGTCTCTCGGCGGAGCTCGTCGCTGCGATCTCAGAGCACAAGAACGAGCCGGAGTGGATGCGCAAGTACCGGCTCAAGTCGCTGGAGTACTTCATGGCACGCCCGATGCCAGAGTGGGGCGGCGATCTCTCCGAGATCGACTTCGACAACATCTTCTATTACATCCGCCCGACCGAGAAGCAGGCGAGCTCGTGGGAGGACCTGCCGCCCGAGATCAAGGACACCTGGGACAAGCTCGGGATCCCGGAGGCGGAGAAGAACTACCTCGCCGGCGTCGGCGCCCAGTACGAGTCCGAGGTCGTCTACCACAAGCTCCAGGGAGACCTCGAGGCCCAAGGCGTGATCTTCAAGGACATGGACTCGGGCCTGCGCGAGCACGAGGAGCTCGTCAAGGAGTACTTCGGGACGATCATCCCGCAGAACGACAACAAGTTCGCAGCGCTCAACTCGGCCGTGTGGTCGGGCGGCTCGTTCATCTACGTGCCGCCGGGCGTGAAGATCGAGATGCCGCTCCAGGCCTACTTCCGGATCAATGCCGAGAACATGGGCCAGTTCGAGCGCACGCTGATCATCGTCGACGAGGGCGCCTACGTGCACTACGTCGAGGGCTGCACGGCACCGATCTACTCGTCCGACTCACTGCACTCGGCGGTTGTCGAGATCGTCGTCAAGCCGAACGCGCGCTGCCGCTACACGACGATCCAGAACTGGTCGAACAACGTCTACAACCTGGTCACCAAGCGCGCGGTCGCGTACGAGAACGCGACCATGGAGTGGGTCGACGGGAACCTCGGGTCGAAGCTGACGATGAAGTACCCGGCGATCTGGCTGCTCGGCGAAGGCGCGCACGGCGAGGTGCTCTCGATCGCCTTCGGCGGCAAGGGCCAGCACCAGGACGCAGGCGGCAAGGCCGTCCACGTCGCGCCGAACACGACCTCGGTGATCACCTCGAAGTCGATCTCCAAGGACGGCGGCCGCGCGGGCTATCGCGGGCTGCTCGAGGTCGCGAAGGGCGCGACCGGCGCGAAGTCGAAGGTCGTCTGCGACGCGCTGATCCTCGACGAGGACTCGCGCTCGGACACGTACCCGTACATCAAGATCGACGAGGACAACGTCGACATCGGCCACGAGGCGACGGTCTCGAAGATCGGTGAGGAGCAGCTCTTCTACCTGATGTCCCGCGGGCTCTCCGAGGCCGAGGCCTCGGCGATGATCGTCAGCGGCTTCGTCGAGCCGATCACCAAGGAGCTGCCGCTCGAGTACGCGGTCGAGATGAACCGGCTGATCCAGCTGCAGATGGAAGGGTCGGTTGGCTAGTGCGGCGGTCTCAGTAGAGCGCGTCGACTTCATCACGATCCCGACGCGCGACCCGGAGCGGGCGCGGGCCTTCTACCACGAGACGCTCGGCCTGCCGGAAGATCCGAAGAATCCCGAAGAGCTGACGGCCGGCCAGCTAACGCTCTGTTTCTGGGAGCCGGAGAAGGAGGGGATCGACTTCTCCCCGTCGATCGGCGGGTTCGCGCTGCGCGTTCCGGATGTCGAGGTCGCACGCGCGGAGCTCGAGACGCATGGCGTCGAGTTCGTCGGCGCCGGCGACACCGGCGTCTGCAAGATGGCCGTCTGCCTCGACCCGGACGGTAATGCGGTGATCCTGCACCGGAGGTACAAGGACTATGAGTAGGGCCGAGGCGCTCGAGCGCTACAACGCCCTCGCGGTGCCGGACACGACAGAGGAGCACTGGCGTTTCACCGACCTGAGCGGCTTCGACCCCGACGCTTTCGAACAGGGCCGGGGTCAGACCCCGGACGTGGCCGTTCCGTCCATGCTCGCCCTCGACGTGTCCGCGGAGGCGATCGTCACGGAGACCGGCATCGAGATCACGCGCGCGCCGGCGGAGATCCGCTTCGAGCCGCTGGACGAGTCGCACGAGCGGCTCGGCGAGCTGGTCGGCTGGCAGGACGACAAGTTCGCGGCCCACAACGCCGCTGCGTGGCAGCACGGCCTGCTCGTGCACGTGCCCGGCGGGCTCGAGCTCGAGCGGCCGCTGTTCATCCGCGTCGTCAACGCGATCGAGGGCGGCTCGCTCTTCTGGCGCCTGCTGGTGATCGCCGAGGAGGGCTCGCGCTTCTCGCTCGTCGAGGAGCACTCGTCGGCCTCGCCTGACCTCCACGGCTACTTCAACGGCGTGACCGAGCTCTACGTCGAGCAGGCCGCGAAGCTCGAGTACGTCTCGCTGCAGAACCTCTCGCGTGAGACGTGGCACTTTGCGTCGCACCACGCGCGGGTCGAGCGCGATGCCGAGCTCGACTGGGTCAGCGGCGGCTTCGGCTCCAAGCGCGGCAAGGTACGGATCCAGAACGACCTCGCCGGCCCGGGCGCCACCTCGCGGGTGACCGGCGCCTACTTCGCCGACGGTGAGCAGCACCTCGACTTCGACACCTTCCAGGAGCACATCGCGCCCAACACCGAGTCGGACTTCGCCTTCAAGGGCGCCTTGCGCGACACGGCGACCGCGGTCTGGCGCGGGATGATCCGCGTCGAGAAGGACGCCCAGAAGACGAACGCGTACCAGGAGTGCCGCAACCTGATGCTCTCGCCGACCACGCACGCAGTCCCGATCCCGGGGCTCGAGATCCTGGCCAACGACGTGCGCTGCACGCACGGCGCGACGGTCGGCCGTGTCGACCGCGAGCAGCTCTTCTATCTGATGGCCCGCGGCCTTCCCCGCGCGGAGGCCGAGCGCCTGATCGTGCGCGGCTTCTTCCAGGACGTGCTCGACCGGATCGTGCTCGAGCCTGTGCGCGAGGCGGTTTCGAGCGCTCTCGAGCAGCGCATCCCGCAGGCCTGAGCGACCACCGGGCTAGGCCCGCTCGACCCTGGCCGGGAGCACCAGTGCCGCTCCGAGGCCGATCAGGCCGAACACGATGAGCGCGACCATCACCCACGCGTACCCGCGGTTTCCGTTGGCGAGCTCGGAGACGAGGATCGTGCCGGCGATCGCGGTGCCCAGGACGCCGAGATTCGCGGAGACCGCGCTGACGAGGGCACCGATCCCGTAGAGCGTCAGGCCCCCATGAAGCAGCGCTTGCGGCCCCAGCGGTCGGTCAGCTTGCTGCAGGGATCATCAAGATCGCCATGATCAGCAGGAAGAGGGTGATCGCGGTTTGGACGCCCTTGACGGTCGTGTCCAGGTCGTCGCTGATGTCGGCGATCATCACGTTCATGTTCGAGCCCGCGAAGCTGCAGAGGAACTGGGCGAGGGCAAGCGGCAGGATCAGTCTGCGCGCCGAGGCGAGCGGCTGCTGCACAGCCACGGCCGAGCTCACGCTCGCCGCGCGGCCTCCACGTCGACCCGCCCGCGCCCGAAAGCGTCGATCCGACCCCACCGTCCGGGGATGTCGAGCAGCTCGAGGTGGCCGATGGCGCTCGGAAGAGCCGCCTCGACCACCAGGTGCTCACCCTGCGGCTCGAGGCCCAACATCGTCCGTAGAAGCAGGAGCGGTGCACCGGTGGACCAGGCCTGAGGGCTGCACGCCGTCGGGTACTGCACCGGATAGCGCGTCTGGGAGCGCTCGTAGCCGCCGAACGCCTCCGGCAGGCGCCCCTCGAAGAACTCGGCAGCGTCCAGGATCCCCGCCGCGACGATCGCGGCCTCGTCCTTGAACCCGTACCGCCGCAGGCCCCAGGCGATGAAGGAGTTGTCGAAGGGCCAGACCGTGCCAACGTGGTAGCCGATGGGGTTGAAACGGCCCTCTCCCTCGGCCAGGGTGCGGACGCCCCAGCCTGAGAAGAGCCGAGGCCCGAGTAGGTGCCCTGCGACGGCCTTCGCCTTGGACTTGTCGACGATGCCGCTCCAGAGGAGATGACCGTTGTTCGAGGTGAGCGCGTCCACCTGCCGGCCGTCGGGGTCGAGTGCGAGCGCGAAGTACTCGCCGTCCTCGACCCAGAAGTCCCGGTTGAAGCGGCGCTTGAGGTCGGCCGCTTCCTGCTCGAGCTGCTCCGCTAGGGCGGCGTCCTTCCAGATCTCCCGGGCCAAGCGGGCACCGCGGCGTTTGGCGTCATACGCATAGCCCTGGAGCTCGCAGGTGGCGCGCGGGAACCCCGGGATCCGGCCGTCGCGGAACGAGATCGAATCCCAGGAGTCCTTCCAGCACTGGTTTTCGAGGCCGGTTTTCTTGTTGCGGCGCTCGTATGAGAGATAACCGTTGCCCTGCAGATCCGCGTACTCGTCGATCCAGTTGAGCGCGGCGCGCGACTCGACCTCGAGCTCGCGCACGAGCGCTCGGTCCCCGGTCCAGCGCTCGTACTCGTCGAGTAGGACCACGAACAACGGGGTCGCGTCCGCAGAGCCGTAGTACGGCGAGTGCGGGCGCTCCTCGAAGGCCGTCAACTCCCCGTACCGCATCTCGTGCAGGATCCGGCCGGGATCCTCGTCGCGGAAGTCGTTCACAGAGAGGCCCTGCCAGTCGCCGAGCGCGCGGAGTGTCGTCGCGGCCAGCTCGGAGGTGAACGGCAGCGCCTGCAGGCTCGTGAGGATGCTGTCCCGCCCGAACATGGTCATGAACCAGGGGAGGCCCGCCGCCGGGAGGCTGCGCCCCCCGGCGACCTGCGGCGAGAAGCGAAGCGCTGCAAGGTCGACGAGGCTGCGGCGGTAGGTGGCCTTCAGACGCTCCTGGTCGCTTTCGAGGCGAGGTGCCTGCTCGATCCAGCGCGCCAGGTTCTGCCGCATCCGCCGCCGGGCTCTCCCCGGATCCTCGACGCGCCTCATCTCCTCGAACCCGAGCGCCTCCGTGGCGACGTCGAGCTGCGTGCTCCACCTGCCGTGCGGCTCGATGCGGATCTTGAAGCTGAGGCCGTTCTTGTCGGCTCGCGCCGGTTGCGACGAAGAGATTACGGTGGAGCGGCCGAAGGTTCCACGGACATAGGCGAGCACGAGCTGGCCGCCCTTGGCGCGCGCGGAATAGGCGCCCTTCTTCTTGAGCGCGTCCTTGACTTCGAACAGGTCGGCGAAGTCGCAGCCTGCATCGAGCCGGATGCGCAGATCCACCGGCTCGTCGGCATGGTTGAGGATCGTCAGCTCCTCGTGGAAGCCGTTGCCGACCGCGCGACGCCGGATCACCGAAAGCTTCGCGTCGACGTAAATGGTCCCGGTGCCCGGCACGAGAAAGAAGCGCGACTCGAAGTACTCGAGGTCGTCGACCGACAGAGGGTTCATCCGGTCGCCGTTGATCGTCAGCACCCACTTCGAGAGGAAGCGCGTGTCGTACGAGAAAAGGCCGGTCGGATCGGTGAGCGACGCCTCGATGTCGCCGCGCGTATCGCTGACCACGAATGTGTTGCCGTCGAGGATCTTGACGCTGCCGTCGCTCACTGCTTCTTCCTCGCGGTTCGCGGGCGACGCCGCCGCGGCGGTTTCAGGAAGAGCCGCCTCAGGAGCACGATCAGTCTCTCATCCCCGCCGATGCCCACCTCGCCGCGCAACACGGCCGCCATCAGGTTCAGCTTGCCGGCGACCGCCCGTTCGAAGCTCGACCGGTCCACGCGCAGGATGCAGTCGGCGGCGGCGTTCCTACGGGAGACGCGGAGGTCGCCTTTGTCGATGGTCACCAGCCAGCGCTCGGTCCGCCTGCCGTCGGCGACGTCGAAGCGAGCACTGCCCCTCGCTTTCTCGAGCAGCGGCTCGTGCCCTCGGCGGCCGAGCTCGGCAAAGAACTCCGCGATCGAGTCGGACGTCGGTCTCTGCGCCCTCTCACCCACGCGGCCAACCTAGTCGTGGCCGACGAAAACGACGTCGTCCGGACGGGGTGAGAGGTGTCACCTAGGATGTGGTCGGAATGAAGGCGCTCGACCGCGTGAGGGAACGCCGCCGCCGGAAGGCGCACCTGCGCTACCTCGACGAGCGAGAGCGCCAGAAACAGCTCTCGGCCCAGGACGCCGAAGAGGCGGTCCGCACCGCCGCGCAGGGGTCCGGCGCCGCCCAGCAGGGCATGTACGGCACCGGTACCTAGGCGCGAATTCGGTCTGCTGCGACGCTGATCGTCATCCGAGACTCGACGACTCGGGCCTTGACGCTCGGCGGGAACAGGTCGAGCAGCTCCCGCTTGCTCAGCAGCTCGACTTGCTCCCAGTTGTCCCGGCCGAGGGCGTCGAAGGCACGGTCGGAGGCCGGGCGCGGCAGCCAATGGATGAACGGCAGCAGCGTGTGCGTCTCGAACGGGAACCAGCGGTTCGGAGTCGAGACGAAGACGCGCGGAGCCACCCGACAGAGCTCGGCGACGAACCTCCGCTGCTGATCGCGCGCGCCGACGTGCTCCACGACCGCGTTCGAGAAGGCGAGGTCGAAGGCGTCGTCCTCGAACGGGAGCTCCGTCCCGCTGGCGGTCACGCAACGAACCATCGGAAACTCGCGCGCGAAGTTCGGCAGCGGCACGTCGCTGACCGCAATGATTCGCTCCGGCCAGGGGTAGAGCGCCTCGAAGAAGTTGTGGCTCGACGCCAGGCCCGGCTCGGTGCCGAAGCCGGTGTCGCCGACGCCCACGTCGACGACCCGCGTCTCGGGCCCCGGCTTCATC
>Ga0308175_100003848_pt1 | contig 10451 bp, 10 predicted proteins | sample PhyCR1_3_FD_203893 | JGI IMG/M metagenome (GOLD analysis project Ga0308175, IMG submission 203893) | Soil microbial communities from UC Gill Tract Community Farm, Albany, California, United States - DLSLS.C.R1 | ecosystem: Environmental > Terrestrial > Soil > Agricultural land | place: USA...
CGGGCAGCGGCGACCGCGGCGGGGAGGATGTTGAAGGTGTCGGGCTCAATGTCGACGAACACCGGGGTGGCGCCCACGTTGTGGATCGTGCCCGCCGTCGCAAAGAAGGTGAACGGCGTCGTGATCACCTCGTCTCCACGAGCCGCGTCGAGCGCGCGCAGCGCGAGCAGCAGCGCATCGGTGCCGTTGGCGCAGCCGATGGCATGACGCGAGTGCGAGAGCGATGCGACCGCGCGCTCGAGCTCCACGACCGGCTCGCCGAGGATGAAGAGTTGCGAGTCCACGACGCCCATCACGGCGGCGACGACGTCGTCGCGGATGGTCGCGTGCTGCGCTTTCAGATCGAGGAGAGGGACGGACATGTGATGCCTGTAGGGACCGGGTGCCACGGTGCGCGTCGCGCCGCGGAACGTCAGAGTCTGGTGCGCAGTGGGATCGGCACCTCGCGGCCGGTCTTCGCCGACTCATAGATGCCGAGGATGAGCTCGAGCGACTTGCGACCCGCGCGCCCGTCCGTGTCTGGACGCGCCTCGCCGTGCAGCACGCGCAGAACGTTGCGGTAGTAGCCTTCGTGGCCGAAGCCGTACACGTTGGGCGGGTTCGTGTTCGCCGCCTCGACGAGCTTGTCGTCGTCGTCGTACTCGGCGAACAACCAGGTGTCGACGCGGTTCACGGCGGTGCCGCCGATCTTCACCGAGCCCTTCTCACCGAGGATCGTGATCGACCCTTCGAGGTTGCGCGGATAGGTCAGCACAGTCACCTCGATCACCCCGAGAGCACCAGAGCGGAACTTGAGGAGCGCCACGCCGGAGTCCTCGGCCTCGATGCGCCGCGCCTGCGTCGCCGTCTTCGCCATCACGCTCTCGACCGGTCCGACGAGCCACTGCATCAGATCGACGTAATGTGACGCCTGGTTCATGATCGCGCCGCCGTCGAACTCCCACGTGCCTCGCCATGGCTCGGCGTCGTAGTACTCCTGCGGCCGCGTCCAACGCACCGTCACGTTCGCCGAGTAGATCCGCCCGAAGCGACCCTTGTCCACCGCGCGGCGCAGGAGCTGGATGGGCGGATTGAGCCGGTTCTGCTTCACGACGAAGAGATGCACGCCGGCGCTGTCGCAGGTCTGCACGAGTTCGTCCGCGGCGGCGAGGGAGATCGCCATCGGCTTCTCCGTCAGCACGTGACGTCCCGCCCGCGCGGCAACCATCCCGTGCTGCGGATGCAGTCCCGACGGCGTGCAGATCGACACGAGGTCGCTCGGCACCGCGCCGAGCATCTCGTCGAGGGAGCCGAAGGCGGGCACGCCCTGCTCCACGCCGACGGCTTGCGCACGCGCCAGATCGCTGTCCGCCACGGCGACCAGCTCGAGCTCGTCGATGCGCTTGATCGCTTCGAAGTGATTGCGGCTGATCCGCCCACACCCGATGAGCGCGACGCGCACTGGCCCCACCACGGTCGACGTGCTCATCCTGGTCCTCCGGTGCGACGAATGCCGTCGCCGTCCGGCTCGTAGGTCGATCCACAGGCACCGCAGGTGCCGCGCCCGCTGTCGGGGAGGCGCTCCCCGCATTGACACATCCAGCCGATCCGCCGCGCGGGCACGCCGACCATCAAGGCGTAGTCCTGGACATCCGTCGCCACGACGGCTCCCGCGCCGATGAACGCGTATTCGCCGAGCGTGGTGCCGCAGACGATCGTGGCGTTCGCGCCGATCGTCGCTCCGCGCCGGACCAGCGTGCGCCGATACTCGTGGCGGCGCGAGACGTGGCTGCGCGGGTTCAGCACGTTCGTGAAGACCATCGAGGGACCGCAGAACACGTCGTCCTCCAGCTCCACGCCCTCGTAGACCGACACGTTGTTCTGGATCTTCACGTTGGCGCCGATCCGGGTGCCGTTCATGACGACCACGTTCTGCCCGAGGGAACAGCGCTCGCCGATGACCGCGCCCGCGAGGACGTGGCAGAAGTGCCAGACCTTCGTGCCCGCGCCGATCGTCGCCCCGTCATCGACGTAGGCCGACTCGTGCACCACGGCAGTCGGATGCACGCTCACACTTCCACTGCCGCAGCGTCGAGGATGTCCTGCTGCCATTCCTGCAGCGAGCGCACGGCCGGGCGCCGCGACCTGAGCGACAGGATCGCGTCCGAGGCCGCGCGCGCCGCAGACATCGTCGTCGTGTACGGGATGCGCTGGCGGATGGCCGCCTGGCGCAGCGTATAGTCGTCCCACTGGGCGTGCTTGCCGAGCGGCGTGTTGATGAGCAGGTCGACGTCGCCGTTCACGATCATGTCGAGGCAGTTCGGACGCCCTTCGTGCACCTTGAACACCGAGCTCACCGGGATGCCGCGGGCACGCAGGTAGCTCGCCGTTCCGCGGGTAGCGAACAGCGTGAACCCCATCTCCTGGAAGAAGCGTGCGATCGGGGTCACCGTCTTCTTGTCCGAGTCGTTGACGGTGATGAGGATGGAGCCTTCGAGCGGTAGGCCGTTCGACGCCGCGAGCTGCGCCTTCGCGAACGCCGCGCCGAACGACTCGGAGATCCCCATCACCTCGCCGGTCGACTTCATCTCGGGGCCCAGCACCGGGTCGGTGTTCGAGAACTTGCTGAACGGGAACACCGCTTCCTTCACCGAGACGAAGGGCGGCACGATCTCCTCGGTGAACCCGATCTGCTCCAGCGTCTCGCCGCACATCACGCGCGCCGCGTACGACGCGAGCGGTGCACCGATCGCCTTCGAAACGAAGGGGATCGTGCGGCTCGCGCGCGGATTCACCTCGAGCACGTACACGACGCCGTCGCGGATCGCGAACTGCACGTTGATCAGCCCGATGACCTTGAACGCCTTGGCCATGGCGATGGTCTGCTCGCGCATGGTCTGCATGTCGCGCTGCTCGATCAGGTACGGCGGGAGCACGCACGCCGAGTCGCCCGAGTGGATGCCGGCGTCCTCGATGTGCTGCATGATCCCGCCGATCACGACGTGCTCTCCGTCGGAGATCGCGTCGACGTCCACCTCGAACGCGTCCTCGAGGAAGCGATCGATCAGCACGGGACGCTCCTCGGACGCGAGCGCCGCGGTCGCGAAGAAGCCCTCGAGCGACGGCGCATCGTAGCAGATCTGCATCGCGCGCCCGCCGAGGACGTAGCTCGGGCGGACGAGCACCGGATAGCCGATGCGCTCCGCCGCCGCCAGCGCGTCCTCCAGCCGGGTCGCCGTTCCGCTGGGCGGCTGTGTGAGGCCCACTTCGCGCGCGATCTGCTCGAAGCGACGCCGGTCCTCCGCCGCGTCGATCGAGTCCGGCGAGGTGCCGAGGATGGTCACCCCCGCTTCCTCGAGCCCGCGCGTCAGCTTCAGCGGCGTCTGGCCGCCGAGCTGCACGATCACGCCCATCGGCTGCTCGCGCTGCACGATCTCGAGCACGTCCTCCAGCGTGAGCGGCTCGAAGTACAGCTTGTCCGAGGTGTCGAAGTCGGTCGAGACGGTCTCCGGATTCGAGTTGATCATGATCGTCTCGTACCCCTGCTGGCGCAGCGCCATCACGGCCCGCACGCAGCAGTAGTCGAACTCGACCCCCTGCCCGATCCGGTTCGGACCGCTGCCGAGGATCACGACCTTCTTGCGGTCGCTGCGCGGCGCCTCGCTCTCTTCGTCGTAGCTGCCGTACAGATAGGGTGTCGCCGACGGGAACTCGCCGGCGCACGTGTCGACCATCTTGTACGACGGCCGCACCCCCAGCGCCCAGCGCCGCTCGCGCATCGCCGTCTCCGTCTCGTCGCGCAACGTGGCGAGTTGGCGATCGGAGAAGCCGAGCTGCTTCATCCGCCGCATCGCGCCGGCATCCACGTCGGCGAGCGCGACGAACGCACGCTCCGCCTCGAGCAATTCGAGCATCTGCGAGAGGAACCACGGATCGATCGCCGTGAGCTCGTAGACCTCTTCGATCGACAGGCCGCGCTCGAGCGCGTGCTTCACCTGGAAGATGCGCTCCGGCGTCGGCTGCCGCAGCGCACCGCGCAGCGTCTCGATCGAGTCGTCGCTGAGTCGGTCGTCGATCAGGCGGTTGCTCACCGCCCACCCCGGCCGCCCCGTCTCGAGCGCGCGCAGGGCCTTCTGGAATGCCTCCTTGAACGTCCGGCCGATCGACATCGCCTCGCCGACGCTCTTCATCTGCGTGGTCAGCGTGGGATTGGCCGACGGGAACTTCTCGAACGCGAACCGCGGCACCTTCACCACCACGTAGTCGAGCACCGGCTCGAACGACGCCGGCGTCGTCTTCGTGATGTCGTTCGGGATCTCGTCCAGGCGGTAGCCGACGGCCAGCTTCGCCCCGATCCGCGCGATCGGGAATCCCGTCGCCTTCGACGCGAGCGCGGAGGAGCGCGACACCCGCGGGTTCATCTCGATCACGATCATCTCGCCGTCGCGCGGGTTGATCGCGAACTGGATGTTGCACCCGCCGGCATCCACGCCGACCTCGCGGATGATCGCGACCGCGGCGTCGCGCATCGTCTGGTACTCCCGATCGGTCAGCGTCATCGCCGGCGCGATCGTGATCGAGTCGCCCGTGTGCACCCCCATCGGGTCGAGGTTCTCGATCGAGCAGACGATGACGACGTTGTCGTACCGGTCGCGCATCACCTCGAGCTCGAACTCCTTCCACCCGATCAGCGAGCGCTCGAGGAGGATCTGGCTCGTCGGCGACTCCGACAGCCCGCGCCGCACGATCTCCTCGAACTCCTCGCGGTTGTACGCGATGCCGCCGCCCGTCCCGCCCAGGGTGAACGAGGGCCGCACGATCGCCGGGAAGCCGGTAACGTCGAGCAGCGCGATCGCCTCGTCGAGCGTGTTCGCGATGCCGCCCCGCGCCACGCCGAGCCCGATCCGATCCATCGCCTCGCCGAACTGCTTCCGGTCCTCCGCGATCGCGATCGCGCGCGCGGACGCGCCGATCAGCTCGACCCCGTGCTTCGCCAGCACGCCGCGCTCCGAGAGGGTCATCGCGACGTTCAGCGCCGTCTGTCCGCCCATCGTCGGCAGGAGCGCGTCCGGCTTCTCCCGTTCGATGATCAGCTCGACGAACTCCGCCGTCACCGGCTCGATGTAGGTCCGATCCGCGACCTCCGGATCGGTCATGATCGTCGCCGGATTGGAGTTGATCAGGATGACCTCGTACCGCTCCTCGCGCAGCGCCTTCGTCGCCTGCGTTCCCGAGTAGTCGAACTCGGCGGCTTGGCCGATGACGATCGGGCCCGAGCCGATCACGAGGATGCGGTGAATGTCAGCGCGTCGCGGCATGTATGAGGTCGTCGATGATGTCCTCGCGTGTGCGACGAGGGGTCCAGCCGGTGGCGCGTCGCAGCTTGGCGTTATTGCCGATCTGGACGGGCACGTCAACGGGCCGCGTCAGCGCCGGATCGCTCGAAATGTCGGCAGGGACACCGATCCGCTGCAAGACTGATTCGGCAAGTGCTCGAATGCTCACGCCCTCACCGCTGCACACGTTGTAGACCTCGCCCGGAGTGCCCCTGTCGGCGAGAGAAAGATAAGCGTCCACCACGTCCTCGACGTGCAGGAAATCCCGCACGGTGTCTCCATTGCCGATCGTCAGTCGCCCGCCGCGCTTCGGGAGCGCGAGCGCGCGCGACACGAGCCCCGGCAACACGAAGCTCTGCGCCTGCCCCGCGCCGGAATGATTGAAGCTTCGCGTGCAGATGACCCGGAGCCCGTCGCCGCGGAATGCCTGCATCGCAGCCACCTCTTGCGACGCCTTGGATGCGGCGTACAAGGTGAGCGGTCGCTGCTCCGCTGCCTCGCTCAACGGCATCTCGCTGGCCGCATGACGGCCGTACTGCTCGCACGAGCCGACGACGAGCACCAGTGGATCCGTCCCGCCTTCGCGACGGCGCTCGGCCACTTTGGAAAGCAGCCTGACCGTGCCGACGGCGTTGACCTCGTAGGCGTAAGCCGGATTCCGCTTCGCGTCGGGGACGTGGCTGATGGCGGCCAGATGCAGCACCACGTCGGGAACGGCTCGCTCGATCACCCTCCCGATCTGCTCGCCATCCGTGACGTCCATCGTCAGCCAATCGACTTCCCGGCGCTCGGCATCGCTCAACACGGGCGCCTCGGTGCCGTGAGCGACGCCCGCGGCCGCGACCCTCCAGCCTCGCCCGAGCAGAGCACGGATCGCCCACTGCGCGACGAAACCCTGCCCCCCCGTGACCAGTGCTCGCTGCGTCACTTCGTGCCGGAATGCCGCGCGAGGTCGGCGTCGACCATCATCTGGATCAGCGCGCGGAAGCGCACCGTGGGTTCCCAGCCCAGTTGCTCGCGTGCCTTCGAGGAATCGCCCACGAGCAGGTCCACCTCGGCGGGCCGATCGAACTTCGTGTCGTGAACGACGAACTCGCGGTAGTCGAGATCGACCGCCTGGAATGCCAACTCGCACAACTGCCGCACCGACCAGGTCTCCCCCGTCGCGATGACGTAGTCGTCGGGCTCGTCCCGCTGGAGCATGCGCCACATCGCATCCACGTAGTCACCGGCGAACCCCCAGTCCCGCCGCGACTCGAGGTTGCCCAGCTTGAGCGTCTTCGAGATGCCGAGCTTGCAGCGCGCCGCTCCGTCCGTGACCTTGCGCGTCACGAACTCGAGTCCACGCCGCGGGCTCTCGTGGTTGAAGAGGATCCCCGAGACGGCGTACAGCCCGAAGCTCTCGCGGTAGTTCAGCGTGATCCAGTGGCCGTAGACTTTGGCCACCCCATAGGGGCTGCGCGGATAGAAGGGGGTCGACTCCCGCTGCGGCACCTCGACGACCTTGCCGAACATCTCGCTGGAGCTGGCCTGGTAGAAGCGCGCTTTCGGCGCCGCCTTCTTCATCGCCTCGAGGATGCGGGTCACGCCGAGCGCGGTGAACTCGCCCGTCAGCACCGGCTGCGCCCAGGACGTCTGGACGAAGCTCTGCGCCGCGAGGTTGTAGATCTCCTCCGGTTGCGTGTCGTGCACGACGTCGGTCAGTGACGTCTGGTCGAGCAGATCCGCCGAGACGAGCTCCAGGCGGTCGACGAGATGTGCGATGCGCTCGTACGGCGTGGTCGAGCTGCGGCGAACGACGCCGATGACGCGGTAGCCCTTCGCGAGAAGGAGCTCGGCGAGATAGGAGCCGTCCTGGCCCGTGATACCGGTGATCAGAGCTGTGCGCATTGCGTCAGGAGAGTCCGAGAGGAGAATGAGCAGTTCGGAGTGAATGCGTCCGCGAGGCGTTTGCCGTCACCCCGACTCCCACTCCACGCCAAAGAAAAAGGGGAGCCCTCAAGAGAGCTCCCCTCGCCTTACGGGACACGCGAGCCGCCCGTCACGCCACCTGCGCGCCGCGCGGAGCGCGCGGCACCTTGCCCGCATTCAGGCAGCGCGTGCACACCTTCACCTTCGTCACCTTGCCGTCCACGAGCGTGCGCACGACCTGGAGATTCGGCTTCCACGTCCGACGCGTCTTGTTGTTCGCGTGCGAGACGTTGTTGCCGAAGGCGACGCCCTTGTCGCAATGGAAGCAGCGATTGCGTTGAATGGCCATGGTCTCAATCCCGACAGAACTCGATGCGCGCCATCTCCGCGCCGTCACCCTTGCGGTGGCCGGTCTTGAGGATGCGCGTGTAGCCGCCGTTCCGCGTGGCGAACCGCGGACCGATCTCCTGAAACAGCTTGTCCGCCACAGCGCGCTGCTGGATGTGGCGGCCGGCCAGCCGGCGCGCGTGCAGCGTGCCGGTGCGAGCCTTTGTGATGAGCTTCTCGACGAAGGGACGCAGCTCCTTCGCCTTCGCCTCGGTCGTCTCGATCGACTCGCTCACGATCAGCGAGGTCGCGAGGTTTCGCAGCAGGGCGAGCTTCTGCTCGCTCGTACGGCGGAGCTGACGTCCAGCCTTCCGGTGACGCATCCGTATTACTCCTCTTCGTCGTCGGGCGCCGCGGCGGCAGCCTGGCTCGGCGGCGTGCCCCAATCGAGCACGCGAACGCCTTCGCCGTTCTCCTCGAACCGCATCCCAAAGTTCAAGCCTTCGCGCTCGAGCAGATCGGCGATCTCCTGGAGCGACTTCTTCCCGAAATTCTTCACCTGGAGGATCTGGCTCTCCGTCTGACGGACCAGATCACCAAGGCTCCGGATGTTCGAGTTCTTGAGCGAGTTCACCGACCGGACCGACAGTTCGAGGTCGTCGATCGGCGTCTTGAGCAACTGCTGCATCCGTGCTCCGTCCGTGCCGGCGCCGTCGCCCGCGCCGCCGGCGACCGGGGCGGAGCTGTGGGAGCCGAATTCGACGAAGTACTGGAAGTGCGTCTGCGCCAGGGCGGCCGCGTAGCTCACGGCCTCCTCCGGCGTGATCGTGCCATTCGTCTCGACCGTCAGCGTCAGGCGATCGTAGTCCGTGCGCTGCCCGACGCGCGTCTCGGCGACCGAGAAGTTGGCGCGGCGGACCGGATTGTAGATGGAATCGATGCGGACCAGATCGACGGGCAGCCCGCGATCCAGCGGATGCTGATCCGACTCCACGTACCCACGGCCCTTGTTGACGTACAGCTCGATGTTCAGGTCGCGGTCGTCCTGGAGCGTCAGGATGTGGTGCGAGGGATCGACGATGCGAACGCCGGAGACCGAATTGACGTCGCCGGCGGTGACCGGGCCGGCGCCATCGCGCTGGATGTGCAGCACCGCGCTCTCGACGTCCTCGGCGAGGGTCAGCGTGAGCGTCTTCAGGTTGCCGATGATCTGGTGCACATCCTCGACGACCCCGGGGATCGTCTGGTGCTCGTGCACGACGCCATCAATCCGGACGCCCCACACCGCCGCGCCACGGAGCGACGAGAGAAGCATACGGCGCATCGCATTGCCGAGCGTGTGCCCGAAGCCGCGCTCGAGCGGCTGCAGGCGGAATTCGGCCACATTCGGGTTGTCCTCGCGCTTGGTTGCCTCAACCAGCTGCGGGCGGACGAGCCCACGGAGATCGATCGTCGAAGCCATGATTTCTAGTCGGTCACAGGGTCATTCCGGTTGGCGAATGGCGCTCCGGAAACGCTCTGCCTCGCCCCCAACGCGCGGCAGACTCGTAGAGGGGTTGGGGCCCCGACCTACGTCAAATCGTACGGTGATGCATGGTGCCTCATTCAAAGACGGGCGACGCCTCGCGGCCTCGCCCGCTCCCTTCCAGCTCGAAGCAACGCGCGAAGCGCGTTACTTCGAGTAGAGCTCGACCACCAGCTGTTCCTGCGCGGCGATCGGAATGCTCGTCCGCGCCGGCTTCTCCAGCACGCGGCCGCTGAACGTCTCCTTGTCGACCGCGATCCACGAGAGCGGCGCGCCACGCGACGACTGATCCATCGCCGTCAGCACGGACACCTGCTCGCGCGACTTCACCCGGAGGCGAACCTCCTGGCCCGGCTGCACCTGGAAGCTCGGGATGTCGACGCTCTTCTGATTCACCTCGACGTGGCGGTGCCGGATGAGCTGGCGCGCTGCCTTGCGGCTGCCGGCGAAGCCCATGCGATACACCACGTTATCGAGCCGAGTCTCGAGCGCCGCGAGAAGGTTGTGGCCCGTGATGCCGGGCTGCGTGCTCACCTTCTCGAAGGTATTGCGGAACTGCTTCTCGCTCAGCCCATAGATGCGCTTGATCTTCTGCTTCTCACGCAGTTGCTTCGAATACTCCGACGCCTTGCGGCGGCGCGCCGTGGCCTGGCCGTGCTGGCCGGGCGCGTACGGGCGGCGCTCGACCGGGCACTTCTCCGTGAAGCACTTCGTCGCCTTGAGGAAGAGCTTCGTTCCCTCGCGACGGCACTGCCGGCAGCTGGCTCCAGTATACCGACCCATGGCTCAGACTCTCCGGCGCTTCGGGGGACGACAGCCATTGTGCGGGATCGGCGTCACGTCCTTGATCGACTTGACCTGCAGTCCCGCCGCGGCGAGCGCCTGGATGGCCGACTCGCGGCCGCTCCCGGGACCCTGCACGCGCACATGGACACGCTTCACGCCGGCCGTGAGCGCCTCGCGAGCGCACTGCTCCGCTGCGACGGTCGCGGCGAACGGTGTGCTCTTCTTGGAGCCCTTGAAGCCGGCCTTCCCGCTCGACCCCCACGCGATGGTGTTGCCGCGCGGATCGGTGATCGTGACGGTCGTATTGTTGAACGTAGCGTTGACGTGCGCGACGCCCTCGGCGTCCACGACCCGCTTCGACTTCTTCCCAGTGGCCATACGTTACTTGGTTACCTTCTTCTTGCCGGCGATCGCGCGGCGCGGTCCCTTCTTCGTGCGCGCGTTGGTGTGCGTCCGCTGACCGCGAACGGGGAGGCCGCGACGATGGCGGATCCCACGGTACGAGCCGATGTCCATGAGTCGCTTGATGTTCATCGCGACTTCCGTCCGCAGCGCGCCCTCGACCCGGAACTCCTTCTCGATCACAC
>Ga0308175_100003849_pt1 | contig 10448 bp, 9 predicted proteins | sample PhyCR1_3_FD_203893 | JGI IMG/M metagenome (GOLD analysis project Ga0308175, IMG submission 203893) | Soil microbial communities from UC Gill Tract Community Farm, Albany, California, United States - DLSLS.C.R1 | ecosystem: Environmental > Terrestrial > Soil > Agricultural land | place: USA...
CTGTGACGACCGGGACGGCGCCGGCCACGAAGGCCACGGCGAAGAGGGCGCCGGCCAGGAAGACCGCCGCCAAGAAGGCGTCGGCCAGGACGTCCACCGCCAAGAAGACCACCGCGAAGAAGACCACCGCGAAGAAGACCACTGCGAGGAAGGCCACCGCGCAGAAGAGCGCGGCCAAGACGACGGGCACGAGCACGGTGCCGGCGAAGAAGTCGACCGTCAAGAAGTCGACCGCCAAGACGGCCACGTCGAAGAGGGCCACGTCGAAGAGGGCCACCGCCAAGAAGGCGAACCCGTGACGGAACAGCCAGAACGCCAGGTGCCAGAACGCCAGGTGCCAGAAGGCCAGGTGCCAGAAGGCCAGGTGCCAGAACCCGAGCAGCCAGAGGCCAAAGTGCTGGGCGAGGACGCAACCGGCGACATCGTCATCGACTCGGCCCTGCAGGACCTGCGCAACGCCCCGGACGACGACCTCGACGCCCAGATCGAGGCGGGCCGGAGGGTGCAGGAGACCCTGCAGGCCCGGCTGGGTGACCTTGGCGGCGAGTGAGCGGCGGCGCGCGACTCGACCTCGAGCTCGTCCGCCGGGGGCTGGCCCGTTCGCGCGGTCACGCCAAGGAGCTCATCGAAGCCGGTGACGTGAGCGTGGGTGGGACCCGCGCCACCAGACCCGCCACCCCCGTGGCCGCGGACGAGGCCATCGACGTGCGCGAGGAGGGTCCGCGCTGGGTCGGCCGCGCGGCATACAAGCTGGTGGGGGCGCTGGAGGCGTTCGGCCCGCACGGCCTCACGGTGAGTGGTCGCCGTTGCCTGGACGTGGGGGCGTCGACCGGCGGCTTCACCCAGGTGCTCCTGCACCACGGGGCCGCGCACGTCATCGCGCTCGACGTCGGCCGCGGTCAGCTGGCGCCCGAGGTCGCGGCGGACGAGCGGGTCACCGAGCGGTCGGGCACCACGGTGCGGGGCCTGACCTCGGAGGACATCGGTGGCCCGGTGGACCTGCTCGTGGCGGACCTGAGCTTCATCTCGCTGACCCTCGTGCTCGGTGACCTCGCGACGCTGCTGGACCCCGACGGGGACGCGGTGGTCCTGGTCAAGCCCCAGTTCGAGGTGGGGCGCACCCGCCTGGGCAAGCTCGGCATTGTCCGCTCCGCCGCGGACCGGGCCCGGGCGGTCACCCAGGTCGCGCGTGCCGCAGTCGACGCGGGGCTGCACCCCAGGGCCCTGGTCCCGAGCCCGATCCAGGGCGGGGAGGGCAACGCGGAGTACCTGTTGTGGCTGACCCTGCGCGCAGCCGAGTCCCTCGGATGGGAGGCTCTGGTGAGGACCGCCGACCAGGTGAGCGTGGAGGGAGCCTCGTGAGCGAAGCAGAGCACCGCCGGATCCTGCTCGTGGCGCACCCCCGCCGGCAGGAGGCCCACGACGTCGCCGCGGACGTCGTCGACAAGCTCGAGGCCGCCGGCATCGAGGTGACCATGGTCCCCGAGGAGGCGGCGGCCGTCGACCTGTCGGCAGGTCACGGCGTGATCCCGGCCGACCCGACGCGGCCCGCCGAGGGGTGCGAGCTGGTCTGCGTCCTCGGCGGCGACGGCACGATCCTGCGTGGCGCCGAGATGTCGCGCGGCTCGGACGCACCCCTGCTCGGGGTCAACCTCGGGCACGTGGGCTTCCTCGCCGAGGCAGAGCGCGAGGACATCGCGGCCACCGTGCAGCACATCGTGGAGCGCACGTACACGGTCGAGGAGCGGACCACGCTGGAGGTCACCGCGCAGGTGAACGGCGACCCGGTCTACCGGAGCTGGGCGCTCAACGAGGTGACCGTCGAGAAGGCCAACCGCGAGCGGATGCTGGAGGTCGTCGCCGAGATCGACGGTCGACCGCTGACCACGTGGGGCTGCGACGGGGTCGTCGTCGCGACGCCGACCGGGTCGACCGCCTACGCGTTCTCCGCGGGGGGGCCGGTCGTCTGGCCGGACGTGGAGGCGTTGCTGCTCGTGCCGATCAGCGCACACGCCCTTTTCGCCCGGGCGCTGGTGCTCGGCCCGAACTCACACCTCGCCCTCGAGGTGGTCCCCGACACGCTCGGCACCGGCGCGCTGTGGTGCGACGGTCGCCGGGCGGTCGACCTGCCCCCCGGGGCCCGCATCGAGGTGGTGCGTTCCGACGTGCCGGTGCGGCTCGCGCGGCTGAGCACCTCGCCGTTCACGGACCGGCTGGTCGCCAAGTTCGACCTGTCGATCCTCGGCTGGCGCGGCCAGGCCCGCCTCGAGGAGGCAGCGCGCGCCGGGCGGGGGCGCGTCACGCCCTCGTGAGAGGGTGACCTCGTGCTCCAGGAACTGCGGATCCAGCGGCTCGGCGTGATCGACGACGCCGTCCTGGAGCTGCATCCGGGGCTCAACGTCGTCAGTGGCGAGACGGGGGCCGGCAAGACCATGGTGGTCACCGGGCTCGGCCTGCTGCTGGGTGCCCGCGCCGACACGGGGCTGGTGCGCGCGGGTGCGGAGAGCGCCGTGGTGGAGGGGCTGGTCGCCGTCCCGTCGGACCACCCGGCCGCGCTGCGGGCTGCCGACGCCGGCGCGGACACCTCGGACGGCCTGGTCCTGGTGCGGACCCTGTCGGCCGAGGGCCGTTCTCGCGCGCACGTGGGTGGCCGCACCGCCCCGGTGGGGGTGCTCGGTGAGATCGGTGAGCACCTGGTCGCCGTGCACGGACAGGCAGACCAGTGGCGGCTGCGCCAGCCGGACCAGCACCGGACCATGCTCGACCAGTTCGGCGGGGAGCCGGTCGCTGCGGCGCTGCGCGTCTACACCGAGTCGTTCGACGCCCATGCGGCTGCCCGGGCCGAGCTGGCCTCGCTGCGGGCCCAGGCCCGCGAAAGGGCGCGCGAGGTCGAGGTGCTCCAGCACGGCCTGACCGTGCTCGAGCAGATCGACCCACAGCCGGGTGAGGACGCCGACCTCCGGGTGGAGGACGAACGGCTCAGCCACGCGGAAGGGCTCCGGGGCGCCGCCGAGGCGGCGCACTCCTCACTGGCGGGGCTGGAGGAGTATGCCGGTGAGTCGGCTCCCAGCGCTCTGGACACCATCGCCGCGGCTCGCCAGGCGCTGGCCGCGGAGGCCGACCACGACCCGCGCCTCAAGGAGCTCGACCGCCGGCTCGCGGAGGTGGGCTACCTCGTGGCCGACCTGGCGGCCGACCTCAGCAGCTACCTCACCGACGTCGAGGTCGACCCCGCACGCCTGGTGTTCGTCCAGCAACGGCGCGCAGACCTGACCGCCCTGACCCGCAAGTACGGCGACACCATCGACGAGGTGCTCGAGTGGGGTCGGCAGTCGGCACAGCGGCTCGACGCACTGCTCGGCTCCGACCTGCGGATCGAGGAGCTCGAGCACGAGGTGGGCCGCCTCGAGACCGAGCTGGGGACCGCTGCGGCGAGGCTGACCGGCGCCCGCACCGTCGCGGCTGCCGAGCTCGCCACCCGGACGACTGCGGAGCTGGCCCACCTCGCGATGGGGCAGGCAGCCGTGACGGTTGCGGTCAGCGAGCGCGCCGAGCTGTCCCGCCACGGCGCGGACACGGTCGAGATCCTCCTGGCCGCCAACCCGGGCAGCCCGGCGCGCAGCGTCGCCAAGGCAGCCTCCGGTGGTGAGCTGTCTCGCGTGATGCTGGCCCTCGAGGTGGTCAGCGGGGCCGCAGGCGCCGCCGACGTCCCCACGTTCGTCTTCGACGAGGTCGACGCCGGGGTCGGGGGAGCCGCGGCACTCGACGTGGGCGCCCGGCTGGCCGCGCTCGCCGAGCACGCGCAGGTGGTGGTGGTCACCCACCTGGCCCAGGTCGCGGCATACGCGGATCGCCACCATGTCGTGCGCAAGGCGAGCGACGGGCACATCACCTCCAGTGGGGTGCACCCGGTCGACGGCGAGGAGCGGCTGCGCGAGCTGGCCCGGATGATGGCCGGCGTGGACAGCGACTCCTCGCTCGACCACGCCCGCGAGCTCGTGGCGGAGGCCGCCGCACGCCGCGTGGGCGCCGCCGCATCCTGACGGGTGCATGGGAGGATTGCCGGGATGCCCGTGAAGATCCCGCGCCAGCGTGCCCGCGACCCCGAGACGCCCGGGGTCCGTGGGCCGGTGCGCGTGGACGCCCGCACCAAGAACCTCACCAAGCGGCTGCGTCCCGGTGAGGTGGCGGTCATCGACCACCAGGACATCGACAAGGTCAGCGCCGAGGCGCTGCTCGCCTGCCGACCGGCTGCCGTCGTCAACGCCTCGCCCTCCATCAGCGGCCGCTACCCCAACCTGGGCCCCGAGATCCTCGTCGAGGCCGGCATCCCGCTGGTCGACAACGTCGGCCGCGACGTGATGCACGACCTGCAGGAGGGCGAGCAGGTGCGGGTCGACGGGGGAGAGGTCTGGGTCGGCGACCGGCTCGTGGCCTCCGGGCAGGCGCTCGACCACGAGGGTGTCGAGAAGTCGATGGTCGAAGCGCGTGCTGGCCTGGCCGTCCAGCTGGAGGCGTTCGCAGCCAACACCATGGAGTACCTCCGGCGTGAGCGCGACCTCCTGCTCGACGGCGTGGGAGTGCCCGACATCACCACCAGCCTCGACGGCCGGCACTCGCTCATCGTGGTGCGCGGGTACCACTACAAGGAGGACCTCAAGACGCTCCGCAGCTACATCCGTGAGTACCGGCCCGTCCTGATCGGCGTCGACGGCGGGGCTGATGCGCTGCTCGAGGAGGGGCTGCGACCCGACCTCATCGTCGGCGACATGGACTCCGTCTCCGACTCGGCGCTGCGGTGCGGGGCAGAAATCGTGGTCCACGCCTACCGCGACGGCAAGGCGCCAGGGCTCGAGCGGGTCCGCCGGCTGGGCGTGGAGCCGGTCGTGTTCCCCGCCACCGGCACGAGCGAGGACGTGGCCATGCTGCTGGCCGACGACAAGGGCGCCTCCCTGATCGTCGCGGTGGGCACGCACGCCACGCTCGTGGAGTTCCTCGACAAGGGACGCTCCGGCATGGCGAGCACCTTTCTCACCCGGCTGCGGGTGGGCGGCAAGCTCGTCGACGCCAAGGGCGTCAGCCGCCTCTACCGCTCCCGCATCTCCAACCTCACGCTCGTCTTCATGCTCCTCGTCGGGCTCAGCGCACTCGTCGCCGCGCTGGCCTCGACGACCGGCGGCCGCGCGTTCCTGCAACTGCTCGGCGCCCGCTGGGACGACCTCTGGTCCTCAATCGTAGGAATCCTCACGTGATCGACTTCCGCTACCACCTCGTCTCGATCGTCTCCATCTTCCTTGCACTCGCGGTGGGGATCGTGCTGGGTGCGGGCCCGCTGAAGGAGGACATCGGCAACACGCTGACCTCAGAGGTCAAGAACCTGCGCGACGACAAGGCGGCACTGCGCAGCCAGCTCGACCTCGCCGAGCAGGGCATCAAGGCACGCGACGAGTTCACCACGGCCAGCAACCGCACCCTGCTCGCCAACCGGCTGACCGACACCGCCGTCGCAGTCGTCGTGCTGCCGGGCGCCGACGGTGGCCTGGTGAAGTCGACGACCCAGACCCTCGCGCAGGCCGGGGCCAAGGTGACGGCCACGGTCACCGTGCTCGACGCCTGGGTCGACCCTGACAAGGCCTCCTTCCGGCAGACCCTCGGCCAGCAACTCGCCGGGCAGGTGCAGGTGCCCATCGACCAGTCCTCCGGCGAGGTGGTCAACGCGGTCCTCGCCCGTGCGCTGCTCGCCAAGGCCGGGTCGCCGTCGAGGGATGGCGCCTCCGCGGCACTCCAGGCGATGCGGACCGGCGACCTCGTCAGGTTCACCCCCGACCACGTCGAGCCGGCCAGCCTCGCCGTCGTGATCGGCGCGCCCGTGACCGGGTCGGACGCAGACGCGCGCACAGCACGGGCGAAGGGCCTCGAGGCCCTCGCCGGCGCCCTGGACGACGCCGGTTCGGGCGCCGTGCTGCTCGCGGCCACGCCCAAGCCGGACGCCAGCAACTCGACCTCTGTCGTCGGCACCCTTCGCTCCGACAGTGAGCGCGCCAAGGAGCTGTCCACGGTCGACAACGGCGACATCCCGATGGGTCAGGCGAGCCTCATCTTCGCGCTGCTCGAGCAGGAAGCCGGCAAGGCGGGGCAGTACGGCCTGACGGGTGACGCCACCGCAGCCTTCCCCCAGCTGGCGACCAAGTAGCCGCAATGCGTGCGCTCGTCTCCGGAGTGGTCGGCGGGCTGGCCGCCGGCGCAGCCATGCGGCTGTTGCGCGCACACCCACCGGGTGGGGCGGCGCGATGGGAGCGCACCAACCACGCGGGTGCCACCGTCACCCTCCTCGAGGGGCCTGCGTATGCCGCGGGGGCGGCTGCCGGCGCAGCCCTCCTCGGTGCCGGGCCGGGTCCAGTGCTCGCCACCACGGCCGCAGCCGGGCTCGGTGCTCTCGACGACCTGAGGGGCGACTCGGGGAGCAAGGGCTTGAAGGGGCACCTCGGCGCGCTCGCCCGGGGCGAGGTGACGACGGGAGCGGTCAAGATCGTGGGCCTCGCGGTGACGGGCGTCTGTGCGGCCGCGCTGGTGGACCTGAGGGTGCGCAGGGACGCGAGGCATGGTCGCCACGGGACCCGGCCACGCGGCATACCGGCTGTCGCCGACACCATCGTCGGTGGTGCGGTGGTCGCCGGCACGGCGAACCTGTTCAACCTGCTCGACCTGCGCCCGGGCCGTGCGCTCAAGGCAGTCGTCCTGGTCGGCGCGCTGGCGGCCACCTCGGATGGCTCGGCGGTGGCGGCCGGCGCAGCCGCGGGCGCCGCTGCCAGCCTGCTGCCCCCGGACCTGGCCGGTGAGGCGATGCTGGGCGACACCGGCGCCAACGCAGCCGGGGCGCTGCTCGGCACCGCACTGCTGCAGCGCACCGGGCGACGGGGCCGGCTCGTCGCGCTGGCGCTCCTCACCGGCCTCACGCTTGCTTCGGAGAAGGTCTCCTTCACGCAGGTCATCGAGTCCACGCCCGTGCTGCGCGAGCTGGACGCCCTGGGCCGCCGATGACCTCGACCTCCGTGGGCCACTCGGTGGCGCGCGCCGCCGGCCTGATCGCGGTCGCCACCCTGCTGGCCCGGGTCGCCGGTTTCGTCCGCACGCTGGTCTTCTCGCACAGCGCCGGGACGACCGGGGTGGGCGACGTCTACCAGACGGTCAACACCCTGCCCAACGTCGTCTACGAGGTGGCCGCCGGGGGAGTGCTCGCGGCGGTCGCGGTCCCGCTCGTGGCCGGCCAGCTCGGTGCCGGGCGACCCCGCGACGCGGACCGCATCGCATCGGCGCTGCTTGGCTGGGCAGTCGCGGTGCTGCTGCCGGTGAGCGTGCTCCTGGCGCTGCTCGCGCCGTGGCTCAGCCGCCTGCTGCTCGGCGGGCACGCCACCGCAGCCGAGGTCCACCTCGGGTCGCACATGTTGGTGCTGTTCGCCCCGCAGGTGCTGCTCTACGGCGTGGGGATCGTGCTGTCCGGGGTGCTGCAGGCGCACCGCCGATTCCTCGCGGCAGCGCTCGCGCCCCTGCTGTCGAGCCTCGTCGTGATCGCCTCCTACCTCGCCTACGCGCGTCTCGCAGGCTCCAGCAACTCGCCGGCACAGGTGCCCGACGCCGCGGTCTGGGCCCTCGCCGGAGGCACCACGCTCGGCGTGGTGGTGCTGAGCCTGCCGCTGCTCGTGCCCGTGCTGCGCGCCGGGATCTCGTTGCGGCCGACGCTCACCTTCCCGGCGGGCGTCGCGCGTCGCGCGGTGTCGCTGGCGGGTGCCGGTGTGCTGGCGCTGGCCGCGCAGCAGGCAGCCGTGTTCGTCACCCTGTGGCTCACCCACCACCGCACCCACGACGTGGGCACGGTCAACGTCTACAGCTACGTCCAGGCCGTCTACCTGCTGCCCTACGCGGTGCTGGCCGTCCCCATCGCGATGTCCGCCTTCCCAGCCCTGGCCCACAGCGCTGCCGCCGGCGGCGACGCCGCCGATGCGACGACCGGCACCGTGGCCCGGTCCCTGCAGGGCATCCTCGTGCTCACGGCGGGCGCCGCGGCGGTGCTGATCGCGGTGGCTGGGCCGGTGGGCGACTTCTTCACCGCCCTCGACGCAGGGGCACACTCCGGTGGCGGCGACGCGCTGACCGCGCTGCCCGCCGCGCTCGCGGCGTATGCGCCGGGGCTGGTGGGGTTCAGCGTCGCGGCACTGCTCACCCGGGCTCTCTACGTGCGGGGACGGCCGCTCTACGCAGCGCTCGCCGTCGCGGGTGGCTGGGCGGTGGCCGCGGTGCTGCCACTGCTCATCCTGTCGGAGGGTTCGACGGCCGCACAGACGCTGGCGAGCCTCGGCGTGGGCTCGAGCGCCGGCATGCTGCTGTCCGGTGCCGCGCTCGCGGTCCTCGTTCGCCGGGCCTGGGGCCCCGCGGCCCTGCACGGCTGCGGACGGACGCTGGGGGCGGCGGTGGTGGCCGTCGCGGTGGCGATGGGCGTCGGCGACACGATGGCGCACGGGATGCGGTCCGAGGCGCTGTGGGGCGCGCTCGCGGGTGGGGTGGCGGTCGCAGTCGTCACGACCGGGGTCTACCTCGGAGTCATGATGGTCGCTGACCGGGGCTCGATGCGCGCCGCCCTCGAGCGGGGCAGGCGCCGCAGGCGGGGCAGCCGGGAGGGCGTGGCGTGAGGGTCGTCATGGTCCTCGGCCGGAGCACCGGTGGAATCGGCACCCATGTCGTCGAGCTGGTCGAGGGGCTGCGCGCCGCCGGTGACCGGGTCACGGTCGTCACGGACGCGGTCACCGCCGACCGGTTCGGCATTGCCGACGCCAAGCGCTGGTGGCCCGGTCGCACTGTCGGGGTGGTGGGTTCGGTGCGTCGGGTCTGGTGGCTGCGTGGACTGGCCCGCCACGCGGATGTGGTGCACGCGCACGGCCACCAGGCCGGGCTGGTGGCCGCCTTGGCCATGCTCGGCCTCCCGACCCCGCTGGTCGTCAGCCAGCACAACGCGGTGCTCGTCCGTGGCTCCAAGGGGCGGCTGCTCGACCTCGTGCAGAGGTTCGTGGCCCGACGCGCCGCGCTGGTCTCGGGTGCGAGCAGCGACCTCGTCGAGCAGGCTCGAGGTCGCGGGGCGCGGGACGCGCGGCTCGCCGAGGTGCCTTCGCCGCGGGTGCCCGGGCTGCTCGCGCAGGATCCGCTGGACGAACAGGGCCGCCGCGACCTCGCGAGGCAGCTGCTTCGCGAGGCCGGCGTGGATGGCGAGTCTTTGATGGATCCGCGTCGCCAGGGCGACGCGGATCCATCAAAGACTGCGGAGCGAAGCCCTGCGCTGGTGCTGACCATCGCGCGGATCGCCCCGCAGAAGGACCTCGGCACCCTGGTGGCGGCAGCGCAGGCCCTGCCGGTTTCTCACCCAGATGCCACGAAGCCTGCAGGCGCAGCGCAGGTTTCGTTCCAATTGGGTGAAATACCTGCGGTGTGGGTGGTGGTCGGTGGTGGGGACGAGCCGCTCCGGGCCGAGCTCGAGCGCCGGGCGGCGGCATCCGGAGCGCCCGTCCACCTCGTCGGGACCCAGGACGACCCCGAGCGGTGGCTGCGGGCGGCGGACGTGTTCGTCCTCACCTCGCTGTGGGAGGCGCGCGCCCTCGTCGTCCAGGAGGCGATGGCCGCGGGTCTGCCGGTCGTGGCCACGGACACGGGCGGGCTGCCGGACCTCGTCCAAGGCGTCGGCAGGCTGGTCCCGGTGGGCGACGCGGCGGCTGTGGCCGACGCGGTCGGCGCGTACCTGCGCGAGCCGGCCACGCGGCATACCGCCTCGGTCCTGGGCCGTGAGCGGGCCGCATCGTGGGACGACGGCGAGGCCACGGCGCGTCGCTGGCGGCAGTGGTACTCGGCGCTGCTCACGATGACGTAGGCTTGAACCCCGTGGTGGAGCAGACGAAACACATCTTCGTGACCGGGGGCGTCGCCTCTTCGCTCGGCAAGGGGCTGACCGCCTCCAGCCTCGGACACCTGCTCCGGGCGCGCGGGCTGCGGGTCACCATGCAGAAGCTCGACCCCTACCTCAACGTCGACCCGGGCACGATGAACCCGTTCCAGCACGGTGAGGTCTTCGTCACCGAGGACGGTGCGGAGACCGACCTGGACATCGGGCACTACGAGCGGTTCCTCGACATCAACCTGGTCGGGCGCTCCAACGTCACGACCGGCCAGATCTACAGCGACGTCATCGCCAAGGAGCGCCGCGGGGAGTACCTCGGCGACACCGTCCAGGTGATCCCGCACATCACCAACGAGATCAAGGCCCGGATGCGGGCCCAGGCAGTCGGCAGCCCCGGCGTCAAGGCCGCCGAGGCCCCGGACGTCATCATCACCGAGATCGGCGGCACGGTCGGCGACATCGAGTCGCTGCCGTTCCTCGAGGCGGCCCGGCAGGTGGGCCACGAGTT
>Ga0308175_100003850_pt1 | contig 10446 bp, 8 predicted proteins | sample PhyCR1_3_FD_203893 | JGI IMG/M metagenome (GOLD analysis project Ga0308175, IMG submission 203893) | Soil microbial communities from UC Gill Tract Community Farm, Albany, California, United States - DLSLS.C.R1 | ecosystem: Environmental > Terrestrial > Soil > Agricultural land | place: USA...
CCATGAGGTGCCGAACAGCTTCTGCGCGTTGCCGATGGAGATCGTGGCCGTCATCTGGAGGTGGGTCACGTCGGCCGTCGCGGTGACGCCGTAGGGCTTGAACGCCCCGGCCACCGCGTTGCGGCGGTTCGACGACGCCCCGTAGGTCGAGGCCAGCGTGCCGAGCGACGGGTACTTGCCATAGGACGACGAGGCCGGGTTGCTCGCCGCCTTGACCGCGGCCTGGATGCCTGACTGGTTGGCGATGAGCCCGATCTGGAGCGTCATCTTCGAGCTCTTGGAGGCGGCGCCCTTGCTCACCATGCCCTGGTGCGAGATCGGGCCGTAGTCCACGGTGGTGGACGAGGCGCCGGCGCCGGCCGGCAGGGTGGCTGCGAGGAGACCGCCCGCAGTGGCGATGACGGCGGCGCGCCGCAGCGGCAGGAGCATCCGGTCATGCGAGCAGTGGGCGATCGCCGCCGCATCGCCCCGAACGGGTGATGCGACGCCCTGGGCGGGTCACAACACTCGGGCGAGCCACCGCGAAAGGCAGACACCATGGCGACCGCCGTCCCTTCCCAGTCGGACACCGCGCCCCAGAGCGCTGCAGCCCCTTCACCGTTCCCGCCCATCGCCGAGTACGCGTTCCTCTCGGACTGCCACACGAGCGCGCTCGTCGCGCCCGACGGGGCGATCGACTGGCTGTGCGTGCCGCGCTTCGACTCCCCGAGCGTGTTCGGGACGTTGCTGGACCGGGGCGCCGGGGCGTTCCGCCTGGGCCCCTACGGCATCAACGTGCCGTCCTCGCGCGCCTATGAGGCGGGCACCAACACGCTGGTGACGACCTGGCACGCGCCCAGTGGCTGGCTCGTCGTCCGTGACGCGCTGACGATGGGCCCGCGCCGCCATGAGGACACGGTCACGCCGCACACCCGGCCGCCGACCGACGAGGACGCCGAGCACATGCTCGTGCGCACGGTCGAGTGCCTCGACGGCCACGTCGAGGTCGAGCTCATCTGCGAGCCCGTCTTCGACTACGGCCGCGTGCCCGCCGATTGGACGTTGGCGGCCGACGGCGATCGCCATGCGGCCGACGCGGCCGGCGCCGGTCAGACGATCCGGCTGGCGACCGACATGGCGCTCGGCATCGAGGGCGACCGCGTCCGCGCCCGGCACGTGCTGCGCGCCGGCGAGCGCGTGTTCTGCGCGCTGTCGTGGGCGGAGGGCCTGGCGGCGCCGGCCGACGGCGACGAGGCACACGAGCGCCTGCAGAGCACGCAGCGGTTCTGGCGGGCCTGGCTGGAGCGCGCGCGGATCCCCGACCACCGCTGGCGGCCCTACATCCAGCGCTCGGCGCTGGCGATCAAGGGCCTCACGTACATGCCGACCGGCGCCACCGTCGCCGCGGCCACGACGTCGCTGCCCGAGACGCCCGGCGGCGAGCGCAACTGGGACTACCGCTACACCTGGATGCGCGACTCGACGTTCACCCTGCAGGCGCTGCACTGGCTCAACCTCGACTGGGAGGCCGACGAGTTCATGCAGTTCGTAGGCGACCTGGGCCTCAACGAGGACGGCTCGCTGCAGATCATGTACGGGATCGACGGCCGCCGCGACCTGACCGAGAGCACGCGCGACGACCTCTCCGGCTACGCCGGCGCGCAGCCGGTGCGGGTCGGCAACGGCGCCTTCGACCAGAAGCAGAACGACGTCTTCGGCGCGGTGCTGGACTCGATCCTGCTGCACACCCGGCGCAGCGAGCGCCTCCCGCGCCGCCTGTGGCCGCTGATCGAAGCGCAGGCCGCGGGGGCGATCGCGGTGTGGCGCGAGCCCGACCAGGGGATCTGGGAGGCGCGCGGCGCCCCGCAGCACTACGTCTCGTCCAAGTTGATGTGCTGGGTCGCGCTCGACCGCGCGGCGAAGCTCGCGCAGGTATGGGGCGAGCCGAAGCGCGCCGACACGTGGCAGGGCGTCGCCGACGAGATCAAGGCCGACATCCTGGAGCACGGCGTGACCGCCGACGGCGTGCTGCGCCAGCACTACGACACCGACGCGCTGGACGCCTCGACGCTGCTCGCCGCGCTCTTCGGCTTCCTGGCCCCCGACGACCCGCGCCTGCGGGCCAGCGTCCTGGCCATCGAGCGCGACCTCACCGAACGCGGCTTCGTCCTGCGCTACCGCACCGGCGAGACCGACGACGGCCTGGAGGGCAAGGAGGGCACGTTCCTGATCTGCTCGTTCTGGCTGGTCTCCGCGCTGGCTGCCATCGGCGAGATCCAGCGGGCCCGCGACCTGATGGAGCGGCTGCTGCGCATCACCTCGCCCCTGGGGCTCTACGCCGAGGAGTTCGACGCCGACACCGGGCGCTTCCTCGGCAACTTCCCGCAGGCGTTCTCGCACCTGGCGCTCATCCAGGCCGCAGCGGCGATCATCCTGATCGAGCGGGTGGAGGAGCTGCGATGAGCTCCTACGACGTCATCATCATCGGCAGCGGCGCCGGCGGCGGGACGCTCGTGCGCGCGCTGGCGCCGTCGGGCAAGCGCATCCTGCTGCTCGAGCGCGGCGGCTGGCTGGCCCGCGAGCCCCAGAACTGGCAGAGCCACGACGTGTTCGTCGACAACCGCTACGTCTCGCCGGACACGTGGTACGACGCCGACGACAAGCCGTTCCAGCCGCAGGTCCACTACTACGTCGGCGGCGCGACCAAGCTGTACGGCGCGGCGCTGTACCGCCTGCGCGCCGAGGACTTCGGCGAGCTGCGCCACCACGACGGCCTCTCCCCCGCCTGGCCCATCGCCTACGACGAGATGGAGCCGTACTACACCCGCGCCGAGCAGCTCTACCAGGTGCACGGCGCCCGCGGCGAAGACCCGACCGAGCCGCCGGCCAGCGCGCCGTACCCGCACCCCGCGGTCTCCCACGAGCCCCGCATCCAGCAGCTCTCCGACGACCTCGAGGCCGCCGGCCACCAGCCGTTCCACGCCCCGTGCGGCGTGCTGCTGGACGAGCGCAACATGCCCTACAGCGCGTGCGTGCGCTGCTCGACCTGCGACGGCTTCCCGTGCCTCGTGCACGCCAAGTCCGACGCGGAGGTGCTGGGCGTGCGGCCGGCCGTCGAGCACCCGAACGTGACGCTGCTGACCGGCGCCCACGCGGTGGCGCTCGAGACCGACCCGGCGGGCACGACCGTCACCGGTGTCGTCGTCGAGCGCGACGGCCGCCGCGAGACGATGACCGGCGACCTCGTCGTCGTCTCCTGCGGGGCGGCCAACAGCGCCAAGCTGCTGCTCGCCTCGGCCACCGACCGCCACCCCGACGGCCTCGCCAACGGCTCCGGACAGGTCGGCCGCAACTACATGTTCCACAACAGCCAGGCCGTCCTTGCCCTGTCGCGCGAGCCCAACCCGACGGTCTTCCAGAAGACGCTGGGCATCAACACCTACTACTTCGCGACCAAGGACATCGACTTCCCGCTCGGCAACATCCAGATGGTCGGCAAGTCCTCGGCGGAGATGTACCGCGGCGAGAAGCCGATCCAGACGAAGCTCGCGCCGGAGTGGACGCTGGGCGACGTCGCCCGCCACGCCGTCGACTTCTGGTTGTCGACCGAGGACCTGCCCCGTCCGGACAACCGCGTGACGCTGCGCGCGGACGGGAGCGTCCGGCTGCGCTACACGCCGAGCAACGAGGTGCCCAAGCAGCGCCTGCTGCACGAGCTGAAGTCGATGCTCAAGCACATCGGGATGCACCACGACCACCTGCTCCCGCGCCATGCCTACCTCAAGAACGACATCCCGGTGGCCGGCTGCGCCCACCAGGCGGGCACGTGCCGGTTCGGCGCCGACCCCGCCACCTCGGTGCTCGACACCGACTGCCGGGCCCACGAGGTCGACAACCTCTACGTCGTCGACACGAGCTTCTTCCCGAGCATCGGCGCGGTCAACCCCGCGCTGACGGCGATGGCCAACGCCCTGCGCGTCGGCGACCATCTCCTGGAGCGCCTCGGCGCGCCGGCCGCATCGACCGAGAGCAGCAACGCCCATGTCACCTGATGCCAACGGCACCCACCGCCACGTCGTCATCGTCGGCGGGGGCTTCGCCGGCGTCGGCTGCGCCCGCCGGCTGGCCGGTCGCGACGACGTCCGCGTGACGCTGATCGACCGCAACAATTACCACCAGTTCCAGCCGTTGCTCTACCAGGTCGCCACCTCGCAGCTGGCCTCGAGCGACATCGCCTACTCGCTGCGCAAGCTCTTCGCCGACGACGACAACGTCGAGGTCAAGCTCGGCGAGGTGGAGCGCGTGGATCCGGCGGCCCGCAGCGTGACCACGGCCGACGGCGCGGTCTTCACCGGGGACGCGATCGTCCTGGCCGCGGGGTCACAGCCGAACTTCTTCCGCACGCCGGGCGCCGCGGAGCACGCCTTCCCGCTCTACTCGCTCGACGATGCGCAGCAGCTGCGGTCGCGCATCCTCGGGGTCTTCGAGGAGGCCGATCGCGACCCGTCGCTCATCGACCAGGGTGCGCTGTCCTTCGTCGTCGTGGGCGGCGGACCGACCGGCGTCGAGCTGGCCGGGGCGCTGGCCGACCTCGTGCAGGAGACGATGGCGGAGGAGTACCACCACCTCGCCGTCTCGTCCGCGCAGATCCACCTCGTGGACCTCGGCCCCAAGCTGCTTGGGCCCTTCTCCGACGAGGCCCACGACTACGTCGCCAAGGTCCTCGGCCGCAAGGGCGTCCGGATGCACCTCGGCGTGGCCGTGACCGAGGTCGGCCCCGGACACGTCACGCTGGCCGACGGCACCACGATCCGCACGCGCTGCGTGGTGTGGGGCGGCGGCATCATGGCGCCGGCCGTCGCGGGCACGCTGCCCGACGCGCAGGGCCGCGGCGGGCGGCTGGCGGTCAGCTCCGACCTCTGCGTCGCCGGCGCGCCCGGCATCTATGCGGCCGGCGACATCGCCAACATCCCGGCGCCCGACGGCACGACGCTGCCGCAGCTGGGCTCCGTGGCGCTGCAGAGCGGCCGGCACGTCGCCGACACCGTCATGGCCGACCTGACCGCCGCGCCACGTGCGGCGTTCCACTACCACGACAAGGGCATCATGGCGATGATCGGCCGCGGCGCCGCGATCGCCGAGGTCGGCGCGCACCGCCACGAGCTGCACGGCGTCATCGCGTTCTCGGCGTGGCTCGGCGTCCATGCGGAGCTGATGACCGGCGTGCGCAACCGCATCGACGCGTTCGTCAGCTGGGCGTCGGACAACTTCTCGCACCGGCGCGGGCCGCAGATCCTCGACCGCGCCGACGCGGCGCGGATCAACTGGGACGAGGACCCCGCGCCGCCGCTGGCGGCCACCGGGCCGCAGCAGCGCTGAGCGCCGGACGATGAGCATCATCCTGGCGATCGTCGTCGTGGGTCTCACCACGAGCGTCGCGGTGGGCGCGATGCTGCTCGTCCGCCGCCGCGCGCCCGAGGGCAGCGTCTTCGAGGACGGCGACCGTGCGTCGGGTGTGTTCGGCGTCCTGGCCACGGGGTTCTCGGTCCTCCTGGGGTTGATCGTGTTCCTGGCCTTCTCGAGCTACGACCAGTCGCGCACCGGCGCGGAGACCGAGGCGCTGACCGTCAGCCAGCAGTTCGAGACGGCGCAGTTCCTGCCGCCGTCGGTGCGCGAGCGCCTCGGCGGCCAGCTCATCTGCTACGGACGCGCCGTCGTCAGCGAGGAGTGGCCACGACTGGCCGCCGGGAACGCGGGAAATGCGTTCAACCCCTGGGCGGTGCCGATGTTCCACACCATCAAGGCCGCCGACCCGAAGATCGCGGGCGAGCAGACCGCCTATGACAACTGGATGGACTTCACGGCCACGCGCGAGCAGGCCCGCAGCGATCGCGTGCATGGCGCGGTCGGGGTGATCCCGCGCGCGCTGTGGGTCGTCCTGTTCTTCATCGCGGCGATCATCTTCGGGTACATGCTCTTCTTCGCCGACATCGGCGAGCGGTGGTGGGCGCAAGCGATGTTGATGGGGTCGGTCATCGCCGTGATCACCGCGACGCTGCTGCTGATCGCGTTCCTGGACGACCCGATCCGCGAGCACGGCGGCCTGCAGCCGGTGGCGATGCAGCGCACGCTGGACACGCTCCAGCGCGAGCGCGCGGCGGTGGGCGACCGCTCGCCACTGCCCTGCGACGCGGCGGGCGCCGCGGTCTAGCGCTCCCGCTCCTCGGCCTCGCGCAGCGCCTCCTCGATCGCCGTCACGCGCTCGAGGATCTCCTGAAGGACGGCGTCGTCGCCGGTGCGCTTCTCCTCGCGCTTGACGGCGACGCGGGCCGCGCGGGCCTCCTGGTTGGCCGAGACGAACGACGAGGTGATGGTCGCCGTCAGGATCGACAGGAAGGTCAACCCGAGCACCATCACGCCGGCGCCGACCACGCGGCCCCAGGTGGTGTGCGGCACGATGTCGCCGTAGCCGACGGTCGTCAGCGTCTGCAGCGACCACCACAGCGCATCGCCCAGCGTCGCGTAGTCCCGGCGGTCGATGACCCAGACGAGGACGCCCGCCCCCACCGCCAGCACGAGGGTCGCCGCCGAGAGATAGCGGAGGACGTGGCGGTCGGTGATCGCACGCTGCGCCCGGCGCTCGAAGCGGTTGCGGCGGCGCGGTGGCTGTTGGCCGTCGCTCAGCATGTCGGCGCCACGCCCGGCCCGGTGGTGGTCCCCACGCGCGCGCCGTCGAGGAAGACGTCGACGCGCACCGCCGTCGGCCGGCAGACGCGCGCGGCGGGCGCGGCGATGTCGCGCGCGCCGCTGCCGCTCACGGCGAGGAAGAGCGCCAGCGCGCTCGGCTGCGTCCAGGCGCCGCGGGGCAGGGGTCGTTCGTAGGCGACCGCGGTCAGCGCGGTGCCGGGCGGCAGCCGGTCCCATGCGAGCCGCAGCCGCAGCCGTGCGGCCGACCAGCGCAGGCCGGTGACGCGAACGATGGCACCGGCCGGCGCCGTGGCCTCCACCGGGCGGCGCAGGGTCGCGGCGGTCTCGGCGGCGACGATGCGATCGGCGGCGCGGCGCGCGTCGGCGGCCCGCCGGGGCCGGTCATGAGCGACCCACGCGAGCTCGGTCAGCGCGTTGGCGGCCACGCGGCGCGCGCGCTCGGAGGCCCCTCCGGCGGTCGCCAGCCCCATGCCGCGGGTCAGTGAGGCGTCGGCCCCACCGCGGTCGCCGCGGGCCAGCTGCGCCGCACCGCGCAGCAACCACGCGTCGGGGACGTGCGGGTTGATGGCCATCGCGCTCTGGGTCGCGGTCAGCGCCTCGTCCATCCGGCCGGCGAAGAAGGCCTGCAGCGCGATCAGGCCGGGCCCCAGGAGGTCCTTGCCGGGATCCAGTGCCTGCGCCTGCTCGGCGTCGCCGATGGCCAGGCGCGACGCACGGTCACCGCGCGCGGTGAACGCGCCGCTGACGGGATAGTCGGGATTGGCCGCCAGCAGCCGTGCGCGCGAGCGGCCCAGGAAGGCCGCCCCATAGTCGCCGTCGGCGGCGATCGCCCGGCTGAAGCCGGCCACCGCCTCGCCCGGCCGGCCGCCGGCGCTGAGGACGGTCGCGCGGGCCGCCGCGTCGATCGCCCGCGTGGGCGTCTCGGGGATCGGCAGGTGGAAGATCCACGCCCCCCAAGCCGCGGCGAAGATCCCGGTCGCCACGCCCAACCCGAAGGAGTAGGGCCGCAGCGGGCCGTCGACGACGAGCGCGTAGCCCACGAAGAACAGGGCGGCGGCGAGGACCGCGATGACGGTCGTGTACTGCGTGGAACGCGTGTTCCACGTGATCCGCGTGGTGGCCAGCGCGCGCTGGCGGAGCGTGTCCCGCGCGGCATCCACCTTCCGGGCTTCGGCGCGGCGACGCCCCTCCACCCCGCGCCCGGCGACGACGTCCACGTTGGCGCGCAGGGCGCGCACGGCGGCGCGGGTGGTCTCACGGGCGGTGGTCGACTCCTTGGTGCCGGCGTCGTGCTGGGCGATGGCCAGCCCGGCGGCGAGCACGGCCAACAGCGACAGCGTGATCGCGATGTGGCGCTTGAGCGGGCCGGCGTCGTCCATCCGCGTCACGCCCAGAAGTACGTGGCCAGGCCGGCGACCAGGCCGGTGAGGTAGACGACCAGGCCCGCGACGGCCAGTGCCACGGCCCAGCTCCTGCGCGCGGCGAGCTGGGCCAGCGTGTACAGCGGCACGGCGAGCAGCGCGACGAACGCGCACCGCGTGAGCCCGTTGGTCCGCACCCGGATCGCGTCGGCCGCGTGCGCCCAGCGATCCGGGTCCAGCGCCGCGGGCGCGTCCAGCGCGGTCGACTGCTGAGCGACCAGCGTGCGCTCGCGCTCGGCCAGGTCCAGCGGGCGCGGCGCGCGGCGGGGGTGCAGCAGGTCGGTGGAGATCGCGAACGTGTCGAAGACGCCGGCGCCCGCCGCGCGGCGCAGCGCCGCCCGCCGCACCGCGCCGGCTTGGGCGCCGCGGAGGGACGCGGCGCGCGCGTAGTCGGCGCGGTAGCGGGCGTACGCACGGGCGATGGTCTCGAGCGCAACGGAGCGCTCCACCGTCGCCTGTTCGACGCGGACGGTCTCGCCGATCGACTGGCGGTCGTCGTACGCCGCCGTGCTGCCGATCTGGGCGGCCCGCCAGCCGAAGCCGGTGGCGGTCACGGTGGCCAGACCGATCAGGAACGCCACCGTCCAGGCGCGGTTGAGGCCGCGCCGGCGGTGGGCCGGCGGGGCCGCGGGCCCCGCCGGCACCGTTCCGCGGCTAGCGGCGCGAGACGCGCCGGGCCGTGCGTCGACCGGTGCGTCGCGCGACGCGACGGGCTCCGAACATTTGGTCTCCTTTCGCCGTGGTGCGGTGATGGTGGGTCACGAGGGAGTGGCGGCGGTCGTCTCGAGCGAGGCCAGCTCCTCGGCCTCCTCGGCGGCCATGAGCCCGATCTCGACGAGGTCCAGCGGGCTGATGAAGCCGTCGCCGATGCGGAAGCCGTTGGCGCGCATGACGGCGTCGCGCAGCCCGACCGCCCAGTGGTGCTCGAGCAGCACGAGGGCGGCCGCGGAGTCATTGGGGATGTCGGCGAGGACGTCCCACTCGTCGCCGTCGCGCAGGGCCTCGAGAACGCCGTCGGCGCCCAGCTCGGCGCCGGCCTCGGCGCCGGCGGCCATGCCCTCCTCGCCGTCGAACCCGAGGCCGACCAGGGCGGCGACCTTGCTGCCCAGCTCGACCGACTCGGCCTCGGTGAGGTTGCTGAGGTGCTCGGCCTCCAGCTCGCCGGCGGCGTCCTTGTAGACGGCGAGCGCGTCGATGACGCGCACGGTGTCGCTCTCGCGGAGCCGCTCGAGCTCCTCGATGATCTCGCCGTGGAAGTTGGGGTGCGAGAACCCCAGCACGATCAGCTGCACAGGCCCGATCGCCATGTCTGCTCCGTTCGTCGCGGTCGTTGAGTCGTCGTCTGCGATCCTCGCGCCGCGCCCCGGGGCCGCGCATCACCCCGTCGGGATGATGCCGCCGCACCGGCGCCGGCGCTGTACTCGAAGCCATGACCGACCCGCGGGTGCTGCTGCGGAGCAGGAGCTACGTGCAGCTCCTCGTCCTCGCCGCGTTCATCGGGATCCCGGTCTCGGCGCTGGCCTACGGCTACCTCAAGCTCGTCAACGTGCTGCAGACCGAGCTCTTCGACGACCTCCCGGGACAGCTCGGCTTCGCTTCCACGCCGGCCTGGTGGCCGGTGCCCATCCTGATGGCCTCCGGCGCGCTGTGCGCCGTCGCGATCTCGCGGCTGCCCGGCACGGGCGGCCACTCGCCGGCCGACGGCTTCAAGGCCGCCGGTCCGATCCCGCCGGTCGAGCTGCCGGGCATCTTCGCCGCGTCGCTGGCGACGCTCGGCTTCGGCGCGGTGCTGGGCCCCGAGGCGCCGTTGATCCTGATGGGCAGCGGCCTCGGCGTGCTGGCGGTCCGGCTGGCGTCCCGCGACGCTCCCGACCAGGCGATGGCGGTGATCGCCGCGGCCGGCAGCTTCGCCGCGATCAGCTCGCTGCTCGGCTCCCCGCTGCTCGGGGCGTTCCTGCTGCTGGAGGCGTCGGGCCTGGGCGGCCCGATGCTCGGCCTCGTCCTCGTGCCGGGGCTCCTGGCGGCCGGCATCGGGTCGCTGGTGTTCATCGGGCTGGACTCGCTGACCGGGTTCGGCACGCTGAGCCTCGCGATCCCGGGCCTGCCGTCCGTCGGCCACCCGACCGGCACGTGGCTCGCCTGGGCGCTGGCCTTCGGCCTGGTCGCCCCGTTCCTCGGCCGTGGGATCACGCTGCTGGCGATCGCCGTGCGCGCCCGGGCCACCCCGCACATGCTGATCACGATGCCGATCCTCGGGGCGCTCATCGGCGGCCTGGCCGTGGCCTTCGGCCAGGTCACCGACCACCCCGCCAACGAGGTGCTGTTCTCCGGGCAGAAC
>Ga0308175_100003851_pt1 | contig 10446 bp, 5 predicted proteins | sample PhyCR1_3_FD_203893 | JGI IMG/M metagenome (GOLD analysis project Ga0308175, IMG submission 203893) | Soil microbial communities from UC Gill Tract Community Farm, Albany, California, United States - DLSLS.C.R1 | ecosystem: Environmental > Terrestrial > Soil > Agricultural land | place: USA...
CCGCCGCTCCAGCATCAGGACCGCGTGGTGAGCGCCGCGTTCAGCCCCGACGGCACCCGCGTCGTCACCGCCAGCTGGGACAAGACCGCGCGCGTCTGGGACGCCGCCACCGGCAAGCCGCTCTCCTCGCCGCTCCAGCATCAGGACAGCGTGTTGCGCGCCGCATTCAGCCCCGACGGCACCCGCGTCGTCACCGCCAGCTTGGACAAGACCGCGCGCGTCTGGGACGCCGCCACCGGCAAGCCGCTCTCCCCGCCGCTCCAGCATCAGGGCCTCGTGGTGAGTATCGCGTTCAACCCCGACGGCACCCGCGTCGCCACCGCCAGCTGGGACAAGACCGCGCGCGTCTGGGATGCCGGTACCGGCAAGCCGCTCTCGCATCAGGACAGCATGGTAAGCGCCGCGTTCAGCCCCGACGGTACCCGCGCCGTCACCGCCAGCTGGGACAAGACCGCGCGCGTCTGGGAGGTGCCGCTCGTCTCGGGAACCCTCTCGGATTGGCGCGCGACGATGGAGCGCGCGAGCCCGTATGTCCTTGTCAACGGGGTTCTATTTCTTCGCACACTCGATGGCTCAGCCGAGCCATCCACACCGAGCCCCCCGGTGCAATCGACGCCTCCACTCTGAAGCCGCAGCGCTTACGATCGCGCGAATTCCCACGGCCGATTTGCAAGCCGTCCGGCGCATCCCGCCGATCAAGCCGAGGTGCGCGGCCGGCCCCAGCGTCCGCATTGCCCCTGCCAAAATCGCGCGCCGTGGCGCGCAGCTCAGATCCTCCGCCAATCCTTCGCCACAAGGCACGGGATCCAGCGGACCCCAGCGGACCGCAGCGGGATCCAATCGCGTCCAAGTTCCTGAGAGGCTTGCAGAGCGCCGACGACAAACGGGTTTCGGAGCGTCTCTCTCAGGTCACAGGCCGGCGAGCGGTCTCCGCCGCGCCAGCGAGCCACCTCTCGGGCTCGTCTATCGGACGCGTCCAGAGCCTCTCGGCATCAGGGTGAGAGCCAACCCCGGCTCTAGCGCGGCGCGCCGGTCACCGACGTACGGACCACGGTGAAGCCGGGGGCGGCCGGCGCCGTCGGGATCTTGATCGCGGCGCGGAGCTGCAGGTTGTCCGCGGCGAGGCCGGTGTAGACCTGCAGGTCGCCGTCGATCGCGATGACGTCGAGGGCGTGATCGCCGTCCAGATCGCGCACGACCACGGCGATGATCGGCGGGCAGGCCGCGCCGCACGCCAGGGCCGGGAAGCGGTAGGGCGACAGCTGCGTGCCGGCCGGCATGCCGTGCACCTCGGTCCGGTACAGCGCGCGCTGGGGGTGGCTCGCGATCACGAGCGCCGGGCCGGTGGAGGCGGGGAGCGCGGCGCCGGCGAACGCCTGGTCGGCCTGGATCGTGGTATCGCAGCTGCCCGAGCTGCTCGGTGGATCGCAGTCGATGCGGATCAGCACGGTGGTGCCGATCGGCTCGCCCTTGCTGGGGTGGACGTCGACCGAGTAGCCGAACGCGACGACGTCGAGCTGGTGATCACCGTCGAGGTCGATCCAGTCGAAGCTGCGGATCGCCGGTGGGTTGTTCGCGATGATGCTCGACGTCCCGCCGGACACGTTGGTCGATACCTGATCATTGATCTGGCGGCTGTGGTCGTCGGCCTCGGCGTTCGCCAGCAGGTGGTAGCGCGTCGACCCGCCTGCCTCGGCGATCCCGTCGGGGAACGCGTCGTGATCGACGTCGCCCCACGACAGCCGGGTCGCCGCGGCGCTCGTGACCTCGCGCAGCGAGCCATCATCGAGCTTGGCGATCTCGAGGTGGGGGCTGACCGTGTCGTTGTAGCCGAGGGCGACGTTCGGCCGGCCGTCGCGGTCGAAGTCGACCGAGGTGACGTCGAGGTAGTTGTGCGTCGCCGCGACCGGGATCGAGAGATCGTCGAGCGTGAGGGCGCTGTTGGCGAATCCGGCGAGCCGCGGTTCGCTGGAGCCGGGCGCCGGGGCCAGCCACGCGAGCACGGTCTGCCGGGTATCGAGCCGCGCCGTCCAGGCCGCGCCGTCCCACCGCAGGTCCCAGAGCTCGGAGCGGCCGGGCTTGTTCGCGGTGATCGCGATGCGCGTATCGCACACGAGGTCGCCGCACAGGAGCTGGGCCTGCGCAACGCAGGCTTCCGACCACCCGGTCGAGCAGCAACTCGGCAGCGCCTGGCAGACGTCCGCGACGCACCCGTCGGGGAGGGCGGGCGGCTGGCCTGCCGCACACAGGTTTTTCGGCGTCACGTGATCGTCGAAGCACGTGTTAGACGGCGGGCCGGAGTGATCGCTGTACCGGCGGTGGGTCGCGCAGGTCAGGTCGATGGCCGTGCAGCGATGATCGAGCTCGCATCGGCCGGCCGTGCCGACGTCGCAGTCGCGATCCGATCTGCACTGGTAGTCGGGATGGACGCAGGCGCCGAGGATGCACACGGCCGCGCAGACCAACCCGCATGCCACGCGCCGGCTCACCACCGCCGCACCCACGACACGCCCGCCGTCCCCGGCGCGGCGATCGGCTGGAGCTCGGTCTCGACGAGGTGCCAGCGCCAGCGCAGGACGGCGCTGCCGATCGTGAGCGCCCCGGCGGCGAGGCAGCCCGCGCCGATCCATTGCGTGGTCTCCGAGCGCGAGATGCGATGATCGTAGGCCGACAGGGTCCCGCTGTGATCGCCCGCGCTCTGGAGGCCGTAGATGAGGAGGCCCGCGCCGGTCAGGAGCGTCGCCCCGCCGATCACCGCGATGCTGCTGTCGGCGAAGTCCCATACGCGGTGCGGCGGTGGGCGTGGAGGCGGTGGTGGCCGTGGCGGAGCGACGACCGTTGGCTTCTCGGCGAGCCGCGCCCGCGCCGCGCCGATGGCCTGCTCGGCGAGCGCGGCCTGCTCCGCGCCCGGCCCGGTCGCGATGAACCGCTCGTAGTACTCGATCGCCTGGTCGAAGTGACCGAGGTTGAGCTCGACCTGACCGAGCGCGAACAGCAGCTCCGGCCGCGCGTCGAGCTGATAAGCGGCGAGCAGCTCGTCGCGCGCGTGGACGAAGTCGCCCTTGTCGTAGAGCTCGCGGACCTTCGCGAGGTGGTCGTCGACCGTCTGCGCCGCGGCGCGGGTCGCGATCAGCAGGGCGGCGATCGCGAGCCACTTCATTTCGGAGCCTTCGCACCGGAGCCATCGGTTGGGAGCAGCAACGTCGGTTTCCATTCGACGTTGGCGGGGGGGCGGGCCGCCGGTTGCGCCGATCCAGCGCCGGTACCGCTTGCCACCGGCGCATCGCCGGAGGTCGGCGTGGCGGTGGGTGGCCGATCGCCGGCGCTGGGATCGCCCGTGCCGCGCGGCAGCACGCGAATCGCCGGTCGGCGATGCTTGGGCTTGACGGCCGCTTTGGGGGGCGACGCGGCCGTCGTGTGCGCTGGCGGCGGTGAGGCTCGCGGCTCCTCGGGAACGGCGGCCTTCGCGGCGGGTGGCGTCGTGGTCGTGGCCGGTGGCGTCGCGCTCGTGGCCGGTGGCGTCGTGCTCGTGGCGGGTGGCGTCGTGCTCGTGGCGGGTGGCGTCGTGCTCGTGGCGGGTGGTGTTGTGGTCGTGGCGGGTGGCGTCGTGCTCGTGGCAGGTGGTGTTGTGCTCGCGGCCGGTTGGACCGCGCTCGCGGGCACAGGGGACGCGGCCGGTAGTGCGGCGGGCGTGACGGCCGGGGTAGGGCTCGGCAGCGGCGGTGACGTACTCGTGGCCGTTGGGTCGGAACTCCGCGTCACCATGAACGCCGCCGCCGTGCCTCCGCCGATCACGGCGAGCGCGATGATCGCTGCCTTCAGCGTGCGTCCGCGCCGCGGCGTGCGTGCAACTGGCCCAGCGGATGCGAGCGGCCTAGTGGATGCGAGCGGCCCAGTGGATGCGACCGGCCTAGCGGATGCGACCGGCGGCGTCGGTGTGACCGGCGGCGTCGGAGCGACCGGCGTCGGTGTGATCGGCCGAGTCGGAGCGACCGTCGCGGCGGATCCGGATCTCGGTAGCGCGACTGGCCCTTCCCCTGGTCCTTCGTTTGGCCTCTGGCCTGGCGCCTCGCTCGGTTTCTCGCGCGCAACGCCGACCTCCTCGCCGGCGTCACCGAACGACGGCGGCACGGGCTCCTCGGCCTCGGTCGCGGCGATCACGTCGACGAGCGAGCCGTCGCCGCGTGGCGTGACGTCGGGGACCTGCGCGGTCGCGAGCCACGGCACCTGCCTGGGACCGACGAGCGCTTCCATCGTGCGAGCGATCCAGCGCGCGCCGAGCACCTCGCCGGCGTCCGCGGCGTGGCGCTCGAGCGCATGGGCGAGCTCGAGCGCGGTCGGGTAGCGCTGCTCGGCGTCGTGCGCGACGGCGGTCATGACGATGTCCTCGAGCGCGCCGGCGATCTGCGGCTTGATCGTGCGCGGGCGCGGCACGGTGCCCGACAGCACGCGGTGGAGCGAGGCAACATCGTTGTCGGCCCAGAACAGCCGCGTGCCGGTCACGAGCTCGTAGAGGATGACGCCGAGCGAGAACACGTCGGCGCGGCGATCGAAGGCGTGGCCCTGACACTGCTCGGGCGCCATGTACGTGACCGTGCCGTGCATCGAGCCGGACAGCGTCGAGACCCGGGTCTCCTTGGCGATGCCGAAGTCGGCGAGCTTCACGGTGCCGTCGAGCCCGAGCAGGATGTTGCCGGGCGAGACGTCGCGGTGCACCAGGCCGAGCGGCGAGCCGTGCTCGTCGGTCAGCTCGTGCGCCTCGTGCATGCCGCGCGCGACGTCGGAGACGATCGCCAGGGTGACGGCGAGCGGGATCTCGCGGACCGTGCCCGGCGCGTCGGTCTGCATCAGCGCCCGCAGCGCGGCGCCGTGGACGTACTCGAGGACGAGGTAGTCGTAGCCGTCGTGGATCCCCGCGTCGAGGATCGCGACGAGGTTGGGGTGGCGGAGCTGGCCGCCGATCCGCGCCTCGCGCCGCAGCTGCGCGGCGACGCTGGCGTTGTTGCGCAGGTGCTCGAGCGGCCGCTTGATGACGATGTGGCGCTGGAACCCGTACGCGCGGTCGATCCGTGCCAGGTCGATCCGCGCCGATCCGCCCGCGCCGATCGCCTGGATCACGCGGTACGGCCCGACGCGCTCGCGATCCTCGGCGGCGGCGGTGGTCATGCGCCCACGTCTTCTGCCCGGCGCAGCGACGGCCACAGCGGGGTGCTGGTCGCGAGCTGCACGCGCTGCCGCACGACCCGGACGACCTCGGCGACGCCGGCGCGCGACAGGTTCCAGCGCTCCTGGTGCGCGACGCCATCGAGCTCGTCGGCGAACGCCCGCGCGGTCGGGTAACGGTCGTCGGGGTGCCGCGCCAGCGCGCGCCGCACGATCCGGGCCAGCTCGGCCGGGTAGCCGGGGCGGCGCTCCGCCGGATCGGGGATCGTCCCGTCGAGGATCTGCTTCATCGCCGTGATGTTCGGGTGCGCCGAGTACAGCCGGGTGCGCGTCGTGAGCTCGAACAAGAGCACGCCGAGCGAGAAGACATCGGCGCGGCGATCGATCGGCTCGCCGAGGATCTGCTCGGGGGCCATGTACGGCGCCTTGCCTTTGATCGACCCGGACACCGTGTGATAGCTGCGCGAGCGCGCCTTCGCGACGCCGAAGTCGGCGACCTTGACCTCGCCGTGGATGCCGAGCAAGACGTTGCTTGGACTCACGTCGCGGTGCACCAGGTTAAGCGGGGTACCCTCGCCATCGCGCGCCTCGTGGGCCGCGTCGAGCCCGGTCGCGAGCTCGGCGAGGATCGTGACCGCGATCTCGAACTGGGGCGCCGCGCGCAGGTGGTGGAGCAGCGTGCGCAGGTCACAGCCGGCGACGTACTCGGTGACCAGGAATGCGCCGCCGTCGAACAGGTCGAAGTCGATGATCTGCACGATGTTGCGGTGGTGCAGGCCCGCCGCGATGCGCGCCTCGTCGACGAACATCAGCGCTACCCGCTCGTTCGCGAGGAGCTCGGTGCGGATCACCTTGAGGACGATCGGCCGCACGAACCCGTGCGCGCCCTCCACGCGACCGAGGTACACCTCGCCCATCCCGCCGCGCGCGAGCAGGTGGTCGATGTGGTACCGGCCGAGCGTGGTCAACACGGCGTCGCGATGATGCCACGCCGATGCCGGCCACTGGGCCTGCCACCGGCGCGGCAAGTGCAGTTGCACGCGCCTGCTCACCCACATGATCCGCCAGCCAGATCAGTGACTTCGCGCCTCGCGCCGATGGCACGGATCGCGCACCTGGGGTGATTCGTTCGCGAGGCCCCTGCACGCAGGCACCTCGATCCCGGCGCCCCAGGGCGCCGGATCTAGTTTCGGCCGGCCACGACTCTCTTAACGAGACGTTCAGGTGGCCGGCGACTACGCTCGACGATCACCTGCGGGTTGGCGCGAGCGCGCCGCACATCTCGTCGAGCTTCCGCAGGCGACGGACACGGCCTGGCATCGCGTGAGCGAACGGCCGTGGCCTCGCCAGAAGTGTCCCGCGGTCTGCAAAGTCTATCGCCGCTTGCGGCCCGGCGCTCGGAACTTCGAGCGGTGCAACGGCAGCACGATCACGGGAGAGGTAGCTTTTCAGAGCTCGCTGCGTATCAGCTCGTAGGCCAGTGAGGCGACGATGAGCTTTCGTGGGCAGACGCGTAGCAACGAATCCGGAACCACGGGCGGCGGTGGGCCGCGCGATCAGGGATCGGTAGGCAAGCGAACCGCCGTCGAGAGTCTCCAGCTGAAGCAGTCGCAGGCCGGGATGGCTCCAGGACCCGCGCCCGGCGACGTCGCGGCCCGCGGCACACAGGGTGCAACAGAGGCGCTGCCCCATCGCGAGAAGATCCAGGCTGCGTTTGGTCCGACTCACGATGTCTCCGGAATCCAGGCGCGCATCGGTGGTGCCGCTACCGATGCGTGCGACGAGCTGGGCGCCGAGGCCTACGCAAGTGGCGGCCAGGTCGGCTTCAAAGGCCAACCGGATCTCCACACAGCGGCGCACGAAGCCGCGCACGTCGTCCAGCAGCGCGGTGGCGTTCAACTCAAGGGCGGCATCGGCGGCGCGGGCGACGTCCACGAGCAGCACGCCGACGCGGTCGCGGATGCCGTGGTCGCCGGCCGGTCGGCCGCGCCGTTGCTCGCGCAAGTCTCCGGTGACCGCGGCACCGGCGGCCCACCATCGGGCGGCGTGCAGCTCAAGGCTGCCGACTTCAAGACCGGCGCGGCGATCGATGCGATGACGCTGACCCAGTTCGACAGCTACGCCCGCACCCAGGCCGACTGGGCAACCGGACCGGCGGTCGGCGCCGACAAGGACAAGCTGTGGGCGCTGCTCGAGAAGGCGCGCGGCGAGGAAGCCTTCCTGGCCGGCTGTGGGCCGATAAAGGTTGCCGGCCTCATCCCCGTGATGACCGACGCCAAGCGGCTCGCCGCGCTCGAGCACTACTGCGCCGCGGTCCACAAGGATCGCGCGACCGTCGAGATCGAGCCGACCGCCGACCTTGGCGAGGCGATCAAGATGGGCGATGCGCTGCCTGCGCTCGAGGCCACGCCGGGCGGCGTGACGATCAAGACAATCATGAAGCAGCAGTCCGGCAGGACCCAGCTGCAGGACATGATCGCCGACAAAGCGATCGGTCCGTTCACCAAGTACATCCAGACCAGCCATCCGGTGCTGATGGCCAACAACGGCGCCGAAATCGATTCGTACCTCGCGATGAAGGCCGAGGGCGTCGATCCCGCGGCCTACGTAGCCAAGGTGCCGCGGATCCGTAACCTGCACCGGTTCGAGAAGGCCGCGCTCGATGCGCTCGCGGTCAACGAGGGGGACACCAGCAAGACCAAGCCGTTCACCCTGATCCTGCACTCCGCGATGGATCACAACGGCGCGTTCCACCGCGACCCGAACATCACCAAGGTCGCCAAGCACCCCAAGAACGTCACGATCATGATCGAGGGCAAGGAGAGCCTCGCCGACGTTCAGGGCGACATCGATCCGCTGGCCAGGAAGTACGGCAAGGGAGACAAGATTGACCAGGTGATGTTCGCCGGCCATGGCGCGGCGCGGATCATCGAGCTCGCCGGGAAGGTCAAGGACGGCAAGGATCCCGACGGGAAGGATACCGTCGTGGCCGACTCCGACGACGTCGATCTCGATCACAATCAGGCCCGAACCGACGCGCTGTTCACCGAGCTGATGAATCACATGGATCCGGCGTCGCCCAACCACCGCGTGATCTTCAACGCGTGTCTCACCAACTCCAACGCGGTCGAGGGTCCACTCGACCCCGATCCGGTGAAGGCCCAGGCGCAGATCAAGGCCGCGATCGCCAAGGACGCCAGCCTTGCAACTACCTTCAAGGAAAAGGCCAAGGCCAAGAACATCGACTCGCGCGGCGCCAACGGGTCGATCGGCGAGATCGGACTGATCGACAAGGCGACCGGCGCGCTCGACCTGGTCAGCACCACGGATCCGCACGTCACCGACACCAAGATCAAGTACGTCGAGCTCGGCAAGGAGCCTGAGGGCGTGATGCGCGCCGTGGTCGAGGAGTGGGCCAATGACAAGAAGGCCTGCCTCGATGCGATCGCGCGCCGCCAGAAGGCGCCGGCGACGGGAAACTGGGACGCGCGCCTGATCCACGCGATGCTCGACGTCGTCGCCGCGAACCCCGACAACGCCGACCTGATGAACCAGTTCGCCGTCGGCGCGGCGGCGATCTCCGAGGCAGTGTTCGAGGACGAGTGCCGGGTCGACCGGATCAAAAACGCGATTCCGAGCGCGTACCGCGCCAAGATCTTCGGCGAACTCGCCAGGGCCGGCGAATGGACCGCCTCTCCACACCTGCCGCTGGTGTTCTACCAGGTGTGGTCGAAGATCGACGCCAGCAAGGCGCAGGCGTTCGGCCACCAGCTGGGCGCCAGGTTCACCTGCCACAGCGCCGCCAGATTCGTCGACGTCGACTTCCTGATCGGCGCCGGGGTGCTCGACGGCCTGTTGCCGGTGCCGCCGCCAGCGACGCCGCCGGTTGGCGCGCTGACCTTGGCGCTGATCGACGTCGCGCAGCACCGCGACAAGGCGAGCGTCCGCGCGATCAGCTACCTGCAGGGCGTGCTCGGCGCGGAGCGCTGGTTCTCGGCGCGGCTGGGCGTGACCGCCAGGCTCGACGGGCTGGCGACCGAGAACGAGATCCTGATCGCGATCGACCGCGCCAAGCCGTCGGCCAAGACCCCGGATCCCAACGTCGACACCGACCGCGACGGCAAGAACGACGCGTACGTCGAGCCGATGACCAAGACCGCCAAGGTCGACGTGCCGACCGCGGATATCTACGAGAAGGCCGACAAGACATCGAAGAAGCTGGGCAGCCTGGCGAAGGGCGCCGACGTGCGAATCGTCGGTAAGGCGTCTGTCAGCTGGCTCGCGATCGAGTACAACGGCGGTACCGCATTTGCGCAGGTGATCGATATTGCCGTATGAAGACGAAGACGATGTGCTGGCTGGTAGTCGCGGTGATCGGTTGCGCGCACGCGAGCCAAGGACGCCCGATGACCACGGAGATCAAGGTGACGCTCGATAAGCTGGCCGAGCTCGATGGCGGAGGAGGGCGGCTCGCCGTGCACGGCGAGCTGATCTCAGCCGCGACCGACGACGCGATCACGGTGTGGCGCGACCAGACCCGCGTCGCGGCGGCGAGCTCGCCCGACTCGATCGACCGCGTGCGGCTGAGCGCCGACGGCAAGCAACTGCTGGCTGCGCCGTACGTGTTCGACGTGGCGGGCGCGAGCTGGACCGCGCTCGACGAGCTCGAGCCCGCGCTGCTGCACGGCCTGGCTGGCCCATCGAAGGGCGAGCTCAAGGTCCGGCGCGCCGACTGGAGCGCCGACGGCAAGGAGCTGCTGGTCTATGTCGAGCACCGCGCGGCGCGCGGGGGGACGTCGGGTAGCTCGAGCAGCGCGCAGGCGCGCCTTCTGTGGTTGGATCGCGCGCGCAAGGTCATCGCGGTGCCATGGACCGGCAGGAACTTCGCGCTGACCAGCGTCGGGTTCGGCGCGCACTGGGCCGCCGCTGGCGGCAAACAGCTGATGGTGTGGGACCGCAAGACCCACGCCCAGGTCGCCACGCTCGATGTCCACTCGCTGGTGATCCGGGAGATCGCGTTCAGCCCCGACGACAAGCTGGTCGCCAGCGTGAGCAACGATCACAAGGTGGTGCTGGTCGACACCGCGAGCTGGAAGATGATCGCGAACTGGGACGCCCACGACGGCGACGCGGTCGGCGTGGCGTGGCACCCATCGAAGCCGCTGATCGCGACCACCGGCCAGGATGCGCTGGTCCGGCTGTGGTCGCTCGACGGCAAGCGCGTCGCAGAGGCCAAGCTGCCGCGCGCCGGCAACGCCGTGGCGTTCAGCGATGATGGCAGCA
>Ga0308175_100003852_pt1 | contig 10441 bp, 8 predicted proteins | sample PhyCR1_3_FD_203893 | JGI IMG/M metagenome (GOLD analysis project Ga0308175, IMG submission 203893) | Soil microbial communities from UC Gill Tract Community Farm, Albany, California, United States - DLSLS.C.R1 | ecosystem: Environmental > Terrestrial > Soil > Agricultural land | place: USA...
CTGGGCATCACTGTTGAGCCCGCCGGCGGATCCAAGGCACCGACCCTGCCCACAGTGGCCGCGGCCCCACTGGGCGCATAGCCCCTGCACTAATCCAACGCCCCGTTCCTTCGCCGGAAGGAACGGGGCGTTTTGGTTGGGCTCAGAAACCCGCGATGGTGCCTGGTCCGTTGATTGCCACCACGTGGAAGGCCTCCGCGCTGCGCCCCTCGGGGAGGCCGGCCCTGGCGGCGTTGACGTGCATGCCCTGGCGGACGGTGGCTTCCATGGCCTCCACGTCAGGGTGCTGGCTGACGTGGACATGGATGGCGGCCAGCTTCGCGTCCACCTGGGCGGTGACGTCCACGAAGTGGTTCTCCCGTTCCCCGGGGCCGGCGTAGAGCCACAGCCACGGCAGCTTATACGCTTCGAGGCCCGCTTCTGCCAGTTCAGGGTAGGCAAAGGGGTTTTCGAGCGCCGGATACACCGCTCGGGTCACCGCCTCCCCCACGGCCAGGTGGTCGGGATGGCTCTTCTGGATCCGCTGCCAGTTCCGTTCGGGGTGCATGGCAAGGACGACGTCGGGACGGACTTCGCGGATCAGCCGCACTACGCCTTTCATCACCTCGTGCGACGGCTCGAGGTATCCGTCCCGCTGGTGGAGGTAGTGGATGTCGGTGACGCCCACCAGTTCAGCGGCACGCCGCTGCTCGGCGTCACGCATGGCGATGATGTCCGCGCGGTGCGCGGGGTCGAAGCCGCCGGCGTCGCCGTCGGTCATGATGCAGTAACTGACCTGCACGCCTGCCGCCGTCCATGCGGCGACGGTGCCGGCAGCGCCGAAGTCGATGTCGTCGGGATGGGCCGCAAAACAGAGCACCCGCCCAACCCGGTGGATGTCCGGGTTGAACGGGCTCTGTGCCTGCTCGTGGGAGGCAGTCAAAGAATCAGCCTTTTCGCTTCTTGATTTCGGCGGCGGCCTGCGGGAGCACGTCGAACACGTCCCCGATGATCCCGAAATCAGCAATCTCAAAGACCGGGGATTCGGCATCCTTGTTGATCGCGACAATCACCTTGGAGGTCTGCATGCCGGCTTTCTGCTGGATGGCGCCGGAGATGCCCGCAGAGATGTAGAGCTGCGGGGAGACGGTCTTGCCGGTCTGTCCCACCTGCGCGTCGTGGCTGATCCAGCCGGCATCCGTGGCGGCACGCGATGCGCCGACCGCGGCGCCGAGGGCATCGGCCAGTTCCTCGACGGGACCGAAGTCGCCGTCCATGCCGCGTCCGCCGGCCACCACGATCCGGGCATCGGTGAGGTCGGGACGGCCGCTGGCCACCTTCTGCTCCCGGGCGGTGATGCGGGCCGCTGCGGCTACTGCCGGGACCTCCACGGTGGCGGTCCCGGGGCTGGTGGCGGCAGGAGCCGGTTCCGGGGTGACGTTGTTGGCCTTGAGGGTCAGCACGGACACGGGCGTCGTGGCCTTGCAGGCGGTGGTGTAGGAGCCCGCCAGGACGGACTTGTGCGCGGTGCCGTCCTGCTCCACGGCCACGACGTCGGTAATGACGCCGGCATTGAGGCGGATGCCCAGCCGCGCCGCGATTTCCTTGCCTTCGGGCGAGTTGTCCAGGAGCACGATGCCGGCACCGGTGCTTTCAGCCGCGGCGGCCAGGTAGGCAGCCTTGGGTGCCACCAGGAAGTCGTCCAGATCCTCGGTTGCCGGGCGCAGGATGGATCCCACCCCGTACTCGGCGAAGGCGGCAGCGACGGCGTCGGACAGCTCTCCGTTGAGCGCCACAGTGCTCTCGCCCAGGGAACGCGCCAGGGTCAACAGCTCAAGGCTGCTCTTCTTGAGCGACGCGCCCGGGTTGTCGATGAATACAAGTACGTTTGCCATGTCGTTGTCCCTCTTAGAGCAGCTTCTGGGCGGCCAGGAAGTCAACCAGCTTGATGCCGGCGTCGCCCTCGTCGGTGATGATGGTGCCTGCGGTCCTGGGCGGCCGCTGTTCCGCGCTGGTCACGGTGGTCCACGAACCCGCGAAGCCCACCTGCGCCGGGTCAACGCCGATATCGGCCAGGGACAACGTGCTGATGCTCTTGCGCTTGGCTGCGATGATGCCCTTGAAATTCGGGTACCGGGGCTCGTTGATCTGGTCCGTCACGGACACCACGGCGGGCAGCGGCGCCTCCACCGTTTCAGACGAGGTGTCGGCGTCGCGGCGGGCCGTCAGCCTGCCGCCGTCGACCTCGAGCGTGGATGCGAAGGTCACCTGCGGCAACCCGAGCCGCTCCGCAAGCTGTGCCGGCACGAGCGAGGTCTCGCCGTCGGTGGAGGCCATGCCGGTGATGACCAGGTCCACGCCACCCAGGTGGCGGACGGCGGCCGCGAGCGCCAGCGAGGTAGCTGCGGCGTCGGAACCGGCCAGGGCGCCATCCGTGAGGTGCACGCCCTCGGTGGCACCCATCTGCAGCGATTTCTTGATCGCGTTGACCGCTCCGGCAGGACCCATGCTCAGGGCGATGACCTGGTTGCCCGCCTTGCTTCCGCCCCGTGCCTCAGCCAGCTGCAGCGCTGCTTCGAGCGCGTACTCGTCAAGCTCGGACAGGATGCTTTCGTCGCGGTCCGCGGTGTAGCCCTCCCCGTTGAGATGACGGTCGAACTGGGCGTCCGGTACATGTTTGACCAGGACTACGATCTTCAATGTCTCTTCCACTGTTTCTACAGCAGCCTTCCATGCTTGTGGACAGCCAGCCGGGTGGGACATGGCCGCAATTTGCCCGGCAGGCGGGTAACCCTAGCTAACCATATCGGCGGGTCCCCGCGCCCTGTTCCGTTAACGCCTGTGTCAGGCTTTCCCCGGGAGCACAGAACGACGGCGGCGCCCCCGTTGGCGGGGACGTCGCCGTCGTTATTTCCTGGCTTTACTGCTGCCGCACTTTAGCTGGCAGCCGCACCCAGCGTCACGTCGAACGTCTGTTCCTTGCCGCTGCGCATGACCGTGATCTTCACGGTGGATCCGGCCGGCTGCTCGCGGACGGCAGCCGTCAGCTGGTTCGGTTCGCCGATGGTGAGGTCGTTGAACTTGGTGATGACGTCACCAACCTTGATGCCGGCCTTTCCTGCCGCCGAATTGGCCTCTACGGTGGCGACGTCAGCCCCCACCGAGAATTCAGATGCTGCGCCCGAGGTGGTCTTGGCCTTGACGCTGACGCCAAGCTGCCCATGGGAGGCCTTGCCGCTGTCGATGATCTCCTGTGCTACGCGCTTGGCGTTGTTGATCGGGATGCTGAAACCAACGCCGATGTTGCCGCTTTGCGAGGTGGAGGTGCCGGACCCGGCGGAGGCGATGGCCACGTTCACACCGATGATCTCGCCCTTGCTGTTCACCAAGGCGCCACCGGAGTTACCCGGATTGATGGCGGCGTCGGTCTGGATCACGTTGATGGCGATGGAACCCTCGCCTGAGCTCTGCTGGCTCTGGCCGCCGCCCGGAGGGGCGAACTGGAATCCCTGGTCGCCGCCCTGGCTGTTGTCCCCACCCTTGGGCGCAGCGGAGGATGCCACGCTGATGGTGCGGTTGAGGGTGGACACAATGCCGTCCGTGACCGTTCCGGTCAGGCCGAGCGGGGAACCGATGGCGATGGCGGTATCGCCAACATTGAGCTTGGAGGAATCACCGAGCGTGGCGGGGGTGAGCCCTGATGTGTCGTCCACCTTGATGACGGCGAGGTCGGACAGCGGGTCGGTGCCCACCAGCTTCGCGGGGAGGACCTTTCCATCGCTGGTCCGGATTTCAAGGGTGGCGTTGGCGGTCTGGCCGTCGAGGGTCACCACGTGCGTGTTGGTCAGGATATGCCCCTGGTCGTCAAGGACAATGCCGGAACCGGTGCCCCCGGAGCTGCCGCTGGTGGCGCTGATGGTGACAACGCTCGGCGAGGCCTTCACGGCCGCTGCCGTGATGGCGTTGACATCGTCTTTGTTGTTGACGATCACCGTGCCGGGCTGGTTGTTGCTGCCAACGGCTGACGTGCTGGACCCGGTATTTCCAAACATTTCACCGGCGCCAACCGTTGCCACTCCGCCACCCACGAGCCCTGCTGCGAGGATGCTTGCTACCAAGGTGCCCACGCCAAAGGTTGCCTTCCGGCGCGGCGCGTCCTTGGGGTTCGGTGCGAGGCCGACACTTCCGTTGGGCGCGCCCTGGCCGGCCCCGTGCATGGGGTGGCCGTGCTGGTCCGGCTGCTGGCCGTAGGGTGCGGACTGACCGTAGAACGGCTGCCGCTGCGGGTAAACGGGGCGGGGAGCCCCCGGCAACTCCTGGGTCTGGTGTTCACGCATCTGCGGCTGGTCCAGGCGTTCCGTGTGGTTGTGGGCGTCCACGTGTTCCTGTCCCCCGGTTGCACCCCCGTTCCCATACTGAGTACCTGCCGGGCGGTCTCCGGGCTGCTGGGGGCCAGGCTGCTGCGGGCCGGGCTGCTGCCACGGGCCCCGGCTGCCCCCCTGGTTGTTCTCCGGGACCGGTCCTGGGCTTTGATTCTCAGTCATGGGACTTCCTTTCATCCTGTCTGCCATTAACTATGGCCCGTCCCGCTGGAACAAGCTCGGATGTTTGCTGAGAGCTTCCTGAACGCCCGACCGGTCGCCAGGTGTGGCCGCTGCACGTTTCGCTGGCGGCATATTCGGCCGCATGGACTGGTTGTGGGGTGCACCATAGAATCAAGATGAATTGCCACAGCGACCTGCGGCTTCACACCAAGCGTGGGGGCGCTGCTGGATTCGACGACTGATTCGTCCCGAATCGGTGTCAGGCGTGCTGAAGGGTTGCACATGCGGTCAAAGTTCAAACGTATCCTCGCCGTGATCGGCCTTGCCGGGCTGTTGGCGGTACCCGCCGGCGCGGCCTGGGCCGAAGACCCGGTGACCATCCCTTCCGGGACCAACATCGTTGACGACGCCAACGTGCTGGGCGGCCGAAAGGGTGAGGTCCAGGATGCGATCCAGAAACTGCTCAAGGACCACAAGTACAACCTGTACGTGGTCACGGTGAAGTCGTTCGACAACCCCTCTGACCCTGCGGCCTGGAGCCAGGCTGTGGCAAAGACCAAGGGCATGGGCAAGGCGGACGTCATCCTTGCCATCGCCACCGATCAGGGCAAGTACTACTTCTCCCCCAATTCTGCCAGTGCCATCTACGCCAAGCGTTCCAACATCACCCAGAATGCGGTGGTCGCCAACCTCGCAGGCGGCAAGAAGGACTACGCCCAGGCCGCCATTGACACCGCCTCCGCCGTAGGTGACGCCGCCAACGGCGGCAGCGGCAACGTCTCATCCGGTGATGGCGCCGGCGCCGGGCTCCTCGTCGGTGCTGGCGTAGTGGTCGCAGGAGGCGGCGCCTACCTGTACTACCGCAACCGCCGTAAGAAGGCCGCAGGCCAGGCGGCATCCAGCGGAAGCTACGGCCCGCAGGGTGCAGAGCTCGACCCGCTGGCGTCGCTCAGCGTGGAGGAACTCCGCCGGAAGAGCGGTTCCCTGCTGATTGAAGCGGATGACGCCATCAAGTCGAGCGAGCAGGAACTCGGCTTCGCCCAGGCACAGTACGGTGATTCCGCCGTCGGGAACTTCACCAAGGCCCTGGCTGAAGCGAAGGCCCATATGACGGAGTCCTTCAAGCTGCAGCAGCAGCTCGATGACCACATCCCGGACACCGAGGAGCAGCAGCGCACCTGGCTGGGCGAGATCATCCGCCGGTCGGAAGTGGCGCTCGAGTCGCTCCAGGAGCAGAAGGCGGACTTCGACTCCCTGCGCGAGCTGGAGAAGAACGCTCCCCAGGCCCTGGCAGCCGTCAACGCCGGAGCCCGCGAGGCCGATGGCAAAATCTCCAGTGCCGAGCAGTCCCTGCAGGAAATGCGGTCAAAATACGCGGACAGCGCGCTGGCACAGGTTTCGGACAACATTGTGCAGGCCAAGGAGCGGCTGGCCTTCGTGCAGAACGCCTCCGGGACCGCACAGCAGAAGCTCGGTGAGGGCGAAGCAAGCCTGGCTGCCGTGGCCGTCCGCGCGGCTGAGGAAAGCCTGCACCAAACCAACGTCCTCCTGGACGCCATTTCCAAGGTCGCCACCAACCTCGACGAGGCCCGCAATGGCCTTGAGGGAGCGGTTGTGGACACGTCCCAGGACCTGGCACAGGCAAAGGCCATGATCCAGTCCGGCGCCCACGCGGAATTGGCTGGACCGGTAGCCGCGGTGGAGGCGGCGTTGGCCCAGGTCAAGACCGAAATCCAGGGCGGGAGAATCGACCCGATCGCCACCCTTCAGCGGGTGGAAACAGCCCACCAGTCCCTGGACCAGGCCCTGACGGGCATCCGCGACCAGCAGGAACAGGCCCGGCGCGCACAGGCGTCCCTGCAGCAGACAATCATGTCCGCCCAGGCCCAGATCAGCGCAACGTCCGATTACATCACCGCCCGCCGCGGCGGTGTGGGCACCGAGGCACGCACCCGGCTCGCGGAGTCCCAGCGGAACCTCGACTACGCGCTGTCCATCGCCCGCACGGATCCAGTCACCGCGCTCACCTATGCGCAGCAGGCCCACGCCCTCGCGGCGCAGGCCGCACAGCTGGCCCAGGCCGACGTGGACCACTTCGACGGCTACGCGAACCAGGGCTTTGGCCGCGGCGGCATGTTCGGCGGCGGGGGCGGCGGCGGTCTGGGCGGGGCCATCCTGGGCGGCATCCTGATCAACTCCATCCTCAACGGCGGTCACGGCGGCTGGGGCGGCGGCGGAGGCGGCTGGGGTGATGGCGGCGGCGGAGGCGGCTGGGGTGGAGACTCCGGTGGCTTCGGCGGCGGCGACTTTGGCGGCGGCGACTCCGGCAGTTTCTAGAGACTTCCGCCGGACACGCCGGAAGATCCCGGCGGGCGGACAGACGCAGTACACCACTGTGCACCGGTTCCAGTGGTCAACACAGAGCAGGACGAAAGGCAAACACCATGGTTAAGCAGTCCATTTTCGGCCGGATCGCGCAGCTGGCGAAGGCGAACATCAACTCCTTGCTGGACAACGCCGAAGATCCGCAGAAGATGCTGGACCAGATGGTCCGCGACTACACCAACAACATCGCCGAAGCCGAGTCCGCCGTGGCGCAGACCATCGGCAACCTCCGGATGCTGGAAGACGACTACAACGAAGACGTCAAGAACGCCCGGGACTGGGGAAACAAGGCTCTCGCCGCCTCCCGCAAGGCCGATGAGTTCCGGGCCGCCGGCGATGTAGCCGACGCCGAGAAGTTCGACAACCTGGCCAAGGTGGCGCTGCAGCGCCAGATGGCGGCCGAAAGCGAAGCCAAGGGTGCAGAGCCGAGCATCGCCTCCCAGCGCGAGGTAGTGGACAAGCTGAAGACCGGCCTGGACCAGATGAAGAACAAGCTCAACCAGCTGACCAGCAAGCGCAACGAGCTCGTTGCCAGGTCCAAGACGGCAGCGGCGCAGACCCAGGTCCACGACGCGATCAAGAGCATCGACATCATGGATCCCACCAGCGAGGTGGGCCGCTTCGAGGAAAAGATCCGCCGCGAAGAGGCCAAGGTCCGTGGGCAGCAGGAGCTTGCAGCGTCCAGCCTGGACGCACAGTTCAACCAGCTGGAGGACCTGGGCGAGCAGACGGAGATTGAGGCCCGGCTGGCGGCCCTCAAGGCTGGAAACTCCAAGCCTGCGCTGGGCGCCGCAAGCCCCGCTTCGTCCGAGTCGGCGGTCGATGAGGCGGATTTTGACAAGCTCTAAGATCCGGAGCCGTGCCTCCAGCTGACTATGGCAATGGCCGGGACTGTGGTCCCGGCCATTGCCGTGTCCCCTGTGTGTAGCGTGGTGGCATGAATTCTTCCCATGGCTCGTCCCTGGTCTGGCTGCGTGATGACTTGAGGCTGGACGACAACCCGGCCCTCGCAGAGGCCGCGCGCCGGGGTGCGCCCCTGACGGTGGCCTACATCCTGGACGAGGAGTCCGACGGCGTGCGGCCCCTTGGTGGGGCAGCGCGCTGGTGGCTGCACCACTCCCTGGCCGCACTGTCCGCCGACCTCGACAGCAAGGGATCCCGCCTCGTACTCCGGCGTGGCCCCGCCGGCGAAGTCATCCGGGACCTTGGCGGCCAGACGGGGGCCAGCCACCTCTTCTGGAACCGCCGGTACGGGGAACCGGAAAGGACCATCGACGCCGGAGTCAAAGACTGGGCGGGCACGAACGGGATCCAGGCATCCAGCTACCAGGCGAACCTCCTCTTCGAGCCATGGACCGTGAAGACCGGGGCAGGCGGGCCTTACAAGGTCTACTCGCCCTTCTGGCGCGCCTGCCTCGCCTCACAGGACATCCGTGACCCGCTCGAGGCGCCCGACACGCTGCCCCCGCCTGCCACTGCCGGACCGGGCCTATCGGGCCTGCCGGGCAGTGACACCCTCGGCAGCTGGAATCTCCTTCCCACCAAGCCCGACTGGAGCGGTGGACTGGCTGCCACGTGGAAACCCGGGGAGAAGGGCGCAGCAGAGCGGCTTGAGGACTTCCTGGATGGCCCCATCGAGGACTACGGCACCGGCCGGAATCTGCCAGGAACCGAGGGCACCAGCCGGCTGTCACCTTATCTCCGCTTCGGCGAGGTCAGCCCGTTCCGCGTGTGGCGGGAGATCCGCCGCCGGCATCCCCGCAAGATTCCTTCCGACGTCGGCACCTACCGGGCCGAACTGGGCTGGCGGGAATTCAACTGGCACCTGCTGTACCACAACCCGGACCTGGCCACCCGGAATTTCCGGCCCGCCTTCGACAACTTCCAGTGGGCCTCCCCCAGCCGGGAGGAGCTCGCCGCCTGGCAGCAGGGAAACACCGGCTACCCCCTGGTGGATGCCGGCATGCGGCAGCTGTGGCAGACCGGCTGGATGCACAACCGGGTGCGGATGGCTGCAGCGTCGTTCCTGGTCAAGAACCTGCTGACCGACTGGCGGATCGGGGAGGCATGGTTCTGGGACACGCTGGTGGATGCCGACGCCGCCAACAACCCCGCCAACTGGCAGTGGGTGGCGGGCTCGGGGGCGGACGCTTCACCCTACTACCGGATCTTCAACCCGGTGACCCAAAGCAGGAAGTTCGACGCCGACGGCAGCTACCTGCGCACGTTCATACCGGAACTCCGGGAACTCAAGGGCAAGGACATCCACGAACCGTGGGCAGCGGAAACCGACGGCTACCCCCAGCCGCTCGTGGACCTGCCAGAGTCCCGGGAACGGGCCCTCGACGCTTACCAGAAGATCAAGAAAGCCTGACCGCCTACCCAGCGGCCGGGCAGCCCCTAGCGGCTGACCTTGCCCATCAGGGAGGCGACGGGCCGCAGGAAGATCGGGCGGGCCAGGAACCAGGCAGCCACCATCACGGCGACGGAGGCGACGAACACCCAGAAACCAAACCAGCCGTCGTCGTCGCGGACCCCGTACATGTGGTTCAGGTTCCGCAGGGCCCCGGTGGCAAGCACCAGGAAGACGTGGACCACGATAAAGGCAACAAAGTAGACCATTACCGGGAAGTGGACGGCGCGGGCCCACTCAATGGGGAACGCCTTGTTGGGGCCCGCTGCCTTCTTGGGCCAGGCACCGGACATCCGCAGGCCCGTGATGAACGCCAGCGGTGCCGCGATGAAGACGGTCACGAAGTATGCCAGCAGCTGCAATGCGTTGTAGTTGATCCAGCCGTCCTCGATGGGCCAGTCAAGCGACGCGTACTGCAGCGCGGCCGATAGCGCATTCGGGAAGATGTCCCAGCTGGTGGGGACAATACGCGTCCACTGTCCGGTGGCGAACAGCAGGACGGCAAAGATGAGTCCGTTCAGGATCCAGAGGGCATCCAGGGTCAGGTGGAACCAGAGCTCAAGGCTGATCTTGGTGGGCGCGTTCCTGGTGCGGATCAGGCCCTTGTTGTTCCTGGTCCAGTATCCGCTGGGCCGTGTGGTGGTCCGTACCTGCCACCCGGTACGGATGATCAGGAGCAGGAAGAACGCGTTCAGGAAGTGCTGCCAGGCCAGCCATGCGGGGAATCCCACGGGCGCGTTGCCCGGAAGTTCGGACCGGCCCGGGTAGTCGGCGACAAAGGATGCCACGGCCGGCAGCCCCGTGAGCAGCTTGGCCAGCAGGACCACCAGGACCAGTGCCACGAGGACGGCGGGAACCATCCAATAAAGCCGGGACCGCTTACCCGTCGCGGAGCCGGGCTTTTTCGTGGGTGTGGCCATCGAACAACATACCTCTCAGGAATGACTTGGGGCTGCCCACAGATCGCGGGACCCTTCGAAAGAGAATACTAGGAACTGGGCGCATCCAAGGAAAAGAAAGGCCCCGACCGGCGTAACTGCCGGTCGGGGCCTTCATAAGTTGCGGGGACAGGATTTGAACCTGTGACCTCTGGGTTATGAGCCCAGCGAGCTACCGAACT
>Ga0308175_100003855_pt1 | contig 10438 bp, 8 predicted proteins | sample PhyCR1_3_FD_203893 | JGI IMG/M metagenome (GOLD analysis project Ga0308175, IMG submission 203893) | Soil microbial communities from UC Gill Tract Community Farm, Albany, California, United States - DLSLS.C.R1 | ecosystem: Environmental > Terrestrial > Soil > Agricultural land | place: USA...
GGCCTTCGCCAACCCGGCGACCGGCACCTTCGGCAACATTGGCCGGAACGCGATCTACGGTCCAGGGTTCGGCTCGGTGGATTTCTCGGTCTTCAAAAACACCAGGATCACCGAGCGGCTTCACGCCGAGTTCCGGGTCGAGATTTTCAATCTGTTCAACCGGACCAACTACAACAATCCGAACACGACGTACTCGTCCAGCAGTTTCGGGCAGATCACGTCCACGCGCAACGGAGGGTCGGCGCCAGGGCTCGGCTTCGGCGAGCCGCGCAACACGCAACTCGGCCTAAAGCTGGTTTTTTAGCCTAACGCTCAACGAGTCTTACATTCTCCGGGGAGGGTAGCCGGCCGCCGGCGCCCTCACCCGGCGGTAAGATAGCAGGTTGATCCAGAAGCGGCTTCTTTCCATCCTTGTCCCGGTCTTCAACGAAGAGGAATTCCTGGCAGCCGCCATCCGGCGGGCATTAGCGGCACCGCTCCCCGAAGGTCTCGATAGCGAGGTGGTCGCGGTAGACGACGGTTCGACCGATTGCTCCCGCGACATCCTGGCCGAGCTCGCCGGAGAGTATCCCGGCCGCATCCGCGTGGTCTACCACAAGCAGAATGCAGGCAAGGGGGCGGCCATCCGCACGGCCCTCGAACATGCCGCCGGCGAGTTCGGCATTATCCAGGACGCCGACCTCGAATACGACCCCGCGGAGTACCCCAAGGTGCTCGGCCCGCTGCTCGCCAACAAGGCCGACGTGGTCTACGGATCGCGGTTCCTGATCTCCGGGGAGCGGCGTGTCATCTACTACTGGCATTCGCTCGCCAACCACTTTCTGACCACCGCCTGCAACATGGTGGCGGACCTCAATCTCACCGATATGGAGACCTGCTATAAGGCGTTCCGCGTCTCCCTGTTGCGCAGCATTCCGATCCGCAGCAACCGCTTCGGCATCGAACCCGAGATCACCATCAAATTCGCCAAGCGCCAGGCCTCGATCTACGAAGTGCCGATCAGTTACTACGGCCGCACCTACGACGAAGGCAAGAAGATCGGCGCCAGGGACGCCATCAGCGCGCTTTGGGTCATCCTGCGCGGATGGCTGACGCGCGATATCTACGTGGATCGCGGCGCTCACATTCTGGACTCGCTGGCCGGCACGCGCCGCTTCAATCGCTGGATGGCGGACACGCTGCGTCCCTATATCGGGGTGCGCGTACTGGAACTCGGCGCGGGTATCGGCAACATGACGCAACACCTCTCTCGCGGCCGCCGCTCTTATACGGCGACGGACCTGGAAGAGGAACACATCGGACGGCTGCGCGTGCGCTTCCAGGGACGGCCGAACATCTCTAGCCGGCTCACCGACCTGACCGTACCCTCGGATTTCATCGATCTGCGCGGCCGCTTCGACACGGTGGTCTGCCTCAACGTGGTGGAGCACGTGAAGGACGATTTGCTGGCCTTGCAAAACATCCGCAGCGCGCTCGAACCCGGCGGCAGGGCCATCATCCTGGTGCCGCAGGACCAAGCGGTATACGGCACGCTCGACGAAGTGCTCGGTCACTTTCGCCGGTACTCCGCGGAGCAACTCGGAAAGCTCATGGCGGAGGCCGGTTTCGAAGTGGAGCGGATCTTCGAGTTCAACCGGGCGACACGGCCGGGCTGGTGGTTCAACGGCCGCATCCTGAAGCGGCGGTCTTTCGGGCGCGTGCAATTACGAGTCTTCGACGCGCTAGTGCCTTTGTGGCGCCGCGTGGACGGACTGTTTCCGTGGAAGGGCACTTCGGTAATCGTCATAGGGAAAGCGCCTAAGGGTACTGGTTCACTGTGAAAAGTCCTGGGACGGAACACATCGATTGCTGGATCTCGTAGGACTGGTTCTGAATGCTGTTTCACGCGACTATAGTCATGCGGTCCCGTGGTTGATGTGGTTCTGGTTCATGTGCTCTCCCGCTCTCGGAGAACGGGTCCGCAAAAAAGGTTCCCATTTCGTCTCCTAAGTAACTCTCCAGTCGCCGGCGGCGCGTCACCGCCGGCGATTCTTTTTTGGTCAGGTAGAATCGGGGCATGCTTCGAATTGCAGTTGCCCTGATCTTTGCAGCCTCTCTCCTCATTGCGGCCGACTGGAAGATCGACCACGCTACGGTTGCCGGCAGCGACGTGAAACAGATGCAGGCCGCGCTAGCCAAAGCCGGGATCCCGACGGTCTACGGCGGAGCCCATACGAATCACGCGAGCGAGATGGCGCTGGTCAGTTTCCCGGACGGATCCTACCTGGAATTGATGGGCATCCAGTCGAACGCCGATCCGGCGGCGGTGGCGAAGCACGAGTGGTCGAAGTTCCTGACCGGCAACGCAGGTCCCTGCGCGTGGGCGCTGCGCGAGTCCGACCTCGCGGCGGAGGTGGCCCGGTTGAAGGCGGCGGGCATCGCCGTTTCGGAGCCGGAGAACGGCGGCCGGCAGCGCCCGGATGGGGTCACGCTGGCCTGGCAGACCAGCAACATCGGCGAAGGCCAGCGAGGCAGCCTGTTCCCGTTTCTCATTCAGGACAAGACGCCTCGCGAGCAGCGGGTCTTCCCACAGGGCAAGCCCGTATCGCGCGATTTTAAAGGCATCGCGCGGGTGGTGATTGCGGTGCGCAATCTGGATGATGCGATCGCGAAGTATCAGAAGGCCTACGCCGTGCCGAAGCCGATCAAGCAGGTGGACGCCGAGTTCGGAGCTCAATTGGCGCTGCTGGGGAGCGGCACGGTGGTGCTGGCGGCTCCGCTGAATGGGTCCTCCTGGCTGGCGGAGCGGATCGAGAAGTTCGGGGAGGCTCCTTGCGCCTTTATTTTAGGGGCTAAGAACCTTAGTAAGTGGAAAGCAAGCTCAAAGACCAAGTGGTTCGGCGCCGAAGTCGGGTGGCTCGATGTCGGGTGGCGGCTCGGCGTTGAGGCGGCCCGGTAATAAAGTTAGTGGCAGGCCGGAGGCCCGCGTTACTGGGTTCTGGCGGCTCGGTAAAACAAAGGCCTACCCCAGTTGGCCGTAGTAGGCTTTGGGGCCGTGCTTGCGGAAGTGGTGTTTGTCTCGCAGGGGGGCGGCGATGGGGCGAATGGCCGGGTTGATGGTGACGGTGATCCAGGCCATGGCGGCGATCTCTTCCACGATTTCGGCGGTGAGGGCGGCGGCGGTTACCGTTTTGCCCCAACAGAAGGGGGCGTGGCCGGCGACCAGGCAGGCGGGACAGCCCAGCGGGTCGAGGCCTTGCATGCGGCGGATGATGGCGACTCCGGTGTTGGCCTCGTACTCCGACTCGATGTGCTCGCGCAGCAGCGGCTCGGTGAGCGGGATCGGCCCGTGGAAGTAATCGGCGTGGGTGGTGCCGAGACACGGGATCTCGCGGCCGGACTGGGCCCATGCGGTGGCGTGACGGGAGTGGGTGTGGACGACTCCTCCGATCGCCGGGAAGGCGCGGTAGAGCGCCACGTGGGTGGCCAGGTCGGAGGAAGGTTTGAGCTTGCCTTCGACGATTTTGCCGTCGAGGTCGGTGACGACCATGTCGGCGGCGGTCATCTTGCTGTAGGGGACGCCGCTGGGCTTGATGACGCAGAGGCCTTCCTCTCGCGAGACCGCGCTGGCGTTGCCGAAGGTGTGGACGACGAGGCCGGTGCGGACTAGCTCGAGATTGGCTTCGAGGACTTCAGTTCGCAGTGCTTCGAGCATTCTTCCCTCCGATGGCTTGGGCGGCTATGCGCCGCAGGTCGGGCAGTGTGCGGCTCTTGCCGAACGAGAAATAGAGTTCGCGATAGAGGGCGTATTGCTCCTCGCAGTTTTCGACCGGCTCGATGACCTTGTAGGGCGGGCAGAGGCGTTCCTGGGCTTCCTCGACTGTCTTGAAAGCACCGGCGGCGAGGAAAGCGAAGATGGCGGAGCCGAGGCTGGTGACGTCGCCGCCGGGGACCAGGATGGGCTTGCCCATGACGTTGGCGTAGACCTGGTTGAGGACGGCGTTCTTCTGCGGGATGCCGCCTCCGTTGATGATGCGGCGGACGGGGACGCCGTGTTCCTCCATCCGTTCGAGGATGACGCGGGTGTGGAAGGCGGTGCCTTCGATGGCGGCGAAGAGCTCGTCCTGGGCAGTGGTGGTGAGACGCCAGCCGAGCGTAATTCCGGAAAGCTCGGGGTTGACGAGCACGGTGCGATCGCCATTGTCCCAGGTCATGCGAAGGAGTCCGGTCTCGCCGGCGCGGTAGTGTTCGAGGCCCTTGGAGAGCTCGGCGACGGTGGTCCCGGCGCGGCGGGCGATGGCGTCGAAGATGTCGCCGGTAGCGGAAAGGCCGGCCTCGATGCCGGTGTACCCGGGATGAACGGAGCCGGGAACGACACCGCAGAGGCCGGGGATGAGCGTGGTCTTATCGCTGATCGCCATGGTGCAGGTCGAGGTACCGACGACGTTCACGACATCGCCGATTTTCACTCCGGCTCCAATGGCATCCCAGTGAGCGTCGTAGGCTCCGACGGGAATGGGAATGCCGGCGCGGAGTCCGAGCCTGGCGGCCCATTCCGGGGAGAGGTGTCCCGCGATCTGGTTGCTGGTCTGGTAGCGGCCATTGATCCGGGCGCGGACTCCTTCGAGGGTAGGGTCGAGGGAGGCCAGGAACGATTCGGGCGGGAAGCCTCCGAGGGATTCGTTCCACATCCACTTGTGGCCCATGGCGCAGATGGAGCGGGGGGCTTGGGCGGGGTCGGTGACGCCGCAGAGGACGGCGGCGACCATGTCGCAGTGTTCCAGGGCAGTGGCGAACCGGGAACGCTTGTCCGGATTGTGGCGCAGCCAGTGGAGGAGCTTGGCCCAGCCCCATTCGGAGGAGTAGGTGCCTCCGCACCACTCGATCGCGGGGAGATGGGACTGGTTGGCGGCGGCGGTGATTTGCGCGGCTTCCTGCCAGGCCCGGTGATCGCACCAGAGGTAGTAATCGTCGAGCGGGTTCAGGTTGGCGTCCACGGGGACTACGGAGGAGCCGGTGGTGTCGAGGGCTATGGCTTCGATTTCGTGGCCGGGAGTTTTGGAGGAAGCCAAGGCGTTTTGGGTGGCCTCGATCAGGGCCGTCATGTGGTCTTTGTGGGACTGGGTGGCTTGGTCGGGATCTTCCTTTTTGCGATGGAGGGGGTAGTTGGCGGAGCCCGATCCAAGGCGGCCTTTTTCGTGATCGAAGATGGAGACTCTTACGCTTAGGGTTCCGAAGTCTACTCCGGCTACTTTCATAGGGTCCTCTAGAAAAACCAAAGTTAGTGGTAGGCCAGGAGGCCTACCCCACTAGCGGTGGTAGGTGACGTTCCAGTTCAGGTAGTTGGTGGTGGCTTCGCGGACGGCGCCTGCCACGGTGGACATGTTGGCGGCTACGTGGTGTTCGAAGCCTTTTTCGCAGATGAAGCGGAGGAGGCCCTGAAGGTTGGAGATGCGGACTACTCCGGCTCCTCCGAAGGTGTCCAGCGGGTCGTCGGTGAATTCGCCCTGGCCTACGTAGCCGTCGATGGTGCCGGTGTAGTCGTTGGTGGAGAAGCGGGCGAAGGACATGGGGCTGGCTTTGACGAGGCCGGTGCAGGTTCCGAAGGTGTTCTCCATGCCGACGGTGCCGGCGATAATGGCCTGGAAATCCATCTTCACGGATTTGAAGAAGTGCTTGGGAAGGTTGGAGCAGTGGAAGCAGACGGCCTTGTCGGGATCGTCGCCGTAGTTGTTGTTCCAATCGAGCAGGGCGCTGGGGGTGCCGCTGGCCAGCTGGAGGGCGTGCATGCCGATGACTCCGGCGATGTCCACTTCGCAGGCGCTGGAGAGCAGGTTATCGCTCATCATGCTCATGACGGTGCAGGGGACGACTCCGAAGAATTCCTCGAGCGAGGTCCAGCACTGAATGGCGCTGATGGTGACCTGGGTCTGCTGCATCCAGGTATCGATGACGGTGCCGAGCTTGGCCATCTTCATGAGGGCTTCGGCGGGGACCTGATCGGTGGAGACGTACTTCTTGATGGCGTCGAGTTTGGGCTGGGCCTCCACGTCCTTCATACGGTTAATGCGGCCGAGAATCTCGGAAAGATCGATGGGCTCGACGGAGATGCCGGCGCGTTCGAGGAGCTTCTCGCTGTAGCGGACGGTGTTGAAGGCGGCGGGGCGGGCTCCGATGGCTCCGATGCGCAGGCGGCGCAGGCCGCGGACGACGCGGCAGACGGCGGCGAACTCATCGAGATCCTTGGCGAAGGCGGGGGAGTCCGGGGCTTCGGTGTGGAGCGTGGTGAGCGAGTAGGCGATTCCGTACTGCTTGAGGTTGTTGCAGGCGCTCATCTTGCCGCAGAAGGAATCGCGGCGGTCGCGGATGGTCATCCGGCCGGGGGTATCGGGGGTGGCCTGGATGAGCACGGGGACGTTGAGGTCGGCCATGCGCAGGCAATCGGCGATGGCGCGCTCGTCGCCGAAGTTGGGGAGGGTGACGATGACGCCGTCGATTTTATCGCGGTTGGCGCGGAACAGGCCGGCGAGTTTGCCGGCTTCGGGTCGCGTCTCGATGGCGCCGTGTTTGGTCTCTTCGGGACCGACGGCGACCACCTGGTGGCCCGCCTTCTGAATGGCCGCGATCATTTCCTCTCGTCCGCTCTTTGCCAAGTGATCCGGGAAGAAGCCGCGGTTGCCTACGATCATGCCGAACGTCATTTGAGTTACTCCGTTTACCAGAAGATAAGATTCAACGCGATAAAGATTGCCGCGACCACCGCGGCCCAAAACACCGGCCGCTGATAGAGCGGCAAATGGCCTTCGCCCGGGATCTCCGTGCAGCCCATTACCAGTCCGGCCAACTCGCGTTCCGGTTTGGGGGCAGTCACCAGGCTGACGACGACGGTGACGGCGGCGCAGATCAGCCCGCTCCAGAGCGCGCGGAACATATTCTCGGCCATGTCCTTCGCCTGCGAGGAGAGAGCAACGTATTGTAACGCGCCGGGGTCCACCTTTACCCAGGCCCACATGCCGATGCTGGCGGCGGTGCCGACGGCGAGGCCCCAGAACCCGCCCGCCGGGGAGGCGCGCTTCCAGAGCATGCCGAGGAGGACGGTGCCGAAGAGGGGAGCGATGAAGAAGCTGAAGAGGGCCTGCACGTAATCCATGATGCTGGCGAATTGCATGACCAGGTAGGCGGTGCCGATGGAGACGAGCACGCCGAGGATGGTGCACCAGCGGCCGACGGAGACGTAGTGGGCATCGGTGGCGTTCTTGCGGAAGGTGGCGCGATAGATGTCGTAGGTCCAGACGGTGGCGAAGGCGCTGACGTTGCCGGCCATGCCGCTCATGAAGCCGGCGATCAAGGCGGTGATGCCGAGTCCAAGGAGGCCGGGTCCGCAGTAGCGGGCGAGCATGATGGGGAGGACTTCGTTGAAGGAGTGGCCGCCGGTGCGTACGGCTTCGGCCTCGGGGAGGAGGAGGTGCTGGCCGGGCGAATCGAGGACGGCGAGGCCGAGGAGGCCGGGGAGGATGACGATGAAGGGCACGGCCATTTTGAAGGCGGCGCCGATGATGGGGGCGAGTTTGGCGGAGCGCAGATCCTTGGCGGAGATGACGCGCTGGACGACGAGGAAGTCGGTAGTCCAGTAGCCCATGGAGATGACGGCGCCGAGTCCAAAGACGATGCCGACCCAGTTGATGCCCATGGGGTTATCGGAGAAGGAGCCGAGGGTTCGCCAGGCGTGGGTGTAGTCCTGGGCGGGGAAGTTGGCATGGATGCGGGCGACCATGCCGCTCCAGCCGCCGGTTTCGACGAGCCCGATGATGGAAACGAGGAGGGCGCCGAGCCAGATGAGGACGAACTGGAGGACCTCATTAAAGATGGCGGAGAGGAGTCCGCCGAGGCCGACGTAAACGGCGACGGTGAGGGAGGAGACCCAGATGCTGACGTGAATGTCCCAGCCGAGGACGACCTTCATGACCAGCGCCATGGAATACATATTGATGCCGCTCATGAAGACGGTCATGAGGCCGAAGGATACGGCGGAGAGGGTGCGGGCGGAGTCGCCGTAACGGAGCTGGAGGTAGCCGGGGACGGAGTGGGTCCTGGAGATGTAATAGAACGGGATCATCACCAAGGCGAGGAAGAGCATGGCGGGGATAGCGCCGATCCAATACCAGTGGGTGGCGAGGATGCCGTACTGGTAGGCGCTGGCGGCCCAGCCCATGAGCTCGAGGGAGCCGAGGTTGGCGGCGAGAAAGGAGAGGCCGGCGATCCAGGCGGTCATTTCGCGTCCGGCGAGAAAGAAATCTTCACCGGTTTTGGTGAAGCTCTTCAGGTAAAAACCGATGCCGAGGACGGCGAGGAAGTAAAGAATAATGATCGCGAGGTCGATAGGAGAGAGTGTGAGGAGGCGAGACTGGAGCAACAGCACTGCCGGGTAGTCGCCTGTAATCGCTTGCACTTGCATATGTTATGAGCCTTCCCTGGTTGTGTCAAGGATCGCAGAGATTCGAGTTAGGTTCGTCTCGGGTTCGGAACGGGGCCGCGTGTTGAAAACATTGGACATTCTAGGTTCGTTTGGTATGGGGCGAGTTGCGCCGGGGCCGACGGGGAGGTCGGCGGCGCGAGATTTCCTCAGGGCGACGAGGTTGCGGAAGGCGCGTTGGTACATCATGTGGAGGCGGGTTTCGTAGCGATGGAGGAGGTCGAGGCGCTTCTCCTCGACGAGGCCGCCCCAGGCGGTCATGAGACGTTCGGTGGCACAGGGGCCGTCCTGGTTGGCCATCGCGGTATCGAAGTAGCGGTTTTCGATGGCCCATGTGCGGCGCAGGCGCCAGGAGGTGGCTACCATTTCATCGACCATGTCGGCCTCGACCTCATTGCGGGGCGCGAAGACGCTGCTGTAGGACTGGGCGACTTCGAGGAATCCATCCTTGGGCTCTTGCTCGAGCACGATGACGCGTGCGAGCAGGCCGTGGCGCGTGGCGTTGCGGGCAGAGCGGGCCTTTCCTTCGGGGGTCTTGGGACCGCGGGAGAGAGCTCCGTTGGCACGGGATGCGGCGATTCTTTTCTCTGAAGACATTTTCGTTCACTCCAACATCAGGATACTTTGCGGGTATGGGGCAGTACTGGCTAAGTCTATGATTCTTATCAAACATGTTGCTGTGACTGACAGAGCGGGGAGGGTCTAAAAGGGGCGGACGGCGGAAGTCGCGGGAGTAGAGTGGGTGCGGGATGCCGTTCAAGATGGACAAGGTCCCGGCGCGGCGGAAGAGCCGTTCCGGGGCAAAGACAGGGGAACTCGACGCGGTCGGGTGGGTGAAGGAGAAGCTGGGGTTCCCGGCGGATGCGGTTCAGGCACGGGTGCTGCTGAGCCGTGGACGGCGGGGGATTCTGAACTGCACGCGGCAGTGGGGGAAATCGACGACCACGGCGGCGAAGGCGGTACACCAGGCGATGACGCGGCCGGAGAGCCTGACGCTGGTGGTGAGTCCGAGCGGGCGGCAGAGCGGGGAGCTGCTGCGGAAGGCGGAGGGGTTTGCGGCGAAGCTGGGGATCCGGCCGAAGGGGGACGGGAGGAACGAGATATCGCTGGCATTTCCGAACGGGTCGCGGATTGTGGGGGTGCCGGGCAACGATGCGACGGTGCGCGGGTTTTCGGCGGTGAGCCTGCTGCTGGTGGACGAGGCGTCGCGGGTGAGCGACGACCTTTACCGGGCGGTGCGGCCGATGCTGGCGGTGAGCGGCGGGACGTTGTGGCTGATGAGCACGCCGTGCGGGAGGCGGGGGTTCTTTTGGGAAGTGTGGTCGGGGGGCGGCGCGGAATGGGAGCGGGTGCAGGTGACGGCTCGAGAGTGTCCGCGGATCGACGCGAGATTTCTGAAAGAGGAAGAGCGGGCGATGGGGGATCGCTGGTTCCGGCAGGAATATTTGTGCGAGTTCACGGGGAGGAACGGGGCGGTGTTCGCGGAGGAGGATTTGCGGCGCGCGGTGCGTAAGGATGTGGAGCCGCTGGTGTTGCGGTAGGCGGCGATGGCGGCGCGGTTTTATCTGGCATTGGATCTGGGGCAGGCGGCGGATCATACGGCGCTGGTGATCTTGGAGCGGCGGCGGCGAGACGTGCCGCTGCGGCTGCGGTATGTGGAGCGAATGGACTTGGGGACGTCGTATGCGGTGGTGGTGGAGCGGGTCCGCGACCTGGCGGGGTCGCGCGAGCTGGCGGGAAAGTGCGAACTGGTGGTGGACGGGACGGGGGTCGGGCGGGCGGTGGTGGACCTGCTGCGGGATGCGGGGCTGGGGTGCCGGATCCGGGCGGTGTCAATTACGGCGGGGGAGACGGAGAGTTATCGCGGCGGGTATCACCGGGTTCCGAAGCGGAGTTTGGTTTTGGGGTTACAGGCGGTGGTGCAGCGGGACGGGTTGATGATCGCGGGGGAGATGAAGGACGCAGAGATTCTGCTGCGCGAGATGC
>Ga0308175_100003856_pt1 | contig 10438 bp, 9 predicted proteins | sample PhyCR1_3_FD_203893 | JGI IMG/M metagenome (GOLD analysis project Ga0308175, IMG submission 203893) | Soil microbial communities from UC Gill Tract Community Farm, Albany, California, United States - DLSLS.C.R1 | ecosystem: Environmental > Terrestrial > Soil > Agricultural land | place: USA...
ATGCCCGCCGAGCGTCTTGATCGGCGAACCGAGCTCGACGCGACGCTTGTCGACGTCCGGACCACCGGCGGCCTTGATCGCCGAGGCGATGTCGGCCGGGGTGACGGAGCCGAAGAGCCGGCCGGCGTCGCCGGAGCGAACGGCCAGACGGACCTTGACGGCCTCGAGCTTGGCCTTGACCTCGTTGGCCTGCTCGATCGTCGCGATCTCGTGGATCTTACGGGCGCGGCGGATCTGCGCCACGTCCTTCTCGCCGCCCTTGGTCCAGCGAATGGCGAAGCCACGCGGAACCAGGTAGTTACGGGCGTACCCGTCCTTGACGTCGACGACGTCTCCAGCAGCACCGAGGCCGGTGACCTCGTGGGTGAGGATGATCTTCATGATTCGGTCACCCTTCCCTTATCGCGCGGTGGACGTGTAGGGCAGCAGCGCCATCTCACGGCTGTTCTTGACTGCCGTGGCGACGTCACGCTGGTGCTGCGTGCAGTTGCCGGTGACGCGGCGGGCACGGATCTTGCCGCGGTCGGAAATGAACTTCCGCAGCATGTTCGTGTCCTTGTAGTCCACGTACTGGGTCTTGTCCTTGCAGAACGCGCAGACCTTCTTCTTAGGCTTGCGCACAGGCGGCTTCGCCATGGTGTTTCTCCTGTGTGATCAAGAAGTGGGGGTACGAGCTTCCCTAGAAGGGGGGCTCGTCCGAGTAGCCGCCGCCGGAACCGCCGGAGCTTCCGCCCCAGCTGCCTCCGCCTTGCTGGCCCCCGCCCTGGCCGCCGGCGGGTGCGCTCGTGGCCCACGGGTCGTCGGCGGGAGCGCCGCCACCACCCTGCTGGCCACCACCGGGACCGCCGCCCCAGTTACCGCCACCCTGCTGGCCGCCGCCGTATCCACCCTGGCCGCCCTGACCACCGCGACCGGTGGTCTTGGTGACCTTGGCCGTGGCGTTCTTGAGGCTGGGGCCGACTTCCTCGACATCCAGCTCGTAGACCGTGCGCTTGACGCCCTCGCGGTCTTCGTAAGACCGCTGCTTCAGCCGGCCCTGCACGACAACGCGCATGCCTCGCGTGAGCGACTCGGCGACGTTCTCCGCCGCCTGCCGCCAGACCGAGCAGGTGAGGAACAGGCCTTCGCCGTCCTTCCACTCATTGGTCTGCCGGTCGAAGATGCGGGGAGTGGACGCGACACGGAACTTCGCGACCGCCGCACCGGACGGGGTGAAGCGCAGCTCGGGGTCGTCGACGAGATTGCCGACGACCGTGATGACGGTCTCGCCTGCCATGGATGAACCTCTCGGCGGGGATTGCTTCTGGCTGCTTGCTGCTACTCGAACCCGATGACCGCTGAGCTAGAAGCTCAGTGGATCTCGGGACGGAGGACCTTGGTCCGGAGGACCGACTCGTTCAGGTTCATCTGGCGGTCGAGCTCCTTGACGACCGCAGGCTCGGCCTGCAGGTCGATGACCGAGTAGATGCCCTCGGGCTTCTTCTTGATCTCGTAAGCGAGACGACGACGGCCCCAGGTGTCGACCTTCTCAACCTTTCCTTCGCCCTCACGGACGACGGAGAGGAAGTTCTCGATCAGCGGGGAGACTGCGCGCTCCTCGAGATCGGGGTCGAGGATGACCATCACCTCGTAGTGACGCATGTGGAACCCACCTCCTTTGGACTCAGCGGCCACGGTCGTTCCGTGGCAGGAGGGTCGTGATGCGTTGAGCAACGGTGTCCGAGTAGAACAGCCCCCACTGACAGCGCCCTCGATGACGAGGGGCGGTCCGTGCCGGCCTGGGCAGACACCGGTGCAGACCCACCAGAGTACCCGCAGACCGGCTTCCGGTTGAAATCCAGTGGTCGGCGGACGCAATCTGTACACATCGGGTGTGAGCGGCGCCACAACCGCGCCGCATGTCGGCCAGGAGGTACTCCATGGCACACGCAACACGGACCCGCCCCTCCGTCTCGCTCTTCGCCACGGACGGCAGGCCCCATCCGCTGCAGGACGCGCTCGTGGTGGTCACGCTCGTCCTCGGCGCCCTCGCCTTCATCTCGGCGATGTTCCACCACCTGCATCTGCTGAGCTCGTGGGCCGGGCTCATCGGCATGCTCACGGGGGCGTACGGCCAGTACATCTCCGCGACGACGCGTGAGCGGTTCCCGTTGATCATCGGCATGGGCGCCTCCGCCCTCGGGTTCTTCCTCGGCATGGCCCACGGCGGACTCTTCGGCGGCGTGATCGGCTGACCCCGCGGGTCCGGCCCGGGCGGCTCCGTCACCAGGCGGGGCCGCCCCCGTGCGCCGGACCGAACCGGACGGGCACGACGGCCCAAGACCGCGCGCTTCCCGGTCACAGTAGGCTTCGGCGCGAGAGCCGGAGCCCCTGACCGATGGGGACACACCTGCCGAGGAGCGCCCCGCATGAGCCTGACCCTGAGGACCATCAGCCGAGAGCAACACCTGGCCTACATCCAGAGTCTGCCCGCGGCCAGTCACATGCAGGTCCCGGCATGGGCGGATGTGAAGGCCGAGTGGCGCTCGGAGAGCCTGGGCTGGTTCGACAAGACCGGCCAGCTCGTCGGCGCCGGACTGGTGCTCTACCGGCAGCTCCCCAAGATCAAGCGGTACCTGGCCTATCTGCCCGAGGGCCCGGTCATCAACTGGTACGCCCCCAACCTGAGCGACTGGCTCCAGCCGATGCTGGCGCACCTCAAGCAGCAGGGCGCCTTCTCGGTGAAGATGGGCCCGCCCGTGGTCATCCGCCGCTGGGACGCCTCGGCCATCAAGGCCGGCATCCAGGACCCGGACGTGAAGCGGCTGCGCGACGTCGAGGCCACGCACATCGAGCCGCGCGCCTTCGAGGTCGCCGACCGGCTGCGGAAGATGGGCTGGCAGCAGGGCGAGGACGGCGGCGCCGGATTCGGTGACGTACAGCCCCGCTACGTGTTCCAGGTGCCGCTCGCGAACCGTTCGCTGGAAGATGTCCACAAGGGCTTCAACCAGCTCTGGCGGCGCAACATCAAGAAGGCCGAGAAGGCCGGCGTCGAGGTGGTCCAGGGCAGCTACGCGGAGCTCGCCGAGTGGCAGCGGCTGTACGAGATCACGGCGGAGCGCGACCACTTCCGCCCGCGCCCGCTCGGCTACTTCCAGCGCATGTGGACGGCCCTCAACAGCGAGGACCCCAACCGGATGCGGCTCTACTTCGCCCGGCACGAGGGGGAGAACGTCGCAGCCGCGACCATGCTGATCGTGGGCGGGCACGTCTGGTACTCGTACGGCGCCTCGGCCAACCACAAGCGCGAGGTCCGCCCGTCGAACGCGATGCAGTGGCGGATGCTGCGCGACGCGTACGCCATGGGCGCCACGGTCTACGACCTGCGCGGCATCTCGGACTCGCTGGACGAGACCGACCACCTCTTCGGCCTGATCCAGTTCAAGGTCGGTACCGGCGGGCAGGCGGCGGAGTACCTCGGCGAGTGGGACTTCCCACTCAACAAGCTGCTGCACAAGGCGCTCGACATCTACATGTCGCGCCGCTGATCGGTGCCCCACAGCTGACGAAACCGGCTTCATTCGTTTCAATGGGGCCTGAACACGCTTCTCCCCTCCGATTCACCGCAGCCACCAGAAGGGTTCCGGACCGGCCATGGCGCTCTCCCTGTACGTCGACACCGCGCGCTGGCGGGCGCACCAGAAATCCGTTCTCGACCAGTTCCCCGGCATCGTGCCGGTCTGCAAGGGCAATGGATACGGCTTCGGCCACGAGCGGCTGGCCGATGAGGCGATCCGCTTCGGCTCCGACATCCTCGCGGTCGGCACCACGTACGAGGCGGCCCGCATCAAGGACTGGTTCAGCGGTGACCTGCTGGTCCTCACGCCGTTCCGGCGCGGGGAGGAGCCGGTTCCGCTGCCCGACCGCGTCGTCCGGTCCGTGTCGTCCGTGGACGGGGTGCACGCCTTGGTGGGCGCCCGGGTCGTCATCGAATGCATGAGCTCGATGAAGCGCCACGGCGTCAAGGAGGAGGAGCTCGGGCTGCTGCACGCCGCCATCGAGGACGTGCGCCTCGAAGGCTTCGCCCTCCATCTGCCGCTGGACCGTACGGACGGTTCGGACGCGGTCGAGGAGGTCATCGCGTGGATGGACCGCCTGCGGGCGGCCCGGCTGCCGCTGCACACGATGTTCGTCAGCCACCTGCGCGCCGATGAGCTGGCCCGGCTGCAGCAGCAGTTCCCGCAGACCCGCTTCCGCGCCCGCATCGGCACCCGGCTCTGGCTCGGGGACCACGAGGCGACGGAGTACCGGGGCGCGGTGCTCGACGTCACGCGTGTCGCGAAGGGCGACCGGTTCGGCTACCGGCAGCAGAAGGCCGCGTCCGACGGCTGGCTGGTCGTCGTCGCCGGCGGCACCTCGCACGGCGTGGGCCTGGAGGCCCCGAAGGCCCTGCACGGCGTGATGCCGCGCGCCAAGGGCGTCGCCCGGGCGGGCCTGGCCACCGTGAACCGCAACCTGTCGCCGTTCGTCTGGGCGGGCAAGCAGCGCTGGTTCGCCGAGCCGCCGCACATGCAGGTGTCGATCCTTTTCGTGCCCTCGGACGCCGAGGAGCCCCGGGTGGGCGACGAACTGGTGGCCCACCTGCGCCACACGACGACCCAGTACGACCGCATCGTCGAACGCTGAGCCCGCGCGCCCGCTCCGCTCAGTCGGCGGCGGGCGTGCCGGCCGTCCCCCACTCCACGCGCGCTCCGGCCGGCCCCGGAACCGCCTCGCGGCGCGCGGTACCTGCCTCGACGAGGTGGGACAGCTCGAAGACGTCCTCGGCACCGTCGAGCACCCCGCCCGACGGGTCGTCCGAGCCGTCCTGCCGTACCGCGTCGCGTTCCGGCATCAGGATGTCCCGTACGACGACGGCGCACAGGTACAGCGTGCCCAGCAGGTGCAGCACGATCGCCAGTTGATAGCCCTCCGTCGGCAGCCCTTGGTGCTTGTCGCCGCTCGTCGTGTACGCGAGGTACATCCAGATCCCCAGGAAGTACAGGACCTCGCACGTCTGCCAGATCAGGAAGTCCCGCCAGCGGGGCCTGGCCAGCGCGGCGAGCGGGATCAGCCACAGGACGTACTGCGGTGAGTAGACCTTGTTGACGAGGATGAACACCGCGACGACCAGGAAGGCGAGCTGGGCGAAGCGGGGCCGGCGCGGGGCCGTCAGCGTCAGGACGCCGATCGCGGCGCACAGCGCGACCGTGGTGAGCGTCGAGACGGTGTTCACCGTGGCGACGTCGATGGACTCACCGGTGCGCTGAGTGATGACCAGCCAGAACGAACCGAAGTCGATCCCGCGTTCCTCGCTGAAGGTGTAGAACTTCTTCCACCCCTCCGGCGCGAAGATCATGACCGGCAGATTGACCACCAGCCAGGAGGCGGCCGCGCCGAGCGCCGCCGCCCCGAAGTCGCGCCACTTCCCGGCCCGCCAGCACAGGACGAACGCGGGCCCCAGGAGAAGGACGGGGTAGAGCTTCGCTGCCGTGGCCAGCCCGATGAGGACGCCGAAGGCCAGCGGGCGGCTCCTGGACCACATGAGCATCGCCGCGGCGGTGAGGGCCACCGCCAGCAGGTCCCAGTTGATCGTGGCGGTCAGAGCGAACGCGGGAGCCAGTGCCACCAGCAGGCCGTCCCAGGGGCGCCGCCGATGCGTGCGGGCGACGCAGACGGCGATCACCGCGGTGCAGATCATCAGCATGCCCGCGTTGACCAGCCAGTAGGCCTGCTCCTGCTCCTGGACGGAGCCCCCCGGCGTCAGCCAGGCCGCGACCTGCATGAACACCCCGGTGAGAACGGGGTACTCCAGGAACTGCATGTCGCCCGGCAGCCGGTCGAAGTACGGCACCAGGCCGTCGGCGAAGCCGCGCCCCGAGTACAGGTGCGGGATGTCCGAGTAGCACGCGTGGGTGTACTGCGAACCCGCGCCCCTGAACCACGCCCAGTTGTAGCAGGGCAGCTTCTGGACCATGCCGAGCGCGAACATGCCGATGGCCACCAGGGCGATGGCTCCCACCGGGGTGAGTGCGGCGCTGCCGAGCCGCGACCAGCGCCCCGACCTCCCGCCGATCAGCTCGCTGCCGGCCGCCGCGACCTCGTCCCGGTGCGTGGGCCGTACGACGGACCGTTCCTCGTGCACGCTCGTGTCCTCTGCGCTTGGCATGCCGCACATCCTGCCGTACGGCGCTGTGGAAACGACGAGGGCCGCCGCACCGGGGTGCGGCGGCCCTCGCCTCTCGTTCGGATCACCTCGCGCCGGGCTGTTCGCCGGGCGCGAGGTGCGCTGGGGACCGGGCTCTACCCGCCACCGAACCAGTTGGTGCTTCCGTTGCCGTTGGTGCTTCCGTTGCCATTGGAGTTGCCGGTGGTGTCTCCGCCGGTCACGGTGTCCGTACCGCCGTCGCCCGTACCGGTGGTGGTACCGGTGTCCGTACCGCCGTCAGCCGTACCAGTAGTGGTCCCGGTGTCCGTACCGCCGTTGGTGGCGCCCTGGCTCGTGCCCTTGTTCGTACCGCCGTTGTTGTTCTGGCAGTTCCAGTCCCACGTACCGCAGGTTTCGGACGGGTCGGGGGACGGGACATCGGGCGTGGGGGTCGGCGTCGGGGTCGGCTCCGTCGACTCGGACTCGGTCGGGGTCGGCGTGGGAGTCGGTGTCGGCTTCTTGGACGCGCCGCCGCCGTAGACCTTCTCGCCGATCGGCTCCGCCTTGGGGAAGTCCTCGGCCTTCACGCCCTTCATGGCCTCGGCCATGTAGTCGTGCCAGACCTGTGCGGGGAACGAGGCACCGTGGATCTTGTCCTTGCCACCGGTGCCGTACATCTTCTCGAACTTGCGGTTCTTGTGTTTGTCGTTGTCGTCCAGCCGGTACATGCTGATCGCCGTCGACAGCTGCGGGGTGTAGCCGACGAACCACGCCGACAGGTTGTCGTCGGTCGTACCCGTCTTGCCCGCGACCTCGCGGCCCGGAAGCTTGGCGGGCGTACCGGTCCCCTTCTCGACGACGTTCTTGAGGACGTCCGTCACGTTGTCGGCGATGACGTTGTCGAAGGCGCTCTTGGTGACCGCCTTGTGCTGGTAGACCGCCCTGCCGCGCTTCTCCACCTCGGTGACGGAAAACGGATCGCGCTGCTGGCCCCGGGCGGCGAAGGTGGCGTAGGCGCCGGCCATGCTCGTCGCGCTGGGCGAGGACGTGCCGATCGAGAAGGACGGCACACTGGAGTCCGCCATGTATCGGTCGTCCTTCAGGCCGGCGGCGATGGCCGCCTTCTTCACCTTGTCCGTACCGACGTCCATACCGAGCTGCACGTAAGGAGAGTTGGCAGACCACTGCATGGCCTCACGCAGGGTGATGTTGCCGTACGACTCGTGGTCGTCGTTGGTCTGCAGCCACTCGTTGCCTTCCTTGTCGGTCCAGACGTCGCCGTCGTACTTCTTGATCTTCAGCTTGTTGGCACCGTTGTAGACGCTGAGCGGCGAGACCTTCGTACGTTGCGACTCGTCCTGCTCCGGGCCCCCGGACGGGTCCCGCTTGCCATACTCCATGGCGGCTGCCAGCACGAAGGGCTTGAAGGTCGAACCGACCGCCGCGCCGGTGGGGTCGGCGTTGCTCTGGAAGTGTTTGGTCGCGTCCTCACCGCCGTAGATCGCCTGGATCGCACCGGTCTTGGGGTCGACCGACGAACCGCCGAACTGCACGTGAGTGTCGTACAGAGGGCGCTTCTTCGGATCGATGTTCTCGTCGTAGACCCGCTTGACGGCTTTGCTGAGCTTGTTGACCTTCGTCTTGTCGAAGGTCGTGTGGATCTCGTAGCCGCCCTGGTCGAGCATGTCCTTGGTGATGTCGGTGCGGTCGTAGATCTCGGCCTTGGCGGTGTTGACGAGATAGCCGATCTGACCGCCCAGCTGGGCGTTCCGCTTCGGCTTATTGGGCATCGGGAACCTCTTGTACGAGTCCCGTTCCTTCTGCGACATCCGACCGTCCTTCACCTCCTCGTCGAGGATCCAGTTCCAGCGCTTCGTCGCCCGGGCGAGGTTCTTCTCCGGGGTCGCCTGCACCGAGTCGACCTCCGGTGCGCCCGCGGGGTCGTAGTAGCTGGCGCCCTTGAGGAGGCTGGCCATGAAGGCGCACTGACTCGGGTCCAGGTCCTTGGCGTCCTTGCCGTAGTACGTACGGGCCGCGGCCTGGAGGCCGGAGGCACCGCGTCCGTAGTACGAGACGTTCAGGTACCCGGCCATGACCTCCGACTTCTTCATCTCGCTGCCGACCTTGAGCGTGATGAAGAGTTCTTCGAACTTGCGGCTCAGGGTCTGCTCCTGCGAGAGCCGCGAGTTCTTGACGTACTGCTGGGTGATCGTCGACCCGCCCTGGGTCTCGCCGCCCTTGGCCATGTTGAACACGGCGCGGGCGATACCCATGGGGTCGATGCCGTGGTCGCTGTTGAAGGACTTGTTCTCGGCGGAGATGACGGCGTTGCGCATCGCCACGGGGATCTGCGCGTAGTCGATGACCTGGCGGTTGACCTCACCACCGGTGGCCACCATCTGGGTGCCGTCCTTCCAGTAGTAGACGTTGTTCTCCGCTTTCGCGGCATCCTTGATATCCGGCTTGGCGACCATCGCGTACGCCAGACCGGCGAGGCCCATCAACAGCCCGAGGAAGCCGATGCACAGGCTGGAGACCAGCTTCCACGACGGAATCCAGCGGCGCAGACCCTGCCGGCCGGCACGCGGGTAGTCGATGAAGCGTTTCTTGGCCGGGCGCCGGCCACCGCGCCCCTCCGGCCCGCCGTCCCCTCCACCGCGGCGCCGGCCACCACCGCCGTCGGAACCTCCCCGGCCCCCACCGCCTCGCTGGGCCGCCCGTCTGGCGGCGGCGCGGCCCGCGTAGGGGGCAGCCTCCTCGCCACGGGCGTCGGAAGGTGAATCTGAAGCTACTCCGCGTGACGGTGCCGTGCGGCGTCCGGAGGACTGCTGGGCGGCTCGTCGGGCCGCGGCACGTCCGCCACCTTGCGGTTGCGACGTTTTGCGACGGTGCTCGCTCATCGAACAACTACTCCTCGGGCAGGCGAGAGCGCCTGGAAGCGGCAGGTGAGATCCGGTCCCCCCGAATGACGGGCCGGCCCGGCGACAGGCCCGCCCGCAGTGCATCCGGCTGGTCCGCGAGCACTGGCGCACGCGCGCGTCTCGCGGTTCCCGGTGGTCTGCATGCCGCACAGACTACGCACGGTCAAAACCCCCCTGGGACCGAACTTCACCCCAAATAACGCAAGTCGGTTCCTACGAATTGGCGATGTGACGCCGCTCACTGAGGCTCCCCTTGTCGGCGCGGTCGGTCCGATCTATCGTGCTGATGTATCGAGTCGATACATCAGCTCGGTACATCGACTCGGTACAAGGGATCGCGAGAGCACTCGGAGAAGGAGGGGCGAGGTTGAGCAGACGTTCCGGCATCCTCGAGTTCGCCGTCCTCGGACTGCTCCGAGAATCCCCGATGCACGGCTACGAGCTGCGCAAACGCCTCAACACCTCGTTGGGCATCTTCCGTGCCTTCAGTTACGGAACCCTCTACCCCTGCCTCAAGACGCTGGTCGCCAACGGCTGGTTGATCGAGGAACCGGGGACTGCTCCGGCAGAAACGGTGTCCGGCTCCGGCCGGCCCGTCGCTCCTGCCTCGTCCCTGGCGGGGCGTCGTGCCAAGATCGTCTACCGGTTGACGGCAGAAGGTAAGGAGCACTTCGAGGAACTGCTCTCGCACACCGGCCCCGACTCCTGGGAGGACGAGCACTTCGCGGCTCGCTTTGCCTTCTTCGGACAGACGGAGCACGAGGTGCGGATGCGGGTGCTGGAAGGCCGTCGCAGCCGGCTGGAGGAGCGCCTGGAGAAGATGAGCGCCTCTCTGGCCCGCACCCGCGAGCGCCTCGACGACTACACACTTGAGCTGCAGCGACACGGCATGGAGTCCGTGGAGCGCGAAGTGCGCTGGCTGAACGAGCTCATCGAGAGCGAGCGGTCGGGACGGGATCAGCGACGATCCTCGCCCGAGGGCTCAGCTCAGCAGAAGACCGCAGGAGAGCCTGACGGCCTGCCCCGGCGGGGAGACAACCCGCCGGATCCGTCCGGCGACACCGCCAAGTGAGTTCACCGCAGATCCGCGGCGGGCTCATCAGAAACATCCATTACACACAGGGAGCAACCGGAATGGGTTCGGTTCGCGTAGCCATCGTCGGCGTGGGCAACTGCGCCGCCTCGCTGGTCCAGGGCGTCGAGTACTACAAGGACGCCGATCCGACCGGCAAGGTGCCCGGTCTGATGCACGTCCAGTTCGGCGAGTACCACGTGCGGGACGTCGAGTTCGTCGCCGCCTTCGACGTCGACGCGAAGAAGGTCGGCCTCGACCTCTCGGACGCCATCGGCG
>Ga0308175_100003857_pt1 | contig 10437 bp, 15 predicted proteins | sample PhyCR1_3_FD_203893 | JGI IMG/M metagenome (GOLD analysis project Ga0308175, IMG submission 203893) | Soil microbial communities from UC Gill Tract Community Farm, Albany, California, United States - DLSLS.C.R1 | ecosystem: Environmental > Terrestrial > Soil > Agricultural land | place: USA...
TGTCTCGGAGGGATCCGTATTCGCCTTCGCTGAGCGGGCACGCGATCGGAAGGAACGCGGACATCACCGTCTCACCCAGGTGCTCTGGGTGGAGCGATGGATTGATCAGCGTGCGCGCGTCGAGCCATTCGATCAGCTCGCGGTCAGTCGGGTCAGCCATGGGACTTCTGAGCCTCGCGCGCGGCTTTCGCGGCCGCGGCCTGTTGGCGGTAGTGGTCGAGCAGCCCCGTGGCGGAGCTGCGCTTGATGAGCGGCGCGAGCGCGTAGCGCAGCGCGTCCATCACGTGGTTGTGCAGGTCGACGACGACGGGTAGCACGTCGTTCGTGAGCGCGTCGACCTTGTAGCTCCAGAGCCGCGCTTCTTCGGCGGCGTGGACGCAGTCGGGGTGGATGACGATCGCCTCGTACTGCCGGAGGTGCGCGATCCCGTCCTCGACACTTCCGCTCCACTTCTCGACGCCGGTGATCTGCGGGAAGCCGTGGCGCCGGAGGTAACTGATCGTCTCCGGCCGCGCGCTGTCGGCGCGGATGAGGTACTGCGCGCAGCCCGGGACCTCTTTTTTCCAGTGGTCGGGAATGGCGTCCGTATCCTGGCCGACCTTGTACGCCTCGCGCTCGACCATGAGGCGCCCGGTGCTGTTCGGGAGCGTGCCCCGCGCGACCCAGCACTTCACGAGCGCGTTCGGATCCTTCGCGAACCCGAAGTCGGCGCCGTGGTACGGGCCCGCCCAGAGCAGCGCGCGCAGCGCCGGCGTCTTCGTCGCCCAGTCGTCGCCGTGTTCGGCGGCGAGCGACGCTTCGGTGACGGGCTCGAACGCCTCGACGCGCCACTTGCCGCGGAGGATCTGCGCGTCGCTCGACTCGAGGCACTCGCCGCCCCACACGTGCGCGGCCGCGTCGGGATCGACCGTGTACAGGTAGTCGCGCTCCGCCGCGAGCTCCGGCGGAAACCACGGGTTGTCGTCGCCGTTCACCTTCACGACGAGCGCGTCGGGCGGCGGCGTGATCGCGAAGCGCTGGTGCGTCGGGTCGGTCTTGAGGTGCGGGTTGTAGGAGACCCAGATCTCCGAGCCCGGCTTGCGGATCGTCGGGATGAGGACGTCCCAGCTCGTCTTACTGACGCGCTCGGCCTCCTCGACCCACGCGACGTCGATGCCCTCGATCGACTTGATCTTCGTGACGTTGTGCCGCAGGCCCTCGAACAGGAACAGCGAGCCGTTCGCGTGCCGGATCTCGCGGTCGGTGATGTCGAAGTCGGGCAGGCCTAACAGCTCCACCTGGTCGCTGAGCAACCGGTGCACGCTGTCCTTGATGCTCTTCTGGAACTCGCGGAAGCAGCCCACGCGCAGCGGTCGCTCGGCCGCGCCGATGAGCAGCATGCGCGCGAACGTCCAGGAGCGCGCGGCGCCGCGGCCGCCGTAGGCGACCTTGTAGCGATGCGGGTCGAAGAACGGCTCGGCCCACGCCGGCAGATCCGCGCCGACCACGAGCTCGCTGACTTCAGCGGTCGCCATCGGGCTTCACGTCGCCGGGGCGAACGAACCGCACGGTCACCGTGGCCGCGTGCGCGATCGGCTTGCCGTCCTTGCCCGTGTGCTCGTGCTTCTCGACGTGCATGCCGAGGTGCTTCGCGACGTTCAGGAGTGCCGCGTCCTGATCGCGCATCGACACGCTCACGCCGTCGCGCGTCCTCTTCACGCCGGCGTAGAGCAGACGCGCCGCCGGCGAGAGGCGGCGCGTGTCCTTCACGAGCACACGCTCCTCGCCGTCGCCCCAGCAGCGCTGGCACGTCGGGCTGGGGTCCTTCCGCGGGTCGAAGCCGATGCCGCCCTTCTCGTCGAACGGCGGGAACGTGTCGATCTTGTCGGCGTCCTTCTTCTTGTGCTTCTTCTCCCACGCCGCGCGCTCGGTCTCGTACCGCTGGCGGTCGCGCTGCAGCTCGATCGCGGTGCGCTGGTAGCGGTTGCCGCGGCCGTAGCAGTAGCGGCACGCGCGGCGCTGCAGCTCCACGAGCTCGTTCGGGTCCGCGTGCGCGAGCGTCCACCACCGCAGCACGACGTCGTCGGCCTCGAGGCGGGTGCGCAGCGACTGGGCCGCCCGCTCCGCGGCGATCGCCGCGGCGATGTCAGGTTTTGACAGGTTCTCGGCCCCGACCTGGCGCGCGCTGCGCGCGGGGTACCCGGCCCGAACCGCCGCCTGCGTGGCGTTCAGGTCGACCAGGTACTCCTCGACGAAGCGCTGCTGTTTGGGCGTGAGAGCCATCGGGGCGGGAAACGCGAAACGCGGCGCCGGCCCCTCAGCTGATGGAGGGGCGGGCGCCGCGCGGGACACGGCTTGCTCGGTTGTCAGGGCCTCCGGAGGCCCCTGGGAGGGTCTTCGGAGACCCTACGCTCTCAAGATACGCCTGCTGGTCGAACGGGTCACGCCGCGGCGGCCCAGGTGTCCCAGATGCCCAGGAAGTCGATGATCTCGCCGGGCGTGTGCAGCTGCTCCAGCCGGTCGACCTCCGCGAGCTCGACCTGCGCCACGACGATGCCGCCGCCGCGGATCGCGAAGAGGTAGAGCCACGCGCCGCACTCGGTCGCGCCGTTCCACTTCGGGCAGCGCACGAGGCCCGACTCGGTCACGCGGAAGTCGCGGGGCACGTGGTGGCCGCACGGGCAGGCGATCCGCTTCGCCTTCACGTAGCGCCACCAGCGCGGGGCACTCGGCCGGAGGACGTGCAGGACGGGGGCGGGCGCAGGCGCCAGCGGCGCCAGCGGAGACGGAGCAGACCGGCGTGCGGCGGACGAGAGAGGCGGCATCGGGCGAGGCGGGAAGAGCGCGGGGGGCACCGGAGGCGGGGTCGTGCGTGCAACCCCGCTTGGCGTAAGACGATCGACGCACACGGATGTCGCACCAGATGAACCCTAACGCCTGAGCGAGGGTCCCGCGACACGCTTGAGTGCGGCGTCAGTCTGGCGCGCGGAGCGGACGTCGGGGCCGCTGCGATTGGGGATCACCTTCCACGGCTGGCCGTGGTGGCCCCGACGTCCACGTTCCACGTGGTTCCACGTGTGACACGCTGCTGCATCGAGCTGCGCCGCCCACACCCCCTTGTTCATTCCCGCATCGTGGTGGCGTCGCGGCCCGACGTCGCGCGTGTGTGCGGCGCGCCTCGAGGCGGCGGCCGCGCACGGCGGGCGGCGCACCGCGGCCGGCACGGGCCGGGGCCGTGCGCTGTCCGCATCGGACGCCTGGTGTGTGCCAGGCCCTGCCCGGGCATGCTGGCGTCATCCACGCCGCGTGCCGGTTTCCGCACGCGCCCTCTCATGCTCTCATGCCCCATATCGTCTTCCGCCGCACCGTGAACGAGTTGGCCCTCGACGAGGAGGAGGTCGTGCGAGCCACGCCGCACCAGGACCGACCCGGGGCCGTGCCCGTGGAGGTGCCGGCCGCGCTCGCGCTCGCGTACGACCAGGCGTTCGCGTCGTGGGCGATCGCGCAGGTGGAGCTCCAGGCGCTATACGAGGCGGCCCTCGCCGACCGGGCGGCCGCCGACGTGGGCTCGTCGGGCTGATCGCGCATCTCAGAACCGGGGGTCGCCGAAGCGCGCGCGCAGCGCGTCCGCGGCGCCGAGGAACAGCGCGAGCGACGTTTCGGCGAGTACCCACGTGCCGTCGCCGAGGTCGATCCCGAACGCCACGCTCGGCTTCCCGCTCTGCATGCCGCCCTCGAGCGCGCCGACGCGGATCGGCGCCGTCGTGTGGCGAATGCGCTCGAGCGGGACGTCCGCCATCATCCCGTCGCCGTCCAGGCGGATGTTGAGGGCCGGCATTACGTGGGACGGCCCGCGGCGGCGATCGCGCGCGTCTCGGCGCCCGGGCTCGCGCTCGCGGCGGGAATCGTGACCCGCTCGACGCCGAGATCCATGAGGCGCGTCTCGTCGAACCAGTGGCCGTCCGGGAGCTTGCCGTCCGCGCCGATCCGCGGTTGCAGCCAGAGCTGATTGCACGCGGTGAGGCTCGCGATGAAGGCCGTGCACAGCCCTTCGAAGCCCGTGACGTTGTCGCGGTACGTCCTGCCTAACGCCTGGTCTGCAGTCATGGGGTGATCGGATTGAAGGTGGTTCAACGCCTGCTCACACTCCGCGCGCAGGCGTGGCAGCATCCCCGCGAGCACGCGCTCCCGGAGATCTCGGGGAACCATGGCGAGCCATTCGACCAGGTTCACCGCTGGGTCTCCACTCGCAGCGCGTCGGCGCGCCGGTCGCGGTAGCGCACACCGGACGGCAGCGCGACGTACGCCGGCAGCGCCTCCAGCGCGTGCGCCGGCAGCTCCAGCCGGCGCTCCGGCTGCCCGTCCCACCGGTCGTCGCGCTCCACGTGGAGCGCCACTTCGCGGTCGGTCATCTCGGTCTCCTCAGGGCACGGCGGCGAGCGGCGCGCTCGCCTGTCGCTGTTCGACGAGCTGCACCAGACGCACCGCGCGAGCGCGGGCCCAGAACGCGCTGTCCGGCACGCCGTTCGGCCGCTCGGCCTCGAGCTGCGCCTCGAGCGCCGCGCGCTCCTCCGGGTGCGTGACGAGCCACGCGTCGACGTCGCGCTGTCGCGCGGCGAGGTCCCGCGCCTCCGCCGCCCGCTCGGCCGCGTCGTGCGCGGCGCGCTCCTCCGTGGGGAGCTGGCCCTTCGCGTTCGGCGGGGTGACGGCGTCGCCCGACATGCACTTGCGCAGCACGACGACGACGGTGCGGTCGGCGTTCTCGATCGGCTCGCGCAGCGCGCGCTGCAGCGCTCGGGCGAGGACGGCGGGCGTCGTGCGCACCGCCTGGCCGCGCCGGAGGGTCGTGCCCTCCGGCGTCAGCGCCTCGCAGAGCTGCCGCACGACGTCCGCCCACCGTGGGGGCGCGGCGTCGGGGTAGCGCTCGCGTCGCAGCTGCCAGACGAGCGAGGCCAGCGGCTCGTCGGCGAGCGGTTCCGGCAGGTCGCCGTACCGCGGCGGGTCGGACAGCTCCTCGCGCGCCCCGTCGTGCGGAGCGCGAAGCGGAGCGGAGCGGGCGGGCGGGTTGGTCCGCGCCGCGTCGTGCGCGCGCGCGTGGGCGGGCGCGTCGTGCGCGCCCACCGGACCCTCCGCTTCCGCTCCGCTTCTCTTGTCTTCCCCTGACTTCCCCTTACTTAACGCGGGAGTCCTCCGGGAGTGCTCCGGGAGTCCTCCGGGAGTGGCCCGGTCTGGCAGCGCCGACGGCGCCGTCGGCGGTCCGGGCAGCTTCGAGGCGCCTTCGCGATCGCGGCGCACCATGTTGTGCCGGTGGAAGCCGGGGAACGCGAGCACCTGGCCGGCCGCGCTGTCGTACCACTCGACGAGCCCCGCGTCGCGCAGCTCCGCGAGGCAGCGGGCGACGACGTCGGGCGTCATCTCCGGCCGCAGCGGGCAGACGAGCGCGCGGACGCGCCCGGGCGCGCCGGGCATCCGCCCCTCGACGTCGAGGAACGGGATGCAGCGCGTGAACAGGTAGTCGGCCTCGAACGAGACGCGCTCGAGCTGCTCGCTCGTCGCGATCGAGCGCTTGAGCATGCGCCCTTCAGCCATGGGCCGCCTCCGGCGTCGACGGCGACTCGGGGGCCTGGCGCGCGCGGCGCTGCGCGCTGGTGGCGGCGCTCGCGTGCTGCTGCGCGGCGCGCGCCTGGGCGTCGGCCGCGTCGAGCGCCGCGCGCAGGGCGTGGCCGTCGCGCCTCGCCGTGGAGCAGCGGCACGGCCGGTACTTTCCGCACACGTCGCACAGCGTGCGGACCACCAGGAGCTTCCGCGGCGTGGCGTTAGGCACGGTCGCCCTCCGCGTTAGGCACCTCGTTAGGCACCTCGCCCGTCGTCGCGCGCGGCTTGACCGCGTCCTCGTTCAGCGCGCGGAAGTGGTCCAGCATGCGCGTCCAGTCGCTCCCGCCCATTCGCTCGGCCACATCACGGAGCGCCTGGTAGAAGCCGGGCCGCAGGAGGCTGGTCAGCGCCAGCGAGAGCACAACGAGTTGTGCGTCCTCACTCGGGCGCCCGTCCGTCCCGGGCGCGTTGCGCCACGCGGGGTCGAGCCGCCGCATCGCCGCCGCGGCGTTCTCGACGTGCCATGTCGCGAGCGCCCTGGCCGCGCGCCGCGCATGCTGCACGCAGTACCAGAGCCCGACGACTTCCGCGTCGGTCAGGCGCACCGCCGGTGCGTCGTCGACCGCGCGCGAGCCGAGCTCGCGCCGCCGCGCCGCCTCCGCGTTGTGCGCGCGGATCCCCTCCTCCGCGGCGCTCATCCGACGGCTCCGTGCGTGAGCGCGACCACGCCGGCGGCGCACCCCATCGCCCAGAGCGCGACGCCGACGAGCAGCACGAGCCACGCGAGCCGCTCGGCGAGCGCGTCCCGCGGTGCCGCGTCGGCGGGACCAAGAGCGGGACCATGACTCCCCGCGACCGGTCGCGTCCCGTGGACGCCCGTGGACGAAGCGAAGCGGCCGACCCCCACCACGCCTAGGGGGTCGGCCGCACTCATAATGCCGGGGTCGAGGGTTCGAGTCCCTCCCCTGCTATTGTAGAACAACGACTTAGCCGCCGCCCGCGAACCTGCGGGACCAACAGCGGGACCAAGCACCGAATCCGGCGAGGGCGCCGCGTTGAAAAACGCGCGCTCCCGCCGGTTCGTCGTTGCGGCCTCGTGCACCGAAACAGACGAGTACGGCAGGGCCGGCGTCACGCTGGCCACGTGGCGCCACCGCGGCTCCGGCCGCGGCGACGGCGGGGAGTTCGAGGACGGCGGGGTCGACATCGTCAGGCTTCTCGTGTGTGGAGGTCGGTCTTCTCGGCCGCGCGGTCCTGTTCCGCGGCCTTCTGCTCCCACAGGTCGCGCTCCGCCGTCGTCGGCGCGAAGCGCGAGTAGACCTTGTGCACCAGCACCGGGTTCGCGTGGCCGAGCTGCCGCGCCACGAGCTCCGCCGGCGCCCCCGCGCGGATCGCGCGCACCGCGTACGTGTGGCGGTGGTCGCGCATCGTGTAGCCCTCGTAGACCTTCTCGCCCTGCGCGACGAGCGCGGTGACCGCGGCGCGGTGGACGTCGCCGGCCGCGTAGCGGTCGGTGATGCCGGCGAAGAGGCGCGCGCTCGGCAGCAGGTCGTCGAGGAGCGGCGTGACGTACGCCCAGGCCCAGTCGGCGACGCGCACGACGCGGTCGCGGCTGTGCGTCTTCGTCCCGGCCGCGCGGATCTGCCGCGCCTTCGTGTCGACGTCGCGCTTCGTGAGCGCGAGCGCGACCGAGACCTCGATGCCGGTCCCCGCGAGCAGCGCGGCGAACGTGCGGTAGGGCTCCGGCTGCGCGTCGGCCAGGCGCTGCACCTCCGCCGTCGTGAGGTGGTGGGTGCGCGGCTTCCCCGCCGGCGGCAGCTCCACCTCCGCCATGGGGTTGTAGTCCACGAGCGCGCGGCCGCGGAGGTACTTCACGAAGCGCCGGAAGCCCGCGCCGCGCTTCCGCACCGTGCCGCCCGCCCAGAGGTCGTTCATGGCGTCGAACGCCTGCGTGAGCGCGGCGGGCGTGAGCATGGTGGGCGTCACGGGGCGCGTGTCGCCCTCGGGGATCTCCTCGCCCTCGAGGCCGAGGACGTAGGCGAAGACGGCGCGCACGCTCGCCGCGTAGTGCTGCGCCGTGTCGTCGGCGACCTTGTTGCCTAACGACTTCACGAACGCGTCGACTTCGTCGCGGAGGTTCGTGACGTTCAGCAGGGCGCGCACGGCGTCGACGCGGTCGTCGACACTCGGCTCCCGGAGTCGGCCGCGCGCGTCGCGCGCGCCCTGGACCTTCCGCCACGCGGCGTGCGCGTCGCCGACGGCGATCGTCTCGTCGCCGATCGCGCCGAGCACCTCCCACGCCTGTTTGAGCCAGAGCGTGTCGACCATGGCCTGCATGGCGTCGGCGAGCGCCTGGTCGCGGAGCCCCGTGCTGCGCTTGATCCAGACCCCGGCCTTCGTCGGGATCTTGATCTGGTAGATCGTGCGGCCCTTCGGCAGAAACGCGTTCATGCGTGCCTCATGCGCTGCCTCATGCGCTGCCTCATGCGCTGCCTCATGCGCTGCCTCATGCGCTGCGCTTCCGCTTCGCGGCGCTGATGGCGTCGGCCGAGAGGATGCGCGCCTTCGGGTCGTTCATGCGCACGACGGCCTCGTCGAGGGAGGCGGCGCGGTAGCGCGGATAGCGACGCTTCCCGCGCGCGCCAGGCAGCGACGCGTCCGGCGTCACCCACCCGCGGCGCACGTAGTTGTAGAACTGCGCGCGACTCACCCCGAGATAGGACGCGGCGGCGTCGGCCGTCATCCATCCGCTCGTCGCGGTCTTGCTCTGCGTGGGCATCAGCCCAGTCCTCCAGGAAAGAGCAGTTCGGTGGCGATCACCTCGGAGCGCGATACGTCGGCGAGCAGGCCGAGCGTGCGCAGCTTCGAGAGGTTGTTGCTGAACGAGCCGGTGTCCGCCTGCACGCCGAGCGCGTCGGCGATCTGCTGCCGGGTGATCGGCCGCGGGTACGCGCGGAGCAGCTGCGCGACCATCCGCTTCTGCGTCCCGCTCAGCGACATGCTGGCGAGCCACAGCGCGTGCACGTCCTCGACGCTCGCGATCGCCGGCAGCGCGGTCATGTGCGCGCGGCCGTCGGGCGTGAGCACGAGCCGCGCGTCACCCGCGTCCTCGATGAGTCCCGCGGTGCGCAGCGCCGAGAGGTTGTTCGAGAACGAGCCGGTCGTGTGCGAGATCCCGCACACGCCGGCGACGGCCGCGCGCGTGGTCGGCGACTGGCCGAGCTCCGCGAACAGCGCGAGCGCGTTCAGGATCCGCTGCTGCGTGCCCGAGAGGTGCACGCCGTTGCCGGACGCCGCCCGCGGGGGCGCTTTACTTGACGCCGGCGCCGCCGTGAGCCGCTTCACTGGCACCGACGCCGCACGCAAGGGAGCGGACGGCGCCGCGGCGACGTGCGCGGGCGCGTCGCCGGCGATCGCGTCGGCGACGTGCCGCATCCACTCGACGGCGCGTTGCGCGCGGTCCTGCAGCTGTTCGGCGGCGTCGCGCAGCTTGGGCGCGTGGCCACCCATTAGCGCGCGGAAGTCGCGCATCGCGTCGTCGCGGCCGCGCGAGTACTCCGCCTGCAGCGCCGCCGGATCCGGCGCCTCGCGCGACGCCTGCCTCACGGAACGCTCGAGCTCCGCGATGCGCGCGCGCAGCGCCTTCGGGTCCTCCGCCTGCGCGCGCTCGATCGTCGCGGCCATGTCGCGCTCGAGCTGCGCGAGGTCGATCGCGCCGAGCGCGCGGGCCTGCGCGCGCTTCCCGACCTTCGGCGTGCTCGACGCGTCGAACGTCCAGCGCTCGGCGATCGCCACGACGCGCGAGATGCCGAGCCACGCCGGCGACCAGGCGTGCGGGTGCCACCGCTGCAGCTTGGGCAGCTCCGCCGCGACGTCCTCGTCGATCGACTTGTCCTCGATCCAGTCGGCGACCGCGCGCCGCTCGTGCGTGCCGGTGAGCTGGAACGCGAAGAGCAGCTCGGTGAGGTTCAAGACCTTCTTGTGCACCTCCTGCGGCCGCTGCGTGATCAGGGAGAGGCCGACGCCGAAGTTCCGGCCGAGCTTCGCGAGGCGCTGGAAGTGGTGCAGCATCACCGCCTCGTCGCGCTGCGGGTTCTGCGGCACGAACTCCTGCGCCTCCTCGACGAAGACGTGCACCGCCGACGGCGCGGCCTTCTTCCGGTAGAAGAACCGCGCGCCCCACTCGGCGGCGAACCGCGCCTTCGCGGCGTCGCTCTCGAACTGGCTGACGTCGAGCACCGCCGAGATCCCGCGGTCGACCACCAGGTCGGCGACGAGCTTGCCCGCGGTGGGCTCGAGCGGCACGTCGCCGTGCAGCCCGCCGAGCACCGGGATCGGGATCCCCGGGTCCTTGCCGTTCGCGGCGAGCCGGAGGCCCCACCACACGCCGACCGGGTCGAGCACGACGAACTGGGCCTCGGCGGCGTGCATCTGCTCGGCGAGGAGCTGCGCGGCGTAGCTCTTCCCCTGGCCGCGGCGGCCGACGAACGCGAGGACCTCGGTCACCGCGTCGAGCGGCAGCGCGAGGTCCTCCGCGACGTGGAGCGCGCGGGCGTTAGGCATTGGCGTCTCCGCGCTTCACGAGTGCCGCGCGTCCGGCGTCCGTGATGAACCACCGGTGCGCCGGGCGCCGCGCGTAGTTCACCTCGTGGCGCACGTACCCCAGGCGCTCGAGCGCCGCGTGCTGCTCCCACCACCCCGCGGTGGCCGCGCCGCGGTCGCCGACGCCGGCGAGCCGGCGCAGCGCCTCGCGCTGCAACGCGGTGAGTGGCAGCAGGTCAGAATGGGAGGTCATCGTCGTCGTAGGGTTCGGCGTCCGGCACGAAGTCGCGCTCCGCCACGCGCTGGCGGTACGTCTCGTAC
>Ga0308175_100003858_pt1 | contig 10436 bp, 10 predicted proteins | sample PhyCR1_3_FD_203893 | JGI IMG/M metagenome (GOLD analysis project Ga0308175, IMG submission 203893) | Soil microbial communities from UC Gill Tract Community Farm, Albany, California, United States - DLSLS.C.R1 | ecosystem: Environmental > Terrestrial > Soil > Agricultural land | place: USA...
GAAGATCGGCGGCCTGGTCTTCGGCCTCTACTTCGCCCTGTGCGCCCTGGTGGCCCTGCTGGTGGCGATACGCGACCGCGCCCCCGCCGGCTTCGGCCGGGTGCTGCTGATCAGCGTGGCGGTCGTACACGGCCTGCTGGGGGCGTTCACACTGAGCCTGATGGGCTGGCCGGCCTTCGTGTTCATGGTGGTGATGCTCGGCCTGGTCGTCCTGCTCCTGGTGAGCTACGACCGGGACGGCGGCCCGGAGCAGGGCGTGTCCGGCGGCGCCCCCGGGGCGGGCGGCGACCCGAGGGCCGAGGACGAACCGGCCGCCGGGTCCCCGGAGGGCGCGGGCGCGGCGCACGGCGGTACGGGCGAGCCGCGGGGCGGGGGCGAGGAGCCGCAGGACTCCGTCCCCGCCCAGGTCACTCAGCCGGTGCCCACAACTCCGTGATGCCGACGCCCAGTTCGGCCAGCAGCCGGCGGATGAGGGGCAGGCTGATGCCGATCACGTTGCCGTGGTCGCCGTCGATGCCCTCGATGAACGGCGCCGAACGGCCGTCCAGGGTGAACGCCCCGGCGACGTAGAGAGGTTCGCCGGAGGCGACGTACGCGGCGATCTCCTCGTCCGAGGGGTCGCCGAAGCGCACGACGGTGGAGGCGGTCGCGGAGACGTAGCGCTTCGCCGTCGTGTCCCAGACGCAGTGCCCGGTCTGCAGGGTTCCGGCCCGCCCGCGCATGGCCTTCCAGCGGGCGGTGGCCTCCTCCGCGTCGGCGGGCTTGCCGAGCGCCTGCCCGTCCAGCTCCAGCACCGAGTCGCAGCCGATCACCAGGGCGCCCAGCACCTCCGGCTTCGCCGCCACCACCGAGGCCTTGGCCTCGGCCAGGGCGAGCGCCAGCTCCGCCGGGGTGGGCGCGGTGACGGCGTCCTCGTCGACCCCGCTCACGATCACCTCGGGGGCGAGGCCCGCCTGGCGCAGGAGGCCGAGCCGGGCGGGGGACTGGGAGGCGAGCACGAGTCGCCTGCGTGGCTTGGCAGTCATGCCGCCAGGTTAGCGCCGCGCTACCGCAGGCCGATCACGATCATCCCCAGCACCATCGCCAGGGCCAGGACGAGTCCGAGCCGCCGCAGCATCTCCTGCGTGTCGCGCAGTTCTTCGGGCGGCTCGTTCTCGGGGTCTGACCACAGCATTCTTCCAGCGTGCGGGTGGCTTCGGGCCGGGCGCCTGAGTACTCGTACTCAAGTTGGCGCCCGGCGCGGCGCTCAGCTCGGCCAGTAGCTGCGGGTCCAGGACGCCGGGCCCGGCTGGGGCAGGCGCGCGGACGCGATGCGGGCCGGGTCCGACCACGAGTCCCTCGTCCCGGGCGCGCCGGGCGGCGCCGCGGCGGCCGCCACGGCGCGGGCCCGGACCACCGCCAGGGCGGCGGCGAGCTCCTCCGGGGTCGGATTGCCTCGTACGACCTTGATGTTCATGACCGCTCCAGGGGTCCGCGGGGCGGGGCCGGTCCGCCGTGGTCCGCCGGACGGGCCCCGCAGGTCCTACAGGGGGATGTTGCCGTGCTTCTTCGGAGGCAGGGATTCCCGCTTCGTGCGCAGTTGACGCAGACCGCGGACGATGTGGGAGCGGGTGTCGGACGGCATGATCACCGCGTCGATGTAGCCCCGCTCGGCCGCGACGTAGGGGTTGAGGAGGGCGTCCTCGTACTCCTGGATCAGCCGGGCCCGGGTGGCCTCGACGTCGTCCGCCTCGCCGATGGTGCGGCGGTGCAGGATGTTGACGGCCCCCTGGGCGCCCATGACGGCGATCTGGGCGGTCGGCCAGGCCAGGTTGAGGTCGGCGCCCAGGTGCTTGGAGCCCATGACGTCGTAGGCACCGCCGAACGCCTTGCGGGTGATGACGGTGATCAGCGGGACCGTCGCCTCGGCGTAGGCGAAGATCAGCTTGGCGCCGCGCCGGATGATGCCGGTGTGCTCCTGGTCGACGCCCGGCAGGAAGCCCGGCACGTCGACGAAGGTGAGCACCGGGACGTTGAAGGCGTCGCAGGTCCGCACGAAGCGGGCGGCCTTCTCCGAGGCGTCGATGTCCAGGCAGCCGGCGAACTGCATCGGCTGGTTGGCGACGATGCCCACCGGGTGGCCCTCGACCCGTCCGAAGCCGGTGACGATGTTCGGCGCGAACAGCGCCTGCGTCTCGAAGAACTCCGCGTCGTCCAGGACGTGTTCGATCACCGTACGGATGTCGTACGGCTGGTTCGCGCTGTCCGGGACCAAAGTGTCAAGCTCCAGGTCCTCGGCGTTGACGGTGAGGTCCGCCTCCTCCGCGAAGACCGGGGCCTCGCTGAGGTTGTTGGACGGCAGGTACGACAGCAGCTGCTTGACGTACTCGATGGCGTCCTTCTCGTCCCCGGCCATGTGGTGGGCCACGCCGGAGGCGGAGTTGTGGGTGCGGGCGCCGCCCAGCTCCTCGAAGCCGACGTCCTCACCGGTGACCGTCTTGATGACGTCCGGGCCGGTGATGAACATGTGCGAGGTCTGGTCGACCATGACCGTGAAGTCGGTGATCGCCGGCGAGTACACCGCGCCGCCCGCGCACGGGCCGACGACCAGGCTGATCTGCGGGATCACCCCGGACGCGTGGGTGTTGCGGCGGAAGATCTCGCCGTAGGCGCCGAGGGAGGCCACGCCTTCCTGGATGCGCGCGCCACCGGAGTCGTTGATGCCGATGACCGGGCAGCCGGTCTTCAGCGCGAAGTCCATCACCTTGACGATCTTCTGGCCGTAGACCTCGCCGAGGGCGCCGCCGAAGACGGTGAAGTCCTGGGAGAACACCGCGACGGGGCGGCCGTCGACCGTGCCGTAGCCGGTCACGACGCCGTCGCCGTACGGGCGGTTCTTCTCCAGGCCGAAGTTGGTGGAGCGGTGGCGGGCGAACTCGTCGAGCTCGACGAAGGAATCCTCGTCGAGGAGGAGTTCGATGCGCTCACGCGCCGTCAGCTTGCCCTTGGCGTGCTGCTTCTCGACGGCGCGCTCCGAGCCGGCATGCGTCGCCTCGTGGATACGGCGCTGCAGATCCGCGAGTTTGCCCGCGGTCGTGTGGATGTCGATCTCTTGGCGCTCTTCCGGCTCGGACATCGGGATCGCGGCTCCCTGCCTGCTCAAAAGGGGGGACGGTTACTCATCCGTAGCGTAGTGGTGCCGCTGCGCATCAGCAGTGCGGCGTTTCCCACACCTAGGGTGACTTGCATGACGCCGCACAATGCATCAGACGACAACCGCTGGTCCGATCTGGACCGCCCGCCCCTGAACGCCGCGGCGCTGCGGCGCGGGCTGGTGCGGGAGGGCGGGCTGTGGTCGGAGGTGGAGCTGGTCCAGCGGACCGGATCCACCAACTCCGACCTGGTGGCCAGGGCCGCGGCCGGCCGGGCGGGCGAGGGCGCGGTGCTGGTCGCAGAGGAGCAGACGGCCGGGCGGGGCCGGCTGGACCGGCAGTGGACCGCGCCGCCGCGGTCCGGCCTGTTCTTCTCGGTGCTGCTCGAGCCGGCCGAGGTGCCGGTGGCCCGCTGGGGCTGGCTGCCGCTGCTCACCGGTGTCGCGGTGGCGACGGGGCTGTCCCGCGCGGCCGGCGTGGACACGGCACTCAAGTGGCCCAACGACCTGCTGGTGACCGTCGGCGGCGAGGAGCGCAAGACCGGCGGCATCCTCGCGGAACGGGCCGGGGACGACGGGGTCGTCATCGGCGTGGGCATCAACGTCAGCCTCCGGGCGCAGGAGCTGCCGGTGCCGCAGGCGGGGTCGCTGGCGCTGGCCGGGGCGGTCAGCACGGACCGGGATCCGCTGCTGCGGGGCGTGCTGCGGTCGCTGGAGGACTGGTACGGGCGGTGGCGTTCGGCGGGGGGCGACCCTGCGGCCAGCGGACTGCAGGAGACCTACGCGGCGGGGTGCGCGACGCTGGGGCGCACGGTACGGGCGGAGCTGCCCGGGGACCGCTCCGTGGTGGGGGAGGCGATCGCGATCGACGGCGACGGCCGACTGGTCATCGCCACGGAGGCGGGGGTGCGGGAGCCGGTGGGCGCGGGCGACATCGTGCATCTGCGGCCCGCGTAGGGGGAGCGCCCCCGTGTAGGGGTGCGGGGAACTGCGCGAACGGCCCTCGCGATCGGGGGCGACGGGATGGTGCCCGGTGCTGGGCCCGGCCGGGGGCGTTGCGCTTTCCCGCAGCCGGGAGCGCCTCCGAAGGCGCGGGGTACCGCGCGAACGGCCCCCGCCGGCCCGCGGTCGGGGGGCGATGGGTGGTGTCCTGGATGTGGTCCGGTCGCGGGGTTCGGGGGCGCAGCCCCCGAGACGGCCGGCGGTGAGACGCGTCGGCCGACCGGTGTCGCGAGGCGGACCCCCGGCCCAACCCGACGGAGTGAGCTGGCACACACCTGCCGTAGAGTTGAGGCCGGTCGTACCTGACCGTGGCAGATCGGAAGGGCAGCAGGCGTGACCGTCGACGACACGGGCTCCGGCGCGGACGCGCGGGTGGATCCCCACGACGCCGACCCCGGCGAGGATCCGCTCGCCCTGCGTCTCGAGCAGCTCATTCTCGGCGCCGAGCGGCGCTACACCCCGTTCCAGGCGGCCCGCAGCGCCGGTGTCTCCATGGAGCTGGCGTCCCGCTTCTGGCGGGCCATGGGCTTCGCCGACATCGGGCAGGCCAAGGCGCTCACCGAGGCCGACGTACTGGCCCTGCGGCGGCTCGCCGGTCTGGTCGAGGCGGGACTGCTGAGCGAGGCCATGGCGGTGCAGGTGGCCCGGTCCACGGGGCAGACCACCGCCCGGTTGGCCGAATGGCAGATCGATTCCTTCCTGGAAGGGCTGACCGAGCCGCCCGAGCCGGGCATGACCCGCACCGAGGTCACCTATCCGATCGTCGAGCTGCTGCTGCCCGAGCTCGAGGAGTTCCTGGTCTACGTGTGGCGGCGGCAGCTCGCCGCCTCGGCCGGCCGGGTCGTGCAGACCGCCGACGACGAGGAGATGGTCGACCGGCGGCTCGCGGTCGGCTTCGCCGACCTGGTCGGGTTCACGCGGCTGACCCGGCGGATGGAGGAGGAGGAGCTCGGCGAGCTGGTCGAGGCCTTCGAGACCACGGCCGCCGACCTGGTGGCGGCGCGCGGCGGGCGGCTCATCAAGACGCTCGGCGACGAGGTGCTCTTCGTCGCCGACGACGGGGGCACGGCCGCCGACATCGCGCTGCGGCTGGTCGAGACGATGGCCAACGACAAGACGATGCCGGAGCTGCGGGTCGGCATGGCGTTCGGCACGGTCACCACGCGCATGGGCGATGTCTTCGGCACGACCGTCAACCTCGCCTCCCGGCTGACCTCCATAGCCCCGCGCGATGCCGTGCTGGTGGACAGCGCCTTCGCCGAGGAACTGATCCGCGCCAAGGAGGCGCCCGCCTCGGAGGCGGCGGCCGCCGAGGCCGCGGCCGCCGCGGAGAAGGAGGGCGAGGAGCCGCCGTCGTACCGCTTCGCGCTCCAGCCGATGTGGCAGCGCCCGGTGCGTGGGCTCGGTGTGGTCGAGCCATGGCTGCTCAGCCGCCGCGACGGTCAGTCCTGACCGCCGCCCGGCACGTCCACGCAGAGGCCGATCACCGGTAGGCACAGTCCGTCGTCCCAGGTGGGCGGGGCCGTCGTGCCGCGGCTCGGGGTGGGCGCGGGCGCGGGTGCGGTCCTGGTCGGCACGGGGGCCGGGGGCGAGGAGTGCGGTGCGGCCGTGGCCGGATCGGTACGCCGTGGGCCGGTGGTCGGGGCGCCGGTGCCGCTCGGGGGCGGGACGTGGGTGGCCGTGGCCGAGCGGCCGGGGACGGCATCGTCCGTCTCCGCCGGAGCCGTCGGGGCCGCGCTCACCCCGCCCATGGCCGAGGTGGCGGAGGGCCGGGTCGTGCGGGCGGTGCCCATGGTGGCGGCCGTGTCGGTGGAGCGGGCGGTGGCACCGCCGCCCGGGTCGAGACGGGGCTCGGCCTGCGCCGTGTCCGGGGCGCCGACGCCGGACTCCGGTGCTGCGCGGACGAGGCTGAGGACGCCGGCGGCCAGCGCCAGACCTCCCGCGGCGAGCAGCACCTTGCGGGGGCTGGGCTTGCGGTGCCGGCCGCGGCGGGCGGAAAGCGTGGCGGTCTCCGCCGCGTCGGTCTGCTGATTCGTTTCCCCGGAACCGGACCGGGCGCGTATCGGTCTCATGAGGTCCCCTCCCCACCGTGGCGCGGAGCGCACGTTATGCGCTCCCGTGGGCGGTGTGGGGCGAGACGGCCGGGATGTCACTCGAACGGGTGTATAGGGCGGCGGTACAGGCTGCCCTTTCCCGGGGCGGGGTGCGGCTGCGATGATCGGGCCGACAGTGAGTTAACCCGCGTTAACCGGAGGGTGTCATGAGCGAGGAGCGGTACGGGGAGTTCGTGCTGGTGCGGCGGCACGGGCACGTGGCGGAGCTGGTGCTGGACCGGCCCAAGGCCATGAACGCCGTCTCGACGGAGATGGCCCGCTCCCTCGCGGGCGCGTGCGCGGCGCTCGCCGCCGACCGGGAGGCGCGGGTGGTCGTGCTGACCTCCTCGCACGAGCGCGCGTTCTGCGTCGGGGCCGACCTGAAGGAGCGGAACTCCTTCAGCGACGCCGACCTGGTGAAGCAGCGGCCGGTGGCGCGCGGGGCGTACACCGGGGTGCTGGAGCTGCCGATGCCGACGATCGCGGCGGTGCACGGCTTCGCGCTGGGCGGCGGGTTCGAGCTGGCGCTGTCCTGCGACCTGATCGTGGCCGACCCGACGGCGGTGGTGGGGCTGCCGGAGGTGTCGGTGGGCGTGATCCCGGGCGGCGGCGGTACGCAGTTGCTGCCGCGGCGGGTCGGGGCGGCCCGCGCGGCCGAGCTGATCTTCACGGCACGTCGGCTGGACGCGGCGGAGGCCACCGGTCTCGGGCTGGTGGACCAGTTGGTGGAGGAGGGCCGGGACCGCGAGGAGGCGCTGGCGCTGGCGGCGCGGATCGCCGGGAACTCGCCGGTGGGGCTGCGGGCCGCCAAGCGGGCGCTGCGGCTGGGGCACGGGCTGGATCTGCGGGCCGGGCTGGAGGTCGAGGACGCGGCATGGCGGTCGGTGGCGTTCTCCGGGGACCGGGCGGAAGGCGTGGCGGCCTTCAACGAGAAGCGCAAGCCGCAGTGGCCGGGAGAGTGAGGGCGCGGGGCGCCGCCCGGGCTTTCCCGCCCGGGGCGCCCCGGGGGTGATTCCCGCCGGGGCCCTGCCGGGTGTGGAGGTCCGCCGCGGCCACGCCGGGCCGGACCGTCACGTTGAGTCAGCGGCGGCGTCTTGATGTTCCTGTTCATCCCATTTTCTTCCTAATCTGGAGCAATGGGTGAGGACAAGCGGCTGGCCGCGGTGGTGGCGCTGGCTCAGGGGATGGCCGCGGCGCGTGCGCCGATGGAGTCGTGGCGCGCCGCCGCGCTCGGCGCGTGCTGGGCGCTGGACGGCAACTTCGCCGCGCTGTCGGTGTGGGAGCGCGACCTGGGCCGGCTGCGGGTGCTGGTGAACGTGGGGGAGCGCCGCCCGGACGAGGAGGAGTTCCCGGACGCCGAGACCTATCCGGTGCACCAGTTCCCGGAGATCACCGAGTTCCTGCACGAGCGCTGGGTGGGCGGGGGCGGCCCGAACGCCTGGGTGGAGACCGCCGAGGGCACGGCCGCCGGCGACCGCGGCTACTTCCACCAGCGGGTGGCCGCGCTGCGCCGCCGCGGCCGGGGCTGCTGCGTGGTCGCCCCCGTCGTGCTGCACGGGCGGGCGTGGGGCGAGCTGTACGTGGCCCGGGCGGTCAGCGCGCCGGTGTTCGGGCCCCCGGACGCCGACTTCGCCACCGTGCTGGCCGCGGTCGTCGCCGCCGGGCTGGCCCAGACCGAGCGGCTGGAGGAGGCCCGCCGGCTGGCGTTCACCGACTCCCTCACCGGTCTCGCCAACCGCCGTGCCGTGGACGTACGGCTGGAGGAGGCCGTCGAGCGGCACCGCACGCGGGGCGTGGTCGTCAGTCTCGTCGTCTGCGATCTCAACGGGCTCAAGCGGGTCAACGACACCCTCGGGCACGCCGTAGGCGACCGGCTGCTGGAGCGGTTCGGCTCGGTGCTCTCGCTGTGCGGGGCGATGGTGCCGGGCGCGCTCGCCGCGCGGCTCGGCGGCGACGAGTTCTGTCTGCTGGTGGCGGGCCCGCCCGCCGACGACGTGGTCAAGGCGGCGGACGAGCTGTGCCGGCGCGCCGGGGAACTGGAACTGGGCGAGGGGGTGGCCTGCGGCGTCGCCTCGACCGAGGATCCGATCGGGCCGGTGCACGACGCCCGGCGGCTCTTCCGGCTGGCCGACGCCGCGCAGTACCGGGCCAAGGCGCTGGGCGCGGACCGGCCGGTGGTGGCGGGCCGGGAAGGGCCGGACGACCCCGTCGTACGCCTCGCCGACGAGCCCCCGCCGGAGCGGGCCGAGCGGCGCCGCTTCCGGGGCCGGCTGCCCTGAGGTGAAGCTCACTGGACGGTAAGGGGTGCTCCCGCGCTCCACTAGTGACACCAACGCATTCAATGCGTACGCTCCTGAATATGGATATGCACACTGTGGTGGTGGGGACGTCCGGTGTCACGGCGTCCGACGTTCTCGCCGTGGCGCGCGGCGGTGCCCGCATCGAGCTGTCGGCCGAGGCGGTGGCGGCCCTCGCGGCGGCCCGGGAGATCGTGGACGCCCTGGCGGCCAAGCCCGAACCGGTCTACGGCGTCTCCACCGGTTTCGGAGCCCTGGCGACCCGGCACATCAGCCAGGAACTGCGCGCCCAGCTACAGCGCAACATCGTCCGCTCGCACGCCGCCGGCATGGGCCCGCGGGTCGAGCGCGAGGTCGTACGCGCCCTGATGTTCCTGCGGCTGAAGACCGTCTGCTCCGGACACACCGGGGTCCGGCCCGAGGTCGCGCAGACCATGGCCGACGTGCTCAACGCCGGGATCACCCCGGTCGTGCACGAGTACGGCTCCCTTGGCTGCTCCGGTGACCTCGCCCCGCTCTCCCACTGCGCCCTGACCCTCATGGGCGAGGGGGACGCCGAGGGCCCCGACGGCGTCGTCCGGCCCGCCGGCGAGCTGCTCGCCGAGCACGGGATCGCCCCCGTGGAACTGCGCGAGAAGGAGGGGCTCGCCCTCCTCAACGGCACCGACGGCATGCTCGGCATGCTGGTCATGGCCCTCGCCGACCTCGACACCCTCTACAAGTCCGCCGACGTCACCGCCGCCCTCAGCATGGAGGCGCTGCTCGGCACGGACCGGGTGCTCGCTCCCGAGCTGCACGCCATCCGCCCGCACCCGGGCCAGGGCGCCTCCGCCGCCAACATGCTGGCCGTGCTCAAGGGCTCCCAGCTCACCGGCCACCACCAGGACGACGCCCCCCGCGTCCAGGACGCCTACTCGGTGCGCTGCGCCCCGCAGGTCGCCGGCGCCGGCCGGGACACCCTCGCGCACGCCCGCCTGGTCGCCGAGCGCGAGCTGGCCTCCGCCGTCGACAACCCCGTGGTGCTGCCCGACGGACGGGTCGAGTCCAACGGCAACTTCCACGGCGCGCCCGTCGCCTACGTCCTGGACTTCCTCGCCATCGCGGCCGCCGACCTCGGCTCCATCGCCGAGCGACGCACCGACCGGCTGCTGGACAAGAACCGCAGCCACGGCCTGCCGCCGTTCCTCGCCGACGACGCCGGCGTCGACTCCGGCCTGATGATCGCCCAGTACACGCAGGCCGCGCTGGTCAGCGAGATGAAGCGGCTGGCCGTCCCGGCCTCCGCCGACTCCATCCCGTCCTCCGCCATGCAGGAGGACCACGTGTCCATGGGCTGGTCGGCCGCGCGCAAGCTGCGCACCGCCGTCGGGAACCTCGCCCGGATCATCGCCGTCGAGCTGTACGCGGCCACCCGCGCCATCGAGCTGCGCGAGGGCCTGAGCCCGGCGCCCGCCTCCCGTGCGGTGATCGACGCCGTGCGCGCCGCCGGCGTGCGGGGTCCGGGCCCGGACCGCTTCCTGGCCCCCGACCTGGCCGCCGCCGACGCCTTCGTCCGCGGAGGGCGTCTCGTCGCCGCCGTCGAGTCCGTGACGGGGCCGCTGGCCTGACCTCCGCCCGGTGGGGGCGCCGTCGGCCGGCGCCCCCACCGCGGGCGGGGCGGTGCCACTTCCGCCGCCGCTCATCTCCGCCCGTCGGGGAGCCGGCGAGGCATACCCTGTTGCTCCGGCGAAGGGGGAGACAGCCGTGCTGCACGTGCCGCTCCATCGGGGATTCCGTTACATCCACGAGCCGTTACCCGTCGGAGACACGTCGATCCCGGTCCTCGGCCACGAGGAACTCGTCGGCCCGCTGCGTGAGCGGCTGGTGTACTCGCACGGCGGCACCTTCCTCATCACCGGATTCCGCGGGGTCGGC